>Ga0187782_10001814_pt1 | contig 15706 bp, 12 predicted proteins | sample 0715_SJ02_MP15_2_FD_132454 | JGI IMG/M metagenome (GOLD analysis project Ga0187782, IMG submission 132454) | Tropical peat soil microbial communities from peatlands in Department of Meta, Colombia - 0715_SJ02_MP15_20_MG | ecosystem: Environmental > Terrestrial > Soil > Wetlands > Peat | place...
CTTCGACCATTTTCCCGCCTGCCAGTTCTTCCGCCTGACGCTTCAATTCGGCGATCCTCTTTTCGCGTTCGGCGCCGTCCTCATCGCTGTCCTTAGTGCCCATAGCACCCCCTCCCCCTTCTTTGCCAGCGTCGCTCCAGACCAGCCATTATAGCGCACATATGCCATGCCACGTAACGCGACGTGAACGGACAATCATAGCCTTCCCCGGGGGGATTGAGCGTGCGCTACACTCTTCCCTGCGTGCCTCGGTGCCCTTGCAATTCAAGGTGGAAACGAAGATCCTGCCAGCTCCGCCTGATCAACCCCTGCCCAAGCGTCCTAATGAGGCCTGTTCAATTCGCAGTCTTTTCCGCTGAAGCCCAAGGCCTGAGCAACTACTCCGGCAAGCCTGCAATTCTGGCCGTTTCCTGCCATAGACGGCGCGCAGCCATATCATCTTGCGCTTCTTTGGACGGCGTTACAGGACGGCATTTGTAAAAGTATTTGCCGGTAACGCTGGCGACTTCGGGCGATGACGCTAGATAGGCCAGTGTTTCAGCGCCTTCTTCGGGAGACAAGGCAAAGCGCTTGGCGACGCGGACCCCAAAAGAAATCAGTCCTCCGCTTTGATCGCCGAAGCGAGTGGCTACAAACCCAGGGTGCAAGCAATTGGCTGTCACGCCGGTGCCTCGAAGCTGCCGCGCGAGTTCGCGCGTGAACAGGATATTGCACAGCTTCGAGCGGCCATAGACTTTCATGCCCGGGCCGCCGTACCGCAGCCCTTGCCAAACACTGCTGCGATATGCCTTTACCGATTGCAAATCGTCAAAGTCGAGCGTAGCAGATTCGTGTGCATCCGAGGCTGTATTCACGATGCGGGCGGGCGCGGAAGCCACGAGGCGCTCGCGCAGGCCGCGCGTCAGAACGAAGTAGGACAAGTGGTTCAAGGCGAAAGTGCGCTCCAGGCCGTCTTCAGTAACCTCGCGGGAGCCGAAGAGGGCGCCGGCGTTGTTGATGAGCACATCGATATGAGGTTCAGCGCCGGCGATCTCTGCCGCCACCCGCTTCATTTCGCTGAGCCGCGAGAGGTCGGCGTAGTGGATTGCATGCGCGGCGCCAGGCGCACACGCTTGGAGACGTCTCAGAGCCACTTCACCCCGTTGGCGGTCACGCGCCACCTGGACTATGCGCGCCCCCATCCCGGCAAGGGTTTCCGCTGCCACTTGGCCAATGCCTGACGTGGCGCCGGTGATGACGACCACTTTTTCCTGCATGTTTTGGTTCACAGTGTTCGAACAACCCTCAGCGGCATCCTACCAAAGAGAAACTCAGGTTGTCACTTGTTGGGAGCAAAACCGCTACAGGCAGGGACTTTGTTGATTCCGGGCGGGTCACGAACCGTGTTGATTTTACTGTGCTGCCTCCGAGCGGCTCGCCTTCGCCACCTGGAGGATGGGTTCAAGGAATCGGCTATATTTGTTCAGGGTGGCTTCGTCGTTAGAGGCCACAGCGGTCTCGACTGCCTGGATTGTGGCTGGCGTAACGATTTCAAGCCGGCCCACAAAAACCCGAACGATCTGTGCGGGCGCGGGATCGATCGAGACTGGCAGGACGTTCTCAATGAAACCGCTCGGCACGATGTAAATCAGGCGGCTGCCTTCTTCGAACCAGGAATCCCGCCAGGTCGTCACCATTGCCCTCGCTTCGTCCGGATAGAGACCCCTCGCCGCGAGAACTCCTTCCAGCTCGGCACAGAGAGAATCCAATCTGCCGGTCAATTCGGGGGGATCCAGAACCGTTTCGTCCGCGAGCGCACCTGCGGAACGGTAGCCAACAGCGTCGCCTCGACGCTCAAAAAGAATGATGGTTGGAATCTCCTCGTGCCCAAGATTCCTTATGAACAACTTGCCCTCGGAGTCCAGCCTGGCGGACAGCGGCAACGGCGCGCCTGAGACCCCTCGGTAAAACAGAAACTTCTCTTCCTGGCCACCGTCAGGGATCTTCACGATTATCGGTGAGGATGCGGTTTCTCGGGCGGCGTAGTAGCGACTCTGCTGATCCTCGTGTGGGAAGTCACCAACCAGATTGGGGGAGACGGCTATGTCTTTCCAGGCGATGGTTCCACTACCTTGCATCTGATCCAGACTGGCATTGCGGAGAACGCCGTGCGGCTCGACGCGACTTGCAGAAGGATACCACTCAGTGATAATTCCCTTGGCAAAGGCCACCCTGACCGACACCGTCACATCCTGCGGAGTGTAGAAATACATCACCGGGGTCTCCATGCGGATCGTGCCCCGCAGCCCCAGCTTGAAGTTGGCAGTGCTCAAGTGCTCAACGAATCCAGGCAGGTCTGTGGACCCCGTTAACGGCGACCATTCCACCGCTTGACCCTCCTTGCCGGCGATCGACGTGAACGTTCCCCACTCGTGAACTGTGAGGTCCGTGGACCTCTGTCCCTGCGCCGCGAGCCAGCCTGCAATACAAAGACCTGTAAGGCCGATAGCGGCTATGTAAACCGACCGATGTCTCATTTTCCGCCTCCTGAAAATCCCTGCAATTGCTCCAGGGCATTAGAAATTGTCACCGACATTCGCGCCGCCTCTCAATGGGGGAATCTAAACGCTACGGCCTTGAATGCCTCGAGAGGCGTGGGCTGGAGAACGGGCTGGGTGCCTGCGTTGGTTTGGCAGACACCCCGGAGAATCCCACATAACGCGATTGCATTGTTGGCTGACTTCATGTAAGCCGCCCTTTGAGCGAATTGACTACTTCCCACTTGCGGGGGAATGGGTGAGCAGCGCGGACATCGTCTGGCCGTTGAAGGTAGAGTCCAAGTTCCGAGCCAGAAGAGGATCGCTCTTTGCACCCGCCATCGCCTTTTGAAGGTGTTCACGGTGATCTTTCTCCGGACCGCTGAGGGTGATGAGCGCGGCGGCAAACTCCATCTCCGGATCCGATCCGCGCAAGCTAATAGCTTTCTTTACCCAGCCATACCCATCAACGCCCCTGGCGGGATTGGGCTGATTCTGGCCCATCCATTCCTTGTATGTCTCAACGAGGTAACCGAAGTCGAACCGCGCCAGGGCCTCCGGGTGACCGGCGGCGTCAGAATCGGCCGCGCGCGCCTGAAGTCTCGTGAGCAGTTCTTTGGCCACTTGCGGATCCTGGCGAGCGTAAAGTGTGGCCCGGCGAAGTGTCTCCATTCGCACCAACACAGGAGTGCTCGAATCGAGGATCGCCAGTGTCTCCCGAGTGAGGTTCTTCAAGTCATAGCCTCCATTCCCTATCCGGTTCCAATCCACCTGGGGCAGCGTCTTCGCCTGACCGATATCAATGGGGTGGCATATTAAGGGCGGTCCCGCTTTTACCGAAGTTGTAAATCCCAGCAAGATCGCCGTCATGCCGATGACTGTGTGTGGAAATAGACGTGATGTCATGTTCTGAAGCCTCCTTGTTTTGTTTTTTTGGCCCTACGTCCAAAGAGACGCCACAAAAGAGCAGACTGTTAACAAGGCGCACAAAAGAGGGGAGGTAGGTCGACGTCAAAACTATACAAGCCTTATCGCAAATCCGGTGGCAGACGCGGCTTGAGATGATACCTTCCGGGGGGACTGGCGTGGCCTTGAAAAGAAGAGGAGTCGAAAACGGAATGATCGCGAGGTCGCGCGGTGGCCTTCTACTTTCCATTTGCCTGCGGTGCTGCACCGGACCACGAACGCTCCCAATACCGCCAAACCGAAATGTCGTCGAAGCCCAGTTCATTCCACCACAGATCAAGCATGTGTTGATCGAGACTCAGAACTCCCTCCCTCGTAACGCCCGAAGGAGGGGGATCGAGCTTCTCTAGATGGCCGTAAACGGTGGCTCGTTGTGGCTCATCGACTCGTGCCAGCAGATGCCATAGTGTGAGTGCGTCCCGCTGGCGTGCTCGCGCGAGCACAATGGCTAGATCTTTGCTGCGCTGCTCCGGGGTGCTGTCCTCAAAATCGAATCTCATCAGTGCGGAACGGTACTCCGAGGACGCATCTTCGAAATAAGGCGTGCCGGGACCGACTCTCGGCCTGGTCACGCAAGCGGCGCCTGCAGGTATGAAGGACTCGCGGCCTTTGAGTTTGAATCCGACCCACCCCAGCGACGTGCGCACCAGCCCGGCGCCTGTATCGTCCACCTGCAAGGTGTAAGCGCAACCCAAGTCCACCGCCACAGCGGATGGAGTGTCGACCACGAATTGGCCCGGAGGAGCCCAGATGAACGTATGAATTGTTCCGCGGTCCAGGGCAATCCTCTTCAACTCCGAGCCCATATTGAGTAGACGCAGGCGTGTGCCGGGTTCCACTTCGATCTGGCCGATCTCGTCAGCCCGAAGCCTGGCCCGCGCCTGAAGGTCGGTTTCAAGGGTTTGGCCAACGCCCAATCTGCCGCTTCCTTCTTTCCCGCTGATGGCCTTCCGTCCCACTCGAGGTGTTCCCTCCACCGCGGACACATCCCAACCCGGCGGCCTGTTCGGTTTCCTTCCATTCATTAGGAATACCACCACTCCCACGGCTGCCACGGCAGCGACCGCCGCCAGAGCGGGAAACAGTTGCATGTGGGGAAGGAAGAACCTCCATCGCTTGGCTAGGACGATCTCAGGAAACGCCGGTCTGGGACGGTTATATTGAAACCTTCCGAGTAATGCTTCCAGCCTCTGGATTTCAGGGTCCGGTTCGCCTGACCCGTCCCACAAATACTCGTTTCCCATTGCTTGCAGTTCTTTCTTTGTTTCGTTATTACCTGCTTCCATGATTACGGCCTCTTTTGTTCCGGATTACTGCTGTTCGAACTCGGACCCAATCTCTCGCGGAGCTGCTGCATACCACGATGCAGGTTGACGCGCACCGAACCGGGCGTCAGGCCGGTGCGCGTAGCAATCTCAGGGCCGGTCATCCCTTCCACAAGCCGCAGGATCAAGGGCTCCCGGTACGCCTCTGGCAAGCTCCTGATCGCTTCGAGAATTGCCGCTGCCGCACCTTCATGTTCATCGTTGAACATGGGGTGCTCGGTATCGTTCTCAGAAAGGTCTGCCGTCAGTTGGTCTTCTGGCGCGGCGCGCCGGTGGTAATCCATGGCCAAGTTGCGGGCGATGGCCGCCAGCCACGCCCCGAAGCTCCCGACTTCACGCAGCGTTGAGAGGCGGCGCAGCGCCAGCACGAAGACATCCTGAACGAGGTCATCCACCTCGCCTAACGGGACCTTCGCCAGCAGAACCCCGTGGACCATGCGAGCGTATCGGTCGTAAAGGCGCCCGAAGGCGGCGCGATCTCCGTCGCGTGCCGCGCTCACTAATGTCGTGTCTTCGAACAGGTCAGGTGCGAATTGTTCCCTCACAGGCTGACCTTCCAAGCCCGCAGCGAGCAAGCCAAATCCATGTTCCGACCCTGAATTCATCCGAGGCAATTCCTTGTCCATTATAGACGCTCAGAGAAGAAGAAGTGTTAACACGCTGGAAGACTGCACTGCTTTGAAGATACCCCTCCTCAGCGGGAGGAGGGGGAGGGGGTGGTGGGTGCTAACACCTTTACTTCTGCCTTAGTTACCAAATCCTGGTGACCTCGTCTAATGGAAGTAGAGTTGACACTCGAGTTCATGGAGGACAAGATGAGCCGCAAGATTGGTCTGGGTTTCTGCTGTTTGGTATTCCTGCTCGCCACGGGGTCTCGCGCCTATTCCCAATCACGCATTGAGAAGGATCTGAAGCTTGATCCCGGCGGCAAGTTGGTGGTCGATGCCAGCGCGAGCGACGTTTTTGTGACGGGGAGGCCGGAATCCGGCGCCCATATCGTGGTTACGTCCAACCGAGATGACCTGGAGGACTTGTTCGCTTTCCATTTCGCCGAGGAGCCCGGGGCAGTTCGCATCGAGGTGCGAAAACGCAGCGCGATGCCATGGCCCAAGTCGCTGGAAGTGCGCATGGAGGTGCAGGTTCCTACGAAGACAAATCTCGACATCCATACGGGGGGCGGCGACGTCAAGGTGAGCCACCTGGAGGGCGACACTACGCTTGAGACTTCGGGTGGTGATGTTGGGGTCCGCAACCTTGACGGCAATCTAAGGGCCCGCACTTCGGGCGGCGACATCGAATTGCGCGACCTCACCGGAGACGTGGATGTCAAGACCTCGGGAGGAGATATTACTCTACAGAACGCCCACGGACGCATTGAGGCCCGCACCTCGGGCGGAGATGTGACGGCGGAGTTGGCGCGTGGGAATGCCAAAGGTGGAGAGATTGAAACCTCGGGAGGCGACATCGAACTCCGTCTTGATCCGACCGTGAGCCTTGACTTAGATGCGTCGACCTCCAGCGGCGAGGTGACCTCAACCCTTCCACTGAAGACAACCGGTGAAATTTCCCCGTCGAAGCTCCACGCCACGCTGGGATCCGGTGGAGAGACCCTGCGAGTTCACACCAATGGCGGAAGCGTGCGCATCAGCGCCCTGTAAGCCGTCAGGCGCGGGCACATGGCCTCCCCCACCCTCCATGGCGCTGCAGGGGCAACCCTTGTGGTTGCCCCGCGTTGCGTCCGGGCGGCTACAAGGGCCGCCCTACCTCTGGGGAGAGTTGGCCGCCACTTGACCATTGGGCTGTTCCCCCTTCTCCTGAAAACGGCTGGTTCTAAAGTACTTATTTATACTAGAAATTAATCCTTGACAAAAATATGCCGATAGATAGAATGTAAGTGATTGACCCCCTTTCGATGCAGGCGTCTGCGTCAAGGGGAGACAAATTTGTAGCAGGTTAGGCACACAACGAGGTTGTTCGTTACAGGCACAAGGAGAAGCCCTTAGACACATAGGTCGATGCTCTCGACCGTAGAAGACAAGAGCTTACGCCCTACACGCAGGGCTCACAGATGCGAATAGCCCCCACACGGGGGCTATTCGTTTTTTGGGGCAAATTACTCAGATCAGCCACGCTTCGCGGAGGCAGCCCTGAAACAGTATAGCAGCCTATTCAGAGTTTTCAAAAACCAACCTCCAGACCAGATATTTGCGCATTTTTATCCCAAGAAATGCGGGGCTAAAGATCCAGACTATGATGCCCCTTTTCAGGAGATTGCAAGACAGTCGGTTGACGGTTATGACGCTTGGACGTTCCGACAAGAGAGGTTCCGGAAAAAGCACCTCTACTCAGAAGTTCCCAAGCTAAAGAACTACCTCAATTATACGTTCGTCCGCCTTGTAACCCTTGAAACCGAATCTCCTGGCAAACACTTCGGCTACGCCAAGAACGATGAATGGGTGCGATTCAATACAGGTTTGCAGAATCCATATGGGGCAGACATTCTAGCGACATTTGAGAGATATAAACCCAAGCAAGGCCCGGGTTCTCCCCCCGTGGCGCGCCCGGACTGGGTTTATAAGGGTTGCCACACGCCGACTGAGAAATGGTACCGTGACTTGTTCGGGGAGAGAATTCCAGAGATCGCATGGTACTCACGTGACAGCAGAGACTACGTGTTTGACACCTCTTACGAGCTAGACAAAGAAGCATTCGATCATCTCTTCGAGCGTGCGAAAGAAAGAGCCGGATTGCCGAATGCTTCGGACGAAGCAATCAGGAATTACTTACGAGGCGCCATCGAGAATTTGATTCCTAAGGTAACGCGAAATTACAAGGTGGCCATTCCCGTGTATTACGTCGAAGAAAAGCGCATGCAACTGCTGCTGCCTTTTGTATGCGCGTCTGGTAATCCAGATGATTGCTCTTCCTTTTTGGTTGAACGGGATGACGCACAACGCCGTTACAGACTAAAGACGATTTTTGATCTCGACCAAGCGTACTTCTCCGCTCGACTAATCACTCGACCTGACAAGGAGTGGTTGAACCCTTAAGAGTCCCGTCAACCCCCCTTTTCGCCAACTCACATTTAGCACGCTACCCCCGCGGTGCTTGACAAGGCTTACATCCTTGTTATGGTAAGGGGGTGCGAGTATTGGCAATCGACTTTGGCATGAGGCGGATGGGTTTGGCGGTCTCGGATGCCCTGGGCATCACCGCTCAGGGGCTTCCCACTCTCTCGCGCACCCGGCTGGATAATGACCTGCAAAAGATCCGAGAGTTAACGGAAGAGTACTCCACCGAAGGTGTGATCGTGGGAAACCCCCTCGGCCATGGCGGAGGCGAGACAACCATGTCTCGCAAAGCTGCGGAGTTTGCGGAAAAGTTGCGGCGGCGAGTAGACTGCCCCGTGGTTCTCTGGGACGAACGCCTGACATCCGTGCAAGCCAACCGTGCCCTGCGAGACTCCGGCCTGACGCTGGGCAAACGCCAACGCGCGGTGGACCGCGTGGCGGCAGTGCTTTTGTTGCAAAGCTACCTGGACTTCCTCTCCAACGAGCGAAGCCGTAACGCCGGGGTGGGGCAATGAAAGGGCGGCTTCTTCTGCTGGTTTTGGGGGCAGCCGCAGTGGGGCTTTCGTGGCTGGCCTTCGACTTAGTCTCGCCCTATCGCGGCTACACCGGGAACATATTCATCGTCGTCGAACCCGGTTCGCGGGCCTCCCAAGTCGCGCAGTTGCTGGTGGCCCGCGGAGTGCTAAGGTATCGTCTGCCATTCCTGGTCCGTTATTGGGCCGGCCGCCCCCGGCACGCGCTGCGCGCCGGCGAGTACCTCTTTGACCGCCCCCTCCGCCCCATTGATGTTTACCGGAGATTGGTCCAGGGTGATATTTACCTTCATACGGTAGTCATTCCGGAGGGTTCGGACCGCTACGACATCGCGCGGATTCTGAACTTGCGGCTAGGCATCGACCCCGAACAGTTCTTGCGGACAACTCAGCAGACTATGACGATCCATGATCTCGATCCCAACGCCCCTTCGCTGGAAGGTTATCTCTTCCCGGACACCTACCGGTTTGCCCGTGGCGTTAGTGCCGCAACCGTCGTCCTCACCATGCTGACACGTTTCCGCCACATTCTCGCCACGCGGCTTGCGAACCAAAGGCCTTTCCCCATCCCTCATTCACCTCCACAGTTAGGGAGGGGAACAAGCTTCCCCACCGCCGCTCGCCCGCCCGGATCGTGGAGGGGAACAGGCTCCCCCACCCCTGATTCCCCTCCTCAGTTGGGGAGGGGAGCAAGGGGTGGGGTGAACTGGGGCTGGCATGACATTATCACCCTGGCCTCGCTGGTTGAAAAGGAGACGCCGGAGATCTCGGAACGCCCCCTCATCGCCGGCGTCTTCGAGAGGAGGCTCGAGAGGGGGATGCCCTTGCAGTCTGACCCCACGGTAATCTATGCGGCACAGCTAGACCACCGCTTGGTAGGCCCTATTACCCAAAGCGACCTCGAATTCGACTCTCCCTACAACACCTATCGCCACTCCGGACTGCCTCCCGGACCGATTGCCAACCCCGGCCTGGTCTCGATCCGAGCGGCGCTTCACCCAGCCGCCGGGGACGCACTCTATTTCGTTGCCAACAATCAGGGCGGGCATGTCTTCGCCCGCAGTCTTGCCGAACACCAACGCAACGTGTCACGATATCGAAGAGAACTGGCGGCGTCGCGCCGCAATGAGCCGGGAACGCTCAGCAGGAGTTCGAGGCCACCGGCGGAGGAAGCAAGCCAGAAGGCTGCCCACTCGCAGAAACGTGCCAGGAAGACTCAGCAAGAAGCAAATCATCCTTGAATCCTGTCGGGCGAGGGCACTTGAACGAATCGGCCCTGAGGAAATCCGTGCCCTCGAGAATGAGTTGCGGGCCCGGCTGGGATCTAGGACTTCTCTTTCCTACATTGCCGGAGTTTTACGCGAGGCGGGGAAGAGCGTTGAGTACCAAGACCGCTTCGCCGTCCCGCCCATGGAGGAGCCTTACGCGAGCCGCCTTCACAACCTGCTTCAATTCCACGACTTCGCCAGCGCGGAGGATTCGCTCAGGAAGCTCGACGAGGTCTATCGGGAATACAGCAAGGCCCCAGACCGGACTGGTGTGCGCCTTGTCCGCTCATTGCTCCAGAAGGGGAAACTGCGTGCGTCGAGTCTGGCTGCGAACCCACGGGTGGGTCCGGTTAAGCGGGCGGAGAAAGCGGAGATCGCCACTTGGTTCCGCATTTGGCTGGAGACTCCGGACCTCTTTTTCGACTGGCTGGAACTGCGCAAGGCCTCGGAGGAGTTTCGAAGATTGTTCTCTCCCTTGACCATTTTTTAGCCGATGATACAATTGCTGGCTATTGCAAGTAGACTTTAGGCTCTCCTTAAGGAAGTTCTCCCGAAGAAATACCGTCGGAGAATCCAGTTCTACACTCGCGCCCTCTAAGTGGTGTAAGGAGATCCAGCCGGAGGAAAATCGATGTATCTTCCCGTAATCATGAGTATCAGAAGGGCCAAAACATTCGCGGCCAACGTTGCGGTGACTTTGATGGTGGCAGCCGGGGCCTTCGCCCGGCCCCCCGAGGAAGCTCCCGGCGGGGAAGCCAATCTGAGGCTTCCAGATCTGCATCAGGTCCAATTCCTTGGCATCAGCGGTCACGCCTTGCTAACTTACGGAATTCTGTTCTGCGTCTTCGGACTGCTCTTTGGCCTGGTCATGTACAGCCACCTAAAGAACCTGCCCGTCCATCGTGCGATGGCAGAGGTGTCCCAATTGATTTGGGAGACCTGCAAGACCTATATCATCCAGCAGGGCAAGTTCTTGCTGCTACTCTGGTCCTTCATCGCCGTCATCATTCTGCTTTACTTCGGCGTGCTGCGGAGAGCTGAATTCGGACCCCTGCAAGTGGTCATCATCCTGGCGTTTAGTGTTATTGGGATGTGCGGGAGTTATGGGGTTGCATGGTTCGGCATGCGCGTCAACACCTTTGCCAACTCCCGCACCGCGTTCGCCAGCCTGCGCGGCAAAGCGTTTCCCGTATACGAGATACCCATCCAGTCGGGAATGAGTGTGGGCATGATGCTGATCTCGGTCGAGCTTCTGATGATGCTGATCATCCTGCTCTTCATTCCCGCAGACTATGCGGGACCGTGCTTCATCGGCTTCGCCATCGGCGAGTCGCTGGGCGCGGCGGCTCTGCGCATTGCGGGCGGCATCTTCACCAAGATTGCCGACATCGGCTCCGACCTCATGAAAATCGTCTTCAAGATCAAGGAAGACGACGCGCGCAACCCCGGCGTCATCGCCGACTGTACGGGCGACAACGCGGGCGATTCAGTGGGACCCACCGCCGACGGGTTTGAGACTTACGGCGTAACAGGCGTGGCGCTGATTACTTTCATCCTCCTGGGAGTGAAAGACCCGGTGGTCCAGGTGCAGTTGTTGGTGTGGATCTTCGTGATCCGTGTCGTCATGCTGGTGGCTGCCGCAGCGGCCTATTTTATTAACGACGCCATTGCCAAGGCGCGGTTTGGCAACGCGGAGAAGTTTAACTTTGAATCCCCCCTGACCTCGCTGGTCTGGATCACTTCCGTAGTTTCAATCGGCCTGACCTTCCTGGCCTCGAGTTTGATTATTCCCAGCCTCAAGGGCGACACTTCGATGTGGTGGAAACTCTCGATCATCGTTTCGTGCGGCACGCTGGCCGGGGCGCTGATTCCCGAACTGGTGAAAGTGTTCACTTCCACCGAGTCAAGACACGTAAAGGAAGTGGTTACCGGAGCGGAGGAAGGCGGCGCCTCGCTAGATATTCTCTCCGGCTTTGTGGCCGGGAACTTCTCCGCCTACTACTTGGGGCTGACGATGATGGTGCTCATGGCCATCGGTTCCTGGGTCAGCCTCGAGGGGCTCGGGAACTTCATGCTGGCGGCGCCTGTCTTTGCCTTCGGTCTTGTGGCCTTTGGATTTCTGGGCATGGGCCCGGTGACCATTGCAGTGGATTCCTACGGCCCGGTGGCTGACAACGCGCAATCGATCTATGAGCTGTCCCTCATCGAGCAAGATCCGACCGTTGCGCAGGAAATCAAAAGGGATTTCAACGTGGATGTGAATTTCGAGCGCGCGAAGGACATGCTGGAAGCCAGCGATGGGGCCGGCAATACGTTCAAGGCCACGGCCAAGCCGGTGCTGATCGGCACGGCGGTAGTCGGCGCCACGACGATGATCTTCTCCACCATTATGGCGCTCACGCTGGGCCTCACGGTTAACGTGGACAAACTCTCTTTGTTGAACGCCCCTTTTGTTCTGGGGTTGGTCACAGGCGGAGCTGTGATTTATTGGTTCACCGGGGCTTCGGCCCAGGCGGTGACCACGGGCGCCTATCGCGCGGTGGAGTTCATCAAGGCCCATATCAAGCTCGAGAGCACAGAGAAAGCTTCGGTCGCCGACAGCAAGCGGGTGGTGGCCATCTGCACGCAGTACGCGCAGAGGGGCATGCTCAACATCTTCATCGCGGTTTTCTTTGCCACGCTGGCGTTCGCTTTCGTTGACCCATTCTACTTCGTCGGCTACTTGATTTCGATCGCTATTTTCGGGCTCTATCAGGCCATTTTCATGGCCAATGCCGGGGCGGCGTGGGACAATGCCAAGAAGATTGTCGAAGTCGAACTGAAGCTGAAGGGCACCCCGCTCCACGACGCAACCGTGGTGGGCGACACGGTGGGCGATCCGTTCAAGGACACTTCCTCGGTGGCCCTGAACCCGATCATCAAGTTCACCACGCTCTTTGGGTTGCTGGCGGTCGAGCTGGCGGTCAAGTTGACAGCGACGGGCGGCGCGGGTTTGGCGCACGGACTGGCCGCGGCATTTTTCCTCGTATCCTACATCTTCGTGTACCGGTCGTTCTACGGAATGCGAATGCGCAAGCAAAAAGAACAGTGAATAGTGAATTATAAATTGTAAATTATAGATAATGAAATGGTGGTAGTGAGTAGTAAATATTAAGTTGTGAATTGTGGACAAGTCTTAATGCGGGAAATGGGTGGCGATAGGTGTCGGCTGCCTGGTGGGCACCCTTTCCGTGTACATAATTTACAATTTATTACTCATCATTCTCAAAAGCCTCGCGCCGTACCTTTGATCCTCCTCGCCAGCTTTTCGATCTTGTCCGCCTTGTCGACAACGTCCAGTGAGAGGACATTCTCGTTGGACTTGTTGAGCTCTTCCTCGAGGGCTTTGGCGAGGTCACCAAGCTCTTTGGCATCTCGCTTCATCTTTTCGAAGTTAGACTTCAAAAGGTCGCGTTTCTGTTTTTCCGTCAGGGGTATTTGTGGGTATTCCTCGGTGGGCTGAGCGCCGGGGACCACCCCCTGAGATCCCTTCCCGCCGACGGCCCGCGGCGTTGTCTGGGCGGGCCATGTGATCGCAGTGGCGGCAACGGTACGAGGAGTGTCCAGCATTTGTCCGGTGAGGCTCACAAAAAGCCAGAGCAGGATTGGAGTCCGATAGAACGATGATTTACAGAATTGAAGTATCATGCTGGTCTCCTTTCGAACATACCAGGCTCAATACGCTGACCTAGAAACACGCCAGATAATCGTCTGCTCGGTCGGAAGATTCCGGGGACCAAGCTCGCGCACCCGTTGAGGGGCAAGGCGGTGGAAGTCAAAGAGTATAACACCGGGCGGCGAGTTTAGTTGAGTGTAGCCGCTAGGCAGGGCACCGGAAGTAACCTCTCGCCGGTCCCGCTCCAACTGGTGAAAGGCCCGAGCCCTCTCCCCGGGGGAGAGGGCTGTCTATTCAATTCGTCCCCGTGCCCGGCGGAGGGTGCGGGACACGTTCGGCGACGAGAAAGAGGCTGACGCTTTGGAGCGCTACGAACCAATATCCGATAGGGCTTTTTCCACGTCATCGAAGGCTGATTTCGAAACCTCGCAGGCCAAAGGGTCGGTAGAAAGCCGGGCGTAAATATGATCTCCAACTTTCGAGATCTCCAGCGTCTCTGTCTGGTTCTTTTCACCGAACTGCACCTTGAACCGATAGGCGGGTTTGGTCAGTCCGAATTGTGCAAGGTCCGCCCCCTTGGGAAACGTGGAGGCGCGAAGATCCCGGAGATGAGTGAGCAAGGTATCCATCTTGGCGGAAGGAGTGGTCTTGGACCCACCTTCGGTCTGCTTCCACTGATTGTCTTTTTGCTGCACGAAGACACTGTGGCCCTTGGGAGAATCGATCTCAAGGCGCTTCGCGTCGAAGCTCGAGAAAGAAAACAGATCCTTGGAGCGTAGGTCTGCAGGGTCTTTTTGGAAATCGGTCAGGAAAGTCGAATTGAGGGTGAAGACAGGCTGGAGCGCGGAGTTCACGGCAAAGTAACGATCGCCCTCCTTGTCTTTCTTACCCAGCAGCAGCGTCTGCGTGCCGCCAGGCCCTGTCAACTCCAGCCGCAGTTCCGGAGAGGTAAGCCCATAAGCCGCTTGACCCTTCTTGTCCTCTGCGGCGATGGATTGCATCGTGAGGCCACGCAACTGGCTGAGCAGGCCGTCTACAGAAAAGCGGTCGGCACGCACCGGAGGCGGCAAGACGAGATCCCAGACTCCTTCAGGATTCTTCTCCAGCGTCCACTTCTTCCCCTTGGATTGCACCTCCATCTTCCGAAGCTGGTCGGCCTCGAGCGTTAGGGCGCGCCGGTCGCGCAGGTCGAAGAGAGTTTTCTCGAGGTTAGATTTCAAATAGCTCGCCAGCGTGACAACGCGCGGATTGCCTGCCACCTGCGCGTAGATGCCCCCGCTCGTCGGTGTGTCATCGCCAAGCAAAAGAGTGAACTTGGGCGGGTTGGAGTCGGTTGAAACTTCCAGGGAATAGGTAGAAGGATCGAGCCCGAATTGTTTCAGGTCCGAAGGGTGCGCATCAACAATCTCGTCCGCCGTGGCCGTCGTCAGGTTGTTAAGTACCGTCGAAAGCGTGCCCTGGTCGGCGGAGAGCTTCTTGGGTTCGGCAATCGCCCAAGTGCCCCCCTCGTGCTGGCAGGTCACGGCTTGCCCGTCGCGGGGACGAAAGGTAATGGAGGTTATGTGCTTGCTGTCCAGGGTGAAAATTTTCTCTTCTTTGGGGGTTTCGATCTTCGACGCTTGACGGCCCTTGCGCCAGTCGACGTAGGTGATGGTTCCCCACAGTCCGGCAAGGACCACGAGTGCGATCAGCGTATTTAAGTATTTCCTTCTCATCGACGCTCCCACCACACCAGGGTTCCTGCTGCCACGATCAGGAGGGGCAATCCAATCACGCCCAGCCAGAGGAGCTTGCCCATCTGCGCAGCGGTCATCATCAGGTGTTGGGACTCCGGAGGCTTGGGCCGAATGGAGATCAGATCCACGTCTGCCGAAAGCCAGTTCACCATGTTCATAAACAGGTCGCGGTTGGCCTGGAATCGCAGAAAATTATTGGCGGGGACCATGGACGTGCCCAGGGCGATAAAGCGGCCTTCCGCCTTCTTCTCACCTTCGCCGCTCAGTGTGCCGGAAAGCGCCACAGTCAGTGGGCCCTTGAAGTCCTTTCCGGCGCGATATGAAACCTTGGTCATCTTGGGATTGAAATCAGCCACCCCGAAGCTCGCATCAGAAGTGTCGCAGATAGACTCCGCCGTCACCCCCGCTTTGTACTCCTTCCCAATGGCGAACGAGCGCGTGAAAGGAACCAATGATGCCTGGCGGGTGATCGGCTGCGTGATGGGGCTGGAGCCGTACTTGAGGATGAGGGGCATGGTGGGCTCCGTCCCGAAAATCTGCGCCAGCGGATTCTCATCGATCACCAGATCGTTCCGAACCGTGACATTCCAATCAGCCAGGAGTTTCGAGAGTTCAGGCAAATCCACACCCGGGTCA
>Ga0187782_10001816_pt1 | contig 15701 bp, 13 predicted proteins | sample 0715_SJ02_MP15_2_FD_132454 | JGI IMG/M metagenome (GOLD analysis project Ga0187782, IMG submission 132454) | Tropical peat soil microbial communities from peatlands in Department of Meta, Colombia - 0715_SJ02_MP15_20_MG | ecosystem: Environmental > Terrestrial > Soil > Wetlands > Peat | place...
AGGACCTCGACCAGTTCCTGGTATGGAAGGACGGCGTGATCCGCCCCGAGGGCGACTCCGGCTTCGACCGCCGCCACGAGACCTGCGCAGCCGTGGCGCAAGAGATTTACGACTACTTCGAGCGTGCTATCGACGACCACCTCGCCAGCCCACGCGACGACGTGCTGTCGGCGATGATTGCGGCGAACATTTCTGGACAACCGTTGTCGCGTGAGGAACTGCTCGACATCTGCTTCCTGTTCCTCATCGCGGGGCTGGACACGGTGACCGATTCGCTCGACTGCTTCTTCGTGTACCTGGCCCGCCACCCCGACCACCGTCATCAGCTCGTCGAGCAACCGGACATCTTGCCGAGTGCGATCGAAGAGCTGTTGCGTTGGGAGACGCCGGTGCCCGGCGTCGCCCGGGTGGCCATGCAAGACGTCGAGGTGAGTGGCTGCCCGATCAGCAAGGGGGAGCGGGTCAGCCCGCTGCTGGGCGCGGCGAACACCGACCCCGCCGAGTTTCCCGACCCGGAGCTCGTTGACTTCCGCCGCAACCCGAACCGGCACCGCGCATTCGGCGGGGGTCCGCATCGCTGCCTCGGTTCGCACTTGGCCCGGATGGAGCTGCGGGTGGCGTTGCGCGAATTCCACCGGCGCATTCCCGATTACGAGATCAAGCCCGGCACCGAGCTGACCTACACCGCCGCCCTGCGGTCGGTGGAGTCGCTGCCGCTGACCTTCCCGGTTCCCACGTGACGCGCCGCGACGATGCAGAGCGCAGCGATGAGGAGGAGCGGCGCTGATGACTCGTGTCTGTGTCGACGCCGATCGCTGCGAGGGGCACGGGCGCTGCTACACATTGGCGCCGGACGTCTTCGATGCCGACGAGGTCGGGCACGCGATCGTGCTCGTCGACAACGTCTCCGGTGACCTCGAGGCGCAGGCCGCGGAGGCCGAGAAGAACTGCCCCGAAAGCGCGATCACGTTGTCGCAGTGACGGCCCCGCCCGAGGCGGCCCGATCTTTGCATTCATTGCATAAATAGCATTGACAGCCGCCCAAAACCGACGATAGTCGTCAGGTATGGTGCTGCTGCCGGACCCCGCTCCCCGCGAGCGACAGCATGTCCTGATCTCCGTCGACGACCACGTCATCGAGCCACCCGACATGTTCGACGGCCGGCTCCCTGCCGCGCTGGCCGGCCGGGCGCCGCAGATCGTGGAGACCGACGACGGCCGGCAGGTATGGCGCTATGAGGACCGCGACTACCCGAACATCGGGCTCAACGCGGTGGTCGGCCGGCCACGCGAGGACTGGAGCATGGAGGCGGCCCGCTTCGACGAGATGCGCCGCGGCTGCTGGGACATCAAGGCCCGGGTCGCTGACATGGATCTGGCCGGGATCTGGGCGTCGTTGAATTTTCCGTCGCTGATCGCGGGATTCTCCGGGACCGTGTTCTGGAAGAGCGACGACCCGGAGCTGGGGCTGGCTGTGCTGCGGGCGTGGAACGACTGGCATCTGGAGGTGTGGGCCGACAGCTTCCCGGAGCGGATCATTCCGCTGCAGCTGCCCTGGCTGGCCGACCCGCGGCTGGCGGCCGAGGAGTTGCGCCGCAACGCCGTTCGCGGTTTCAAGGCGGTTAGCTTCCCCGAGCTGCCCGCCCAGTGTGGGATTCCCAGCCTGCACAGCGGAGTATGGGACCCATTCTTTGCCGCCTGCGAGGAGACCGACACCGTCGTCTGCCTGCACACCGGATCCGCCCAGTGGGCGCCGATTCCCGCTCCGGACACTCCATTCGAGACCATCACCACGTTGTTCCCAGTCAACGGCCTGGTCGCCTGCGCCGACATGCTGTGGTCGGGCATCCCGGTTCGCTTCCCGCGGTTGAACATAACGCTCGCTGAGGGCGGGCTCGGCTGGGCGGCGATGCTGGCGGATCGGGCGGATTACGTTCTGGCGCACTCAGCTTCGGGCCGCGAGGGCGGATCCTGGAAGGGCGATCTGCTGCCCAGCCAGGTGCTGCGGCGCAACTTCTGGTTCTGCTCGATCGACGACCCGTCGGCGTTCGGCGCGCTGGACGCGATTGGGGCCCAGCGCATCCTCGTGGAAAGCGACTACCCGCACGCGGACTCGACCTGGCCGGACACCCAGCAGGTCGTCGCGCGCAATGTCGCGGCCCTCTCCGCTCAGGATGCCGCGCGGATCACCCACCGCAACGCCGCCGAGCTCTTCCGTCACCCGCTGCCCGACAGCGAGTGGCTGACCAACGTGTAGGAGGCCCCTGTGCTCGATCTGCTGATCCGTGATGCCGAAATCGTCGACGGCACAGGCGCGCCGGCTCGCCGCGGCGACGTCGGTATCAGCGACGGGCGGATCGCCGCGGTCGGTGACATCAATGACTTGGCCGCGAAAACCGTTGATGCCCAAGGGCAGACGTTGGCACCCGGGTTCGTCGACCTGCACACCCACTACGACGCGCAGCTGTTCTGGGACCCGACCGCCAGCCCGTCGATACAGCACGGCGTTACCACCGTCTTCGGCGGTAACTGCGGATTTACGCTGGCGCCGGTGGCAGCCGACCAACAGGACTACCTCACCCGAATGCTCGCGCGGGTCGAAGGCATGCCGCTCGACGCGTTGCAGGCCGGGCTGGACTGGCAGTGGTCGTCATTCGGCGACTGGCTGAAACGTTTCGATGGCCACATCGCCGTCAATGCCGGCTTCCTGGTTGGGCATTCGGCGCTTCGGCTGGCGGCGATGGGCGAGGACGCGGTCGGCGGCTTGGCGACCCCCGCACAGGTCGATCGGATGGTCGCGCTGCTGCATGAGGCCCTGGCCGATGGCGGGATCGGGTTCTCCACCTCGCAGTCACAGACCCACAACGACGGCTCGGGCGAGCCGGTGCCGTCACGAAGCGCATCCCGCGACGAGCTGCTGGCGCTCGCGACCGGTGTCCGCGAGCATCCGGGCACCACCCTCGAAGCGATCATTCCCGGCTGCCTGCAAGGCTTTACCGACGACGAGGTCGCCCTGCTCACTGAGATGTCGATAGCCGCCGACCGCCCGCTCAACTGGAATCTGCTCGGCGTCTCGGCGGCCAACCCGGCCGGGCACCAGCGGCAGCTGCACGCCTCCGAAGTCGCCGCCGAACGCGGCGGCCGGGTAGTCGCACTCACCCTGCCGCACGCCATGAAGATTCGGCTGTCGTTCCTCACCGGCTTCGTGCTCGACGGGCTGCCCGGCTGGCGCGAAATCATGCACCTGCCGGTGCCCGAGCGGTTGGCCGCGCTGGCCGATCCGGCTGTACGTCGCCGGCTCAACGACGGCGCCCAATCGAAGGAGGCCGGGATGCTGCGCGGCCTGGCGAACTGGGAGCGGTTGATCATCGTCGAGACCTTCGCGCGGGAGAACGCCGACGCGACCGGCCACAGTGTGGGCCAGGTAGCCGCCGCACGTGGTGGGGAGCCGTTCGACACCTTGCTCGACATCGTGATCGCCGACGAGCTGCGCACCGGACTCACGCCGGCGCCGTTCGGCGACGACGGCGCCGACTGGCGGCTGCGCGCCGAGGTGTGGCGCTCGCCGCATGCCGTCATCGGCGGCTCGGACGCCGGCGCGCACCTCGACATGATGTGCGGCGCGATCTACACCACGTCGCTGCTCGGCCACGGTGTCCGCGAGCACCAGGTGGTGACGCTCGAGGAGGCGGTGCGGCTGCTCACCGATGTGCCGGCCCGGCTCTACGGCCTGGCCCAACGCGGCCGGATCACGCCGGGCTGGCACGCCGACCTGGTGCTGTTCGATCCGGCCACCATCGACCACGGGCCGGAGCGCACCCGCTACGACCTGCCCGCCGGTGCACCGCGGTTGGTCGCCGACGCCCACGGCATCACTTCGGTGCTGGTCGGCGGCGTCGAGGTGTGTCGCGACGGCGTGGCCACCGGCGCCCTGCCCGGTACCGTGCTGCGGTCCGGCCGAGACACGCACACGGTGCCGGCCGATGCTTCCTGAACCGACGTCGGCCGCTGGCGAATTCGACTCGGCCGAACTGCAGGGGGGCTTGCTAATGCAGGTCGAGAACGTACATGAGCGGCTGCGTGAGGCACGATCGCGGAACCGGGTGATGGTCGGTAGCCCGTTTGCCGAAACCTCCAGCCAAACACCGGGTTCCGCCGGGGTGACCGTGCTCGGATACGACGAGTGTCAGACAGTGCTCACGCACCCCGACACGTATTCCTCGTCGATCTACGACAAGATCATGGGCCCGGTCATGGGCCGCACCCTCCTCGAACTTGAGGGCGCCGACCACCGGGCCGGCCGGGCCCTGGTGTCCCCGTCGTTTCGCGCCGCGTTGCTGGACCGCTGGCGCATTGACTTAGTGGAGGTGGTGGTCCACGAACTCATCGATAGTTTTGCGCCGCGCGGGCGGGCCGAGCTGGCCCGAGATTTCACCTTCGCGTTCCCGGTACAGGTCATTGCGCGGATCATGGGTTTACCGCGGCAGGACTACCAACGCTTCCAGCGGCTCTCTATCGAATTGCTCAACGTGGTCTACAACTGGGACTGCGGAATCGCCGCATCGGCCTCGTTGAGGGCGTACTTCAACGAGGTCCTGGCAGAGCGGCGGCGTAACCCGCAGGACGACCTGATCACGATGCTGTCGCAGTCCGAGATCGACGGGACCCGGCTTACCGACGACGAGATCTTCGCGTTCCTGCTGCTGATCCTGCCCGCCGGAGTGGAGACGACTTACCGCGCATCGGGCAACCTGTTGGTCGCCCTGCTCACCGATCCGGAGCAGCTCGATGCGCTGCGGGCCGACCCCGGCTTGGTTCGCGGCGCCTTCGAGGAGGCGTTGCGGTGGGAGCCGCCGATCACCACGGTGATGCGGGTGGCGGCCCGCGACTGCGAGCTCGGCGGGGTCGTGATTTCGGCCGGAACGAACGTCGGCGTCAGCGTCGCTGCCGCCAACCGGGACCCGAAGCGCTATCCGGACCCGGATCGCTTCGATCCTGCCCGGAAGAACATCGCGCACCTGACGTTTGGCGGCGGCCCGCACCTCTGCCTGGGCATGCATCTGGCGCGGATGGAGGCGACGGTCGCGATCAACGCGCTACTGGACCGGCTGCCGGATCTGCGGTTGGACCCGAGTGCCCCGACGCCGCATGTCAGCGGCATGGCGTTTCGGTCGCCAGCGGCGTTGCCCGTCGAATTCACCCCTTCCTAAATGCGGGCGGCTGAGGCTTTCTCGCGTCAGGTGATCGGGAACCACTGCGTGGCGGCGCGCGAGATCTCGATATAGATCGGGATCCCGATCGTGACGTTGTAGGAAAACGTCAGGCCCAGCGATGCGGCCAGTGGCAGGGTCGGGCTCGCCTCGGGGATCGCCAGGCGCTGGACCGCCGGCACAGCGATGTATGACGCCGCGCCGCAGAGTACGGCGAACAGGATATAAGTCCCCGGCTTGAACTGGGCATGCGTGATGTGAGCATAGGCGTGAGCGGTGATGATCCCGAGAGTGGCGAACAGGTTCGGCGCCAGTAGACCGAAGACGATGAAACCGGGGCCCGCGCTCTTCAGGTCCCTTAATCGCCGGGAGGCAGTCATACCCATCTCGAGCAAGAACAGGCACAGCACGCCCTGGAAGGCGGCTACAAAGACAGTGTCGTTGTCGTGCACGACCTTCGGTCCCTGCAACCGGCTGACTAGGCCGATGACGATGCCGCCGAAGAGCAGATAGAGCCCCGGGTTGAGCAAGACCTCCCTCAGCAGCTTGACCGTGCCGACGCCCCGCTTTGCGTCATCCCAGTCGGCGTCGTTATCGGGATGCTCCTGCAGTTCCAGCGCGATCTCCGTTTCCCGCTCGATCGCCAGCTCGCGTTCGGTATCGAGATGCTGCCCGGGAGCCGGCCGGCCGGCCGCACCCGGCCCCACCCTCGCGGGCGGTTTGTGGCTGGGCTCGCCCGGCATGTTCCCCAACGCGTCCATCCCCCTGTGCCGCAGCCGCGCCGCCAGATACAGCGCCACCAGGCAGCCTGGCATCTCCATGACGGCCAGCATGACCGGCATGAAGCCATTGAACGCCATCCCCACGGTGGCAAGGACGCCCACACAGGTTGCGAAGGTCCCTGCCGAGTCCGACCCGTAATAGCCGGCGACCGTCGCCCTGTCGATCCGCCGCATCTTCGTCATCCGGGTCAGCAGCATGTAGGCGAGAAAACCTATCGGGAAGTTGAGCAGGAATCCCAGGACGATGAATCCAACGATGCGGCCGATGCTCGCCACATGGATTGTGGCGAGCTCTTCACCGCCGTGCCAGCCGATGGCCAGCAGCAGGTACATCGTCACGCCCTGATAGATCACATAGGGAAACTCGAACTTCACCTTGAGGATCGGGATAAGGAAGCGAGGTAGAAAAACAACAACAGCGGCTTGAAGAGGTTGTGCCGGAAGTTCTCCCAGAACTCCAGGAGCATTGCAATCTCCCTAGATGCGCGCGGCTAGTTGAGGATTCGTGACCGTCGTCATGGGGGCCATGAATTTTTTAGAGCCTAACCTTGCGGTGCCGCCTCCTGCTGTGAGAAAGGACCCCTGCGCGCTGGGAGAATGCTGGAAAATCGGTGAACGGACAGCGACACCATGGTAATGCTGGGAAAACGCACAGCGACACCATGGTTCGGTAATTCGATTTGTCCGCGTGCTCCGCTGCCGCGGGCCGCCCTTTACTTCTTGTTGTTGCCGACCAGCGACGCCCGCACCACGGGCTCCTTGACGCGATGCGTCACCGTTGCCCACGCCGACGGCGAATAGTGCGTCGTGACTTCCTCGAACCCGTCGATCCGGGAAACGCTGAGCACGCCGGTTTCTTGATTGACGCTGAGCTTGTCGCTGTCCGCTCCGTGGACCTCTTCTCCGTCAAGGAGCCGGATAACAAACACGATGCTGTCCTCTCGTCAGAGTGCGGCTTGGCCTGGTCGTACGGTCGGCCCGCTGCCGGACCAGATCCATTGTGGGCCTGGGGCGTGAACGGTTCGAGAACGTGTAATGACAACCAATCACCGGCCAGCTGGTCTAGGTCGCTGATCCGTCCGTGCTTACGCAGCGGTGTGAGCCGGCCATTAAAGTCGGGTCTACCGAAAGTGCTGGTGATAGGGCATGCGGAACGCCAGTTAGGCCGTTCGTCGCGGGGAACCCCCGCAGGTTCATAGGTTAGGCTACATTTACTAACCGTGACCGAAGTCGGTGTCGAAACCAGTCCCGTAGGCACCCCGTCACTGTCATTCCCATTGCCGGCCGAGATCCCGCCGGCGGACCTGGCGGCCGAGCTGGCCGCGGCGTTGCCTGAGCGCGACGGCGACGAATACCTGCTTTACGAGCACGACGATCAGTGGGTACTGGCCGTTGGTGTGCTGGCAATGGTCGAGCTGGACTGCGACGAGCTTCGCATCACCCGCGACGGTGTCACTCAGCGACAAAGCTGGTCCGGCCGGCCGGGAGCCGTGCTCGGCGAGGCCGTCGACCGGTTGTTGCTGGAATCCGATCAGGCCTTCGGCTGGATCGCCTTCGAGTTCGGGGCGTATCGCTTCGATCTGCAGGATCGCCTGGCGCCGCAGACCCCGTTGGCGCGGGTGTTCTGGCCCCGCACCCGCGTCGTGGTCACCAACGACACAGTCGGATTGTTCGACGCCGAGGAACGCCACCGCGACATCGTCGAGCGGTTGCTGAGCGAGGGTCTGCCGGCCGCGCCAGCTGCATCCGGAATCGACGTCACCGTCGACGCCACCGATTACCGCGCGCGGGTAGGCACAGCCATCGACGACATCGCCGCCGGCCGCTACCACAAAGTGATCCTGTCCCGCTGTGTCGATGTGCCTTTCGCGCTGGACTTTCCGTCCACTTATCGGTTGGGGCGGCGGCACAACACGCCCGCGCGCTCGTTTCTGTTGCGGCTCGGTGGATTTCGGGCCCTGGGTTATAGCCCGGAAGTGGTGGCAGCGGTGCACCACGACGGCGTAGTGGTGACCGAACCGTTGGCCGGCACCCGGGCGCTGGGCCGCGGCGCGGCATGCGACCGCCGGGCCCGCGACGATCTGGAATCCGATAGCAAAGAGATTGTCGAGCATGCCATGTCGGTGCGCAGTTCGCTGCTGGAGATCACTGAGGTCGCCGAAGCCGGTAGCGCCGCGGTCATCGATTTCATGACGGTTCGCGAGCGCGGCAGCGTGCAGCACCTGGGCTCGACGGTCACCGGCCGGCTGGATGCAGCCAAGGATCGGATGGACGCGTTGGAGACGCTGTTTCCCGCGGTCACCGCCTCAGGTATCCCGAAGGCGGCCAGTGTCGACGCCATTCTGCGATTCGATGAAAGCCCACGTGAGTTGTATTCCGGTGCGGTGGTGATGTTTTCGGCTGACGGCGGCCTTGACGCGGCGCTCACGTTGCGGAGCGTCTACGAACGTGACGGGCGAACCTGGCTGCGGGCCGGCGCCGGCATCATCGCGGCGTCGGATCCCCATCGCGAATTCGAGGAGACCTGCGAGAAGCTGGCCGCGCTGGCCCCGCATCTGGTTGCCCGCTGGTAGGCGAACGAACGCACTAGCCGACGTCGGCGTCTGGCGAGCGCTCCAAATAGTCGGCCAGGATGCGGCTGACCAACGACTCGATGGTCGATTCGATCGACGACGCCAGGGTGGCGGTGACGGATGCGACGGCCTGGGTGCGAAACCGGACCAGCATAGTGATCAGCTCGGCGATTTCGGTGTCGGCGGGCAGGGCTTCCCGCGGTTTGATCCGGTCGGCGACGTGTTCGGCTCCGGCACGCACCAGCATCTCGCTGATCTGGTCGACCAGCGGGACGATGCGCTCGTGCAGGTCGATGAGTTTTTCCATACTGACGCCGTAGCCGCGGATCTCGTTGAACGCGTCGATCAGCTTCGGACGTGTGATGGTGGCCTGAGTGCCGTCGACGCGGATCACCTGCAGCCCGACCAGTCGATCGAACGCCGTGGCGTCATTGATGAGTCGTTCCGCCTCGGCCAGCGGCATAGTCTGCGACTTCTCGGTCGTCCAGGTGCCAACGATCGCCGATTCCAGGCCGAGCACGTCGCCGAGATTCTTGCCCTCCTCCCAGGCGCTGAGCATCTCCCGGACGTGCGCAATGTTGTAGCCGCGGTTGAGCATCGAGGTGATCAGCCGCAGCCGGGTCAGATGAGTGTCGTTGTACAGCGCAATCCGCCCGACCCGCAACGGCGGTGGTAACAGCCCGCGGTCGCGGTAGACACGGACGTTGCGGGTGGTGGTGCCGGCCAGCCTGGCCAGGTCGTCGATGCGGTATTCCCCGGAGACCGGCGCACCGTGGGGGTGGCGCACTGCCGCGTCGAAAAGCTGCGACACCGCGCTTTCGATGACCTCCCGGGACTGCCGCCGCACACGCTTGGGCGCGCGCCGCAGGTTGGCCAGGACGCCGGCGATGGTGCCGGTCTCTGCTCGTGGCGGTCGGTCGGGAGCCATCAGTCAGGCCGATGAGCTGACGCGAGTGTCGGCGCCTTGAGCGACCACGTGGTAGTCGGCGAACCGGAAGTCCCGCATCTGGCGAAGGTACTGGGTGGCGAATCCTGGGTACATCGACGCGTTGAATCCGTCCTTGGTCAGATACCAACTGCTACATCCGGACATCCACGTCGTCTTGGTGAGTCGCTGCTGAATGCGCTCGTTGTGGCGGCGTTGTACGTCTTTACGGACGTCGAGGTAACGCAAGTTGTTTTCGAGGATGGTGGTGATGCCGCGCACGACGTAGTCGAGCTGGCCCTCGATGTAGACCAGCAGCGAGTTATGGCCGGGTCCGGAGTTGGGACCGGTCATGAAGAACAGGTTCGGATACCCATGCGCGCTGGCGCTCTTGTAAGCCTGTGCGCCGCCGGCCCATTCAGTGCTCAGCAAACGTCCACCGAGCCCGGTGACCGGGAATGGTGGACCGGTCAGATGCACGTCGTACCCGGTGGCGAACACGATGCAATCCAGATGATGTTCGATACCGTCGCTGGTGCGGATTCCGACCGGGCTCAATGTCGCGATGGGCCAGTCGATCAGCTTGCAGTTATCGCGTTGCAGGGCAGGGTAGTAGTCACTGGAGACCAGCATGCGCTTGCAGCCCGGAGTGAAAGCGGGAGTCAGCTGGCGGCGCAGCCACGGGTCCTTGATCTGCCGGTGCAGGTGTAGGCGGCCGAGTCGGGCGACCAACGATGTCAATGGGGTGTTCCACACCAGTGCGGTGGCGCTGGCCTCATGCCCCCAGAACAGTGCTTGGCGCGCAAGCTGTTGAACCGCTGGAGCTTTGGTGAATACCGCTTGCACAGCGGGCGGAGTGGCGACGTCGAAGCGCGGCAGCACCCAACCTGGGGTACGTTGAAACACCTTGACGAATTCGGCTTGCTTGACCAGTTCCGGGATGATCTGGATGGCGCTGGCGCCGGTGCCGATGACCGCGACCCGCTTGCCGGCGAAGTTGTAGTCATGGTCCCACCGCGCACTGTGGATCGTGTGTCCGCGGTAGGAATCGATCCCGCGGATATCGGGGAAGCTGGAGTCGGGTAGCGGCCCGGATGCCAGCACCACGGTGCGGGCCCGAAAACGCTTGCCGGCGGCAGTGGTTGCGATCCACGCCCCGGCGCTGTCGTCGAACGACAACCCGGTTACCTCTTGGCCGAACCGAATCTTGCGGCGGATGCCGAAGCGGGTGGTCATGTCCTCGAGGTGTTTGCGGATTTCATCGGCCGGCGAGTAGGTCCGCGACCAGCTCGGGTTTTTGACGAACGAAAACGAGTACAGCAGCGACGGGATGTCGCAGCTGGCACCGGGATAGCTGGTGTCACGCCAGGTTCCGCCCACCCGATCGCTGCGTTCCAGGATGACAATGTCGTCGACGTCGGCTTGCGCCAACTTGATTGCGGCGCCGAGCCCGCTGAAGCCGGCGCCGACGATCATCGTCGCATAGGTATGTGAGTTCGCCATGATCACGCAGCGGGCTCGTGGGTCAGTTCTTTGAACCAGCTGGGCACTGGCCGCAGTAGTGGCCTGGGGTAGCGATCGGACAGCCACACCATGGAATTGGCCAGCAGGTGATAGGGGTGGCGCGGGTTGACCACCATCGCGGCGTGTCGCTTCAGGATTTGGTAGGTGGGCACTCGCCAGGTGTGATCGCCCCGCTCGCCGAGCTGCTTGAACCGTTTGACCGCGTTGTACAGCCGCTCGGGCTCCATGCCCATGTCGTCAAGCTCGTTGCGCACCCGGTTGAGCAATGGCAGATACATCAGCGCGCCGATGATCAGTCCCGGTGAGGCCACGTTGCCAACGAAGTCGATGGCGAGCTTTCGAGCCTTGGCGTGGCCGATCATGTTGAGGACTTCGAAATCCACTGCAAGATGGCGTGATTCGTCATTGTTGATCTTTTCGAAGACCTGGTGGCAGACCGGATCGTCGACCTCGTCGAGCAGGAATTTCAGCAGCGCGCCATCGAGTGCCACCTCGAGCATCGGGATGACGGTGCCCAGGATCGCCAGGGACATGCCGTCGGCGTAGGTGTCCAGCCATTGCATGGCCAGCCGGATGTTGACGTTCGGTTCGGGCATTTCGCAGTCGTCGAGCATGCCCCAGCGCTTCATCAGTGCCAGCTCCGCATTGGCGTGCCGTTGCTCTTCGGCGTGGAAATAGCGGTAGATCTCGGCCAGCGTCGCGTTGGGCGCCTTTTTGGCCAACGCCGAAAATCCGCGAGCACCGATATTCTCGATCCAGCACAGATCGGCCATGAAGGCTTTCAGCTTAGGCCGGAATTCGTCGTCGATGGTCTCGGCGCCGGGTGCTGCCCAATCGATATCGGCAAGCGCCCATTGGCGATCCTTGATCTTGGCCAGCATCGCGTCCATATCGATTGCCACCGGATCCTCCTTGATTGATGCTGTCAGAACGGGGCCACCCGGGACACCAGGCCCATTCCACGGGTGAAAGTGCCCGGGACCAAGCGTTTGATGTTCCAGCCGATCTTGGCGTCGAGCTGCGGCATGCAATACAGGTCGCCGCGATCGTGGGCGTCTAGGCAGATGCGCGCAACCTTGGCCGCCGAAAACCCAGTCCAGCGCATGACCCGGTTTGCGAATTGGGTTGTTTGGTCGGGCATCCGGCCGGACTCGACGATATTGGTCTTGACGAAGGTGGGGCAAAGGACGGTGACTTTCACTGAGCTGCCAGATAATTCGGCGGCCAGAGTCTCCGACAGCGACAGCAAGCCGGCCTTACTGACGTTGTAGGCGGCCATCCTGGGCGCAGCGCCGAAGGCGGCAGCGGAGGCAACGTTGATGATGCCCCTCAGGCGGTTCGATGGTTCGGCCGACCGCAGGATCGGGGCGAAAACATGGCAGCCGTGAATGGGTCCCCACAGGTTGATGCCCAGCACCCATTGCCAGTCGTCAAGGGGGAGTTCACCGATCGGGGCACCGCCGGAGCCGACGCCGGCGTTGTTGATCACCAGCGTGGGTGCAGCGCCCAACCAAGATTCTGACTGGGCAGCCAGTTCGCGGACGTCCTCGAATTGGGATACGTCGCATCGGATTGCGACGGCCTCACCGCCGTGGTCGGTGATCAAGCTCACGGTCTTCGCGGCAGCGACCTCGTTGATGTCGCTGCAGACCACCCGACCGCCGCGGCGGGCGAGTTCGGTGGCGAACGCCGCGCCGATCCCGCTGCCCGCGCCGGTTACCACCGCAAGCGCGTGGTGGCTCACTTTTTTCGACCTGCCAAACGGTCCGAGCATCGCTAGCCTGCCCTCGTCGCCGTGCCATCACAGCCGTCGGCCCTTACGCACGCGGAGATGAAACGCGAGACGTGGGCCATGGCCTTGCCGGCTTCCGGTGACAACCGAGGCAACGCCTGGAACTCACCACTGCCGCTCCACGTGATCGCAGCGATCCGCGAGCCGGCACAGCGTCCCACCATGTGACTTAGTCAATACAAAATGGCGACATTAGTCAATGGCAATGTTGACGACGCACGCGCCGCCGTCGACCAACTAGCGCGACCAGTTCGTCAAACGTCAGCTTCTTGCGCCCATCGTGGCCGGCGTTGTTCTGGCCTGTGCGGCGAACGTGCGGCCGCGAGTGCCGCCGCGAGCCCACCGGTGGTCGAGGTTTGCGGTGGAGGCTGACCCTTGCGCAGCGTCGCGATCAGTTCGCGGTAAGGGCCGACCAGGTAGACAGTGTCGCCGGCTTTCAGTCGGGCGTCGCGGCGCGGGCGTAGGCTGACCGGCCCTTCCGGTCGAGTGATCGCGATGACGCGCGTTTCGGTAGACAGATCCACCATTCGCAGTCCATCTAGCTGGCTGCCCGCCGCCACCAGCATTCCGCCGACCATGAAAGAGCGCTGGCCGACCCAAAATGTCCCCAGCACCTGCAGACCCATCGCGGCGCCGATGAACCAGGGAGCTGCCAGGTCGACGATCGACCGCACGTTTTCGAAACCGAATCGCCGATTCACCGCAGTGCTCAGCGCGCGGCCTTGAACGCGCATTACCAGCGGCACTTTGGTATCGGATCCCAAGATCTCAAGCAGTACGATCCCGGTCTCGATGTTCTTCATGTCCTGGTGGGTCACTATCGCCACTCCGCGGGCGCGATCGACGCGCGCTGATTCCAGCGTCTGGCGCATCGTTGGGTCTCCGAAAATCACCGGCACGTCGAGTTCGGCCACGGTCGACAGGAAGCGGTTGTTCTCGTCCTGCTCGATGACGACGACGTCGTATCCGGCAGCGGTCAGATCCCTCACGACGCGGATGCCGACCGAACCCAGTCCGACAACGACGACGTGGTCGCGCATATGGCGTGCCCGGCGCAGTCCGGCCGTTTGGACGAAGCGGTGCGACAGCAGCAGGTCCGCAATGAACGCGACGAGGACGGCGGTGACGGTCACGCCGGCAAACATCAACGCGACAGCGAACAGTCGCAGCCAAGGGGATTGTTGGCCGAAGCTGTAATCGCCATAGCCCACGCCCGTAATTGATTCAGAGACGAAGTACAGGGCGTCGATCCACGACATCCGCGGGTTCTGGTAGGCGAAGCGGACCACGGCTGTCGAGCCGAGCATAAGGAGCAGCGCGGATGCCAACGAGGGAAAAAGCATCGGGTTCATGTCGTCGCGCATGGCGCGCGCGGCATCGACCACGCGTCGCACCCGGGAGTGGCGAGAGCGCGTCGCGGTCCGGGGAGGCACGGTGATCCCGCGGGCTTCCAATTCGTCTTTGACGCCGATCATCGAGGTCCAGTCGCCGGCGTAGACCTGCAGATCCCGTCCCGGACATGGCACCACCTCGCCGGGGGCAGGTGAGTTCTTGCCGTGGACCACCGCCACCGGTGCCAGGTCGGCGTAGATCTCGCGCAGAGTCCCGTCGCACGGCGCCTCGGCGCCCCATACAACGAATTCGATACCGGCCGTTTCGAACTGGTGCGCGTTACGCGACAGAACTGCCTCGACGACGGATGGTGCCGCGAGGTCGGCGACGTCCAAGATGGCGCCGGGGCCGTTAACGGCGGCCACCGCTCCGCGCAGGACGTCGTTAGACAGACGTGCCACCACGCGGACATTTGGGCTGTATTCTCTTGCTAATAACGCGATTTCAAGATTCACCGCGTCGTCGGGCCCGGCGCAGACGACGGCGCGCGCTCGATGTACCCCGGCGCCGAGGAGATCGGCAGCAGTGTTGATCTGGATTATCCGCGCGCCGGCGCCCCTGAGCTCCTCGGCGATCGTCTTCGCCAGCGGATCGTCGCCGGCGACGATGATTTCGCGATGCATGATCTCGCGTGTTTGGCGGGGACCGGGTAGTCTCGCATGCTGCGTAGAGTCCGGCCTTCGCTCAAGCCGAAGAATCGAGTCATTCGGCCGTGGCTTTGTGTCTTGCGGCATGATTACTCCCAACTCTGCGGACACCTGCGTTCACTCACGCGTAGCTGTTCATATGACTATCGGCCATCCTGGCGGATAGTGCCACCTGAGAAGCGTGGACGACGTAAGTCAACACCGCTGTCCCGCAGACAAAGTCGCCTACTGAGCAACGGGACATGGCCTCGTTCTGATTCAACACCGTGTGATTCCGACGCAACAAGTTCGACTCGAACTCGTCACACAGACGAAATAGCAGTGGCGTATCGGTAAGCCCACAACATTGCCACCCACGCGAAAAGTCATGATACTAACGGGCTCTGGCGTGCAATGTGGTGGCATGGCGTGCGTCAATTGAGGCCGCCCAATAAGGTCGCGAACAACTTCATGTCGGGCTTGGTTCGCCGTCAGCCCGCGGATAACCAAGCAAAGGAATACGCTATGTCCGAAAACACGCCCGACGATATCTTCAAACTCGTCAAGGACGAGAACATTGAGTATGTCGACGTTCGCTTCTGTGACCTGCCAGGCACCATGCAGCACTTCACAATTCCGATCTACGTCTTCGACGAGGACGTTTTCGAGGATGGCTTGGCATTTGACGGCTCCTCGATTCGCGGCTTCCAATCGATCCACGAGTCCGACATGCTGCTGCTTCCCGATCCGGAAACCGCGACCATCGACCCGTTCCGTGCCGCCAAAACGCTGAACGTCAACTTCTTCGTGCACGACCCGTACACCCTCGAGTTGTACTCGCGCGACCCGCGCAACGTGGCCCGCAAGGCCGAGAACT
>Ga0187782_10001817_pt1 | contig 15700 bp, 11 predicted proteins | sample 0715_SJ02_MP15_2_FD_132454 | JGI IMG/M metagenome (GOLD analysis project Ga0187782, IMG submission 132454) | Tropical peat soil microbial communities from peatlands in Department of Meta, Colombia - 0715_SJ02_MP15_20_MG | ecosystem: Environmental > Terrestrial > Soil > Wetlands > Peat | place...
ACTTTGCGGAATTCCTGCTCGGCTTGGTCATACTTCTTTTGCCGCTCGTAGATCGAACCGAGCATGAACCAAGCGGTTTGTCGGGCCTCTGTGTCTTGGGCCATTTGCTCGGCCTTTTGCGCGGCCTGCTCCGCTTCGCTGAACTTCTTCCCGCGCGACTGGATCTGGGCGATATCGATGTAAATCTCCTGGTCCGCATCGGTGCCCTTCAGCAGCCCTTGCAGTAACTCCGTCCCAGCGGCCGTTTCCGACTTTTCACCGTAGAGCAGTGCCAGCGTGATGATCGCATCCCGCGACTTCGGATCCTGATCGAGTGCCTTCTTCGCTTCGGCGATGGCGCGGTCAATGTCACGGCTTTCGCGGTAGGTATCGATCATCAATATCTGCGCGCGCTTGGCCGCATCGGGATTGGCTTTCGCCATCTCCTGGAAGGCGCCGAGCGCCGCCTGGTAGTTGCCCTGATCCCGATAGGTGTGCCCGAGTTGCTCGTACAGAATTCCCAGCGCGTTGGCATTTGCACCGGATTCGTTCTTCATGCCTGCAATGGCATCCGTCAGGATCTTCACCGCGTCGTCAAAGTGGCCTTCCTCTTCCTCGAGCAAGGCCTGGTTGTACAGAATCTCGAGGTTTCCGGGGGCGAGCTGGCGGGCGCGCGCCAAGCTCGATTCCGCTTCATTGAACTGCCCCAGATGGCGTTGGAGCTGCGAGGCGCGAAGGTGATTTTCCCAATTGCCCGGCTCAAGCTGCGATAGTTTCTGGAACTGCTCGAGCGCAGCCGTATATTTGTCCTGTGCCATCAGCGCTTGAGCGAGACCATGGCGGTGACCCGGATCGTCGGGATCTTCGTCAACGGCCTTCCGGTAGGCCGCTTCCGCTTTCGAATAGCTCTTTAACTGCGAGTACGCTTCTCCCAGCAGATCGTACAGATCGGGGGAAGCCGAATCACTCACCGCCGGCGTCAACAGATCGACGGCCTCCTGCGGGCGGCCCTCGTCGATCAACAGTTGGCTGAGCTGCTCCAGGGCGGGTTCGTTATCAGGTTCCTGTTTGACCACGCCCCGCAGCACCTGTTCGGCGTCCTCATGCTTGTTTTCGAAGCGATACAGGCGCGCCAACCACAGCGATGAATAGGTGTCCCTGGGATCCAGCTTCAAAATGGCCTGGAACTGCTCGATCGCCTTGGTGAGATTTTCCTGCTGTACGTCTCCCGCTTCGAGATCTCCCAGCGACCGCACATAGATGCGTGCCAGCAGTCGGTGCGCGTCCACATTGTTGGGGTCGATCTGGAGCGCTTCCTGCGCCTGGACGACGGCGTCGCGCAGGCGCTGGGACTTGGCGTAGACCTCGGCGAGGCGCTCCTTGATCACCGCCGAGTTCGGATCAATCGCCAGTGCTCTTTGGTAGGATTCAATGGAATCGGTCGCCGATTGCGCATCGCTGGTAAGTTCGTATTGCAACTCCTGCAGGTGCCCCTCGGCGAAGTAGAAATAGGCCTCCTCCTGTGAATTCTGCTCGGACGGGTTCGGCACAGTCGTTGTCCGCGAGGAAGAAGGGGCTTGCGCCCATGTTCCGGGCGCGGCAGCGAGCCAGCCAGCCGCGAGTGCGAGCGTAAGCATTGTTTGGATTTTCATTGGGACAGACAAAAATTGATTATCGTATAGCGATGCCGGGGCGTCAAAGTTTTCCCTTACGGCCATTGCTCGCGTGCGACTCCCCTTCGATTAGGACGTCCGCCGTGGCAATGCGGATGCATTGTCTTGAGCGATTCCCGCCTTCGCTTGTTATAGTTCCCAAAGCTGGCGTAAGAGTTTCGGGACGCTTTCAGAGGGGAGTCGCTACGCTCATAAAGGCTCGCAACACCGTCCGCCTCATCCCAGTCCTCTCCCTGCTCATGGCAGCGACGTCCTTGCCAGTGCCGGGACAGCAGCCCAGCGGCACGGGCACTTCCGCCGCGTCACGCCAGCATACCACTGCGACGGCAACGGCGCCCGCGGCTAGCTCAGAAACGAGGCTTGCCGATTTCGGCTGGCTCGCTGGTCGATGGCAAGGGACCTGGGGACCACGCCTTGCGCAGCAAACCTGGACGGCACCGAGGGCTGGCGTCATGCTCGGCACCTTTCAGCTTGCCGAAGGTGATAAAACGCTGGTTCTCGAACTCTTCACGCTGGTGGAGGACACCAGCGGCATCACGCTATATCTGCGACATTTTACACCGTCGCTCACACCCTGGGAAAAACCCGGACCGACGGCGCTACATCTTGAAACGGCAGACGCTCAATCGATCGTTTTTGTCAACCCGTTCGATGGCGAGCCAAAGCGAGATGTCATCACGCGCATCGATACGGATACGTACGTCTCGCGCTCTGAAATTGTCCCCGACCAAGGCGATCCCCAGGTCACTGAGATCACCTATCACCGCGTGTTTGATGGACCGCCGCCCAAGCACCATGGTTCGAAATCCAAGACACCCCACTAGGCCGAGGCGAATTGGTGGTCGGCTGCGCTAAGATGAGAGCGGGCCACACATCCACGGGCATACAGTGAATTGGACGGGCGAAGCGGCCGACTTCTTATCCCCCGTCTGATGCATCAAACCATACGTTGCCCGGGAGGTTGAACAACATGAGCATTTTCGTACCTGCCGGGGGATTCTCCATTCCTCGACTGGGTAAGCAGATTCTGGTTTCCACACTGTCGGTGGCTCTGGCGTCGACGACGCTGGCTCAAAACCTATGGGCCGTTCAAGAGACCCAAGCCCCACCGCCGTCTGCCGAGGCTGCGCACGCCCAGGGGCCGACCTACGCGCAGCAGAGTCCGGAGCAACTGCAGCGATTGGTAGCTCCGATTGCCTTGTATCCCGATTCGCTCGTGGCGCAGGTCCTGGCAGCCTCTACCTTTCCCGAGCAGGTCGTCGAGGCTGACCGTTTCGTGCAAGACCATCCCGATTTGAAAGGCGACGCCTTGGCGACGGCTGTGGACCCACAACCGTGGGATCCAAGCGTCAAGGCGCTTACCGCATTCCCTTCCGTCCTCGGAAACATGGACAAGAACCTCTCCTGGACGTCGTCTCTTGGCGACGCCTACTACAACCAACAACAGGATGTGATGGATGCCATCCAAGTGATGCGCCAAAAGGCCGAGCAAACCGGCAACCTAAAAACGACTTCGCAGCAAACCGTAAGTACGCAAGGCTCGGATATCTATATCCAGCCCGCGAACCCCGATGTCGTTTACGTTCCGGCTTACAATCCGTGGTTGGTGTACGGATATCCGATCGTGGCGTGGCCGGGATGGTATCCGTATCCGGGAATCTGGTTTGCCGGGCCTTACCTCTCGTTCGGAATTGGGTTCTCCGTCGGATTTTTCGGAGGCTTCGTGTGGGGCTGGCCGCATTGGGGATTCAACTGGAACAACCGTTACATTATCTATAACCAAAACCGGTACTACTCGCGGTCCGTCACATTCTACAATCGGAACTCTTTTTACCGAGGAGCCGGCGAATTTCATCCGGGAACGGCGAGGTCTACGGCCGGCGCGCACGGCGAAGTGTTCAATCATCCCGGCGGAACGGCCAGACCCTTCGAGGGAAACACTTCTGCCGCTCGAGGATACGCGGAAGCCGGTGGCCAGAGCGGAGTGCACACGGGCGCCTTCAGCAACTACGATCATGGCGGAGAGTCCAGGAGCTATTCGTCGCGGGGAAACGCCAGCCTCGGCGGGGGTGGGGCGCACGGCGGCGGAGGTGGCGGAGCGCACGGCGGCGGGCGCCACTAATTGACGCTTTCTTGCGCACCGGGAGCGGACAGGCAAGAACTGAGGAGACGGGATATGCAGCCGAGCAAGCCAAATTTTCACCGATTTCACGGGGCCAGATTTTCTACGCTATCGGCGGTTGCCATCGTTTGGGCGGGCTGCTTCGCGGCGCGTTCGATGGCGCAGCAACCTGGTCAAAAGACATTTTCATCCGCTCAGGAGGCGAGCAGCGCACTCGCGATGGCAGAGGAGAACAACGACGAAAAGGCCCTGCTCGAAATCCTTGGGCTGGATGCGAAGGATATCGTCTCTTCGGGCGACGCTGCCGAGGACGCTCAAAACCGCGCCAATTTCGTGAAGAGGTATGAGCAGATGCACCGTTTGGTTATGGAGCCGGATGGAACGACCACCTTGTATGTCGGCGCGGAAAATTGGCCGCTGCCGATACCGCTCATGAACAAGGGCAATATGTGGTATTTCGACACAGCAGCGGGCAAAATGGAAATTTTGTACAGGCGCGTCGGCCGAAACGAAGTATCGACCATTCATGTTTGCCAGCAGCTCGTGGCCGCTGAGAAGGAATACTACGCCACGCACAACAGCGAGTACGCTCAGAAAATCTTCAGCGACGAGGGCCAACACAACGGTCTGTACTGGAATTCGGCCGACGGACAAAAGAGCCCTATCGGGCCGCTCGTGGCGGCCGCGGTTAGCGAAGGCCCCAACAGCGCTTCGGCTGTTCCTTACCGCGGTTACTTCTACCAGATCCTGACGCGGCAAGGCGCCGGCGCTCCAGGCGGTGCGAAAAGCTACATCGTCAACGGAAAGATGACCGAGGGCTTCGCTTTCGTAGCCTATCCGGCAAAATACAGGGCTTCCGGCGTGATGACCTTCCTTGTTGGCGAGGACGGTGCTGTGTACCGAAAGGACCTCGGCAGCAACACCGCCGCTCTCGCCAAAGCCATGAAGGGATACAACCCCGATTCTAGTTGGAAAAAAGAGGAAGACCAGCCACAAGCTGCCGACCAACAAAAGACCAACTAATTTCATAAGCAGGCAAAGACGCGGCGATATCAGCGACCCACCGTGAACAAGGGGCGAGGAAATTGGGTAGCGGCCCGTTGAGCAAACTTTAACTGGCGGGCCGGGCGGGAGTCCAACCCGCGACCTTCGCGTTAGGAGTGCGACGCTCTATGCATCTGAGCTACCGGCCCCGCGTGTCCTGATTGTACCGCAAGGCGTGCGTCAAAACAGCTGAGCCCGAGGCGGCTATCTTACAACTGCGTTCTAGCGGCTGGCCCTTCGGTGCAGTTTCAACGTCGGAAGAGGCTGTTGAAGCCATCGAATCGCGGACTGTAGGTTTGCTAGCCTTACGACCGATCTCAGCGCCAGAACATTATTTCTTTGAACGGAATTTCCATGCGAAGAGCCGCTAGGGAAAGACGCTCGAAGCCAGCGCAGGGCCGAACCTACGCTTGTTTGCCATACCCGCGGCCTCGCTAGCGCCAAAACTGCGCTGCCTCGTCGTAGAATCCACTGATAAGGAATATCGAGGGAGGCGCCAAGACCGCGTCCCCAACTGAAATACGTGAGCAGCAGCTGGCGTTGCCTAGAAAAATCAGGAAGCGTTCTCTTGTGATTCTCCTTCTGGAAACTGAAAACTGTTGCCCGCCGCTTCCCGTTTGGTTGCTTCGCACGCGACGTGTTGGGGGCTTCACGCAAAAACAAATCGGCCATGAGATCTTGCGTCGAACCGGTCTTGGCTTTGAGTTCCGAGACTGAGTTTGGCGCAAGTGCGTCTTCCGCATGACCGCCCGAGGCCTTGGAAGAACCGGTTGTAAGCACAGAGGCTTGTTCTGCCTCGACAGCAGACTCGAACACTGTCCGCCTGGTACCCTCCCGGACGACGGATATGGGTACGGGGAGAGCTTTAGGCTCCTCCCCGGAGAGCTCGCCCCCGGCCGTCCGATCGGCCACGGGAGCGGACAGCCCGACGGCCGAGTCAGCCCACAGACTTGGTTCGAGGCTTGACCGATGAGCTACGGGCTTCGCATCGTCGAATTGCAATAGCCTCGCGGCTTCCTCGACCATGGTGGCGGAGACAGAGTGGATCTCACCCAGAAACGCCCGGATCATGGCGTGTTCTGAGAGCAGGTTCATCAGACGCGGAATCCCTTGCGAATAGTGGTGGACAGCGTCGATCGCTTCCGGAACAAAAACACTCTCGCTGATCCCGCCGGCTAGCTGGATTCGCCGCCGGACATACTCGTGTGCTTGCTCGAGTGCCAGCGCCGTCGTCTGACATCGCAAACTGATCCGCTGGCGGACTTGGCGCAGCTCGGGCTTTTTGAGTTTTGCCTCGAGTTCGGGCTGCCCTGAAAGCACGATCTGAATCAACCCCTCGTTGGCGATTTCGTGATTCAGCAACAAGCGAATCTCACCGAGCAAGGGAACGGGGAGGCCCTGCGCTTCGTCCAGAACGATTACCGCATTCATACCCTTGCGGTATTGCTCGATGGACCAGTCCCCTAAGCGCATCCACGGATTCCGGGCATGCCGGGTGTCGATCGGGATTCCAAAATCAGCAAAAAGCAAGTCAAACAGGTCCTTCAACTCGATATGCGGATTGAAGATAAATGCAGTGGGCGTCTTTTGCTGCTGCAGCCACTGTATCAGCCTGTTAAGAAGGGTCGTCTTTCCTGTGCCCGGTTCGCCCGTCAGCACGATCAGCCCCTTGCGCGCTTCGATCGCGCTCGCCATGTTGTCCAACACGGTCTGGATTCTCTGATCGAGATATAAATAGTTGGGATCTGGGTTGATGTTGAAGGGATTCTCGCGAAGGCCGAAAAAACGATAGAAGGTGGTGTACATGGCGTTTTCCCAACGAGCAATCGAGCTGAACCGGTGGATTTAACTACGGTTCAGGCGACAGGGTTGCAGCTTACCGAAGGACACTGCGCCCTCTTCGCGTCGGGCTGGAGAGCCGCGGGGGACGACCAGTTGGCTCCTCGCCGGGGCGATTATCTAACGGCTCTCGATGGGAATCAAGAAGGAACTCCTCTCGAACCAGTGCAAAGGGAAAGCGAAATCCATTTCTGTTACGAAGTCAGTTTAGCAATCCCCGTGGGACAGCACAGGCGTTGGTGGGAAGCCCAGGTGACGAACAGCGTAGCGCATGTTGTGAGTTGCCTGTCTGGTTCGAGCCTCCCTCGCCTCACCCTTTCGGTGTATAGTTTGGGCCCAAGTAGGAGAAACAAATGTCAAACCCGACTCCCGGCCCTATCTCCACTCTGCAGTTGCGCACCTATCCATGGGGAGATGCCACAGTCGTCGAGTGCACCGGCCAATTGACGCTCGAGCACACCGACAGGCTGAAGGCGCACGTACGAAGCCTGATCCCCAACGCAAAGGGCGTGATCCTCGACCTGAAAGGAGTCAGACGCATGGATAGCGCGGGACTGGGCGCGCTTGTGGCGCTATACATTTCGACGAAAAAGGCCAACTGCGATTTTCTTCTGGCAAATTACAATTCGTCCATCCGAAGTCTGCTCGGACTCTCGAACCTCCTCTCAGTGTTTGAGTCCTGCGCGCAGAGCGGCATGCGCATCCCATAGGAGGCTTGGAGTGCGATTTGCGTACGCTGCGAACGAGAGCCTGTGGCTGACAAAACCCATCAAAAGATCAAATGTTTCCCATCGCCGTGATAACGTTGACACGGCGCGTCGCAACCGTATAATCGTCCTTCACTGAAGTGGGGCTCGCGGGAATCCCTGGCGTTCTGACTCGGTAAAAGAAAGGTTCATGCACGCAGCACTTGACAATCTGGCCCTGCTAGCCGTGCAGAGCGCTCCCTTCTTGCATTACTGGCGCAGGTTGGTCGATCCCACCTTTCGCGGCCTCTATCAAGTGAATGCGTTCGACCTCGCCATCATGCTGCCGTACTTTTTCGTCATGACCATTCTGGCGATGTACGGGATTCACCGCTATCAGCTCGTTTACAACTTTTATAAGAACCGGAAAAATGTTCCCGGGCCGCCTTTGGAAATGACGATGTGGCCCAAAGTGACAGTCCAGCTCCCGATTTACAACGAGCGCTATGTGATCGAACGATTAATCGAGGCCGTCGCGCAGTTCGATTACCCGCGCGATCGGATCGACATTCAAGTCCTTGATGATTCGACCGACCAGACGCAGGAGGTGGCGCGCGATTCGGTTGAGCGGCACCAAGCGCTCGGCGTACCCATCACCTACATCCATCGCGACAATCGCGAGGGCTTTAAGGCGGGCGCGCTGCAGGAGGGGCTGGAGTCTGCGGCCGGCGAACTGATCGCCATCTTCGACGCCGATTTCATTCCACCGGCCGATTTTCTCCGACGCACGGTGCCTTACTTTGCCGAAGCGAACATCGCGATGGTGCAGACACGCTGGAGCTATGTTAACCGCCACCATTCGAAGCTAACCGAGGCAGAGGCGATCCTGCTCGACGGTCATTTCGCCATCGAGCACTCTTCGCGTTTTCGGAGCCGCCTTTTTTTCAACTTCAACGGCACGGCCGGCATCTGGCGCCGTTCTGCGATCGAGGACGCGGGCGGCTGGCAACACGACACGCTCACCGAGGATACGGACCTCTCCTATCGCGCCCAGCTTCGCGGCTGGAAGTTCCTTTATCTTCCCGAGATCGAATGTCCGTCCGAGTTACCGGTCGAGATGAACGCCTTCAAGTCGCAGCAGGCACGTTGGGCCAAGGGTTTGATGCAAACTGCAAAGAAGATCTTGCCGCGCTTGCTCCGCAGCGATGTACCGAGCGCCGTCAAAGCCGAGGCGTTCTTTCATCTCACGGCCAATATCAGTTATCCGCTGATGGTTTTTCTCTCGATCATTTTGCTGCCAGCGATGATCGTACGGTTCTATCAGGGATGGTTTCAGGTACTGACGATCGACTTGCCTCTGTTTCTCGCGTCGACCTGTTCGATTTCGTCGTTTTATTTAGCGGCCGAGCGCGCGTTCTATCCGCAGACCTGGAAGCGGACCTTCTGGTATCTGCCGCTGGTGATGGCGTTGGGTATCGGGCTTTCCGTGCGCAACGCTCTCGCAGTGATTGAAGCCATCTTCGGCGTGAAATCGGAATTTGTGCGCACGCCAAAATACCGAGTCGAAGCGGACCGAAGGAATCGCAACGCGTGGGTCCAGAAGAGCTATCACAAGAGCGCGGGGCTATTGCCGTACATAGAGCTCGCCCTGGGCGCGTATTTCGCTGCCGCGGTGGTCTATTCGATCCAGATGGAGAATTACGCGACCGTTCCCTTCTTCATTCTTTTCGTCTGGGGCTATCTCTACACCGGCGTGATGTCCCTCGCACAAACTCACATCGATCGCCTCTTCACCCCAGACAACGCCCCGGCAGCCCTCGCCGCGCAAGCTGCAACCGCTGTGGTATCGGCGGAGGTCCGCCGTGTATCCCCGGGGGTCCCTGGCTTCTGATATTTGCTTCCCCGGGCCGCTTGGGCAATCCATTGACAGACAATGGGATAGAGCCCCATTCTAGCCATAGGAAGATGGCACTCGTCCACCTCCGAAGCGGTCGGTTGCGCGCGGCGCTGTTGGTCGCATTGGCGATTGCGTGTGTTTCGAGGTTTGCCCAGGCGAGGTTTCGCCAGCCAAGCGCCGAGTACCAGGCACGACGCGAGAAGCTGCGCGCGGCAGTTGACGGGCCGATCGTTCTCTATGGCTACACGGGCCACGAGGATGCCTCTGAAGTCGCAGTCTTTTTTCAGGAGCCGAGCTTTTATTACCTGAGTGGCCACGACGAGCCCGGCGCGGCGCTCGTACTAATTCCGAATTCGCCAGCGGGTGTGCCTCTCGAAGGGCCGCACGAAATTCTGTATCTCCCTCCCCGCGATCCGACCGAAGAAAAATGGGAAGGCCCGAAGACAGGCCCGGACGATCCGGGCGTGGCCGAGAAAACGGGGTTTGCGGCCGTCGAGCCGATTGCCAACTTACGCGGCGATCTCACGAAACTGGCCAAGATCTTCCCGAACTTTTACACCATATTTCCGCCGAAGGACGAAACGGGTTATCCTCACTTCACCAACTCTGTCGCGCTCCTTCGTGGTGCCCTTCCGCAGTCGAATCTGAAAGACATCGCGCCTGCACTGTATGCCATGCGTCAGGTGAAGTCAGATGGAGAGCTGGCTCTCATCCAGAAGGCGATCGACATCTCGATCGACGCGCACTTCGACGCGATGAAAACGATGCGGCCAGGGCTGTTCGAATACCAAATCGCTGCGCGCATGGTGGAAATCCACGAATGGGGCGGTTGTGCCCGCGAAGCGTACGCGCCCATTGTTGGTGCGGGCTTTAATTCGACCGTGCTGCACTACAGCGCGCTCGATAGCGAAATCAAGGATGGCGATTTGGTTGTGATCGACGTGGGCGGCGAATACGGTGGCTATGCCGCGGATATCACGCGGACTTTACCTGCGAACGGCAAATTCACGGCACGTCAACGAGAAATCTACGACATCGTACTCGGCGCGCAGAATGCCGCCATTCGAGCAGTAAAGCCAGGTGCTGTGTTGTATGGCTCTGAGAACAGCCTGCAGCAGATCGTCACCAACTACATCAATTCACACGGCAAGGATGAACAGGGACGCTCGCTCGGACGTTATTATCCACACGGCGTGAGTCATCATCTTGGCCTCGACGTGCACGATCCGGGAGAGCGCACCCGTCCGCTCGAGCCGGGGATGGTGATTACCGTCGAGCCGGGGATTTACATTCCGGAAGAAAATCTGGGCGTGCGGATTGAGGATGATGTGCTCGTTACGTCAGACGGCTACCGACTGCTCACCGCTGGCCTCCCGCGCAGCGCTGACGAAATCGAGACCGCAATGGCGCAGGGTCGTCGAAAATGACACGGTAGGTTCGAATACTCACGGGGACTGGGACCTCCGGAACCTCTCGCTAGACTACGCCAGCGGGCCGGGGCTTTCGAAGTAGCGATCGATCAACGCGTCGGCGGTGCGATAGGCCAGAGCCAATACCGTCGGTGTGGGATTGGCAGCGCCCTGGCAGGGCATCGTCGATGCCCCGACGATGAAGAGATTCTGCGTCTGCCAATGCTGGCCCCAGGTGTTTACCACCGAGGTTTCTGGCGACTTCCCCATGATTGTGCCGCCTTGGACGTGCGTGGTTTGATAGCGCCGGACATCGTAGTGGCCATAGGGAGGCTGCGTAATGATCTCCTTTGCGCCCATGGCCCTGGCAATCTCCGCGCCTTTTTGGTTGGCGAACTTGACCATTTCTCGCTCGTTGTCATGCCAATCGATGGTCAGCCGCAGTAGGGGATCGCCCAGGTGATCCTTGTAAGTCGGATCCAGATCCATGTAATTGGTTTCGTACGGGATGTGCTCGCCCGAGAAGCCGATTCCGCCCACTCGGTCGTACCAATGCACCGCCGCCTTTTTCCATTCCGAACCCCAGCGCGCCTTCACCGACGGCGGCACGGTACCGAAGCTAACAACCGGCTGAAAGCCCGAGCCCATGGCGCGGAACATTCCCCCACGAACAAACGGAACATTGCTGTGATCGAAATTGTCGCCGTCAAAGTCGCTAATGCAAATGCCTGAAGCGGCCGCACCCATGAAACGGTTCAGCGGCTTCTCCATGAAAAGCGTCGCGGCAAGCCCACTGACTTGATGCGTCAGGTTGCGGCCGACGATGCCCCTTCCCGTTACCGGATCGTAAGGCTCACCGATGCCTGAAAGCAACAGCAGGCGCGTGTTGTTCAGCGTCCATGAACACAGCAGAACAGCATCCGCCGGTTGGAAGTACTCTTCACCGCTGGCGTCGACATAGTTCACGCCGTGCGCCTGATTCCCATCGTGCACGATCTTCCGCACGGAGCAGTTATTCCGCAGTACCACGCTCTGTTGCTTCTCGAGAATTGGCAATAGCGTATTCGTCGGCTGCGATTTCGCACTCACCATGCAGCCGAAGCGGTCGCAGAACCCGCAGTAGAAGCAGCCAGGCCGTGTGATGCCGTCAGGATTCGTGTACGCGCTGCTTAGAATCGCTGAAGGACTCGGATAGGGGTGATAGCCGAGCGATTTGGTTGCGTCCCGAAAGAGGGACGAGAAATAGGAGACCTTCATGGGCAAGGTCGGGTACTCTTCGCTGCGCGGTCCTTCGAAGGGATTGCCGCCCTCAACGATCTGGCCTTGCATGTTCCCGGCCTTACCGCTTGCACCGATCAGCTTGTCAGCTTTCGTGTAATAAGGCTCGATGTCCACCCACGTGATGCCCCAGTCGACGACTGCGTGACCCTCGGGGAGCTTCTTCGTGCCGTACCTCTCGACCGTTTTCGAGTAAAGCTCGAAAAGATCAGGCACGTGCCGGGGATAGGCGCCACCCCAATGTTCGCCTGCGCCCCCGGTGCCGTTGCCGGGTAGGAAGCTTCCAAGCTGGCGAATGGGAATCGCGCGGCTGCGCGACACATAGCGCAGCGTGACAGTTTCCTTCGAGTAATCCTGCATCATGGAAAAGCGGACGTTGTAATCCAGCTCATCCATATCGTTCGCATAGTCTTCAGGATGCCGTGCACATCCACGTTCTAGCACGACGACGTTAAGCGCGGTGCGCTTGGCAATCTCCTTCGCCAGCAGCAGACCTGTCCAGCCTCCTCCCACGACGGCAATGTCGGTCCTCGGCAGATTCTTCACATTACCTCGTCTTCGCTGGGCCGGTGCGGCTTCTGTCTCAAGTCCACAAGGCTTAGAGGCTTCGGGCGAAATTCCTGACCTCGGTATCTGTCAATCTCGTTGGCGTTGCTCATGCGGGGACCAGGGAAGCCAATGAGCTGCCAACCGAGCAGATCCAAGTTGCCACCGTGCAGTGGGTCGCAAAACATGCCCTCGATGGTGTTGCGGCGCAGCAGATCGAAGAACACGCTCTGCTCAATCTGTGCGAGCTTTCCGTCCTGCTCGGACGGCGGGAGCTGGTCGAAACCCACAAGTTGCTTCAGCCCTTGCCGATAGATCCGCTGCGGCGAAGCCGCTCCTTGGTAGCCGAACTCCGCCGCGGCGCTGTCATCGAAGGGCTCCTGTGTGTACCGACGTGCATCACGTCCCCAGGGACCAGCAAGCTGTCGATCGATGTAAATCACGACACCCGCTTCGCGGGCGCCAGGTCCGGTCTCATCGCTGGGCATGACGCGTGAAGCGGCCGCGGCGACGATCAGCGCCTCTGCATCGGTGAAAAAGCGGAGCGGAATTTTGACGGTTGTACTGTCCTGCGCGAAAAGCCGCGAAGGCCTGCGGTCCAGCGAGTACACGAGTACTCCACCTACACTCGCTGCCGACATCACTAGGAAGTGGCGCCGCCGCATGCGGCGGAGTCTATCACGAGGCGGCAGCGTGCAGGCGCGCCACGCCGGAAGAACTTCCCTTTCGTGTGCGTATCCACCAACCAGCTAGGCGAAACGAGGGAAGTCTTTCCACCGGGCGTCGACCAACCACTGTGCTAAGCTGGGGTCGGCCGCTGGGTGCTGGCGCTCAAACCTGAGCGCGCAACTCCACAGACCGCCCGCGGTCAGAGCGAAACCGAAATCAATGATCTACGAGGGTCAATTGTTCGATGTGCATCCCGGAACGATGAGAACGGGGACAATTCAGACAATTTCGGCATGCGCCTGAAGAATGCGCACAGCTTAAGCTTTCTTAAAGCTTTGATCTCAAAAAAGGCTTGCCGGCGTAGCTCAGTGGTAGAGCGAGGGTCTCATAATCCCTAGGCCGTGGGTTCGATTCCCCCCGCCGGCACCACTCTAAGTTTTTGAGTCGCATGCGGTTATTTGCGTCGCCTTCCTCGCGTGCCGGATTTGTGCCAAGGTTCCGGAAATCATCGCACATTTCAGCATAGGTCCCCGATGCCGGAATCATACGCGCAAACCATAAACCTGAGTAGGGCAGTTAACTTGTATACACTGGTCGAGCGATCCGGATTTTATTGGGAATGTCCGGTTTGCCGACTTATCGGGAGTTAGCCGAGACGGGGGCCTTTCCTCCAGTCGGGCGAATCAATATCCACTCCGTCATCCTTCTGATAACGCACGTAATCAGGTTTCGCCGAAGTGGCGTCGAATGTCATTTCGCTGGAAGAACCGCAATCCCTTGACTCCCATCGTCACCAAAACCAGAGCAAAGGGCGCAGTAAGCACCGCGTCAAGAACGTCCGCAACATGGGCGAAAATGTGAACGACTATGAAGCCTGCCGCCAGAGCTCCGGAAATACAGAGAAGACCATAGAAGACCAGACTGGAGAGTCGCGCCCAGGGCCGCAACAGCAACAATCCGACACCCGTAGCCAGACCCCACACTGGCACACCAATCAGCAGGGCGTCGGTAATGGTGATTTTGTCGTCCACCCCCTCTACGGTAATCAGAGCCGCGATCAGCAACACGATCCCGCTCAAAGCGATCACCAGGACGCCGATAATTCTGAGTTGCTGGGAGGCGTCGAGCGACCTGGCGGTCCCTGCTGCCTCGGCATTGCGCCGCTTGCAACTGCGGTACGCCAGGCAAGCCAACGGCGCCTGGATCACCCACAGCACGAAAAAGTCCAGCGCCGCGCTGTATGGGTCTAGGCTATTCTGGCGGACGGCACCAACTACCACAAACCACACGAGAAGAAGCCAGACGAGCGTAGCCGTCACGCCTCGACGCCAACCGAGATAGAAGCATCCCGGGCCGCCGAGAGTCAGGGCTAGCAATGCCGCAGTCCAGGGTTTCTTTCCATTGGCTATTCCCATAAGCGTTATTCGACCATACGCCGCGGCACTTGGGTCGCGCTGGGAGGTACAGGTGTGGTGGCGAAGTCAATACAGGATAGTAGGTGCAGGTCTAATGAACCTGTATCAAGAGAAGCTGCGTTTCTGAGTAAGCTTTCGGATAATCGGAGGAATTAGCCGAAGTGCCTGACTAACTGCGTTACCGGAGAATTGAAGTACCGCGAAGTGATGTCCGGGTAGCCGACTACACGTCCTGGAGCCTATGGGTAGCGGGGACCGATGGAAACTGTCAGTTTTGACAGAATTTTTGGGCAAACTCCCGTGTAACGGAGTTATCGGACACTGGTTCTGATACCATACGGCCTAAAGCTGCCAGAGAGCATTCGATGGACGAGGAAGAGTTTGATTCTCGATTGCAGTGGAACACGTTTACAACGAAAGACGCGGCGCACGCCGATGCTCGCCTACGCCGCTGCGCGACCCTTGCATTCGCACTCTGGGGTACGACAGTTGAGGGCGTGACGCGTCAACTCCTCGCGCCGACTCCGCAAATACCACCGGGTTTCGACCTAGCGGATTTCCGAGATTTGCAGCGCACCCTGGAAAAGCAGTCGATGTTCGCCGCCCGCTACTGCCGGAGCACTTTCTCGCCGTTTATTTCCCTGACTATCTCTGTCGGCGCGCAGCGTTTCACCTTACATGAAGCTTGCTGCGAAATTGTTCGCCGCGCCATCGAATACTTAGAAAGCCTCTAAGGAGTCAAATCAGGCGTTAATCTTTGCAGGCTGGAAAGGCCTGGCCGATCCTACCTCTAAGTGATTTTCATGAAGTTTCGCGGGCCGAAGGCCCTAAATGACAGTCTACTCGGGCCGTCGCGAGGCCGGCTTCGTTATGACATCAACCGGAGAAGTTCGCCGTAAGGACTGTTCAGGGTAGTATGTGCCCCTCAGCACGTGAGTCTCAGTTCCTTGGAGGTTTTATGCGCACAATGATCATGGGCCTCGCTTTCATTCTTACGGTCGGACCCGCCGCAGCGAAACAGTCGGCTCAATCATCAGAAAAGCCCACTAAGACCTTCGTATCCTCTGGAGAGGTCGCCGAACTGATTGCCAAAGCAAAGAGCGAACGCAAAGAAGGTCAAGCGACGGTCGCGGAGCCGATGCT
>Ga0187782_10001821_pt1 | contig 15689 bp, 21 predicted proteins | sample 0715_SJ02_MP15_2_FD_132454 | JGI IMG/M metagenome (GOLD analysis project Ga0187782, IMG submission 132454) | Tropical peat soil microbial communities from peatlands in Department of Meta, Colombia - 0715_SJ02_MP15_20_MG | ecosystem: Environmental > Terrestrial > Soil > Wetlands > Peat | place...
TCGCGACGACTATGACCGCTCCGGCCGTGTGCGCCGGGGTTGTTGCGGTGATCTGGGTGGCGCTCACCACGGCGACGTTCGTCGCGGCCGTCCCTCCGAATGTCACCGCCGCTCCCGCGGCAAAATTCGTCCCCGTGATCGTCACTCCCGTGCCGCCTGCCACTGGACCGTTGTTCGGCGAGACGTTCGTCACCGTCGGTGGGGGTACATAGGTGAAACCACTTGCGAGGCTGCCTGCTTGCCCATTCACCGTCACAGCGACCGTCACTGCTCCGGCGCTTCCTGCCGGCGTCGTCGCCGTGATTTGAGTGGCGCTCACCACTGCCACGTTCGTCGCCGCTGTCCCTCCGAACGTCACTGTCGCTCCCGCGGCAAAGTTCGTCCCCGTGATCGTCACTCCCGTGCCGCCTGCCACCGGTCCATTGTTCGGCGCTACGCTGGTGACTGTAGGAGGCGAGTCCACCGTCAACGCCGCCGAGCTGCTGGGCGTTGTCCCTCCGAGGTCAGTGACCAGCACCTGGAACATCGCTCCGTTGTCGGCCGCGGTGGTGGGAGGAGTGGTGTAGCTCGCAGAGGTTGCTCCGGAAATTGATACACCGTTTTTTTGCCACTGGTAACTCAGGGCCGACACACCTGTCGCGGAGACGGAAAACGTCGCGGTCTTGGTTACATCAACAATTTCGCTCTGGGGCTGCGAGGTGATGCTCGGAGGAGGATCGACGGTAAGAGTCGCGGTGTTGCTAGGCGTCATGCCGCCCGGATTTGTGACTTGCACTTGAAACGTATCGCCGCTATCCGCCGCGGTAGTGGGAGGGGTGGTGTAGGTGGAGGAGGTGGCGTTCGCGATCAGATTGTTGCCTTTGAACCACTGATAACTCAATGGGGCTGCACCAGTGGCTGTCACCGAAAAAGTCGCCGTCTTGGTCAGGGCCACAGTTTCGTCCGCAGGCTGAACAGTTATCGTGGGAGGAGAATCGACCGTGAGGGTCACGGTGTTGCTGGGGGTCGTTCCTCCAGGGTTAGAGACCATCACCTGAAACGTGCTTCCGTTGTCGGCTGCGGTCGTCGGCGGTGTGGTGTAGCTCGCGGATGTTGCGCCCGGGATCGCCTTGTTGTCCTCCAGCCATTGATACAGGAACGGCGGCGTTCCCGTGGCGGTTACGGAAAACGTGGCCGTTTTCGTGACTGCAACGGTTTCGCTGCTGGGCTGAGCGGTGATGGAGGGTGGCGGAGGGGAAGGCGGAGGAGAGGCGGGCGCCGCGGATGGGCTGCCCCCGCTGCAATTGGTGAGGGCGAATGCCAGAAGCAGGGCAAACAGGCTCTTAGCGACGATTTGGATGAGGCCCGCCCGTGGGCGTGCTTCGCCGCCTATGAATTTCTTGTCCAAGAACAATTTAGAGCTACGCAATCAACACACCAAGCTGGGAGTACGGGCTGCGTACCGGCGTGGACGATGGAGCTATCTTACTCGAAATACCGTCGTTCGACAACAGTTGGAAGCTGCCGGGCCCGCGGAAGGCTGAACAGAATCACCTTCCGCCCTTGCAAGTCTCCGGCGGCTTACCGAGAGGAATGGATGGCTCGCGCGACTGAGAAGTGAGCAATTGTGTTCAATCCCGTCGCCGGATCTGGCACGCCGGTGCTACAGAGCAAGACATTGGATTTGGGGGAGTCCTTGTGTGAGGGATCTGGAATCGAGAGAGAGACTGTGTAGCGGCCTTCCGTGAAGGCTCCCACGAGAAGGCGGTCGGAAAAAGTAAAATGCTCTCCCGGGTGGAGTTTGGACAGATCGAGATGGGCGAGGACGCGCCGGACTACGTTTCGACCCGTGTCATCGTCGATGGCAAGGGAGACTGCGGGGGCAGCCGCCAGGCTGGTGCCGCCTGCATTCGTAAATTCCAGCTCGACGAGCATGTGGCTTTCGTTCGCTGTCTCGAAGGAGAGTTCCGCGCGATTCAGGACAATGCGAGGCGCATTTTGGGGGCCGGATAGCGACGGGGGGGATGGGGTGTAGGTGCAGCGGATGGTGATCTCATGTGTCCCAGTGGTTTCGCACTGCGGGCTGGCTCCGGCCATAGCAGGCGATTCCGGCAGGGGCGCTGCTGATTGCCGTGCGCCTTGCTGGCCAGCACCGGCACCGGCCGGATTTTGCGCCAAGACACGCGCAGGAAATATGGTTCCGATTGCGAGAAAACAAAGGATGATTGTGCGCGATTTCAAAGCCGAGCTCGCTTCATCAATAATGCAAACCTGCCTGTTGCATTCGAATTGGCAACCCCGCTATTCTCATTCAAAAATGGACTCAGGAAAAGTCCATCTTAGCGAAAAGACGTTATGCTAGCCTCGTCTATCCGGGTGTGCACTAACCGGGCGCAATTGGCGGCCCGGGGTCAGACACTGCCGGTCGCTTAGAATAGAAGGGTCGTGCAGATGAAAATTTCGGTTGTAATGCCGATCTACAACGAAAGAGCGACTCTTCGTGAAGTCGTTCGGCGCGTCCTGGCCGTTTCGCTGGATCTGGAGCTTGTCTGCGTGGATGATTGCTCGACGGACGGCTCGCGTGAAATCCTTGCCGAGCTGCAAAAAGAACACGCCCGAATCCGCGTGATTTTGCAGCCCAAAAACCAGGGCAAGGGCGCCGCGCTTCGTGAAGGCATCCGTCAGGCAACCGGCGACTTCGTGATCATTCAAGACGCGGATCTCGAGTACGACCCGGCGGAGTACCCTCTGCTCTTGGAACCACTGATCCAAGGGAAAGCCGATGTCGTGTATGGCTCCCGCTTCATGGGGGGAAGACCGCACCGCGTGCTTTATTTTTGGCATCGCGTGGGCAATTGGATTCTGACGATGCTTTCCAATGCCATAACCAACCTGAACCTCTCCGATATGGAGACGTGTTACAAGGCTTTCCGGCGGGAAACGATCCAGTCGATTCACCTGGAGGAGAACCGATTCGGTTTCGAGCCGGAGGTGACCGTCAAAGTCGCGAAACGGCGCCTGCGCGTCTACGAAGTGGGAATCAGCTACTCAGGAAGGACTTATTCGGAAGGAAAGAAAATCGGCTGGAAGGACGGGGTAAGAGCCCTGTGGTGTTTAGTAAAGTACGGTGTGAAAGAACCGACCGCCGAACGAGCTTACATTCATTCGGAGTCCACGCAATCAGAACACGCAAGCAACAACCGCGAAAAACCTGTGTCCCTTCAGTCTTAGTCTCCCCCAGTAACCCCTCCCCCGCGAGAGATGGCCGCCGGTGAAAGCTGGCGCACGGATGGTCGATTATCGTGCCGATTTCAAGCTATGGTGGAGCCCAATCGAGTCTTGTAACTCTACACCATCGAGGCCGTGGATTCAGGCGGACGTAGCAGCCCTTCGAACGAAGCGCAGGCGAATGTCCCAACGCCATAATGCACGCAACAAAACGAGGTACCCGTAACTCAAGGGAATTCAGCAGAAGAGAGAACGAGAATGCCGGCAACGCACCATTTGACCACTGCGGTCCCTGTGACTCACCGCCCGTTATCAGGTTCCTCGCCCCCGGCTTTTTACCAGTCGACCCTTTCGATTCCAGGCACGAGATCGAAATGGCGGTCGCGGCTTACGATGGGCAGGGAATGCTGGCGGCAAAGGGCGGCAATCCAATCGTCATTGGAGGGAATCAGCGTTCCGCCCTTCTTGAGTTCCGTGCGAACGGTCGCGTAGGAGATGGTGGTCCTTTCATCTCATCCGCGTCCAAGATCCGAAATTTCGGACGGGATTCGGCCAGCCATCGTTCATAGTGCCTCCGCTCGCGGGATTGCAAAATCCCATGTCAGTATTCGCCCAAGACAATCACAGGAATGACGATTTGAGCGGCTTTACGAAGGATGTGTTCCTGCGCTGATTCGCTTTCTGCCACAGCCGAAAGCCCATTCGTGTCCAAAATCACATCCGATCCTCGGCTTCGATCTACTCGAATTCCTCTTCGATGATGCGGTTGATTCTGGCTGTTTCCCTGCGCAGATGCCGGAGCTTGCCGAACGCGGTTACCCAAGGTTTGCGGTTGCCTTCGTCGGCCCGGAGCTTCTCCGCGAGAGCCTCCGAGATAAGTGCCCGGAGCGGAACCCCACGATCCGCAGCCACGGATTTGGCGCGGCGAAAGATAGCATCGGGAATTTCTACGGTCGTCTTCATGTCTTTATCCTCCCCTATTTATGGGGCAGGGCAAGACGCGCCCAAATTCTTCACGAGCACTGGGGCTTACCTGCAAGCGGTGAGTGCTGCCTCCTCTCCCCCTGCGGAAACTTAGAGGAGCGGGACCTTTTGGTCCAGTGACACCCACGGGGTTGGCGTGGGCAACGTCCACAGGGGCGAGCAGCTCCGCGGCTCTGAGTCGACAGAGCCGCGGCCGCCCGAGCCCTCGCGGGCCGCTGGATCCTGTCGCGCCCGCATCCTCACGGTCCAACCACTCCATGGGCCATCGCAACCACCACTCTAGAGGAGGTCGCCTAGCAGGAACGCGGCTCCCTCAGTGGCGAGGCTCCTCGACATCTGCCCCGCTCTGAAGGCCTCGGCTCGCCCCGAATACGACCCGGCCCGTTCACACCCAGCGCTGCGCGCGCTCGGCTTGCGAACGCTAACCGGTCCACCTCGACAACATCGACCTTGCTGCACGCAGCCTCCAGGCCAAGGGGCGCATCGAAATGCCTTAGGCGCGTGCTCTAGGATCGTTTGACTTGCTCGCCCTCGTTTGGCTCGGTCAGGCGATCTCGACTCGGCCGACGGCGTCTGCTGCATTGCTTCGGGGCCCGACTACAACCGCCGCCTCGCGCCCCTGGACGGCCAGACCTAGGTATGGCGCTCGGCCCTGGAGGATCCTGATGGTACCTCCTGTTTGGTGCAGCCGCGCATCGTAAGGACCGCGAACCTAGGTTGCACTGAAGGGAGCGGCCGGTACTTTGGCTCGTCCCCTGGTGCCCGCTATAGACACTCCAAGATATCCTCGTCACTTGGCTCATATGGCGGAGCGTCGTTGGATTTGGTCCCAATGTCGGACTTGGGCACGAGACGATTGTTCGGTCCTCGGGGGGCCGAAAGGCCCGCTACTCTCTCGGTGATGTCCACAAGCGAACACTTCTGGCCCGCTGCCTTGTGGGCCGCGCCGCTAATCTCCCCGCCCGAGCTAGAGCTCGGTGGGTTCGTTTTGTATTTTTCTGTTTGTTGTGGACCGCTGTTTGGGATTCCCGCTGGCCTGGAGGATGCCTCGCCGGGTGCGGGAGCAGGCGGCCGTGCAGCCATCGCTTCGATTGACGGCTCTACAGGCACTGGGAGGGCGCCTAGCCGGTTATCGGACGCAGCGGGAGTAAGTTGCTGTTCATCGCCCGGGACGGGTTCCCCTGGCAATTCGCAAGGTTCGTCGGCCGCAGCATCGGGTTCTGTGTCATCAGAGGCCCGCGAGATGCCCGATGCATCTTTTCGCTCTGCCTGCATTTGTTCCAGCTGCTCGATTGCCCTAGCCAGCTGGCGGTTGATGGCCGTTTGGTACCGTAGCACTCTGTCCAGAGACTGGTCCCAGAAGGCTCCCTTTCGGCTCAATTCCTGGCGTTCGTACGAGAGGAGGCGGGCAAGGCGAATCGTTTCGGTGACAACCTTATCGACGAGAATTTCTTCCATCACGCCCTCCGGACGGTAATGGGCGTATATCCGTGTAGCGATGCCCTGGTATGCCTCCCACTCCTTGAGGCCTTGCTCCGTTGGTGAAAAGAGTTGCCGGGCAAAAATCCCCAGTTTATAGGCGTTTCGGCTGCTGCTTTCTTTACCCTTGGGAGTTTTGGGGCCGGTTGAAAGCTTCGCATTTCGGCGGTTGGCCGCGAGCTTCCGGGCTGAAATCGACGGCTTTCCTTCCTGCTCGGTGCCTGGCCCCGGGGCCTGACCAGAAGAGGGTATTGAGCTGGCCCAGGGCCGGAATGAGCCTTTTTCGTCAATCGGCGCTGAATCAGGTCTGCCGGACCCGGCCGTGTCCCGGCCGGCGTCAGTGGATAGGAACCCTTTGCCGGAGGCAATCGTTCCTTCCGTGGTGGAATCATGATGGTCCATTTGAATTGCTCCTAGTTTTAGAGGCGTCGCCCGTCTGGGCGGTTCAATTGGCCGCACGCGGGATTACCGCCTGGAATTGGTGAGGGAGCATGTCGGGGAACTTGCCTACCCGCCTGTCAGAAGCCCGATTCGGTCTCCCCTAGCGCCCTCACATATAGGAGGTCCTTAGTCTGAAAGTTTGTCGATTGGTGCTCTGGGAGGACACGATCGGGGCCGACGAGGGGCCCACTCCCTTTCCCCCAGTTGGCGATCGTGCGCATCGTACACGGCCGTGCGGTCGAGGGATGTCACACGTTCGCGAGGGGGAGGAATTTCTTCTCTTCACTCGTCCGGTTCAGCCTGAGTGCGACTCGAAGGCGTTGAAGACGAGCAGTAACTTCCCGGACTTTCAACGTGTGCATTGGCGCTTCAGCGTAGCGAGCAAGGACGGGCTCTTCCACAGGGAGCCCATTCATGGCTATAATAGCCATGAGGAAGGAGAGCCCGAATGCGCAGCGTGAATGTGGCGGAACTAAAGAACAAGCTGAGCAAATATCTTACATTCGCCAAAGGCGGTGAAGAAATTGTGATCCGGGACCGGGACCTTCCGGTGGCGAAGCTGGTTCCATTTTCGGCGGAAGGCGCTGACGATCAGGAACTTATGCTGGTTGCGGCCGGGAAATTGCGTCTCCCCGAGTTGCGACTTAGTGTAAAGGAACTGTTGAAGATCCCAACGGGCAGGGTCGCAGGAAACAAGGCGATTCAAGCCGTTCTCGCCGACAGAGAAGAACTGTGAACAGAACTATTGCGTTCTGGGATGCCAGCGCGCTGGTTCCCTTGTGTATTCACGAAGCTGCGAGTCGTTATGCTCAGTCCCAGTTGAGGAAATTCACTCCTGTGGTGTGGTGGGGAAGTCAAGTAGAAATTCATAGTGCGATTTGCCGCCTCCATCGCGAGAGGGAGATTACAGATCTGGATAAACAGGGCGCAACGGCACGTCTGCGATTGCTAACTCGTGGGTGGAGCGAAATTCTTCCTGGCGACCAGGTTCGTGAATTGGCCACGCGGTGCCTGGATGACTATTCTTTGCGGGCTGGTGACAGCCTCCAACTTGCTGCGTCCCTGACCTGGTGTGAACATCGTCCGGCAGGGAGAATCTTCATTTGCGGAGACCACCGATTGGCCGAAGCCGCAGCATCGGCCGGATTCTCGGTCCTCAAACTTCCTAGGGTAGTTTCTTGAGCTAGCAGTTCGCGCAAGCTGGCGCGTTTGTCGGCAAGTTGGGCATAAGGATACGTCCGGGTGATCGACGGAGCGCGAGCTGCGCGGGACACGGTGCGGCTCCCTATGCCTATTCTTTGTTTTCTCGCGGCACCACTCGGTTCGGGCGCTCACCTGGACCTTCTGGGCACTCCCTCGAGCACACGCACCTTCCATCCGGTTCTCGAATCCACGAGGACATATTTCGATTCCGGGCTTTCCAGGAAACCCGCTCGCCGCAGGCAGGTTCTCGCTCCGACTAGCGAACTCACCGCAAGCGTCAGGTGACAGGCACCGCGGCCCCGGCTGTCCAGCCCGCCCACTATTTGAAACCGAATCCCGGCTCCCGTGAGCGCTTGGTCGGCCCGGGCAATATGAGAGGAATCTCCGTCGACCGGAGTCCGTCCGAAAATTCTTCTCATCGGCCTGTTCGATGGCTCTCCGTGGTCCCCGGGCGCGCTGGGTCTCCGATCGAGCTCGCTACCGGCCTTCTGAGCGGCCTCCAAAGCCTGGGTCTTCAGCGCGTCAAGCGAGACTTGGCGCCAGCTGGCCCGCTCATCCCCGCCCTCGGGGATTTCCAGGGTGAATTCCTCATGAAGCGCGAAGCTGCCGAGCCGACGATCCCGAATCAGCACGTCGACATCTGCGGGTGGCTCCTCGCACGAGCGTAAGGAGGCCTCGAAGAATTCGACTCCATTCACACGCACGGCGAAGGTGAACCACTCGAACATGGATGGCTGCTTCACAATCCACCTTTCTGGTCAGCGCGGTTCAAAAAGTCCGGCACCGAGCTCGTTTGGGAAGAAGCCGAAAATCCAACCGCAAGCTCTTGTTTCACCACGGCAGCCATCCGAGCGGCGGCGAGATCCACGAATCGTACTCGTCGAGGTACCGGCGGATGGTGGTCTCGTGGGAAGCAAACTCTGTCAGCATGGTTTCTCTCATTCCTTAGCTTGTGCACCCAAGGTGCACAAGCGAGGTTCTGACCCTCCGCTTGAGCCACGTAGACCAGTTCTCTGGCCTTTGTCCATCTCACCTCCCTTAGGTCGCGATGGACCTGCCGCAGCAGCTGTTCATGGATGGCCATCCGGTAATAGGCTTTGCGCGACGCGCGGCCAACGGGAACAGCCCGGCATTATTAACGTACATTCGGACTGACATCGCTAGGGGCTTCTGGTGGTCAATTCGGATACTCCACCAATCTTCTTATACCACCGCAAGTGAGTGAAAAATTACAGCCCGTACACAGCTGCAAATTAAGGGTTTCCGAGGCGAAACTGCATCATGGCTGGGCCCCTTCGATAAAGCCAAATATGATTCCCAATGGGAGTTGCTACAAATGCGCGGATTGCGGCAGCACGCGCGGGTGCTTCTGATCGGGGAACAGAGCGTTCGATGCGCGTAGGACAGCCGGACGTGTTAACCTTCACCTTGCATTGTTAGCACGAACGTGCTAACGTACCTCAAGGAGGAGCGCCTTGATGAAAGTGAAGGCTAGAGGACGGCACAGGAAAAGGGAGCATGCTGCCGCGACAGGGAGGCAAGCCGGCGTGTACCACGGCAAGCAAGCGAAGACCGGCAACTCTCTCGGTTTGCGCTTCGAGCGGGCCCTTTTCCATAGCCATCCCGAATTCAGTGGTGAGGTGGAAGCCCATATCATTGGACCCGGGCGCATGCTTGTCGTTGCCGATCCCGAACTGAAGAAAAGGAACACCGAAGAAGATCCCGTCCTCTCTACGTTCATGAGCTTTCTGGCGGCCGACATGCAGCGCTCTCCCGAACACATTAAACCGCTCGATGCCGGTGTCATGGAGCGAATTGGCAGACTTGTGGACGATGTGAAAACCTCTCCTGAGGAGGATTTGAGAGACGAGGCGCTATTCTAAATGGAAGTTAACGGCTGGCGGCTGTTCCAGTATCCGCTCTTTGAAAACCAGGTAAAAAAATTGACGGAAGCAGTGGAACAGCTCTCGATTAGCCAGCCGGAAACCTACCGAGAACATCCCAAAACCAAACTTCTGGCGACGATCTATCGCTATGTCACGGAAATTATCCCTCGAGATCCCAATGCTCCTGAATTCCGGCAAGGCGATACATTAGGGCCAGACAACCGGCACTGGTTCCGCGCAAAGTTTCATCGTCGCTATCGCCTATTTTTTCGTTTTTCTACTAAGGAGAGAGTGATCGTGTACGTCTGGGTCAACGACGAATTTACTCTGCGAAAAGTAGGTTCGCGATCCGACGCCTATGCGGTTTTCAAGTCGATGCTGAATGCAGGCGATCCACCCCAAACGCTTGAGGCTCTGCTGGAGCGCGCGAAGGAAATGAGAGCAGAGGCGATAAGGAGTAAAACATCCCCTGACCCAAACGATTGAATGAGCTGTTGCTCGCTGCGTTTAAGATACGCGGGGGGGCAATCGCCAGCACGAGCAGCCGCCACGTTTCGGCCGTGAATTACGTAGGGGCAGCAGTCGTGATCGATGGAAGCCGGAACCCCGTGGCGAGCCGGCGGTTTGACGATCTCTTCCGCGAGGCAGAGCTTGTCGCGGAGCCGGTTACCGAGGAACAGGCGCGAATTGCCCGCGAAGTTTATCGCGATTTCAGCAAGGGCAGCGGTCATCCTGCGGGTTTGAATTTCGGGAATTGCTTCGCCGATGCCTTGGCGAAGGCGATCGCCGAACCGATATTATTCAAGGGCGATGATTTCACGTAGATGGATCTCTCGCCCGTTCTCACGTGACGCCACCTTATGCCAGTCTGTTGCCTGCTCGGTGTAAGCTACGGAAGCGCGTGTGTCTGCGATCAGGAAATTCGCCGCTTGAAACGCAACCTGAGGTCATTGCCCTCGTGATGGCAAGCAGCACCAGAATATGCGCTTACAACCAAATCAAAACCAGCTCGTCACCGCCCGCGAAAATCGTTAGGCGGACCCATATTATTGCGAAGGAATCTTCACCTAGAGGAACGACGACTCATCACTGATAGGAGTTCATTGTTGACACCTAACTGAAGATCGGCATAAGCTCCCTCACGTCCGTCCGCCGTGCGTCCGGCCAGCCGGAAGACGCGGTGACGGGCTATCCATGAACACCTATCCTGATTGTTCTTTTTTCGCTCTCGCCTTCGCCCATCGGGCCGCTCCTGCTTTCCGTGCAATATCCCGACGCTGTTCCGACGTCAGCCTCTGAAGACGGGCTTTCCCTCCTTTCCGACCCATGGCAACGGCGTGCGGATCCTTGTTCTTCCCCATTTCTGGAGACCATATCCCGCGCCCGACGCAAATTCAAGAAAACTATTGACATGCTAAGCGCTTAGTATATACTAAGCGCTTAGCATAAAATGGAGGGAATATGAACTGGAATCCCAAATTGACTCGAGCTGAGATAAATATTGCGAGGCAAACTTGGGGAGAATTAGGAGCAGCAAAGCTCGCGGAACTTCGAGCTTTGGTCCAGGGAAATCGCGTTTCTGTCGCCCTTGGGGATGTTTGTCTTATCGAGAATCGGTGGTACATCACGCATTCAGGGTTGCTCCGATTGGCTCATCGCAAACGCTGCGCAGGGATCAAGACGTACCTGGAGAAGCGTGCGTCTGACCCAGCGGTTAATCGCTGGGTCTTCAAGGCGGTCGTCTACACCACTCCGAATTCAGCTGGTTTCTTTGGTTATGGCGATGCCGATCCGTCCAACACGTCCCCCCTAGTCCGCGGTGCCGAAATGCGTGTCGCCGAGACGCGCGCCGTCAATCGAGCTCTGCGCAAAGCCTACGGAATCGGGCTCTGCTCGGTCGAAGAGCTGGGCTCCTTCTCCAGTCCGGCGAAGCCGTTCACAGCCGCGCCTCAATCGAACGAGTCTCACGGCGGTGGCGGCTCGAACAACGGCCAGACCCGATTGCGCGACCGACTCTGCCTACTGATCCGCCAGCACAACCTCGATCCCACTCTCGTCAAGGCCTATGCCGCTGATTTCTGTGGAACCCAATCCCTCAAAGATGCGAGCCGAGAGCTGGTCGAATCCTTCATCTCCCAACTCGCCGCGGCTGCAAAAAACGACCGCGCTGCCTTGCTCTGCAAACTCAATTCCTATGCCCAACCGGCGGAGGTGAAGACATGAAACGCCATATCCCAGGCCTGCATTCCACGCGGCAAGATCGCGAAAATCTCCTCGAAGGGCTGTTCCTGGTCCGCGTGGACCAAGCCTCCTACCGCTGGCACCCACAGAAACCCTACCTCTCCCTCCGATTTTCCGTCCTCCAGCCCGAGTCCCTGGCCAAACGGTCGATCGCCGGCAAGTTGTACTGCACCGAACGAGCGCTGTGGAAGCTCAATTGGTTCCTTCGGGACTTTGGCTACGACCCCGACCTGCTCGGGCGAGATGAAGTGGATGAGAAGGCTCTCTTGAATCTTCAGGGAGTTTTGCGGACGTCCCACGTCACCCTGAACGGCCGCTCTTTCCAGAACCTCGAAGCTTTCGCTCCAGCTGCAGAGTGGGAAGAACTCTCGTGCGAATCCATCGGTCCGAGGGACGGAGAGGAGGACCGCCATGGTCTATAGCTACAGCCAGATCAGCCAGTACCTGCGCTGCCCGCGCAGCTATCGGTATCGCTATCTCGACGGATGGAGAGAAAAGGATACCCGCGCCTCGATGATCTTTGGCCGCTGCTTTGAAAAGGCTCTGGCCGCTTATTTCTGCCGCGAGGACCCTGCGGCCGTGTTGTTTCAGGAATGGGGAGCGTACCGGGATGTCGCCATGGAATACGCCAAGGGGGACAGTTGGGACAAGCTGGTCCATCGGGGCGTCCACCTTCTTCACCGGTTTGCCCAGGACGATCGCATCCGCATCCGACGTCCAAAGCAGAACCTGCAACTGAAGATGGTGCGATTGCTCCCGAATGGCAACGAGTTCGTCTCCTACATCGATGCCATCGGGGAGCTCGACGGCCAGCTTCATCTGATCGACTGGAAAACGACGACCTGTCGGTACCCCGAAGAACCCGAAGGGCTTCTCGCGCTTGACCCGCAGCTGCTGTGCTATTGCTGGGTCAGTGGGATCAGGGATGTCGCCCTGGTCGTCTTTGTCCGCAAGCAGCTGCCGGAGATTCGGTATCTGAAGACATCGATCACCGAGGAGCAGCAGAAAGAATTCGGGGAGCTGGTCGAGTCAACGGTCGCCCTGATCGAAGCCGGTCAATTCCCGGCCCACAGCGGGATTCGCTTCCCGATGAACGGCTGCACGAGCTGTGCCCATTTGGGGCCGTGTCTCGGGAACCAGGCGCTGATCGACTCCAAGCTCATCCGGCGGCCGGGAGCGAGTGACCTTGATTGGCTTGACCAGCTTTCGGAGTAACGGGCAGCCGATGATGGCTCCGAAACTGAACTCGCGCCGGGCGGTATTCGTATTGGGGAAGATCGAGGAGATCCTGGCGTGGGAAGAGAGGACCGACCAGGAGCGGGACACGCGGTTTGTGGAGCTGGGTAGATATCTGTGCGAAGTGCGGGCGGGGCAGTACTGGCGGGTGGAGAATCTGAAATCGTTCGACGAGTTTTTGGAGAAGAAGTTTCCGGAATCGCGAAGGAAGGCGTATTACCTGATGGCGATCCACGAGCAGCTGCCGAGACAGATTCATCGCGACCTGCGGCAGCTGGGATGGACCAAGGCAGCAGAGCTAGCGAAGGTGGCGCGGAGGGAGGGGCAGAGGTTCGATTGTGCAACCTGGGTGCACAAAGCGCAGGAGCTGCCGAAGGAGAGATTCAAACGGGAGGTGGAGCGGCACCTGACGGGGGAAGAGACGGAAGCGTGGGAGATGCTGTATTTCAAGGTTTACAAGAGCCAGTTGGCGGTGATTGAGTAGGCGCTCGAAACTGCTTCGTTGATGCTGGGGGGCCAAAGGGCTCGTGGCTATTGTCTCGAGATGATTTGTGCCGACTTTCTGGCCGGAGCGAATCTGGATGCCGCGGGCAGATCGGACAGCCTTCTTTTGGCGCTCGACCGGCTGTACGAGTTACTACCAGGGGGACTCAAGCGAGAGTTTTTGCAGCGGATTCCGAAGGCATCATGAATTCACCAGTCCAGAGACGACCCAGAATTCGATTGGGATCCAACGCCTACCGGAAGCTTCACCGGCGAGTGCTCGCCCGGGATGGCTGGCGATGCCAGTGCTGCGGCAGTTCAAAGGATTTGCAGGTCCATCATAAGCAGCCGCGAAGTCTTTTGGGACGGGATAGGGAGGAAAACCTCATCACGCTTTGCGGCGATTGCCATCAGCAGGTTCATCTGAGGTGTAGCGAGCGAGGCCATATTTCCGGCCCTTGACCCTCGAGCAGTAATCGATCGAATACGCGGCGTGGCACTTCCAACGGAAATGAACAAAGCAGTGCTTCGGGCGTCGCTTGTTCTTGCCGTGATCATGATGCTCAATCCTGCCCCAAGCCAGCCGTCACGACGGTATGGTCGACGTCCGGGACTCAATTGGTTTTGACACGCGGCTGGTCTGCATTGATCCACAACGCGGCCAGGGCCACGACCAAAAAGGAGAGCGCGAGATTGCCTTTGGACCAAGGGCGGCCGCTCGAGTGCACAAGAACTGTCTCAAGCAGAATTGGAGCAGCTGCCAAGCTCGCAAGGAGTGGCCCCAGCAGAATTCCGAAGCCGGCCTTTCTTGCAAAGATTCCAAGAAGGCATCCGGCGGGCACAAATACGGCGAGGTAATAGATATCGTTATAGATCGGCACTTCGCCCGGCTTGCCGCGGTGAAACAGCTTTGCCAAGGCGACTCCTGGGCCGAGTTGCGGGCTGCGGCGTTCTTTCTTTCCATCCATGAAAGCAGATACGTTCGAACCGTCGTAGGAGACGACAATGTCGCGAACCTGGTCCTCGGAAAAAACGCCTGGAACAGGCCAGGGCAAGCGCCATTGGTTTGTAGTGACACCGCTGCGAAACCAGAAATTGAGAGTAGCGCCGTCCTGCCCGACAGTGAGGTTCTCCTTTCCACCGAGCTCGGCAATGGAAACAATCGCTCCTTCCTCGCCACCGATCCTGAACGGGCGGCAGATCATTCGCACCGTGAATTGATTCGATTTCTGAATTGCCGAAACTAAGCCGTTGACCGGGCTTTCAGAGACCAACCAGGGACCGGCGTTTCCTGAATGCCCTGAGCTTTTGCCTGAGTACGCTTTCACCGGAGCCGCCAAAGGGGAGAGGCGCCCTTGCTTCTCCGGGATGGGAGGAGGTTCCATGAAATTGTAGTCGGCCAGCGGGGGAGGAGCCGCAGCATCCGCGACCCCACTTGCCGCCAGTTCCGAGATTTGGCGCTCGGAAATCGCATGATCCCAGATTTGCAGCCGGAGAAGTTGCCCCCTCCAGGGACTTTCGAGCGAGCCGTCGTTCCCAACGATGAGAGACGACTTCAATTCCCAATTTGCAAGGTTCGTTTGCTGTTGCAACCAAGCGGAAAACAAAAACCACACCCCGAAATAGGCGAACAGCAGTATCCACACGCGCGGTGCAGTGAGCCAAGATTCGAAATACCCCTCGACCTGCGATAACCGGCGAAAGACGGGCGTCCCGACTGCGATGAAAAGAAGCGCGCCCAGAGCTGCGCCGGTGCTGTTCGAGAACACGTCTTCCCAGCCGGAATCCCGTGGGGGGATATAAATCTGCGCGAATTCGATCGCGTAGGAAAACACGGCCCCCGCAACCGCCGCAGCGATGGCGGAATGAGCCGGAGACCAGTTCTTTTGGCGAAGCTTGTAGGAAATGCCAAAACCGAAAGGGAGGAAAAGAAGAACGTTCAGGAAGAAATCGAGGAAGCTGAGCCGCTTAATCCCGCGGCCCAGCAGGAAAGGCGAAGAATTCAGGAGGACGTGGGGATGGATTGAAAAGCGGAAGGGATAGAGAGTTAAAAACAGAATTCCGGCGATCGCAGCGAGGAGGAGCCTGTTCGACCAGCCGGAGGATTGAGGCATTGGGTTTGGATCATCGGCCGTCTTGGGCGTTCTGATTGTCGCATAGAGCATTTCGCAAAGTGACGCGATAAATCCCGTGGAAACAATTCAGGGCCGGCGCTCACGCTGATTCAGACGAACATTGCCACTCACGCCGAAGGGGCTGTGACGCTTGGGGAGGGCGGTTTCGCGCTCTCAATTTTCTGAAACCAGAAGAGGCACAGAGCCAGGGGGATTAGGCCGGCGGCAAAAAACACGATCCCGCCAAAGTGATGGAGGCGCCCATGAAGAAAGCCCGGGTTGACGGAGATCGCGAGAGTTGTGAGCGTCACGATTCGCAAACCATTCTTAAACACCGTGACGGGAAAAACCAAGAGGCACAAGAATATTTTGTTCCAGATATTGCGCAGAAATATGTGTCCCGCCAGAACCGACA
>Ga0187782_10001822_pt1 | contig 15686 bp, 17 predicted proteins | sample 0715_SJ02_MP15_2_FD_132454 | JGI IMG/M metagenome (GOLD analysis project Ga0187782, IMG submission 132454) | Tropical peat soil microbial communities from peatlands in Department of Meta, Colombia - 0715_SJ02_MP15_20_MG | ecosystem: Environmental > Terrestrial > Soil > Wetlands > Peat | place...
GTCAGCTTGAATCTGCGCCCCGCCGGGTTCAGTTCCGGTGGCGTGTAGTGACAACCGCTGCACGGCAAACCGGTTTGCCGCGCATAGCTGGGAACCGCTTCCGCTTTGGGCGGGTTCATCGCTGTGAAGTAGCACACACCCGTGACAACGATTGCTGTCATTAGAAAAGCCGCAAAGATCTTCATCTGGCATCTCCTTTTCAACTGCGATTCCGGGAAATCCAGGGAACGCGTCTCATCCCATTGAAGAACGCGCGCGAACTGTGAGCACCCGACAAGAATGCGGCTCGAAATCGCTCCGTACACATTCTTGATTTGGTGAGGCTTGTTGCCCTCTAGTCTTGGTGCAAGATGGGGCTGATGCTAGCGGCAGAAACGAAGAACACGCCGGATCGGCAATCACAGGTGAATGTGATTCAAATCACACTCCCCACTCGAAGAGCCCTTCGGGATGAAGTGCCTAAGGCTGAGGCGGGCAATTCGATTCCGCTAAATGGGTACTCTTCGATCGGAAAGGGTAAGGTGACCGTTCCTCCGCATTACTGGGCGCAACCGCGATCAGTTGATGGGAACCTGATCTTCCTCATCGCCAGGGTCCGATACTAGATTGACCACAATCTTCGTGAAGTGCGACTCCGCGTCCTCGCCCCTGGCGAGCCTTTCCAACTTGGAGCCGACCTCGATCAGTCGAACAATCTCATCAGGAGTCAAGTTAAGGGGCTCACAACGGTCCGGGCCTTTTTCCGACTGCCCCGTGACATCCGTCACAAACATCGGTACCAGAAATCACAGACACGACCGCCCGCCGGATTTAATTTCGAGGGTCGAAATCGGACTAACTAGGTCCAATTTGGGAATTGCATGCAGATCACTCGCGCTACGGACTATGCAGTTCGCGTGATGATCCATCTGGCAGGTTTGCCTCCCGGTTCCAGCGTGCGCCAGTCCGAATTGTCGGAGGCCACGGATGTCTCCGGACACTTCCTGTCGAAAGTGTTGCAGCAGCTGGTTCGTTCCGGCATGATCCGTTCGCAGCGCGGCTTGGGTGGCGGATACACGCTGGCAAGCTCACCGCGGAACGTCTCGTTGCTCGACATCGTGGCCGCCATGGAAGGGCCGGTTCGGCTGAATCTATGCCTGGAGGAAGGTCCGTCGTGCGACCGCAAACCCTGTTGTCCGGCGCACGGAGTCTGGGTGGAAGCGCAAGCGGCAGTCGCCAAAGTGCTGGGCGAGGCTTCGATGGCGAAGCTCGCAGAACAGACCAAAACGGGAAAAACAGCGTATCGGCGTCACGATAGACCAATTTGGATTTCCGGGGTCAGCAAACAGGGCCATGGGAAACAAAAGTGACGGACCTATGGCCGGCAGGCGCGGCAAATGGAGCTTACCTGGATCGCCATCATCGCCAGCTTGTGCATGGGAATCGGCGCGGTGCTGGTATTCGTCTTTGCCGTGAAGAGGAACTACTTCCACGACCTGGAAGACGCCAAGTATCAGGTCTTCTGGTCGGACGTGGAGGAACTGGTCGACTCTCCCGCGACTGAGAAACCGGCGGGAGATACCGACGAGGACGAAGAGGAGGACGAGGATGAAGACCCCGGCGAAACCCGCGACTGAGGAAACCGGCGACGCGGTAACGCGGCGGAGAGTGCTGTCGTGGCTGAGCGGTTTCGGACTGTTTGGTTCGGCGATCATCACGGTATTTTCCAACCTCATCTTTATTAAGCCGCGCGCCACCTACGGCCAGCCCAATCGCTTTTCCATCGGCAAGCCGGAAGATTTCCCCTCCGGCGCCCGGGTCTCGCTCGATGCCCGCCGCGTCTGCATTGTCCGCGACGGCGACAAGATCGCCGCCATTTCGACCACCTGCACGCACCTGGGCTGCATTGTCGCGGTCTCCGAAACCGGATTTTCCTGTCCCTGTCACGGCTCACGCTATGACCAGGATGGCAACGTAACCAGCGGTCCCGCGCCCAAAGCCCTGCCGTGGTTTCAGGTTAGCCTGGCGCCCAACGGCGAAATCGAAGTCGATAAAGACACTGAAATTGAAGCGGGGAAATATTTGCGCGTATGAGCACTCCATCGAAAACCTCCCCCTGGAAGTCGCTGGCGCAGTTGCCGGAGAACGTCTGGCGGTCGATCTTCCGCAATCCGCTGCCGTCGTCGGATTTGGGACGGGCCCAGACTAGCTTCACCAACTTCTTTTTGCATCTGCATCCCGTCAAAGTTCACCGCAACAGCCTGAAACCCACGTTCACCTTGGGTCTGGGACTGATCTCCTTCTTCCTGTTCTTCATTCTGGTGGTGACCGGCATTCTGCTGATGTTTTACTACGTGCCCTCGACCACACAGGCCTATGACCGCATGCTCGATCTGCGCGGCACGGTTGCGTTCGGCATTTTTCTGCGCAATATGCACCGCTGGTCGGCGCACGGAATGGTGGCCGTGGTTTTCTTGCACATGTGCCGGGTATTTCTTACCGGCTCCTACAAGCCGCCGCGCGAGTTTAACTGGGTGCTCGGCGTGCTTCTGCTTTTGGTCACTCTGTTCCTGAGCTTCACCGGTTATCTGCTGCCTTGGGACCAGCTCGCGTTCTGGGCCATCACGGTTGGAACCTCGATCGCCAGCTACGCTCCTTTGGTCGGCAAGGAAGTGAAGTTCATCCTGCTCGGCGATGCGACTGTCGGACAGGAGGCCTTGCTGCGTTTCTACGTGCTGCACGTCGCGGTGTTGCCGGCCGTTCTCTCGCTGCTCGTGGCCATTCACTTCTGGAGAATCCGCAAGGACGGCGGCTTGTCGCGGCCGGAAGAGGAAGACGCGTTGCCCGCCGATGCACCAGCGACCGCAGTAGAAGTCGTACAAGGACCTGCAGTCGTAATGGCCACATCTTCGGCAGCCGCCGCGGCCGCCGAACCCGTGCTGCAGAAGCGTCACTACGGAATTCAAGGCTTGGTGCGCGGACCGTTCACCAAAATCGGCAACGTGCCCGATCGCTCCGTGTTCGCCTGGCCCAATCTCTTCATGGCAGAGTTGGTGGTCTTCTTGATTACGGTCGCGGGCGTGTTGCTGGTTTCCACCTTCTTTAATGCGCCGCTGGAAGAGCCGGTCAACGTGATGCATCCACCGAATCCGGCCAAGGCGCCGTGGTACTTCCTCGGACTCCAGGAGCAAGTCAGCTACTCGGCTTTCTGGGGAGGAGTCGGTATCCCCACCATCGAAGTGCTGCTTCTGCTGCTGGTTCCCTACATCGACCGCAAAATTGCCGGCGTCGGCCGCTGGTTCGCGCGTGAGCGCCTGCTGGCTAACTTCCTGTTTCTGACGTTCGTTATCGTCAACGTCATTCTGATCATCATCGGGACGTTTTTCCGCGGCCCGAACTGGGAGTTCGTGTCGCCATGGTGAAGAAAGACATGGTGAAACCATATCGCAACGCGAACTCGAGGAGATTTCTGTGAGCACGCGGGTCACATTGGCAGTGGTAAGTTTCGTGGTGCTGATCGTACACGGCATCGTATTCTACGATCAGTTCTTCAACCGGTGGGAGAAACACCAGACCGCCTACTTCGAGCAGGCGCGGAGTCTGGCCAAAACCGACGCGGAAAAGCGCGCGCTCGACGAGCGCACGCCGCGCATCGAACAGATCATTGTTACGCAATTCGGAGTCACGCAATTTGGCGAATCCCGCGTCGACCGCTGCACCACCTGCCACATCGCCAGCGATGATCCCCGTTTTCAAGGTCACGCCGAGCCGCTGCGCACCCATCCTTATTCTGCCGCTCTGGGCGATGTCGAGCGCAACGGCCGCTGGGAGCGTCGTCACAAATTCACCGATTTCGGTTGCACCATCTGTCACGACGGCCAGGGACGCGGCCTGGAAAACTTCTACGCACATGGGGAAGACATTTTCTGGCCCGATCCCATGCTCGGTTATGTCACCCAGGCCAACTGGCACGATCAGTACAAGCCGAAGCTCAAGGGCAAAGAGTACATGCAGGCCAACTGCGCTCAATGCCACACGGAAGAGAACTTTGCCGGCACTGCGCTGGTACAGCGCGGCCGCCAGCTTTTCTTCGAGAAAGCCTGCTACGGATGTCATCGGATCGAAGGCCTCTCCAACGGAACGCTGGGTCCCGATCTCAGCGAAGTCGGAAAGAAATACAAGATCAACTATCTCTGGGAGCACACCGTCAATCCGCGCGACTTCCAGGCAACTTCATTCATGCCGAAATTCGATCTCACCGATGACGAGATCAAAGCGCTCACCGTTTTCCTGAAGAGCCGCCGGGGCATCAACTTCGCCGAAACCTCGCTCGGCCAATATCGCGCCCGCCTGCAACAGGCCCGGGTGGAATCTGCGGCGCAAGCTTCCCTTGTGCCCACGCCCGCTCGCGGCGAACAACTCATCGCCGAGCGTTCCTGCACGGCCTGTCACCGCCTGGGAGACAAAGACGGTCACATCGCGCCCGATCTTTCCTACGAAGGACTGATCCGTGACGAAGACTGGATGATGGCGCATTTCCGGGAGCCGAAGACGAAAATCCCAGACTCCATCATGCCGGTCTTCGGCTTTGCCGAGGCGGACTTCCAGTCCATCTCGGCCTACCTGAAAACTCGCGCTACGCCGCCTTCGTTCAAAACCGGCGAAGAAATTTACAAAGGCGTCTGCGCCCGCTGCCACGGCGAAAAAGGCGACGGCAAAGGTGTGACGTATCTCTATCTCGATCCCGCGCCGCGCGATCTCACCAAAGCCTCCTTCATGAACAGCAAGCCGGAAGACCGCTTCCTGCAGTCGCTGAAAAACGGCGTGCCCGGCACTTCGATGCCGCCCTGGGAACGCGTCCTCAGCGAGGATCAGCGCCGCGCCGTGTTGACCTACGTCTTTCAGACGTTCGTCAAGGAGCCGCGCCCCGAGCTCAAAGCCCACAAAGTACCTGAGCAGAATCCCATCGCTTCCGGCGCCGATTCCATCCACCGCGGCGAGGAGATCTTCCTGCAGCGCTGCACCGGCTGTCACGGACGGAAGGCCGACGGCAAAGGCCCCAACTCGCTCGACATCAGCCCGCGTCCGCGCAACCTGCGCAATTCCTTCTTTATTAATAGCGTGCCTGATCGCCGACTGTTCGATTCCATTCTCTACGGCGTGCAGGGAACCGCCATGCCCTCGTGGATCGACTACGGCCTCTCGCAGAACGACGTTGGCGATCTTATTAATTTCATTCGCAGTATGAATCCGAAGACGGTCCCGCCGCCCAGCGAGAAATCTCCAGCTCTCACTTCGCAGGCGGCGAACCCGCCTCCGAGAGAGGTTCCGAGGTAGCAGTTTTCAGATGAACCAGTTTCACATGAACCAGGAGGTGCTATGCCAGAGCAAGTGCCAGTAAAACGAGCCATGCCGATCGGCGCAGTTCCGCTGGCCGATTCGACTCATGAGGACACCACGGCGAAGTGGTTTCTGTTGAGCTCCATCTCATATTTCTTCGTGGTTGGAATCATCGCCTTAACCATCGCGGCCAAATTTGTCTGGCCGCAATTGCTGGGCACGGTGCCGTATCTTTCCTACGGCCGCCTGCGCCCGCTGCATGTGAACGGAATGCTGTTCGGCTGGCTCCTGCCCGCGAATCTCGGACTTGCTTACTACGTGATCCCGCGGCTCTGCGGCGTCAAGCTGTGGAGCGAGAAGCTCGGCGTCGCCACCGCCGTGCTCTGGAACATCATCGTTCTGGGTGCGGTCTATGCCCTGCCCGCCGGCTACAACAAAGGCTGGGAATACGCCGAGCTGCCTCTGCCTCTGGTTGCGCTGGTCGTGGTTGCCTGGGTGATGTTCGGCTTCAACATCTTCGCTACCGTTGCCACCCGCAAATACGAGCAGATGTACGTCAGCATCTGGTACACGCTGGCGACCATCCTGTGGACCACCTTCGTGTATCCCACGGGCAACGTTGCGGTGCTGTTCACCACCGGAACCAATCAGGCCAACTTGAACTGGATGTACGTCCACAACGCCGTCGGACTGATCTTCACTCCCATCGGCCTCGCCATGGCGTACTACTTCATTCCCAAAGCCTCGAACACTCCGCTCTACAGCCACAAGCTGTCCATGATCGGCTTCTGGTCGCTGGCCTTTGTCTACGTCTGGACCGGCGCGCACCACATGATTCACGGCCCCATCTCGCAGTGGCTGCAGACCATCGCCATCGCCTTCTCCGTCATGCTGCTGATCCCCGTCTGGACGGTGGTCTACAACTTCTTCGCCACCATGAAGGGCCAATGGCATCAACTGCGCGACAACATTCCGCTCAAATTCTTGATGTCGGGCGTCGTCTTCTACCTTCTGACCTGCTTCCAGGGCCCGATGCACAGCCTGCGCTCGGTGAACGCCATCGTCTCCAAGACCGACTGGATTCCCGGCCACGCTCACATGGCGCTGCTCGGCTGCTTCTCGTTCTTCGCCATCGCGGGCTGCTACTACGTGATCCCGCGCGTGTTCCACACCAAGCTGCACTCCGACGATCTGGCCAACTGGAGCTTCTGGTTCTTCATGATCGGTGGCCTCGGATTCTTCGTGACCCTGTGGCTGGGGGGATTCTGGCAGGGCTGGCAGTGGACCAATCCGTCGATTCCGTTCATCGACACCGTCAAAGCCCTGAAGCCAGTGTGGACGGTGCGCTTCTTCTCGGGCGTGCTCATGTTCGCCGGCATCGCCACGTTCCTTTACAACATTCTGGCTACCGTCGTAGGACGCGGCCAGGCAGCCCAAGCGGCGCCGGCCACCGCATAAAGGAGGCATACCATGCTAGGAAAAACTGACAAAAGTGCCGTCGGCTTCGTGATCGCCGCTCTGGTGTTCTTCTTCATCGGAGGCCTGCTCACCACCGTGGTGCCGCCCCTGATCGACAAGAGTTGGTCCAAGCCTTTCGAGAACAACGATCCCTCTAAAGGCCCAACCGGCCAGCTGCGCCAATTGACCGACCTCGAACTCAAAGGCCGCGCCATCTATGTGCGTGAGGGCTGCTGGTATTGCCACACGCAGCAAACCCGCACCTTGCTGGCCGACACCAAGCGCTCCGGCTGGAAGGGCGTTGACTCGCCCATCTCCACCCCCGACGAGTTCGTCTACGACAGCCCGCACATGTTCGGCACCAAGCGCACCGGCCCGGATCTTTCCCGCGTCGGCGGCAAGTACGACCGGCAGTGGCATCGCACCCACTTCCGCAACCCTCGCGATCTGACGCCGGGCTCGGTCATGCCGCCGTTCCCGTGGATTGTCAACGATCCCGACGAGCTCAACGCGCTCGTAGCCTACATCCAGACTCTGGGCCGCGCCAAGAACTGGCGTCCCGACAACGACTACGAGAAGTAGAGGCGCAACGATGGACTACACGTATCCCAGCGTTTACCTCGCGTACCTGATGTTTTTTCTGTGTTTCGCGGGAGCGGTCTTCTTCCTGGTCCGCTCCTGCCGCTCCGGGTACTGGGGAAGCCGCAGTGAAGATCCCAAATATCGCATGCTGTCCGACGACGAGAGCGGCAGCGATGCGGATCGCAAAATGAATTAAGGGAGAGAGAAAAAATGGCGGAAACAAAAGTTGTCAAAGAACCCGAAACCGATATCCACGAGTATGCCGACGGCTGGATCAGCGAACGCAAAGGCACGGGCGTGCCCGCGTTCCTGAAGCTCGCCTACATTGTGATCATCGCCGGAGTGCTCGCCTACTTCTTTATTTATATGAACGGTGAAGTGAGCCACTCCGACCGTGGTTTCCTGGTCCAGCAATTCAATCGGGCTACAACCGCCGCGCCCCTCCTCATGTACGCCATCATCGCGATGGTGGCGGTGTATGCGGTCATCGTGGTGGCATTCGCCTTCAAGGCCGTGCACAAGGACTAATAACGACTCAGGACTCGGGACTAAGGACTCAATGAGCGAGTGGGCGCAATTCGAGGCCATCGAAGGGGCAGACTACTGGATCAAGATGGTCAAGTGCCAGCACGCCTGCCCCGTGCACACCAACGCGTGCGGCTATGTCACCGCCATCGGCGAAGGACGCTACGAAGAGGCCTATCGCATCGCCCGCGCCACCAATCCCTTTGCCTCGATCTGCGGCCGCGTCTGCGGAGCGCCCTGCGAAATCAACTGCCGCCGCGGCGACGTCGATGCTCCCGTTTCCATTCGCTCGCTCAAACGTTTCGTCACCACGCAATTCGGTCCCGAGGCCGGAGACTTCCGCGTTCATCACGAAGGCTGCGACCAGCGCATGCTCCCGCCCAACCGCGGCAATTATGAAAAGATCGCCGTTGTCGGCGCCGGCGTTTCCGGGCTCACCGTCGCTCATGATCTTACCCAGATCGGCTACAAGGTCACGATCTTCGAGGCGAACTCGGAACCGGGTGGAATGCTCACGGTGGGCGTGCCTGTCTTTCGCCTACCGCGCGATCTGGTCCGGCAGGAAATTCAAGCGGTCTTGTCGCTCGGCGTCGAACTCAAATGCAACATGCGCCTCGGCCGCGACTTCTCCATTGACGACTTGCGCCGCGAAGGCTACAAAGCGATCTTTCTCGGCATCGGCCTTCCTAAAGGCCGCAAGCTGCCGTTGCCCGGCTCCGATCGCGAGATGGTCTACGACGGCATGGACTTCCTTCGTGCCTTCAACGAAGGCAAACCTCTTCCCCTGGGCCGGCGGATCGTGGTCATTGGCGGCGGCAACGTCGCCTATGACGTGGCACGGTCCGCCGTGCGCCCCGCCGGTGATACCAGCCGCAGCGAGGCCCTCGCCGACATGGGACGCGGCGAGCAAGTCGCCTACGATGTCGCCCGATCCGCCCTGCGCCTTTCCAGCGACAAGGAAGTTCACGTCGTCTGTCTCGAGTCGCGCGACGAAATGCCCGCCGATGAAATCGAAATCATCGAAGGTGAAGAAGAAGGCATCAAGCTCCACAGTTCGCGCGGCCCGAAATCAGTTCTCGGCGAAAACGGCACGGTCACCGGCCTGCGCACCATCCGCTGCACTTCAGTTTTCGATTCCACCGGCCGCTTCAATCCCAGCTTCGACGAAAGCCACGTCGAAGACATATCCGCCGACACCGTGATCTTCGCCATCGGCCAGTCCTCCGACCTTTCCTTCCTCAAGCCCGAAGACCGAGTCGAGAGCGAGCGCGGCCTGATCAAGGTCAACCGCGAAACCTACCAGACCACCGCGCCCGACGTTTTCGCCTGCGGCGATATCGCCCACGGCCCGCGCCTGTTCATCGACGCCATCGCCTCCGCGCAGATCGCCGCCCGCTCCATGCACGATTTTCTCCGCGGCACCCGCACCGACATCGTCGTGCGCAGCCAATGGAAGCCCGCCGTCTACACCATGGCCGAAGGCTGGGAGCGGCTGCCTCGCGCCACTCCGCCGGTCGTCGACGCCGCCCAGCGCTCGACTTCGCTGGTCATCATCGAAGAGAATTTTTCCTCGGAAGACGCGCACCGTCAGGCCTCGCGTTGCCTGCGCTGCAACGTTAATACGGTGTTCGACACGTCTACTTGCATCGCCTGCAACGGCTGCGTCGATGTTTGCCCGCAGAACATCATCCGCCTGGTCGGCCTGAGCGAACTCTGCAGAGACGAACAATGGCACGACATGGTGGCCGGAACGCTGGGTATCAGTCGCGACGAGCTCCGCTCCCTGGACCGCCGCGAACTTGACGCGCTCGGCGGCGTCATGCTGAAAGATGAAACCACCTGCATTCGCTGCGGCCTCTGCGCCTCGCGCTGCCCCACCCGCGCCGTCACCATGAAGAAGTTCGAGTTCTACCGCGAGTGCGTGACCGTCCCCACGCCCAATGCGAAGATTCTGTATCACGGCAATCCGGTTGCGCCGAGGACGACGTGAGTCCGCTTGAGTTCAGTGCGATGTTCATGCTGGGCATTGTCAGCAGTCTGCACTGCGTGCAAATGTGCGGCCCGATCGTGCTTTCCTATTCCGTGGCGCTCGAGTCGCTGAGCAGAAAGACTCGCGCTGGGTCTGAGGGCCGAGCAAGCGCAGAGACCCGCGAACCTTTGGCCATCCGTGGAAGAGCGGCCCTTCAGGGCCGCGTAAGCCGCATCGAATCTTTGCGGGCTTTAGCCCCGGTTGTCGTCTTCGACACAGCGCTTCTCCAGAATCATCTCGCCTACAACGCCGGGCGCATCCTTATTTATTCGGCGCTGGGCGCTATCGCCGGATTTGCCGGCGGCACGCTCGGCATCCTCGGCCGCCTCGCCGGATTCACCCACACCCTGGCAATCGTTGCCGGCATATCGATGATCGTCGTCGGAATTTCACTGTTCGGCCTGATTCCCGCAGGTGTGCTCGCGAATCGCCTATTCCGCATTCCCTCCTCATTTCTCCGCCACGTCGGCCGCCTGCTTTCCACCGGAGGATCAAGCCACCGTTTTCTCCTTGGCCTCGCGCTGGGATTTCTTCCCTGCGGCCTGATCTACGCCGCGCTGCTCAAAGCCCTGGCCACGGGCAGCGCCTTCAACGGCGCAGCCACCATGCTGGCGTTCGGACTCGGCACTGCCGGTGCTCTCCTCGCCCTTGGTATGTTCTCTTCCGCCATCCGCATGCGCCTGAACCGCTGGGGCAGCCAGCTCGCCGCCGTTGGCGTCACCCTGATGGGCGTCGCGCTGGTCTGGCGTGCCTCCATGCCCACCATGCTCATGATGGGAGGTCACATGCATGGCCACCACTGAGGCAAAAAGTAAGCCCAACCCCAACATCACGATTTCCACCAAGCCTCTACCGAAGTGCGATCGCAAGCCTCCGCTGCCGGTGGAAAAGCCGTTCGCCTATCACCGCTTTCGCAAGCTGATCCACCTCATCTGCTTCGGCGTCTTCTTGGCTCTGCCCTTCCTGAACCTTATGCGCGCCGATATCCCTCATCAGCGTTTCTATTTCTTCGGCTACGAACTCTGGATCAGCGAATTCTCCATCATCTTTTTCTCCCTGATGTTCCTCATGTTCATCATCGCCGCTATGGCCATGCTCTACGGCCGCGTCTATTGCGGATATCTTTGCCCGCAGATGATCTTCAGCGAAGCCTCCCTTGCTCTCGAAAGCAAGATCACCCGCACCGTCAACAAATATGTCCGCTGGAACGCCCCGCAGCGCAAACTGCTCAGCCGATCCCTGTTCTACAGCATCGCCGCACTGGCCTCGATCGTCCTCGCGTTCGTTTTTATTTCCTACTTTGTGGAGCCCCGCGATCTAATTCGTCGCCTTTTCAGCCTCGACCTCCGCACCGCTGGCGGCATCGCCGGGGCATCCACCACCCTGCTCACTCTGCTCGACTTTCTTTTCCTCCGTCAGCGCTTCTGCACCACGATCTGCCCCTACGGATATCTGCAGGGCATGCTCGGTGACGGCGACACGCTCATCGTGCAGTATCGCGACGAGAACCGCGAATGCATCGAGTGTAAGAAGTGCGTGCGCATTTGCCACATGGGCATCGACATTCGCACCTCTCCCTACCAGATCGAATGCATTCACTGCGGCGAATGCATCGACGCCTGCGTCGACGTGCTCGGCCGCCTGGGCAAGCAGGGCCTGATTCACTACGTCTGGGGCGAGCAGGGCGAGAAGCTCGGCGCCGGCGACAAAACCTGGTATCAGAAGCTGGGCATCCGTGACGCCAAGCGCGTCGTGGTTCTGCTGATCATCCTCTGCTACGGCGCCGGCCTGTTCACCGCGCTGTCCATGCGCCAGCCCGTTCTGGTGCGCATCGCTCCCGATCGCACCACCATGTACCGCCTTGGGCCAGATGGCACCATTTACAACCGCTTCCGCCTGCAGCTTGCTAATCGCGGACATCAACAGGCCATCGCTCAGTTTTCCATCGAAAACCTGCCCGGCGCCCGGCTCAGCGGTTTTGAAAACGCGGTCGTCGTCAATCCCGGCCAGACCATGCAGCAGGAATTTGACATCGCCGCTCCGCCCGCGGCCCGCTTGGCCTCCGGAGTCAATCATTTCCGTCTGATCGCCACCGTCGGAAATGACAAGGATGTGTTCGAAGAAACCTTTATTACGCCGTCGCAAGATTCACGATGAAGAAGTCTGCTCCCACCGCCTCGTCGTGAGCAGTACGAACCCGGGCGCCATGCAAATCGCCGGGGATTATACAAGGAGGGTACTAATGGTGAAAAGAAAGACGAATCTGCTGTGGATCGCGGGCCTCACGCTTGCGATCATCGCCATCGCTTCCGTCGCAGCATTTGCACAGGCGCCGGAGCCCATTCAACTCGCCGCCAACAATACTCCGGCCGCCACTGCCAAACCGGCTGCCGATCTCACTCCGTCCACCGTTCTGCTGCAGGCGCGCATTGAAGCCCAACAGCAGGAAATCAACCGTCTGACCGCAATGGTCGAGAAACTGCAAACTTCGCTTCAGCCCATCGCCTCGACGCAACCGGCTTGGCCCAACGGCAGCATCGGCTATTTGCCCCCCACCGGTGCGCCATCGGGTGCTCCAGAGCCGGTTACCACCAGCAACTCAACCCCGCGCGAACTTCTGCCCGATATCGGCCACATCGGCGCTGAGCTCGGCTTCTTCGTCGGCGGCGCTACCAATCCCTATAAAGACGACACCGGATTTGCCACCGGCGGTTTCATCGATCTGCCCTGGAAGAACGTTCCCGGCGGCAAACTCTCGTATGAAATCATGATCGGCCTGCAACGTGCCACCACCAACAATCAGCAGACAACCTCGGGCGTGGATGCGCTCGTGAACACTGCGTTGTTCAACTACCTGAACGGGCTTGGAGCGGTGAACTACGCAAGCGTCAGCCCCGCAGAGTTCCTGGGTTTGAACGGCTCGTCGTCCCTAATCAACGACACCGTGGCCACGCAAGAAAGGTCCAAGGTGTTGACCGTCGCCCCGTTCGAACTCAAATACACGATCACCAAGATGGGCAGGTTCCGTCCCTATGGGGTTGTCGGGTTGGGCGCGTACGTATGGATAGGTTCGGAGAACAACACACAGAGCTTTGCCTCGTCTCTGAACCTGGGACCCTACGCGAATCTGTTCGTGAATTGCACTGTGGCCAACCAGTCTGGCTGCTCAGGGCCGACCCTCAGTCAGGTTCTGACCACGGTGTTGTCGGGGTCGCAGATCGGCGGCTTGGCCCCCGCGGCGTCGCAGCTCACGGCCCGCGGCGTTCCTCACGGGCAGGGCAACCTGTTGTTTGGGGCCCAGGTCGGCGGCGGCTTCGAGATTCGCGTTACGCCGAAACTCTCAATGGGCGCCGATTTCCGCCGCAATCAGGTCGAAGGCTCCAACGCCAGCTTTAATACCTTCGCCTTCAAACAAGGTCTGCACTGGTAACGGACGGAGGCCGAACATGTCAACCCATAACGGCAACTCCAATTCCAAAGCGCTGTCGCGCCGCCAGGTCTTGCAGGCGGGCGGACTTTCCGTGGCTGCCGGAGTCATGGCTTCGGCCATGCCCGCTGCTGCCAAGGAAGCCCGCTTTGCCGGCGATCTTGCCATTTGTAACGTGGCCCTCGGTCTGGAACATCAGGCCATCGCCGCCTACGATGCCGGCGCCAAATCCAAGCTGCTTTCTGCCGATCAACTCAAGATCGCAGTCAGCTTTCAAAACGATCACAAACGCCACCGCGACACCTTGACCGCAATCGTTAAGCGTTACGGCGGCACACCGGTCGCGCCCAAATCCAGTTACGATTTCGGCACCATCACCTCCGCTACCGACATCGTCAAGCTCGCGCAGAGCCTGGAAGAAGGCGCCGAAGGCGCCTACCTCGCCAATGCCGGTAATCTCCAGAACCGCGAAATTCTCAACGCCGCGGTTCCCATTCTTGAGGACGAAGTGCGTCACAACACCGTCTTCAAACAACTGCTCGGCATGGACGTCACCGGGCGCCTGAAATATTGAGGACGGAAAGGAGAACTTCATGACCATTGAAAAGCCAGAACTGAACTCCGTGACTCCCGTCCTCGATTTGGGAAACGACGAGAGGAACTTCCGTCGAGAGTGGCTCCGCTTAGCGGCTACCGCCAGTGCGGGCGCCATGATGTTCCTGCTGACGGGTAACCCGAAAAAGCTGTACGCGCAATCCAAGGAAGGCGACATCGGCATCCTGACGGCTGCTCTGTATCTGGAGCAAGAAGCCGTCACCGCCTACCAGGCCGGGGCCGAGAGCAAACTGCTTTCGCCCGGCGTGCTCGGCGTTGCCGTTGCCTTCCAAAGCGACCACAAGTATCACCGCGACGGCATCAGCGGAGTGCTGAAGTCGTTCGGGGTCGAACCCAAAGGGCCGGAAAAGAAGTATGACTTCGGAAAGCTGCGCACCGAAAAAGACATTCTTCGTCTGGCTCGCGATCGGGAGAACGGCGCGGTGCTTGCCTATGGCACGCTCGCGTCCAACATCCTGACTAAAGCTGTGCTGAACTTCGGCGCTAACGTGCTGGTGGATGAGGTCCGCCACCGCACCGTTTTGAACGCGGCGCTCGGCATACTGAACTATTGAACGCCTACGGATGGGGCCGGCTTGCTCCGGCCCCTCCAAAATTCCGGGGCTGCGCTACAATCGCGTCTGCCCCCTCACGGAGGGAGAGCATGAGCACCATGGCTATCGCATCCAAGACCATCGCATCAGGTACCGGCCGCAGAAAACCGGCTCCCCTAACCTATTTTCTGATGTTCATTTTCGTGCTGTTCATCGGCATTCTCGTCTTCTGCTATGCCGTTACCAAGCAAACAACGCTGATCTACCTCGACGAGCACGGCAAGCCCGTCTCTTCGAGCTCCGATCACTCGCACCACTAGTGTCGCGTTCTGAAAGTCAGGAAGACTGGAAGTCGGGTGAAGACTCGGATTGGCTTTACAACCCGAATTGTCATCCTGAGCGAAGCGAAGGACCTATGCATTCTCTGCGGATTACACGTCCGCTTTGCTCGAAGCAAGGTAACGAACCGTTAGAAACAAGACCCTAGCATGACTACCTCCAGAGAATGCGACCTGTGCGGCCTGGGATGCGGCAAGCATCCTCTCCAGCAGCATGTCGGCGACGCCGACCGCTTCTTCTGCTGCCTCGGCTGCATGAACGTTTATCTCATTCTCTGGGAGAGCGGCACCATTCAAGCCGGTCAGGATATTCGCCAGACCGAACTGTTTCAACGCAGCCTCCAACTCGGTCTCATCTCCAACCGCACCGAAGAACAACCGGCCGCTCCAACCGCCGATATCCCCGCAAACACCGAAGAACTCCTTCTCCACATCACCGGCATGTGGTGCACTTCGTGCGCCTGGCTGATCGAGCACGCACTCACATCAATGCCAGGAGTCGCCCGCGCCGAAGCGTCCTTCGCTTCCGATCTGGTCAAGGTCTACTACAATCCCCGCGTCCTTCCTCCCGAACGCATCACGACCCGCATCGAGCGCCTCGGCTACAAGGCCCAGAAATACGCGCCCGACAATCGCGTTGCCGACGCCGAACGGCGCGACCTGATTATCCGCACCGGACTCGCCGCTTTCCTCTGGGCCAACATCATGAGCTTCAGCCTCGTGCTCTATGCCGGATATTTCGAGCAGATTTCCGGCAGCGTCCGCCGCGGCCTTCCCTTTGTCCTCATGGCCCTCGCCACTCCGGTCATCTTTTACTGCGCGCAGCCTGTGTTGCGCCTCGCCTGGCGCGGCCTGCTCAA
>Ga0187782_10001823_pt1 | contig 15684 bp, 13 predicted proteins | sample 0715_SJ02_MP15_2_FD_132454 | JGI IMG/M metagenome (GOLD analysis project Ga0187782, IMG submission 132454) | Tropical peat soil microbial communities from peatlands in Department of Meta, Colombia - 0715_SJ02_MP15_20_MG | ecosystem: Environmental > Terrestrial > Soil > Wetlands > Peat | place...
CAGGACTTTGGCGCGGAAACGATCGCCACCGAGTGACCCCCCTCGAGCGCGCTCGATGCAGGCCGTGTGCGCACCGTCGTGTTGCGGCGCAGCCAGCCGCTCCTGGCCGACCTGACTTTAGTCACTGGTCAACCTGCGGCAACTCCCCGACGATCCCCGACGCCCCGGGGGTTCTCTCACGGCGCACGACCCGGGATTGACCGCCCCGCTGAGCGTCGTGCGGCGGCACCGGCATCGGTGGAGGAGTGACCTTGATTTTGCTGTATTGCATCAGAATCCTGGTATCGGTTCTGGAGAAGCTGCACAAGCGGCGGAAATTACGTGATGCCGCAGCGCCGCAATATCCGGCGCGTGCGGTACTGCGCCGGTCACGGTGCCCTGTTAAGATCGCATGCTCCGAGCACTTCCAACATCCCGCCGCCCATACCGAAGAAAGATGCGGGAGCCGGCAATGTGGGACGTCACACCGATGAACACTCTCCACTTGAGGAGCCGCGGCGCATGCTCCCGCGGCGCGGCCTTTCTGCTCGGACTCATCGCGGCGGTCAGCAGCGGCATCGCCAACGCCGCGGCGCGCGAGGGTGCCCCGACGTCCACGGGCACGGAAGCGCGCCAGCCGGCGGGGGAAACGGCGACGCCCGCCGAACCCGCGGGGCGAACCAGCGCGGGCTCCGCCGGCGATACCGTCGCCGGCCCCCCTGCGGAGCGGCGGCTCGCCCTGGTGATCGGCAACTCGAAGTACCGCGAGGCGCCGTTGACCAATCCCGTGAACGACGCGCACGCCGTGGCGATCAAGCTGCAGCAGCTCGGCTTCAAGGTAATCGAGCATCCGAATGCGAATCTCGAGGAGATGCGCAAGTCGGTGCGCGACTTCGGTAACCAGCTCGCGCTGAACGACGTCGGGCTGTTCTATTTCGCCGGCCACGGCATCCAGTCGGGCGGCGCGAACTATCTGATCCCCGTTGACGCCGACATTCAGGACGAGACCGAACTCGCGACGCGTGCCTTCACCGCAAGCGAGGTGCTCGAGAAGATGGACGCCGCCAAGAACCGGATCAACATCGTCATCCTCGATGCCTGTCGCAACAACCCCCTGGCGCGCAAGGTTCGCTCGGCGACACGCGGTTTGGCTCCGATGGAGCAGGGCAGTGGAACGATCATCGCCTTTGCGACCAAGCCCGGTAGCACGTCCGCCGACGGGGACGGCATCCACGGTCTTTACACGGAACAGCTGCTCGAGGCGCTGTCGCAGCCGGGGCTGAGTGTCGAGGAAGTCTTCAAGCGGGTCCGCATGAGTGTCAGTCAGAAATCCGGAGGCGAGCAGATTCCGTGGGAGAATTCGTCGCTGCTCGGTGATTTCTATTTCAACCCCACGCCCGAGCAGGCCCGGCTGGCCAATGCGTCGCTCACCCGCACGATTCCGGCGGAGGGCGGGCTGGGGCGACCACGTGAATTGGCGGCAACCCCGGTTCTGGTGCCTCGCCGGCTGCTGGAGAGCTACCAGCTCACCGCGAATATCCCGCTTTCGGCCCCAGTTGCGCTCGGCGAGTTCACACCCGATGCGCATCACTTCGTCGTCGTGACGCAGGACAGGCAGCTCAAGGTTGTCGACGCCGGCACCGGCAACGTCAGCTTCAGTCATGCGGGGTTCGATGCTCCCAGCGTGTCTGCGGACGGGCACTATGTGGCCGGCGTTTCGGACGAGCACCAGGTCAACGTGCTCGATGTCAGCGCAGACAGCCCCGCGGTAAAGACTTATCGCGCTGCCGCCGATGCGCAACGCGCCTACGTCGCGCCCAACGATCAGCGCCTGGTCGTGATCTCGCGTACCGGGGCCGTTTCGGTGGTGAAGGTGGATACCGATGCCCTGGCCGCGCCGCCCATCAAGATCGAGGGCGAGTCGCACATCGAGTTCCCGCCGAGTGGCAATCGGGCAGCGCTGTGGACCGCGAAGGACGGCGATCTCCTCATCCTGGACCTCGACAGTGGCAAGCGTGTCGGTCACACTTCGGCGCACCGCAAGCCAATCACCCTCGTGCGCTTCAGCCAGGACGGCAGCCTGCTTCTCACCGCAGCCGATGCGGATGCCACATACGTCTGGCGCACCGCGGACGGTGCCAAGGTCTCGCGGCTCAACTTCGGCGATAACAATCCGCTGCCGAGTCAGGTCGACTTCATCGATGACGGCAAGCACCTGCTCGTCAACGTTGCCGAGATCGACAAGCAATCCGGCATGCACTATCACCTGGGAGTCTGGGATACCGCAAGCGGCAAGCCGATCAATACGATGCCGCTGGACGCACAGATCAGCGAGCTGCACCTCTCGCCGGATCGGCAGCAGTTGTACGTAACGACCACCGACCGCTCGATCCGGGTTTTCGATATGAACACCCGCGTCCAGCGAACGACCCTGTCGGGCGCCGAGCTGATCGGCTTCTCCCCTGACGGTGCGCGGCTGCTGGCGCGCGAGGATAACGGCATTCGTCTTTACGACACGCGCACACTGACGCCGGTCGCGCGCATGCCCGCGCAGGTGGCGGCGTTCATCGCGCCGAAGTCGAATGGCCTGTTCGCGACGGCCGCCAGCGACGGCAGCCTGCGACTGTGGGAATTCGAGCGCGGCGACCCTGTGTCACTCCTCACGGGCCATCTCGACACGGTGTCGCGGGTGATTTTCGCCTCCGGCGGCAAGCGCCTGGTCAGCTTCAGCAAGGAGCGCGTCGGCAAGATCTGGGCACTTCCCGAGGTGGAGGGCGCGGACAAGCTGCGCAAGGACACTTACGAATCAACCAGCGACTACCAGCAGCGCGTCGCGGAGTGGTCGTCCCCGTTTCATGCGCTGGTTGCTCTCGGGGAATACAACGCCGACGCGGAGACCTACGCCGTCAAGGTTGGCGACTTCTCCTTTGCGGTGCCAGTGCCGCGCGGGGACGCGCGGCTGTTCGCCGGGCAGCGCGAGGCGGTACTCACCGGTCGTCTCAAGGTGTTCGACAGCGATCAATTGCAACTGGGTGACGGGAAGCTCGAACGCCTTCCATAGGGGGTTCGACGCGCGGTGCAGGGGAGCCACGGGCCACCGTGGGAACGATGGCAGACTTCAGACAACATTGCGTCGCATCGAGGGCATCCTGATGTCGGCGGTCGATGCGCCGACACTGGATGCGCCAGGGCTTGATGCGCCGGGGCTGGACGCGCCGGCGGTTGAGGACCTTGAGTCCACGAGAGTCCCGCCGCAGCCAGGCGAACCTGCGGCGACAGACACACATGGCGACGCCGTGCATGCAACCGATCCGGACGTAACACGCCAGCCAAACGTGCCGCCGGTCTCGTCCGATGCCCCGGTCATCGGCGTCTCCCTCCCACCCGCGCCGTATCTGGGTCGGGTGCTCGGTGGCCGGTATCGGCTCGAACAGCCACTCGGGGTGGGCGGCATGGGCGTTGTTTTCCGTGCCGCCGACCTGCAGGTCCCCGGGGAATTCTTTGCCATCAAGGTGCTCAAGCCGAAGCTGCAGGGGCATCCGGAGCTGGTGCGCGCCCTCCGCGAAGAGGTACGAAAGACGCGGGGGCTCAGTCACCCGAACATCGTCGGAGCCTATTCCGTCAGCTCGGATGCGGACGGCGATTACATGCTGATGGAGTATCTCGAGGGAAAAACGCTGCAGAAGCTGCTCGACGAGGAGTTCGGGCGGGGCATCCCCTTCCCGCGCGCCTGGCCATTCATCGTGGATATGTGCGCGGCACTCGCCTACGCGCACGACCACAGCGTCATCCATAGCGACCTGAAGCCGTCGAACGTGTTCGTGACGACCTCCGGCAAGGTGAAGCTCCTCGACTTCGGCATCGCACGCGTGGCGCGAGGTCCGATCAGTGGTTTCGACGCCACCGCACTCGGGGCCGCGACCGAAAGCTACGCGAGCTGCGAGCTGCTCGAGGGTGGCACGCCCGATGCCCGCGATGACGTCTATGCACTCGGCTGCGTGGTGTACGAGATGCTTTCGGGCCGGCACCCCTTCGGCCGGCGCTCGGCCATCGAAGCGCGTACCCAGGGGCTCCAGCCGACCCCTCTGACGTCCCTGTCGCGCCGGCAGAATGCAGCACTCGCCAGGGCGCTGCGCTTCGAGCGCGCTGAGCGCACGGCGTCCGTCGAAGAGTTCCAGACTCAGATCAGGCCGGCGAGCGGCCGTCTCGGGCCCGCGATCCTCGTTGCCGCAGCGTCCGTCATCGCGATCGCGGGCGTTGTGCTACCCGGTCGCCTAAGGCTCGGCGTACCCACCGCTCCGATCGCTGCCTCGAGCGGCACCCCGTCGCCGAGGCTCGACTCCACGCTGGCTGCCACTCAATCGCTTGGCCAGAAGGCGGCGGCGCTCGGTGTCGACCCCGAGGACCCACTGCTCAAGGTGGGCCTGAATGCGCTCGCCGACGCCCAAGCCAGTATTCGCGCCGGCAAGACAGGGGACGCGCAGCCGTACCTCGAGAGGGCTCAGGGGTCAGTGCGCGAGGCGATTCGCCTCAGTCCGCGGGTCACCACCGTGGGCAGTACGCCTGCGGAGATCGAGGGCGCGCTGCAGCTGTGCCGTGAGGAGACCGGCGACAGCCCCGATTGCACGGCGGCGTCGTTCGCCGACGAAAGAGCGCGCACTGTCGTGCTTCGGCCTTTCAAGCTCGATGCCACGCCCGTAACCACGTCCGAGTTCGCGGAGTTCGCCCGGGATACTGGCTACGTGACGGCGGCGGAAAAATCGAATGTGCTGTATGCGGCCACCGAGCAGCCATCGACCCTGCCGGGTTCGTCATGGAGAACGTTGCGCGGGGAAGGCCTGCCCGCCGATGCGGACCCAGGGGGCCTTCCCGTGCGCGGCATCGACTACGCGGCGGCGAAGGCTTACTGCACGTGGCGCGGGAAGCGACTGCCGTCCGAGGACGAGTGGGAGTTCGCGGCACGCGGACCGGGCAGAAAGATCTTCCCTTGGGGTGATCGGGCGGAGGATGCACCGGCGGCACAGTCGAGGCGACTGTGGCCCGCGCAGACGGAGCCGGCCACAGGTTTCTTCGGCGCTCGCGGTCTCGGCGGGGCCGTGTGGGAATGGACCGAAGGAGCAGCCGAGGCGAGGCCGATCCTTCGTGGCCCCTCGTACCTCGTCAATCTCAGCTTTTACGAGCGGCTGGCGACCCGCGAGCGTGAGAACCCGACGCACGCGCGCGTTGACACCGGGGTGCGCTGCGCATCGTCGATGGAGGAATGGCCGGAGGTGTCGGCAGGTTCCGGCACGGGTCGGTGAGTGCAGGCGAGCGCCCGTTGGCTCTTGCGGGGCAGCGGCGCAGCTGCCGGAGATGACTTTGTGCACGTGCGAGTGATGCATCGATACGGATAGATTTGCAGCGGGTAACGGGGTTGCTGCAAATGCGAATGACGACCGGATGGCTGATTATTGCGTCGCTGCTCCTGGGCCGCGCCGCGCATTCCACGGATTGTGCGCTCGGCCAGCAGTATCTGACGCGCGCCCGGCAGGTCCAGGGCACGGCCGCGATTCCGTTGTTGCGCCAGTCCATTGCTGCCTGCCCCTCCTATGATGCCTACGAGGCCCTCGGCGAGCAGCTCGCCCATGCGAGGAATCGCCGCGACTGGAGCGCTGCCGCGGACGCTTTCGTCGACGCCGATGCGCGGGCTCCGACGCCGAAAGCACGCGCCCAGACCCTCTACGAATATGCATCGCTGTTGAACGCAGACGATGATCCCCAGAACGCGTACCCGATGATCAAGAAGGCCCACGCCCTGGATCCCGGACGCAAGGATGTTGCGCGGCTTTCGGCAGAAATCGAGAAGCAGGTGCAGGTGCCAAAGAAGCACCAGCTGGTCCGCTCCTTCGGTCTGTCGGTATACAAGCCCCTGAAGGCGACGGCCACGGCAGGGGATGCGATCACCGGAGCAGGGCACCGACAGGTCAACATTCCGATCAACTTCGAGTTCGACAGCGTGGAGCTGAACGAGAGCACGCGGCAGAACGTCAAGCTCCTGGCCGAAGCGCTCACCGAAGCTGCGGGCGGCGGAAAACAGTTCGAGTTCGTGGGTCACTCCGACTCGCGCGGGGATGAGCGCTACAACGTCGACCTGTCGCGCCGGCGGGCTGAAACCATGCGCGGCGAGGTGATCCACCTCGTGCCGTCGCTCGCAGGGCAGATCGGCGTCGAGGGCGTAGGCTCGAGCGATCCGATCGATCCCGGGACTGACCTGCGGGCCATGCAGGCGAACCGTCGCCTGCAGGTCATTGTAAAGTAGCCGAAAACCCTCCGCGCCTGTTCCATGATGGCTGTCAGGCTCGCTACTGCGAGTGCGGTGTCACGCCATGCAGAACTTCGCTAGGGTCGCCGGATCATAGCTAAGGGGGTGCGCGTCCGGCGCGAAGGCTGGCCGGTCGCGGCCGAGGTCCGCCGCCGCAAGCGGTTTTTTGCCGGCATCGATTTACGACTTATTTCGCGGAGCCGTCGCGACGACCTCGCGGAGCCTTACCCGGAGCTCCGCTATGTGAATATGCGACGTGCCGCCACGACAGAAGGGGATGCCTCGTCAAGTCTAGGGGCAACGCGTTTCAGGCGCTGCAGCGGTTTATGTCAGCTGCAGCTGCCCCGGTGACCGGCGTCCCACGCAGGCTTGGAGCGGCCGATGAACCTGTTGGCTTTGGCGGTGTTCGCCACGATTGACGAGACGGCGATTGAGGCGCTCAGGCACGCAGCGGAGACCTGCGACCCGCGCTACGAGTGCGGTGGGGTCGTGCGCAGGGTGAATGGCGGATTCGTCGCCTCGCCGCTCATCACCTCGAAGAAGCCGTTCGGCGTTGATCTCGCCGAGCTGTACGACGCCGACGTCGTTGCGGATTTTCACACGCACATCTGCTCGATCCACAACAGACCCTTCGCCGATTTCTTCTCGCTGGCGGATGCGATAGCCAATCAGGGGCTGCACACCATCGGCTACATGCTGAGCCTCTGCGACCGCAACATCCGTCGTTACGATCCCTCGCAGGACGCCCGCGACGACGAGGAAGTGGACTTCCACAGCGGGCGCGTCATCTACCTGACGATCGGGCACATCGTCGGCTGGGCACCACTGACGCCCTTGGACGAGTTCCTGGCAGTCCTCGAGCGAGGCGCCGAGCCGACCGGCTGAGGCGGTGGCCGCGCGGGGTGACCGCCTGCACTCGAAGATGCCCACGCCGGCGCCAGAGCGCCGTCAGAACACCAGGCCAAACAGCTTCCGCAGCAATGTTTCCAGTGGCATCGTGGTGAGCAGCAGCGGGGCGATCGGCACGAGTACCGCGGCGGTGAGCTGCAGGAGGGCAGTGCGGGTCACGGGCGCCAGGCGCATGTTTCGGATCACCCCGAAGCTGTTGGCGAGGTCTGCGAGCGACTGGATATCACTGCTGCCGAGGAAAGGCTCCTGGTCCGCTCCCTCCTGCTGCAGCCATTTGGCGTCGAACTCGCGCACGTAGCGCTCGGCGAGCGTTCCATATTCGCGCAGGCCCGCTCGCCGGGCCTGGGCGAGCTGCGGGGCGAATACGAGCAGCGGCCCAAAGACGAGACACAGCAGGAACAGCACCATCACCGCGATCTCGGCCTTGAACTCCGCTAGCGGGGTGCCGAGCAGCAACACACGGTCGGCAATCTGTGCCGCGAGCATCGCGCCGTGCGCCACGAGCAGCACGGTGAAGGCGTACACCGTAAGTGAGAGAAATCCGAGGCCACCGAGCTCATCCGGGTGGGTCGGCACCAGGGTGAGCTTGATCCGCGACACCTGCCAGAGAAACCGTGTCCAGATGAAGAGGCGAAAGTACCAGCGCAGTATCAAAAATTGAAAGATCGGTAAGCTCACGCAGCCATACCATACGCCGGCAATCGAGAGCTGCGAGCCCGCTGCGGAAGACGTTCCGTACCACGTGGCGGCATCGAGGGCCGTGTAGTGCCGCCAGACGATGAGCACGCCAATGCCATAGACGGCGGCGAGCAGCAACACTTCCGCCAGTACGGAATTGCGCAGACGAAAAGCGGAGCCGACTGCGGCGTCGAAGCGCTGCATGGCAGACTCAGGGATCAACCGTCGATCGAGGAATGTCCGCGCGACCAGGAGCAGTCGCTGGTGCACCACGAGCTCGGACACGAGCAGCAGCGGCACCACCACCAGGAAGCGGATGTGGGTCTCGAGATCGAGCAGGAATGGCACCGCGATGCGCTTGTCGAGCAGGTGTCCATCCAGCGCGCACAGCACGAGCAGCGGCAACCAGGCGAGGAGCGAGATTACGAGGACGCGTCGTCGCATCATGTGCAGGGCGTCGTCTGACAGGTGTGTGCGACGCAGCAGCTGATAGAGTGGGCCACCCAGGACCAGTGAGAACCTGGGTGGGTCCTGCAGAAGCTCGGCGGCTGACATGCAAACTCCAGGGCAATTGCAACACGAGCTTACCACCGCATCACCTGTTGGTACGCGCGGCGGCGGACGGCAACAATCATTGCTCTGCGTTGCACCGCAGGCAGGCTACGTCGTGCGGAGCGAATCGTGTGCTACTCGTCCACCCGGCCGCCGGCCGCCTTCCAGGCCGCAAGACCGCCCTGTAGATGACAGGAAGAGAGGCCCGCGTCCTGTGCCGCCTGCACGGCCATGGCCGAACGCTCACCGAAGGCGCAGTAGAACAGCAGCCGCTTGCCGGTGGATCTGGCGAGCGCATGCAGCAAGCCGCCCGCGACGGTGTTTTCCTGCAGGCTCGGATACGGCACGTGCAACGAGCCCGGAATAGTGCCATGGCGCTCGCGCTCACTGCGTTCGCGCAGATCGATCAGCACTACATCCGGCTGCTCCGCGCACCGCAGCACTTCCTCGGCGGTCATCGCCCAGCCGCGGCGCGCGATCTGCTCCTGGTGGAAGCCGACCTTCATGTTTGCGGGAACCGCGACGTCCATCATCTTGGGGTTGACGAGCTTCAGGCCGTGCATCAGCTCGACATACTCGTCGGCCGACTTCACCTGCAGGCGCGGGTTGAAGCGGCGCTCCTCGCCGATCGTGCTCACCGTGTCGCCCTTGTAGTCGTGCCCCGGGTAGACCAGCGTCTCATCCGGCAGCTGCAGCAGCCGTCCGAAGATCGACTCGTACTGGGCGCGCGCGTCGCCGTTCTGGAAGTCGGTACGGCCGGTACCGCGGATCAGCAGCGTGTCGCCGGTGAATACCCTATCCGCCAGACGAAAGCAGCAGGAATCGTCGGTGTGGCCCGGCGTGTAGAGCACGTCGAGGTCCACACCTTCGATCTGCAGCCGATCGCCGTCCGTGACCCGCATGGATACCACATCGACCCGGCTGCGTTCGCTCATCACGGTGATGCACTGCGTGCGATCGCGCAGCGCACCGAGCCCGGTGATGTGGTCCGCATGCAGGTGGGTGTCGACCGCTTTCACCAGCTTCAGATCGAGCTCGCGCAGCAGCTGAAGATAGCGGTCGACCCTATCCAGTACCGGGTCGATGATCAGCGCCTCGCCACCGCGGCGACTCGCGAGCAGGTAGCTGTAGGTGCTCGATGAAGCATCGAACAGCTGGCGAAATATCATCGCCCACCCGGACGGCGTTGTCTCAGGAGCGTGGCTGCCGCACGATGCGGATGTACGGGCGCGGCGACTTCCAGCCCTCGGGGTAGATCTTGGTCGCTTCTTCGTTCGACACCGAGCCGGCGATGATGACGTCCTCACCCTGTTTCCAGTTCACCGGAGTAGCCACCCGGTGCTTCGCGGTCAACTGCAGCGAGTCGATGACGCGCAGTACCTCGTCGAAGTTGCGGCCGGTCGTCATCGGGTAGACCAGAATCAGCTTGATCTTCTTGTCGGGACCGATCACAAACACGTTGCGCACCGTCTGGTTGTCGGCCGGCGTGCGCTTGGATGGATCGCCGGAGGCGCTCGCCGGCAGCATCCCGTAGAGTTTTGAGATCGACAGATCCGGGTCGCCGATCATCGGGTAGTTCGGAGCGACGCCTTGTGTCTCCTTGATGTCGTTCGCCCACTTGGCGTGGCTGTCGACGGGATCGACGCTGAGGCCGATGATCTTGACGTTGCGCTTGTCGAACTCGGGCTTGATCTTCGCCATGTAGCCGAGCTCGGTGGTGCAGACCGGCGTGAAGTCCTTCGGGTGGGAGAAGAGCACGCACCAGGAGTCACCGATCCAGTCATGGAAGCGGATTCGGCCTTCCGTCGTGTCCGCCTGGAAATCCGGGGCGATATCGCCAATCTTCAGGGTCATCACTAGCTCCTCGTAGCTGGGGTTGCGAAGCACCCCGCGATCGCGCCGCGCGCTGCAGCGGTTGTCGTTCGCGGCCTCGGGGGGACGGGGTGCTAGAGTACTGCGATCCTGGCGCCCCCGCTAAGCGCTGTGAAAGTCCTTGATCGGAAACGAACGTGAGGATCATCGCGCGCACGCGGCTCGGTCTGCTGATCTCAGCCGCAGCGGCTGCTGGCGTGGTCGTGCAGGCGGGCTGTGCGTCCCAGGGCCGGGAGGTACACAATGGCCCGGAGTGCCGGCAGTTCGGACTTCCCCCGGGCTCGAGCGCCTACAGTGAGTGCATCGAAGCGGGTGCCGATGCGTATGCCGAGTCGCACCCGCTGACCGGCGGGCATTGGTGCAGCGTGCCGCCCTCCAGTCCCGAGGGCCGCTGTCCGGGTTGCTCGGTCAATTGCGCTGACAAGCAGGCTTATTGCACCCGCGGCCGGGAGTTGTGGCTCGATACCCCCGATGCCTGCGTCAAGCCCGCGGCCTGCGCCTGCATCCAGTAGCGCAGGCGGTACTGCTATAACAGACCGTCCAGCCGATCGAGATCGTTGATCACTCGCCAGTGACCGCCGCCTTTCTCTACGCGGGTGCGCCACTCGTCGAGGCGGGTGAGGTACTGGCGGGGATCGAAGTTGTCGGTACGGAGCTTGGTTACGTTGAGCGCAACGACGTCGAAGCCGCGGAAGTCGAGGGGAATGTCGCGCACGTAGCCCTTGGCGAGCTCCTCCTTCATGTCGGAAAGGATCAGGATCTCCTTGCGGGCGGTGTGCTTCTCGTTGAGGAACTCGATCGCCTGCAGCAAACCGCCAGTGATATCCGTGTACGGCGCCGGCATCGACTGATCGATGAACTTTTCTACGTGGCTTGCGAAGGCGCGTTTCTGCTGGTTGGCCGTGCTCGGGCGGTCGTCGAAGGTCGCCTTGGCGATGATGTCCTTCTCGGTAAAGCTGCCGGTGTCGATGCGTGCCACCGCGATCGAATCCGCAGACTGCAGCCTCGAGAGTGCGAACAGGGTAATCTGCTCTGCCTTGCGCACCTGCCTGTTATAGGAGCCGGAAGTGTCGACCAGGAGGTAGACACCGGTGTTGTGCGGAGTTGAGCGTGCACAGGCGGTGAGCGCAAGTACGAGACTCAGCAGCAGTAGCCGGCCCTTCATGTGTGCGCCTCCCTCCAGGAGTCGGCTTCCGTGGAGCCGGGTGGACTCGACGCAGCGCGTGCAGCCGCACGCGTGCGGGCTTCGATCCACAACGGCACGAACAACGGCAGGTCGTAAGCTCGCTGGGCGAGCGCGCCGACGTGGCGACTGGCGTTGCCCAGCAGTCGCAGCAGCAGCGCCAGCGCCTGCAGCACGGCGATGCCGATCAGGCCGACCACGGTTCGCAATGAGTGCACGAAGGTCTCGAGCGGGATCGCGACGAACACCAGTGCGAAGGGCAGGACAAATCCCATGCCCATCTGCGCGGCAGTGGTGATCCACAGATGGGCGTTCACGATCGAGCCGGCCTCATCCCCGCGCAGCAGCGCATTGGTCGCCATTTCATCCAGCAGCAGCACCTCACGCATGTAGGCCAGCCCTGCTTCGATGCACGCCATGAGGAGGAGTATCACGAACGTGGTGATGATCATGCGCACGCGCATTTTGTCCGACAGCGCGCCGATGACCGGAAAGAGGCGGGTGATGCGCAGGGACTCCATGAGGAACAGCCCCATGGAGATTTCCACCATGATGATGACCAGGGCGGCGATGTCGGCGGTGCGGAAAGCGCCGATGAAGTTCGTGCCGCCAACCATCTCGGCCATGGGGCGGGCAATCAGGGTGAAGTTGACTGCAGTGCCGGCGGTGGCTACGGCCAGCACCAGTGCGGAGATGAAAAAGTACACGATCGAGGAAGACGAGAGGACCGACACCGCACGATCCTCGCCCCGCACGAGCGTCTCGTATTCTCCCATGTGTCGGTCGATGACCTGGGAGCGATCAATGACGCTTTCGACGCTCTTGCTGACGCGCCCGAGTGTCTCCTGAATCAGGCGCCAGTCGGGCATCATCCGCCGCAGTAGCGCATGCCGCTCGGCGCTTGCCTTGCGATAATCGTTCATCGCCTCGGCGTGCGCCTTCACCATCGACTTGTGAATATCGGAGAGGATGTCGGCGCCGGCGTTGTGGGAATCGAGGTCGGCGACGACTTTGACGGCTTCAGCCCAGCCGGGCGCATCGGGCGGGACCTCGACGGCCTTGGCCTGATCCTCCTCGATGCGCCGGATGGCTTCGCTCAGTCGGCGGTGCATGTCCGGATAGCCGGCGAGGTCCTTGCGCACGGCATCGCCGACGCGCGCGAATTCGCGTTCGACGATGCGCTCCTTGGCTTCACGACCCGCCGCCAGCAGCACCTCGCGATTGCGCGCCGCGAGGTGCTCCTGGGCGCGGCTGACGGAGTGCGAGGCGACCCGCAACCCGCGTGCCAGCGCACTCGCGGCCGTCTGAATTGCCTGGTGCGCTGTGTCCCTGGCGAAGTACAGGGCCGCTACCAGCAGGACCAGCAGGATGCTTGCGGAGACGGCCGGCCACGGTGTGAACGTCAACAGGCTTGTCATGGACATGTCGGTTCCTGGCTGTGGTGCAAATGGAAGGCGGATCGTCCGGGCTGGGACGCCGATCGGTCTCAACCAACACCCGCGGGGACCTCAGGTACGGGTCGGGGAGAGGAGGCCGGGAGCGGCTTCGCGCGCGCCGAGGTCGGCGCGCCGCGCACCGGGAGTGGTGGTACGTGAGGGACACGAGCGCCACGTGGCGTTCTGTGCTGGCAACCCCGCTGTCATAGGAAACCCCTTAGACCGGTGGCTTTGCGACCCAATCTTTCGAAAGGTGTGCCTTTTGCAGATGCGCGGTTAGGGTGAGGGAGCGCACCGCCCATGTCAACGCGTGGCAGCGTCGCGCTTTGACGTCATTGTTATGTAACAACTCGACTGTGCAACATAACGCGCATGGTTGACTCGGCGCATGCGGCTCGCGCACCCTCGCGGCACCGCTGCCACGTGCGGCAACGGCTCAAAGTTACCGCCGCGACTTCGGGTGGAGCCTCATGATCGCAGCGCTGCTGCGCGACGCGCGATTCTGGCCGATGCTCTGGCGACACCGGTTCGCCTGCCAATGGCTGGGCGTCGATAAGGGCCATCTGGCTTTTCTGCTGATGCTCGGCCTGCTGCTCCTGGGTGCCGCCGGCATCGTCAGTTTTGCCTACCTGGACGGAATACGCATCGAGCCTGCGCGTCTTCAGGCCGTACTGCAGATCACGAGCCGCGCGCAGCGGCGCACCGATGATCTGCAGTGCCTCGCCGAGAACGTCTATTTCGAGGCGCGCGGCGAGCCGCTCGCGGGTCAGTACGCTGTGGCCGAAGTCACCCTGAACCGCACGCACACGCAGAACTTCCCGCACACCATCTGTGCCGTGGTACACGAGATGCGCTGGGACCCGAGTCGCAGGCGTTTCGTCGCCGACTTTTCCTGGACCGAGCTCGGTTCACGGTCGCCGCCCGACGGGGCGGCGTGGCGTCAGGCGATGGCGGTGGCGAGCGCGACCTACGACGAGCTGCACGCACCGCTCGTGCCCGGGGCATTGTTTTATCACGCGACCAGTGTGCGCCCGGCGTGGGCGAAGACCCGACGAGCCGTCGCAACGATCGGCAACCACATCTTCTACCGTTGAGTTCGCCCCACGCGTTTGCCCGTGTCCGGTTCCCGCGCGTGCGAGGTTGCCCGGCGGCAGCTCGGCAAGAACGACGGCCCGGTCGTCAATTCTTGCGTATCTTGTCAGGTGATTTTGTGGCCGGATCGACTCTCACGGTGAGCGCCGAGGGGCTGCGTGCCCGCACCTGGAGCACCTCGCTGCCGAGCGCCAGTTCGCTGCCGGGAGTGAGGCGCGTCGGTTGCGAGATACGTGTCCCGTTCACGTGCGTGCCGTTGGTGCTGTCGAGATCCTCGATGGTCGCCGTTCCGGAAACGACCGTAATTCGTGCGTGGCGCCGGGAAACCGTCGTCGCGTCGATGAGCAGCGAGCATTCGGCATCCCGTCCGGCAATGTGCTCGCCTTCCGGGAGCAGCAGGGACTGCTTCTTCCACACGAGCTCGATCGCAGCGGGCGGGCTACCCGCAGATGGCAGGCAGATAACGTCGGCGCAGAACGAATACCCGGTTTTGTACACGGTGCGGATGATGCGCGAATCGCGCGGCGTGTCGCCGAGCACGTTGCGCAGCTCCGATACCAGACGCGTCAGGCTGGTGCGCGCCACGTAAACCTGTGGCCAGAGGAGCTCGTCGAGTTCGTTGTTACTGACGACCGCTGGCCGGCGCTTGATCAGGACTTCGAGCAGCTCATACATCTTGGGCTCGAGGGGTACCATCTGCTCGTCGCGCACGAGCTGTCGCGCGCGCAGGTCGAGAACGCAGTCGCCGAACTTCAGCTTCATGGTCTACGGCACATGCCAGGAGGTGGCGCTGGTGCCCCTGGCTTTCGCTATCCGCCGCAAAGCTACATTATCGGCCACGAGGCCGCCAGCGACGCTGGCGGGGAAAGGCCGGAAGGTCCCGGCGCTAAAGAAGGTCCGGGCGTATCGCTACGCCCGGACTAACCGAAGCATCTCAGCGACTCGCGGTAAGTGCGGCTCCGTGCTCGCCGCTCTTCAGCCGGTAGTACGCGGTGAGTCCAGGCAGGTTAAGGTCGGTGATCGCCTTGCTCTCCGCCTTCCTGATGCAGACCCCCACGCCGCGAGCGGCCACTGGATCGGACTCGGCGCAAACGCGCCGGGCCGCCGAGTGGATGCGGTTGTAGAGGGTCTCGACGCCGGCAGGCGTGTCGACGTTCAGATCCTGAAACTTCACCGTCTCACTGCGGACTTCACCGCCGGCGAACGCGTTGGAGGTGACGAACGCACATGCCAGCAACATCGCGATTGCGAAGGGGAAGAACGCCCGGTTCTCGCTCTTGACGCTCGACTTCATGACAATCTCCTAAGGTTTCGGTGGTAACTTGGTCCGGCTGCGGGCTCTGGTGTTTGCCGGGAGCCCTCAGGCCTCGAGTGCAAAGTTAGTTTTCGACCTGCCGGAGATCTTTAGGGAGTTGTTAGGAAGTTGTGATATCGGCCGACGGGAACGACGGCCCATCCGGCAAGCCTCGAGGCGAGCCGGTCCGCAAAGTGCCGGGGCGCGTCGGCCGCGCGGCGGAGCGCCGCCGCATGCGAAAGTCGCTATTGATGCATCGACTTGATCGCTGCGTCCTGAAGAGCTCTGGCGATTCTGACGGCCAGCTGCGCCACCTCATCGATCGTGGTCTGGGGTGAGCTCGGCGCGATGTGACCGACCAACCCGGAGGCGATCTGCGCCGCTACCA
>Ga0187782_10001824_pt1 | contig 15684 bp, 14 predicted proteins | sample 0715_SJ02_MP15_2_FD_132454 | JGI IMG/M metagenome (GOLD analysis project Ga0187782, IMG submission 132454) | Tropical peat soil microbial communities from peatlands in Department of Meta, Colombia - 0715_SJ02_MP15_20_MG | ecosystem: Environmental > Terrestrial > Soil > Wetlands > Peat | place...
AACTCTCCGACGACTCGTCCTGCGTCATCTTTTCGCCGTATTTCGCGACGCCGCATAGCCGGTGCACGCAAGCACCGGAAGCCGCGGATATTTGGGGAACTTGGGGTCGGTAAACGAGAGCTGACATTGCAGGAAAGTGGATCCGCGGCTGGAGGTAATTAATTTGGCGTGCAGGCAGTCCACACACAAGCCGGAATTGCGTTCCTGGCGCTGGCCGGGTTGAGGGGAGCTGCTATTCCACGGCATTGCGAATTGAAGATCCCCCCAGAATAGCGCGAGCTGGTAGTGGTGCAGTTCGAAAAGGAGGCGAGCCAAACGCGCCCATTCGGTCGCTTGCGCTCCCTCAGGGCAGGCTACGTGGTTTCGCGCGGCTCGCCCAGATCCCTTCGCCATTCGGCTCAGGGCAGGCTCTTCGCTGCGCAAAGGAGGATTGCTCAGGATGACAAGCAACCCGGGCCACCACCGCTAAAACCCCTGCTGCACCAATTCTTCCACGGTGAGTGCACTCCGGGCCGCGTCGCCCGAGATCATCTTCTCGACATATTTCGCGATCAGATCGGCTTCCAGATTGACCGGATCACCGGGCTGGAGCGAGCTCAGATTCGTCATCTCCACCGTGTGGGGAATGATGGCGATGGTGCAGGCGCTTCCTTCCAGCTTGGCCACGGTAAGGCTGATACCTTCAATCGAGATCGATCCCTTGAAAACCGTATACTTTTCGATTTCCTGCGGGAGGTGGATGCGCAGCCAGAAATTTTCCGAGTCGGCAATGCGTTCCAGAGCGATAAGCTTGCCGACGCCGTCAACGTGGCCTTGCACAATGTGGCCGCCGAAGCGTCCATCCGCCTTCATGGGTAATTCCAGGTTAACCAGCGCGCCTTCGTGAATGCGCGAAAATGACGTGCGCACCCAGGTCTCGGGAGCAAGGTCGGCGCAAAATGAGCCGGGCTTGATGTCGAGCGCGGTCAGGCAGACTCCGCTGACTGCGACACTGTTGCCGGTTTTCAATTCTCTTGCGGCGTTTTCTGCCGCGATGGTGATGCGGCGGTTCTCACCGCGTTGCTCGATGCGGATTACGCGGCCGATTTCTTCTATGATTCCAGTGAACATGATGACCTCGGGACTAACGAAACATCATAATCCACCGGGCAGGTCTGAGGTGCTGAGAAGAGAATTCGGGTACTGGCTGAATTTGCAGCCAATAGCAGAATTCGGTAGCGGGCTGAATTCGGGAAACCACGAAGGACATGAAGTCACACGAAGGAACCCGGGGTGATCACTCGGTGTAGGGATCGCGCAAGTACCCTTCAATCGCTACGTCCTCATCAAAGTGATGGATACGGATGTCCCTGAGCCGCCGCGGCAGGGGAAATTCTGCACTCACGGAGAAGGGAAGCGATCCATCCCCCAAAATCTTTGGGGCATAGTACAGGAAGACCTTGTCGACCACGCCTGAGGCGAGCGCCATGGTGTTTACGGTCGATCCGCCTTCGATCATGACACTGGTGATTTCAAGTTCGCCCAGGCATCGCAGGATGGCGTGAATATCCGGTTTGCCATCGCTGGCAGCCGGGACTTGCTTGACGCGAATGCCGCGCGCCTGCAATTCACGCTTCTTCGTTTGGTCACCGGAGGAGCAGAAGACCAATACGTCAGGCTGGCTTGCGTCTTGCCTGGCCGAGCTTTGAAGCAGGCGGGAATGCGACGGCAGCCGCAGGTGCGAATCGAGAATCACGCGCAACAGTGGCCGCCGCCGGGGATTGCCGCTGCGATCGGTGAGCAGGGGATCATCGGCAAGAATGGTACCCACGCCAACCAGGATGGCATCGCTGGCATGACGCAGTTGCTGCACATGGGCGCGCGCCGCCTCGCCGGTAATCCACCCTCCGGCGGGAATGCCCGGCTCACGTTTGAACCTTTCGGTCGGCGGCGGAGCGATCTTGGCGTCGAGCGTCATCGCGGATTTCAGCGTCACCAGCGGAACGCCGTGGCGAATATAGCGCGCGAAGGCCTCGTTCAGACGGCGAGCCTCAGCTTCGAATCCGCCAACTTCCACCAGCACACCTGCCGCGCGGAGTTGCTCGAAGCCTTTTCCGCTCACTTTGGGGTTGGGATCGGGCATGGAGGCGACCACACGATGAATTCCCGCGGCGATTAAAGCATCGGTGCACGGGGGCGTGCGGCCTTGATGACAGTGAGGTTCGAGATTGACGTAAAGCGTGCCACCGCGAGCCTTTTCACCTGCCTGCTCGAGCGCGAGCACTTCGGCGTGCTTTATACCAGCGTAGGTATAAGAGCCCGTGCCGGCGATGCCGCCGAGAGAATCGACAATCACTGCGCCGACGTGAGGATTGGGCGAGGCGAGCCCGATGCCTTGGCGCGCGCGGTCGAGGGCGCGGCGCAGAAATTTCTCGTCAGCAGACTGATCGGGCACGATTACAGAGTCGAATCTACCACGGAGGCGCCGAGGCACGGAGAACAGCCTCATGATGAGGCTTACCGACCGCGAGGAGGAAACGCGCGATAGGAATCATCTTCCAATTCAGCCACTGCCGCGCCGCTCCGGCCCTTGGGCCCGCGCTTCAAGGGAGCCATTCGGTATGCGTAGGGGTCCTCTGGGGCCGGCGGTGGTTTTTTCCCGAGCAGGCGGCGTAGGTAGTCGCGAACACGAGAACGAAGTCGTTGCGTACGTGAATCTCCCATGTTCAGTTTCCTATTCGAATAGCGAATCTACAAACTCTTTGGGATCGAACGGCAGCAGGTCGCCCACTTTCTCGCCTACACCGACGAAGCGCACCGGCAGGCCCAAGTCGCGCGATATGGCTACGACCACTCCGCCCTTGGCTGTGCCATCCAGCTTGGTGAGCACGATGCCGGTAACACCGGCCGATTGCGTGAACAGCCGCGCCTGTTGCAAGCCGTTCTGGCCGGTGGTGGCGTCCATCACCAGCAGAGTTTCGTGAGGAGCGCCGGGAATGATGCGCTGGGCGGTGCGGCGCATCTTTTCCAATTCCGACATCAGGCTGGTTTTTGTGTGCAAGCGGCCGGCAGTGTCGACGATCACGTAATCTGTTTTTCGCGCCGTTGCCGCTTGCAGAGCGTCGAACAATACCGCCGCCGGATCGCCCCCGGGTTTGGTCTTGATCACCTCGGTTCCGGTACGCTGTCCCCAGATTTCCAGCTGTTCAATCGCCGCGGCGCGAAACGTATCCGCGGCGCAGAGCAGGACGGTCTTGCCATCCGAGCGGAATACCTGCGCGAGCTTGCCGATGGTTGTAGTCTTGCCCGTGCCGTTGACGCCCACCACCAGAATCACTTCCGGCGTCCCGGTCACTTTCTGCACCGGCAGAGTTCCGGCCGCGTTCAGAATCGCCAGAAGTTCTTCCTTCAACAGCCGTTTCAACTCCTGCACGTCCTTGATCTGTCTGCGATCGGCTTTTTCCCGGAGGTTGCCCAGAACCTGCTGCGTAGTCGCCGAGCCCAGGTCAGCGCCGATCAGAGTCGCCTCGAGATCGTCGAGCGTGCCACGATCGATTTCTTTGCCGAAAGAAACCACCTCGTCGATGCGCTGGGCAAGATTCTCACGCGTGCGCGTGACTGCCTGCTTCATGCGCTCGAACAGGCCGGTCTTCTTTTCCTCAGTGCTGCCAAACAGGGTCTGAATCATGAAAAAGGTGGAAGTTTGATTATAACGAGTGCGGCCGAAGGCGGTGGTGATGCCCGGTAGTGATGCTGTTTGTGCGCGAATTTGATGCGAGGAGATCCCTCGGCGCGCTGGTAAAAGAGTCTGTTACGAAACTCGTGCCGTCCGCTGAAGCGGACTCGGTTTGTCCCACTTTTGCCTCCCGCCACTGCCGTGGCGGGCTTTCCCATGCCGCCGCTTCGCGGCTGGAGTAGAGTTTGTCCCACCGTCGTCGCTTACCTACGAGTTTCGTAACAGCCTTTGAAAGCGCGGGCCTTCGGGATGACGCCGCAGAGCTATGGCCATCGCGTGGGCAAACTACACCCCTACCGGATGCCAAGGCAGGAACGGACATTGCGCCGGGGGTAGGCAAGGAGCTTAGAGTGGTTCGCGCCTTTTTCACACGCGGGTTCGTTCGAGGGTGTTCTCTTCCAGCGGCAAGGGTGCGACAGGGGCTTCGGCGCGAGCGGACGATGCAAGGTTGGCGCCAGCTTCATTCAGAGGGGTGGGCACGACGGCTGCCCGTTTGATCGAGACCTTGCGGGGGATGCGAATCTCGCCGCGGGCGTACACCGCCATCAGTGCGGCTATCGGCTCGGGATCGAGCCGCTTGCCCGCCAGATTCTGAATGATCTTCAAGGCTTCTTCCGGAGTGTGCGAATTCTGATAGGGACGGTTGGTGGTGAGCGCATCGAACGTGTCGGCCACGGCGATTACCCGCGCCTGTAGCGGAATCTGATCTCCCTTCAGCCCGTAGGGATAACCTAGTCCGTTGAGCGCTTCGTGGTGCAGTTCGATGCCGGGAAGCATCTCCGCCAATTGGATGACCGGCCGCAGAAGGTTGGCGCCCTTGGTGGTGTGGGTTTTGATGACCTCAAATTCTTCCGCGGTCAGCGCGCCCGGCTTTTTGAGAATGCTGTCTTCAATCCCGATCTTGCCGACATCATGAAGCAGGGCAGAAATCTGGAGGGTTTCCAGAAAAGGCGTGGGCAGGTTCATTTCTTTGCCGATGAGCAGGGAGTAGCGGGTCACGCGGTCGGAGTGGCCGCGGGTGTAAGGGTCTTTCTCGTCGACCGCGCCGGCCAGCATCTGGATGGATCCCAGAAACAGGGCGCGATTCTCCTCGGCGGCGCGCTTCAGGTCTTCCACGAAGCGCTCGAGATCCTGGGACATGGCGTTGAAGGTTTGGGCCAGTTCGCCGATTTCCGTGCGGCTGCGCACATGCACGCGCTGGGAAAAATCGCCACGCGCCAGGGCACGGCCGGACTGAGCGAGAATCTGCAAGGGGTTGGTAATTCTGCGGGCGGCAAAAATGCTCACGCCAATACTCAGCAGAACCGCCAGCAGCGCCAGCAGCCGCGCCGTACGCTGCATTTCGAACACGCTGCGGTAAGCTTCCAGCCGCGGCTTGTGCACCACCACCGCCCAGTCGAGCGAAGTCACTGGACTGTAAGTGCCCAGCATTTCAATATTCTTCTTGCCGCTGTGGACGGTGAATTCCTTGGTGGCCACCAGTTGCGCCTTGCTGCCTTCGTCCACAAAATTGCGGACGATCTCCAGATTTGTCATGTCCTGGCCGGTGACATATTGCGGAGTGCCGGCCGCCACCAGGCGGCCCTGGGCATCCACGACATAGGGAATCAGGCCGCCACGGCTGATTTCGTGCAGACGCCGGATGAGGAATTGCAGATCCACAACCGCGCCTACCATGCCCAGAAAACGTCCACCGTAGCTCACCGGACTGCTCACCAACACCACCGTCGATCCCGTCTTTCCGTCGCCGACCTGGAGAGCCTCGCCGTTGTAAGCCCGGCCATCGCGGGCGGCGTCGTAGGCATGTTGCAGTTCGCGTTGCAGGAAAGCGTCGGGCAGGATGCGGCCGGCGGAGATTCCCCGGCCATCGGAATTCAACAGCGTGGCATAGGCGACTTCATCGGAAGAGGAAACAAAATTCTCCAGCAGGGCGCGGAGTTCCGGCGCTTCCACATTCTTGTTGCCGATGTCGCCGCCCGTCGCCACCTGAATTGCGGAAGAAAGATTACCCAGCATAGTCCGCAGCGAACGCTCATGCTGCGACAGATTGTCAGCCAGCGAGCGCGTCACCGTGTTCTGGAGCAACATTTCGTTGGTTTTGAGGCGGTCGCGGTTAATGGCTTCGACCTGCTCGGAGTAGAAGTACATGGGGACGATGCTGATGACCAGCAGCACGCCGAGAATGACGTACAAAATCGGAATGCGAGCCGTGTGCGCGGCGGCCAAGGAGTCGCTGGCAGGCTTCCCCTCGGAAACACCGTCGATGGAAGTGGCGGCAGAGTTCACAGGTATCTACCGAATTTTAGTGGGAGCCAATGCGCTTGCAGGCGAAAAACCGAAAGAATTGTCATTACCAAAGTGTGGATGAGAACGGCCGTCAGGCGCGGGTTTGGCAGGAAAACGCTTGCCGAATTACGGAAGTTCGGGTCTGCGGTTACGAGCGGTGCGACTCGCTTTTGCCGCTTCGGCTCATCAATTCCGCAATGGCTTCCCGCGGAGTCTTTTGCTCGTGCAGGATGGCGTGAATCTGCTCGGTAATCGGCACTTCGACGCCGCGAGCCCGAGCCAGTCCTACCGCGGCCGTGGTCGTGAAGATTCCTTCCGCCACCATGCCGTGCATCCCGGCGAGAATTTGCGGCAGCTTCGCGCCGCGGCCAAGTTCTACGCCGACGGTGCGATTGCGCGAGAGGCCACCGGTGCAGGTGAGGACCAGATCACCCAAACCCGCAAGGCCGGCCATGGTTTCCGCGTTGCCTCCGCACGCCACCACCAGCCGGGTCATCTCAGCGAGGCCGCGGGTAATCAGAGCGGCGATCGAGTTGTGGCCCAGACCGAGGCCGGCGCAGATACCGGCAGCAATGGCGATGGTATTTTTCAGCGCGCCACCCAGTTCTACGCCGATGGGGTCGTTGTTGGTATAAACGCGAAAGCTGGCATCGCTGAATTCCTTTTGTATGACCCGGGCCAACTCATCATCCGTCGAGGCGATGGTGATGGCTGTGGGATCACCACGCGCAACTTCCAGCGCGAATGAGGGTCCACTCAGGGCGCCAATCCGCGGCGGCCTATTCTCTGGCGCAACCACCTGTGCGATCACTTCGGTCATTCGCAGCAGGGAATTTTCTTCCAGCCCCTTGGTTGCGCTGATGATGAGGGTGTCCGGGTGCAGATGCGGCCGCATCTTTTCAAACAAGCGGCGGCAATGTTGCGAGGGCATGACGCTGACTACGATGCCCGCGCCGCGCAGAGCTTCGGTGAGATCGTTATAAGCGGTTACGGGCTGGGGAATGCTTTGGCCACGGAGAAACATATGGTTCTCCCGCCGCAGCAAGATGGATTCGCAGACTTCTTTTTCGTAAGCCCACAGCCGGACATGGTGGGTATGCTTGCGTCCAAGAACGATGGAGAGCGCCGTGCCCCAGGCTCCCGCGCCGATAATGGCAATTTCGCTCATGCGCTCCTGGCTCCCAAACGGTTTTCGGCGCCGGCAAGCAGCCGGCGGATGTTTTCGTGATGGCGGGCGATGATGAGCAGGGAAGTGGCGCTGATCAGGGCAAGGACAGGTCGCGATTTGTCATAGCCATGCATCAGGTAAACGATAAAGGGAAAACATGCCACCGCGAGAACCGATCCTAACGAGACGTAACGCCAGATGGCCACCACGGCGACAAAAACAATTGCCGTCGCCAGCACCGAAGCGGGGGCAATCAAAACAAAGGCTCCCAGGCCGGTAGCAACTCCCTTGCCCCCTCGAAATTTTAGCCAGATCGGAAAGATGTGGCCCGCTACGGCAAACAACGCAGCCGTCGCCGCACGTGTGGCGACCGCGGGTGGCATCGGAGACCAAGGATGGTCTGGGTACCATGGCAGATTCGACTGGCTCCAAGCAAGGATCTCGGGGCCGGTCAGAAAAATGGCTATAGCGACGGCCGCACTTCCTTTCAGGGCATCGAGAATCAGCGTAATCGCCCCCAGTAGCGGCGACTTGCGGGCGACGTTGGTTGCGCCGATGTTTCCGCTGCCGCTTGCGCGCACGTCTTCGCCGCGAAAGACACGCACCAACAGATAGCCGAAGGGGATCGAACCCAACAGGTAACTCACGACCGCGATGATGGCGAGTATCAGCAAAGTTGTGCAATGCCTGCGCAAGTCAGCGCAAGGGGAATGCCGCCAGCTTCGTGTACTTCGAGCCGCCGGGCGAAAGGCGGCTCTGGTACAGAAAAAACTCACGGGCGGTCATGGTACCAAACTCGGGCGGAGGCAGAGCGGCCAGTTTTTCCTGGAGCCGCTGAAAGTTGCGGTTTGGTCCATCTCCTTTACGCCATCGCGGCGAGCCTGACCCTCCGGCACCGCGCGCCAGGGTCAGATGCGCGCTGTAAGGGTGTTCTTCTTTCGGGATGTCGAGCTGGCTCAGTTTGTCGTCCACCGCAGCAGCCAGCCCAGCAAGATCTGCTCCGGCTTCGACACCGATCCAGAAGACTCGCGGCGCCCGCGGAGTGGGGAAGAATCCATAAGCGCGGAAGCTGATTTCGATGGCATTGGCCTCAAGGGTTGCCAGGGCGTTCTTGATCTTGCCGGCGGCGTCCGCGGGTTTCTCGCCAATGAATTTCAGCGTGACATGCAACGATTCGGGACGCACCCAGCGGGCGTCAGGAGCGAATCCGCGCACGCCTTCAAGAAACCGCGCGATGCGAGCGCGGATGGCGTCGTCGATCTCGAGGGCGATGAAGAGGCGCATGAGAACCAGCTTCTAGCTACTAGCTGCCAGCTTCTAGCCAAAACATAGCCGCGCGTTCTGATACAGTTGCTCGTCAATTCCAGCCGATGGCTCTTCGCTAGTAGCTAGAAGCTAGGAGCTAGCAGCTGCTTTCACATCAGCTTCTTCCTCACCATATCCAGCGCCAGCGTGGTGGCAAAGCGGCGGATGCGTTTGCGGTCGCCGGGAAAGTGGCGCTCAATCACCTCAGTTCCGCCGTCACCGGCCAAAGCATGGAACACCAGGCCAACCGGCTTTGCAGCCGTTCCTCCTGTAGGGCCAGCCACACCCGTGATGCCGATTCCGAGAGTGGCCTCGCAACGATAGCGAATACCTTCGGCCAGCGCTGCCGCCACCTCGCGGCTGACCGCTCCGTGACGCTCGATCATGTCGGCGGGCACACCCGTCAGTTCGGTTTTCAACGCATTCGAGTAGACGATTGCGCCCCCGGCGAAATAGCGCGAACTGCCGCTGACCGAAGTGATCCGCTCGGCCAAGAGGCCGCCCGTGCAGGATTCCGCCACCGCCAGCGTAGCGCCGCGCATCTGCAACCAGTAACCGACGATCTGCTCGAGCGACTGGCCGTCGCGCGAGAAAACGGCGTCATCCAGCTCATCTTCGACCGCATCGGCGACTTCATCCACACACGCCTGGGCGGCTACAAGGGATTCGCCGCGGGCCCGGAAGTGCAGTTCGATCTCGCCCGGACCAGCCAGAATCGTGGTCTGCACGTCGCCGTATCGCTTGTAGATCGGCGAGACACGCGCATCCACGTGCGATTCGCCGAGCATGGCTACTCTCAAAACACGCGAAGCCAGAAAGGCGGGAGGCAGTTTTGCCCGCAGGCGCTCGCGGCACTCCGCTTCGAACAAAGCTTTCAGCTCATGGGGAGGGCCGGGCAGCAATATGACGATGCGTTCCCGGCCATCGAATTTGCCGGCGAGCCACTGGCCGGGCGCGGTGCCGTTGGCGTTGGGCAAGACCGATGCGCCTTCCAAAATGTCGGCCTGCTTCACGTTGTTGGGCGACATTTTCCAGCCACGCGCTGCAAAGCGGCTCTCGATTGCGGCAAGAACTTCTTCGTTCCGCCGCAACGGAATACCCAGCGCCTCAGAGACAGCTTCCCGCGTGAGGTCGTCTTCGGTCGGGCCGAGCCCGCCAGAGAAAACCACGATCTCCGAGCGAAACAGCGCATGTTGTGCGGCACCGACGAGACGCTTCAGATGGTCTCCGACCACGCTCTTGAGAACCACTTCCACGCCGAGTTGGTTGAGCTGGTCGGTGAGATAAAGCGAGTTTGTATCGGTGCGATACGGCGTCAGCAGCTCGGAGCCGACGGCGATGATCTCGGCGTTCACGGGTAGAAGTGTAAATGAAAGGAAGCACGGTTGCGATTGAGGGCACAGTTCCGCGAACGCTCGCTCAGACCCATGGTGGTGTTACATCAAAAGCTTTTAAACGCGGAGCCCGCGGAGAACTGCCGCGGAGATCGCGGAGAAAAACGAATGCGAAGCATCAGGCGGAATGGTACCCTTCGCTCCGCCAGAAAAGCGGCTGCGCTCAGGATGACACCATCAGCAGGAATTGCGGAGGGCAAACACAGTTGCGGGGGCAGATGAAAATCTCACTCCGGCAGCAGTGGTAAGCCTTGAATGTTCCACGAAAGATGATGCACGGCGTCGGTGGTGGCGAGAATCACGCTGCGTCCGGGGGCAAAGGCGAGGCCGACGAGTCCATGACCGGCGACTTCCAGGTTGATTTTGCCCGCCGGCGTGATCTTCACGATGCCACGCCTGCCTGCGAGTGATGCCGCTACGTACAGGTTTCCGTCTACGTCGAATGCCAGTCCTTGCGGGCGTCCCAGGCCGCGGTAAAAGGTGCTGACCGTGCCCTGGGGATCGATGCGATGAACGCAGTCGAAGCTGGAGGTGGTCGGACCGGTGACGAACAAATCGCCCTGCGGGCTGAAGGCGAGGTGATACGCGGAAACGCTGGGCTCGAGCGTGGCGAAGACAAACATCTGCTGGTCGCGGCCGATCTTGAAAATGGTGCCGCTGCGGTCGCCGACGTATAGATTCTGATTGCGGTCAAAAGCAATTCCGGTGGCGATGCCCATGCCTTGGGCATAAGTCGTCATGCTTCCGTTGGAAGCCACGCGGTAGACAGCGCCGTCGTGCCGCGACGAGACGTACAGCTGTCCCTCGCGGTCGAACGCGATGCCGGTGGCGTTCATCATTTCCGCCACGAACGGCTTCATGGTGTAGTTGGTATCGATCTTGAAGACCGCGACCGGAACCTTCTGCCCCCGCGAGCCGGAGAAAGTCGCGTAGATATTGCCTTGCGCATCCAGGGCGGGGTTGGTAACGGGATGCAGGTTTTCGGCGATGGGAACGGCGACGCGTACGGTATGGGAATTGCTGACGTTTCCGTCGGCCGCAACCACGACCGGGCCGGATGTCGCTCCCTCAGGAACGCGGGCGACGAGAAAAGAATCAGCGCTGATTACGACCCCGCCCTCCAGATCGCCAAAGCGCACACGCGGGCGTTGCCATGGCTGCGGGCGCAGTCCCGAGCCCGCGATGCGAATCTCGCCTCCCGCCAGCGCCAGCACCGGCGAAACGGACTCAATGTGCGGCCCACCGTTCACGTTTTTCTTGCCCAGGATGCGATCGGAAAATCCCATGAGGAAATACTCGGTTTACCTAATGACACTATCTCAGAAGACCAAAATGCAGCAAGAGATGCAAACATCCGAGAGCGTAAAGACCTGCCGCTACGTCGTCCAGCACAATGCCGTGGCCTTCGGGAATTGTCTCCAATTGCCGCAGGGGCGGCGGCTTGACGATATCGAACGCACGAAAAAGTATAAAGCCGGCAAGCAAAGATTTCCACGTCAGCGGCGCGGCAATCAGTGAGATTAATTGTCCGGCTACCTCGTCAATGACCACAAACTGCGGATCGCGTATCCCCGAGCTGCGCGCGACTTGGGTAGCGGCAGGGATGGCGATCAGAGTGACGACCGCGGCCAGCGTAATGGCAACTATGGGGCGGAACGACGGTGGGAGCGCCCGGGCCAGCGCCGCCCACAACAGCACGGTCGCGGCTGAAGCCCAGGTGCCGGGGCCGGGGAGCAGATATCCGATGCCGAAGAAAGTGGCGGTGAGCGTCGCCCAGGCGGAAGCAGGACGGGTCGCGGATTCGCCGAAGCTACGGTCATCCTTCGTCCCTTTCATGCGCCAATGGCCTCAGTAGCGCCGCCGTCCTCGGCGGGTGTTGGGCGGGCGTCTCGCCCGCCCACCCAGACCCATTTCCAGCCATTCAGGTTTGCCTTAACCGGATTCTCGGCAACATAGCGAATCGCGCGCTCGAATTCTTCTTCTCCGCGGATGAGGTGGTCGTAGTATTCCCGCTGCCAGAAGGCGCCGGTTCTGCCAAGAATTCGATTCGCCTCTTTTGCGCTGAACGATTTCCAGGAGTGGAGCACATCAGCCAGTTTATTCCCCGGGAACAAGCGAACCACAGCATGAACATGGTTGGGCATGACGCACCATGAAAAAAGGCGATAGCGTTTGCGGTCAAAGTGGCGCAAGACGATCGCCACACACTCAGCGATGGCCGGATCCCGCATGTGGCAGGCTCCTGCGCCGCTATCCAGGAATTGTTCGATGATGGGAGTTGATAGCCGTTGGATTTTATTTTGTTCGTCTGGGCTGAGATCGCGGTGGAATTGGTTCGCGGTCGTGACTATGGCTTTTCGCTCGGATTGGATACGATCGAGAACGGATTTGGGGAGAGAGTCTGCAAGTCTGAAAGTGATGAAATAGGTGGCGCCTTCTTTTTCCCAGTGAGGCAGCCTGCCGCGGTCCCGGATTGTGACTTCGCCGAAGCGGGGGCGAGAAGCCCCCGCGACAGCCGGCGAGACGCCGGCGCTACGGTCGGGGGCGCCGGCGTTATGACCGTGCGTTTTTCTGCCGGGCGGCTTCATGACTGGTCCTCCGAATCTTCAGCCTTCTCCTGAAGTCTATCGTCCGCATCCGCCACCGGCGACGCGATTACGTAATCTCCGCTTGCCCACTTGCCCAGATCGATGGTGCGGCAGCGCTGGCTGCAAAAAGGAAAATCGGCAGCGCCGCTCGTGACCGGCTTCTTACAGATCGGACAGCGGAGTTTCACGGTGCGCTTGCGTGGCATGGCCGACGGTGGTAGTGGGTCAGTTTGAATGCGCGATTAAAGGGGTGTCATTCCCAAGGTCCGCGCTTCCACCGCGGGCGAGCAATCCTCCCAAGGACTTTCGCAGAGGAGATCCTTCGCTCCGCCTGAAAAACGGCTACGCTCAGGATGACGCAGAACCACGAAAACAGAATACGGAGGCCGGGAGGCGAAAGCTACAGGATTTTAGCGACCAGATCGTAGTCGTGCGTTTCGGTGATCCGGCAGCGATAGAATTCGCCCGGCTGCGGCGTGTCATCGGGAAAATCGTTCACAAAGACTTTGCCATCAATCTCCGGAGCATGCATCGGCGTGCGGCCTTCCAGAAGCAGATCGGTCTCGTCCGAAGTTCCTTCCAGCAGCAGATCGAACTCCCGCCCCACCAGCGCCTTCTTTTTCTTGCGGCTGATCTGCCGCTGGATCGCCATCAAATGCTTACGCCGCCGCTCGATTTTCCGGGGCGAAAGCTTCTTTGGTAATTCATAAGCGGCTGCTCCCTCCTGACCGGAGTAGGAGAAAGTTCCCATCCAGTCGAACTGTGCCTCGCGCACGAACTCGCACAGCTGGTCGAATTCGCTCTCGGTCTCTCCCGGAAAGCCGACAATGAATGAGGTTCGCAGCGTGAGGCCGGGAATCGCGCGGCGCATTTTCTCAATCGAGCGAAGGAAAACCTCTGCGCCGCCGCCGCGCTTCATGCGCTTCAGCACCGCCGGCGATGCATGTTGCAAAGGCACGTCCATGTAGGAGCAGATTTTCTCCGAAGACGCAATGGTGTCGAGCAACCTTCCCGTGATCTTGTTGGGATAAGCGTACAAAAACCGAATCCAGCGCAGGTCCTCGATTCCGGCGAGTTTCTGGAGCAGCAACGCCAGTCCGTCTTTCAGCCCGAGGTCTTCGCCATAGCAGGTGGTGTCCTGCCCGATCAAAGTGATCTCGCGCACGCCGGCGCTGGCAAGCCGCTCGGCTTCGGCTATGACTGATTCGAACCGCCGCGAGCGGAACTGCCCGCGCAACTGCGGAATAATGCAGAACGTGCAAGGATGGTCGCAGCCTTCGGCGATCTTGATGTAGGCGGTTGATTTCGGCGTGGACAGTATGCGCGGCGTTTCGTCGTCATACAGATAATTGGGGAGATCGGCGATTGCGCCATCCCACTGTCCGCGCGAGAATCGTCCGTGTGCCGCGCGGGCATCACCCTCAGCCCGCGAAGGCAGCACAACCAGCGGCGAACTGGGAGCGGCGGGCGCCGGGCTGACGCCGGTTGCCGCCAGGATGTTGTGCAACTCTCCCGTTCCCACCACGGCATCGACGGCAGGGATGCGCTTGCGGATTTCGTCGCGGAAGCGCTCCACCAGGCAGCCGGCCACCACCAACTTTTTCGCCCGGCCTTCAGCCTTGTGCCCGGCCATTTCCAGAATCGTGTTCACCGACTCCTGTTGCGCGCTCTCGATGAAAGAGCAGGTGTTCACCACGATGACGTCGGCATCTTCGGCGCGCGGCGTGAGCTCAGCTCCCGCTCGCGCCAACAGGCCCATCATCACTTCGCTATCGACGAGGTTTTTCGGGCAACCCAGGCTGACGAAGCCGACCTTGGGATGATGGTCTTGCTCCTGATTCGCCGGGGAAACGATTTCCTCGCTGGAGTTTGGGAGAGTGGAATGAGACATGGAAGAGATCGGGTGCTGGGTCAATTTTAACATCGGCGGCAGTGGGCATTCGGCCGGTCGGGATCTCGGTGGTGGTGCAGTTTGACAAGGAAGCGAGCCAAACGCGCCCTTTCGGTCGCTTGCGCTCCCTCAGGGCAGGCTCTGTGGTGTCGCGCGGCTCGCCCAGATCCTTCGCTGCGCAAAGGAGGCTTGCTCAGGATGACAAGCAAACAGCAGCACTGCCGGGCCCTCCACCACGGGCGATAACCCCCTGTTTCGCCATGTGACTATAGGCACCATGAACGACACTCCCCGGGGATGAAAAGCCGACTCGACATGCTAGGCTGAAACTTCCGAGAGAGAGCTAGCGTCCCGCTGGTGGAGGGGGAAATGTCTGGGAAACAGGCGATAACCGGAGTCCTGGCAATGGCGTTGTGCGTACTGTGTGTGTCGGCGGCGGCCCAGGAAGAGCGCAACGAATTGACTGGCACGATCGGACGCATGTTTATCAGCGACCAGGGACTTCAAGGCCCGAGCGCACCCGCCGTTAACCCCTTTATTCACTCCGGCCACGGACTCACGTTCGAAGTCAGCTATGCGCGGCGGCTTTTTGGTAAGGACATCTACGCCCTTTTTGGGGAGATACCGGCGGCATTCAATTTTAAGGAGAAGCTCAACTCCGGCGGCAACGTCGTTCCCACGCAGTATTCGCAGGTGTTTGTGACCCCGGCTCTGCGCCTGAATCTGTTTCCCGCTACGGCGGTTTCTCCGTGGGCGAGCATCGGTGGCGGCTTCGCACATTTTAGTGAGAGTGATCAGCTCATCTACGGCGGAACAAACCCCGGCGGATCCACCACCAGCGGTGTGCTCGAGGCGGGGGCGGGACTGGACATAAATCCCTTCGAACATCGTCTTAAGAATCTCGGGTTTCGCCTGGCCTTCCGCGACTTCTGGTCGGGTGAGCCTGATTTCCCCCTGGCCGATACAGGCAAAACGCGCCAGCACAATTATTACGTGGGCGGGGGCGTGGTCTGGCACTTCTAGAGGGTAGGTCCTAAATAACCACGAAGGCCACGGAGGCGCACGAAGGAAAGCTACGATTCTGCCTCTTCGGGTGACTCCGTGTCCCTCGTGGTTTTTTCCGAATTAAGACAGTTAGATACCCTTTCTCCAGTCCCGCCCAATTTTCATGGCAACTGAGGTGAAAGTCTTTACGATTCTTCGCGGCTTTCTTTTCTGGGCGCACTGTACGGTAAGCTTTTCAAACGTGGAGTGCGCCCGTTCGGTCGCTTTCGCTCTCTTCAGGGCAGGCTCCGAACTGCTGCGGAGATCGAACACTATTCTCTAGAGACCCATCT
>Ga0187782_10001825_pt1 | contig 15683 bp, 6 predicted proteins | sample 0715_SJ02_MP15_2_FD_132454 | JGI IMG/M metagenome (GOLD analysis project Ga0187782, IMG submission 132454) | Tropical peat soil microbial communities from peatlands in Department of Meta, Colombia - 0715_SJ02_MP15_20_MG | ecosystem: Environmental > Terrestrial > Soil > Wetlands > Peat | place...
CCCGAATATTTGAACGAGACAAAAGCTCGCGTTCGATTTCGTTTTTCATTCACGTGCTCGGCATTGCCGCGGTGCTTTGGTTGGGAATGAAGCTTCCTTCTAACACGGTGCGAACGACTGCGCCGTCCGAACCTGTCCAGATTACGCTCTACGATCCACCTCTCCCGCTTGCTACGCCGGTGGCAAAGGTGCAAGGCGGCGGCGGAAGTGGAGGCGCGCATCGCCTGGTTGCGCCTATTCGCGGGCATCTGCCGACCGTAGTTAAGGCGCCTACAACCCCGATGATGGCTCCGCTCGAGCCTTCGAGGATCAAGACGCCTAAGTTGCCGCAAGAGCCAGTAACTCAGGTGAGGCTGCCTCAGGACTTTTCGATGCCTAATGTCGGCGCACCGCAATCGCAGCAGGTTGCATTGGCCTCGCAAGGTCCTGGTAGCGCCGGGGGATTTGGGATCGGATTCGGCGGCGGCGTTGGGTCAGGCCACGGCGTCGGGCAAGGCCCCGGCTCCAATGCGGGCTATGGAGGGCTGATGAATGTAGGTGGGGGAGTTAGTGCGCCCCAGGTTATCCACACCGTCGAGCCGCAGTTTACGCCGGAAGCTCGCCAGGCTGATTACCAGGGGGTGGTTACGATTCAACTCATCGTCGACGTCCAGGGTGAGCCGCAGGACGTCCGCGTCGTTCGTCGGCTCGGCATGGGGCTCGACGAACGAGCAATCGAGGCTGTCAAACAGTACAGGTTCCGGCCGGCAGTCTACCAAGGGCATCCGGTATCTGTGCAAATGATGATCGATGTCGATTTCCGTTTGCATTAGTCATGCCTTCGCACACCGGTTTAGCTGCCTCAGACCTGCCGCCATACAAAGCTACTTAGTTAGTGACCTTGCGCTTACCGCCCCTGCTTCTCCTCTTCGGCCTGCGCATAGTATCCTTGCTTCGCTCTCACAACCAGGTTTCCGCGATGCGGCCCGGTCGCTTCGATACGGATCGCGCGATACCCTCCCAATCTAAAAGGACGCGAGGAATGATAGTCCACAACATACTGCTCGCGAATGTCGTTGGCAACTTCAGTCGCAATCCCATTGACGTCCTCTAGGGAGCGGGGAAAGTACGCCACTCCTCCGGTTTCCTCAGAAAGCCGTTGCAATGCCGCTCTGGCCCGATCGGATTCCTCCGGATCGCCGTCGAACAGCAGCCCAATCGTGTAGACGACCGGTCCTCCCAGTCCCTGCACACGCCGTATAGCGTCCTGCAAGCTCAAACGCGATGCGTTGTCCGCTCCATCGGTGATGATCAGCAGTACCTGCTTGCGGTTCTTGCCATGCTTGGCGAGCTCATCGGCAGATGCAGCCACAGCATCGTACAAAGCTGTCGTGCCCGCTGGATCGGAGCGGGAAATTCCGCGGCGCAGAGAGATACGATCCGTTGTGAAGCGCTGATCGAGAAACGGCTGCTCCGAGAAGTTGACGATAAATGCCTCGTCTTGCGCATTCGACGCCCCTAGAAACCTAAACGCCGCATCGTTGACCGTGGCGCGCTTGTCCCGCATCGAACCCGAGTTATCGATGAGTATGCCCATGGAAACCGGCAGGTCGAGATGTTCAACGGAATTGATCGCCTGCGAAGCACCGTCTTCCCAAACGCGAAAGCTTCCTTCATGAAGATCCGTCGCAATATGCCCTTGCGAGTCAAGCACCGCGCAGTTCACCAGCACCTCATCTACATTCGTGCGCAGCACGTACACCCCGTCCTGCTGCTTTTGAATTTGCGCAGATCCGTTGGAAGAGTTAGCCGCTTTGGAAGTATTGAGGGAATTGGCTGGCAAACCGGCAGCAGCGCCGGTTGAAGTTACATCGGCATCGGGCGAAGGAACCGGGTCACGGTCGACATCGAGAGGAGGCTGAATCTCCGGCTGTTTTGGATCACGTTGCGACTCGGCAGCCGGTGGGCGCTGTTGTGCGGCAGAGGAAGAAGCGCTCTGAGAGAATGCAGGCACTGGGTACAATGCAAGCGCCGGAATCGCCACAAGGGCTGCCCGATGAAAGTGCATATGCAAGATGCGCGCTGAAAACATAAAACTAGCACTGCGGCTTGATTGTTAGATGCAATTTTGTGAGACTGCAGCGGCATCTGGGCTAGGGCTCGTAGGTTCAACCCGAATATCGTCTCCTCCCCGGCAAAGCTCTGCCGATTTCTGCGGCTAGTAAGCAAGCGCTACGGCGTCGGCCCGCATCTCGCTGCCGGCGGCGTAGACGCGATCCGCGCCCTGCTTGCGCAGCTCGATGCCCTCGTAACGGCCGAAGCCGCCGTCGCTCTCGCCTATCGGCCAGCCGAGCGCGGCAAGCGCTGCGCGGGTTTCGGCGGGAACGCCATCTTCTAGGCGCAGAATGCCGCGCGCGCCCAGGCCGGGACGGTCTTCACCCATCGACTGCGAGGACCCTTCGTGATGCCAGCGCGGGCTGTCGGCTGCCGACTGCACATCGAGCCCGTAATCCACGCGGTTGATGACGATCTGGCTTTGTCCCTGCGGCTGCATGTCCCCGCCCATGACGCCGAATGCGAGCCACGGCGCCCCGTCGCGGCTGGCAAAGCCGGGAATGATGGTTTGGAAGGGGCGCTTGCCCGGCGCGTAGATATTGGGATGGCCGTCCTCTAGCGAAAAGAGCTGGCCGCGGTCCTGGAACATGAATCCTAGGCCGTCGGCGACGAGGCCCGAGCCCATGCCGCGGAAATTCGATTGAATGATCGAAACCATTATCCCGTCCCCGTCGGCGGTCGAGAAGTAAGTAGTATCGCCCTGGCTCGGAGCTTGGCCAGGAGCGATACGATCATTGATGGCGTCCAGACGAATCAGCCTGGCGCGTTCCTTTGCGTAGTCCTTTGAGTTGAGCCAGTCGATGGGGATCTTGGCGAAGCGCGGATCGGCGTAGTAGCGGGCTCGATCTTCGTAAGCGAGGCGCTTGGCCTCGATCTGCACGTGAAGCGATTGCGGCGATTGAAATCCGAAGCTGCGCAGGTCGAAGTTTTCGATCATGTTGAGCATTTGCAAGGTGGCAAGCCCTTGCGTGTTCGCAGGCATGCCGTAGACGTCTACTCCGCGATAATTGGTGACCAGCGGCTCGACCCACTCAGCGTGATGCTCGCGGAGATCCTCGACTGAAAGCCAGCCCCCGATGCGCTTGAAGTATGCGTCGATGGTCTTGGCAATCGGCCCGTCGTAAAAAACATCGCGCCCGCCTTCGGCGATCATCCGATAGGTTCGCGCGAGGTCGGGATTGCGGCGCACATCGTATTCGTTGGGAGCCACGCCGCCGGGAGTATAAGTGGCCACGGCGTTGGCGGTTTCTTCGACACCTGAGTTAGGCCTCAGAAACGCCGCCATGTTGCGCTTGAGATAGTAGCCGATAATCTGAGGCGTGGGATCGCCGGCTTCGCAGGCATGGATTGCGGGCGCGAAGAGATCGGCCCACTTGAGCTTGCCATAGCGCTGGTGAAGCGCCCACCATCCGTCGAGCGCGCCGGGCGTAGAAACCGAGATAGCGCCGAGCGCCGGAATGTGGCCATCGACGGCGCGCGCGCGCACGGTCGAGAGCGATAGCGATTTGGGCGAGCGGCCGGAGCTGGCCATGGCCTGAAGTTTGCCCAGTTTCGGGTCCCAAACGAAGGCGAAGCAGTCGCCGCCGAGGCCCGAGCTGACGGGCTCGACGAAGCCGAGGACTGCGTTGGCGGCGATAGCGGCGTCCACCGCGGAGCCGCCGCGCTTAAGAATATCGATGGCGGTTTGCGTCGCCAACGGGTGCACGGTGCCCGCGGCGCCGTTTAGTCCCAGCGCAGGCGATCGCGTGGCAAAGCTCGCACCCGAAGGACGGTCGCCGGCATGCACGTCCGGGCGAATGAATCGCTCCGCGCCAGGCGGCTGAAACTTCGGCAGCTCCGGCGCGCCTGTTGCGCCGGCGGTTTCCGGGCCGCTCTGGGCCGATATGGTTGGTGCGTTCTCCATGGCGACGGCTGTTGCTGCGGCAGCCAGGGGAAGCGTCTGAATAAAGGTGCGACGGCGCATAAAAATGTCCTCGATCTCAATGTAAATGGAGCCTCACACAGTAAATGGAGCCTCACACAAATCGGGCGCGCGCTCCAACGCGCGGTTTAGCGCGAAGAATCGCACGCCCGGAACCGCAGCAAGCGGTTCAGAAAACGAATTTGCCGCTGATCTGCAATTGGCGCGACGAGCCGCCGTCGCTGGTGGCAAATCGTGTCGATGTGATCTGCCCAAAGCTGCTCGACTGCACATTGCCCGATGGCTGGCCGAAGTTGGGATGGTTGAGGATGTCGAACGCGTCTGCGCGCAGATTGAACGTGAGATGCTCGGTGATTTTTGTATCCTTCTCGCCCGACATATCGAGATCGGCATAGCCCGGACCCTCGATCGCGTTGCGTTGAATCGCACCCAGGCCGGTGTAAACCGTAGGCGCGGTAGCTCCGGCGGCATTGGCCTGCGTTCCCTGCACCTCGAAGATGCAAGCCGGTGTGTAGTTGGTCGCGTCGCAGATTGAGCCGCCGTAGCTTAGGCCGCCGGGATTCTCGATCAGCGTCACGTTCGCCGAGCCCGGCAGTTGTTGCTTGGCGCGCACATAGCTGCCCACCTGGGTGGGCCGGACAATTGCAGGGCTGCTAATGCCGTTGAAGCTGCTGTTGCTTACGATATTGACGGGATTGCCGGTCTGGTACTGCATGATCGACGAGAGCTGGTAACCTTCCTTAAAGCGATTTCCCTTGAACGGCAGCAGATAAATCGCGGTTCCAGCGTAGTGCTGGCGCACGTCGAAGTCCGACAGTCCGTAATTTGCAAGCGGATTGGTGCTGTCGGGCAGAACATAACCGCCCTGAGATCCCAGCGAATTGAGGTCCATCGATTTCGACCACTCGTAGTTCATGCTGAATTCCAGGCCGTGGCTGAAATTTTTGCTCAGCACGGTCCACAGCGCGTTGTAGTTGGAAAAGCCGATGCTGTTCCTCTCGGCAATGTTGCTGGCGATGGCTCCGTTTGGCGCCACCGGACTATCGGCCGCGAGAAATTTGTACGGGTGAGCCTGAGTAGTGCTGGTGGCGCCGACGACCTGGTTTGCGTTGGTGACGATGAGTAGATGGCGCCCGAGCGACCCGTCGTAATAGATCTGTCCGATCATGCCCCAGGGCAGCGCTTGCTGCACATTCAGGTTGAAGCTTTCGATGTAGGCGTTTGAGTACTTGGGATTAACCCAGCCAAGTGCGATTCCAGCGGCCTTGGCGTCGTTATAGAGCGCGGTAAGCGGAATAGGGGCTCCGTTATATGAGACCGCTGTGCTGAAGGGCGGGTTGGTGTAAAGCCCGTTGACGACACCCGACACGGGCTGATCGACGAGATAAGCGTACGCGCCGCGCAGCACGGTCCTGCTCTTGCCGGTAATGTCCCACGCGAATCCCACGCGCGGCTCGAAGTTATTGTTCTGGTTATATGCGGCATCGCGCGCCAGGCCATTGGTGCCCACCTGGGTAAGTGTCAGTTGCGCAGGATTAAAGATGGTAAAGCGGTTCGCCCCTTCGACGGGCGTGCCGTTCCACTCGTAGCGCCCGCCCAGTTCGAGTGTCAGGTTGCGCAGCACCTTGTAATTGTCCTGCACAAAAACGCCCAGCGCGCTGGCGTAGATGCGGCTCGAAACTACATTCGGCTGGATGCTGAAGACCGTAGCTTGATCCGTTTGAAAGTAGCTGGTTGGGGTCGTCGATGTTGTAAACGTCAACGAGCCGATATTGCCGGCAAAGTTTGCGTTCAGATAGCGGCGAAACTCTCCGCCGACTTTGAGATCGTGCTTGCCTCTCAGGTCCGACAATGTATCGGCAACTACACCCGTGGTATCGGTGCGCCCCTGAGGGAATCCCGAAGGTCCGCCGAACTCCAGTCCGAGGTCGGAGAGCGTGATTTGCGGCAAGCCCACCGGTCCGCTCAATCCGTCGCCCAGGCCCACGCTCGTCGGATCGATGGTATTTGCCGGATTGAATGTGATGAAGATCCGGTTATATCCCAGGCGCGCCTCGTTCACCAGGTTCGAGTTGAAGATGTGCGTCTCGCTGAGGGTGCCAATCTGGCGATGCGCGTGGCGATGGTCGCCCCAACCGGGAATGGTATCGCCCTGGAGGGCCGGTTCCGTGCGTGTGTCGGCCTGGAACGCGTAGAAGCCGTGCAGCGAATCGTTGCCGCTAAATTGATGCAGCACGTCGGCCGTCCCCTGATCGATTTGCACCGGTCCCGGCGTGAAAGAAACAAAGTTCGATCCGCTGTTGGGCAGCGGGATCAGCGCGGCCAGTGCGGCCGCCACGGGCTCATTGGCCTTGTTGGCCGCAATCGCGGTCTGATTGGCCTCGGAAATCACTTCGCTGTTTTGCAGGATGCCCTGGTGCTGCCTCAATCCCTCGTAGCTCGAATAAAAGAACGTGTGACCCTCCCAGACCGGCCCGCCGGCATCGCCGCCGAAGTTATCCCGCTTCAGCGGCGCTTTGTCGCCCGAGTTGAGCGGGAGTGGCAAGCCGGTGGTCACGCTGAATGGCCGGTTGAAGTAGTTCCGCGCGTCCAGCGCCTCGTTGCGGAAATAATCGAACGCCTCGCCGTGGAACTCGTTCGTCCCCGAGCGCGTGGCCACGGTCACGATCGAGCCGTCGCTGCGTCCGTATTCCGCGCTGAAGCTGGAGTTATCGATCTTGAACTCCGACGTGGTGCCGATCGAAGGCTGAAAGGTGAGCTGGTTCTGGGAAATGTCGTTGAGATTGATGCCGTTGATCTGGAAGTTGACCGAGTCTTCGCGATTGCCGGCCGTGAGAAACGAGTTCGCGCCCAGTCCGCGGCTTGGCGAAGTCAGGCTGCCGTTCGTGTCGGCGACGACCCCTCCCGGAGTCAGCACCGTCAAATCGAGGAAGTGGCGCCCATTCAGTGGAAGCTGCTGTACGCTGGCTCGGTCGATGACCTGGCCCACGGTGATGGTCTGCGCCTCAATCTGTTCGGCCGCTTCGTTTACTTCCACCGTTTCGCCGGCCGCCGAAACCGCAAGACGCACGTTGGCAGTGACTGCCTGACCCACTTCGAGCGACAGCTTTTCCAGTTTGTATGGGCCGAACCCGGACGCCGATACGCGGATCGAATAGCCGCCCGGCTGCAAGGACGGAATCAGGTAAAGCCCGTCCGAGTCCGTGTTAATGTCGCGGTCGGCCCCGGTCGAAAGGCTATGCACAACTACGTGAGCGTTCGGCACCACAGCACCGCTGGGATCGGTAACCGTGCCCGAGATGCTTGCGGTCGATTGCGCCCACGAGCCGTTTGCGGCGCCCAAGGCGCAGATTGCCGCGAGAGCGATCGAAAACAAATTGTCTGGGTTTTTCATCATGACCTCCAAGTAAGTTGATCGGGTTTCTGACGGCCGCTCCGGTCGCCGAATCTTTTTGTTTCCGCTGTGCCTTAGAAATGGCGTTTCTTCCAGGGCCTGCTGCCGGGTAGACAGCGCCCCCGTCACGCATTGCCTAAGCTGCGTGAGATCGGATGGCGGCAAGGAAAAGCCGGATTGTGGTTACTTGCCCCGAGGATTGAGCGTGCGCCTGGCGTGCGTAGAAAGGGAAGTCAAGCACGCGAATCGCAGTTGAACTGGCCAACTCGCCGGCCAACACGCCAGAGCAGCCGGTTAGACAGACTATACGGGACTCCCGCCGCCGGCGCAAGATAAATGCCTCCAGCGCCATCTCAGGCAACCCCCCGGCTGCATTCAAGCGTACTATGAACACATTGAAGGAAAGGCGCCGCCGAGCTCCTCCTACTCCGCTGAACGGGCCCTAACTCCAACGCGGCGTCGTGTGAAACCGATGACCGCCCAACCCTCCGCGAAATCCGCCAAAAATTCCCCCAGGAACCCTGCGCTAAAAGCCGCTTCCAAGTCCGCCAAGGCAGCCGTCTCCAACCCCCTCGCCGCCAAGCAGGCTCGCCCCAACCCCCGTCCCGCCAAATCCCTCGCCCCCAAGCCATCCCCCGCCGCCCGCGCCACTAAAGAGGCTCCTGGCGCTGCCCCGACGCCTCCCATCCCGCCCGTCGTTGGCATCGGCGCCTCCGCTGGCGGCCTCGAAGCCTTCACCCAGCTCCTCGGCGCTCTACCCACTGACACCGGCATGGCCTTCGTCCTCGTCCAGCACCTCGAGCCCACCCACAAGTCCGTCCTCACTCCTCTGCTCGCCCGCGCCACCAAAATGCCCGTCCAGGAAGTCCACGAGGGCATGCACGTCGATGCCAACCACGTCTACGTCATCCCCGCCAACGCCGACTTGAGCCTGCTCGATGGCTTGCTTCACATTGTCGGCCGCAAAGCCCCAGCCGGCCGCCATCTCCCCATCGACTATTTCTTCTCTTCCCTCGCCGAAAGCCGCGGCCCGCAAGCCATCGGCGTCATCCTCTCCGGCACAGCCTCCGACGGCACCGCCGGCATCAAGGCCATCAAAGAAGCCGGCGGCCTCACCTTCGCCCAGGACCCCGATTCCGCCAAATTCGACGGCATGCCCCGCAACGCCATCGCCTCCGGCTGCGTCGATCTCGTCCTCCCTCCCGAGCGCATCGCCACCGAACTGGCCCGCATCGTCCGCCATCCCTTCCTCGGATTGCTGCCCATCAACGCCGTCCCCGCCCTGCCCGCCGACGAAGAAGACTGGGTGCGCCTGTTTCGTATCCTGCGCTCCGCCACCGGCGTCGACTTCAGCCTCTACAAGGGCTCAACCATCAAGCGGCGCCTGGCCCGCCGCATGGCCGTTTGCAAAGCCGACAAGCTCCGCACGTACCTTAAAATCCTCGAGAGCAACCGCGCCGAGCTCGATGCCCTTTATGACGAACTCCTGATTTTGGTTACCGAATTCTTCCGCGAACCCGACGTCTTCCAAGCCCTCGAACACAATATCCTTCCCAAAATTCTTGCCGACAAGCCCGCCGGCGAGCCCGTCCGAATCTGGATTGCCGGCTGCTCCACCGGTGAAGAAGCCTATTCGATGGCCATTTCTCTCTTGCAGTGCCTCGGCGAAAAAGCCTCCGGTACTCAGATTCAGATCTTCGGCACCGACGTCAGCGAAAAGACCATCGAGAAAGCGCGCCTCGGCGTCTATTTGCCGGCTGACCTCAAGCGCGTCCGCCAGGAGCAGTTGCGCCGCTACTTCTCACCCGTCAACGGCAATTTTCAGGTCAACGAGACCGTCCGCGAGCTCTGCGTATTCGCCCGCCACGATCTCACGCGCGATCCGCCTTTCTCCAAGCTCGACCTCATCAGTTGCCGCAATGTCCTCATCTACATGGAGCCCCAGCTCCAGAAGCGAATCCTCGCCTCATTTCACTACGGCCTCCGCCCTAACGGCATCCTCTTGCTCGGCAAAAGCGAGAGCCTCGGCACCTATGCCGATCTGTTCGTCGCCAAAGACCGCAAGAACAAGTTCTTCAAAAAAAGCGAAGGCGCGCACGCCCCCTTGACTCCCGTGCAGACTCCTTACGAGCACGTCTCCCACGGCAAACCCGCCAAGGACACGGCTTTCGGCACCGACCTCGAAAGAGAAGCCACCCAGATGGTCTGGGAGCGCTACGCCCACGCCGGCCTCGTCGTCAATAGCGATCTTCAAATCGTCCACTTCCTCGGCGATACCAGTCCCTTCGTGCGCCACGCCCCCGGCAAAGCTACGCTCCAGTTGATGCGCAGTCTCCGCGAAGAGTTTGTCCTCGAGGTCCGCGCGGCCTTACAGAAAGCGCGCCGCGGCGAGCGCGCCGTGCGCCGCGAAGGCATTGAATTCCGCCGCAACGGCCACACCGGCCAGGCAACCGTCGAAGTTCGCCCCTTGATGAGCAGCGGTCCGGAAAAGTCCTTTGTGATCTTGTTCGAGCAGAGCAGCTTCCCCGGCGCTGACTCCGATGCCGGCCCAGGAACCGCCCGCGCCCGCAAAAGCGCCCAAACACCACCCCGCAAAGTTCGCGACCAGGAACTCCTTCGCCTGCGCAATGAGCTCGCCCATACCAGGGAGTATGTGCAGTCCATCGTCCGCGACCAGGAAGCCACCAATGAAGAACTGAAGACCGCCAACGAAGAAGCCCTCTCCAGCATGGAAGAGTTGCAATCCACCAACGAGGAACTGGAAACCGCCAAAGAAGAACTCCAGTCTTCCAATGAAGAACTGGTCACCCTCAACGAGCAGTTGCAGAACCGCAACTCCGAGCTCGCCCAGCTTTCCACTGACCTCGGCAACGTCTTGAGCGGCGTCGACATTCCCATCGTCATCCTGGGCGTTGACCATCGCATCCGCCGCTTCACCCCTCCCGCCGAAAGTCTGCTCGGATTGATCCCCGGCGATATCGGCAGGCCCATCGGCAAGTTGCGTATCGGAATCAACATTCCCGATCTTGATGCCTTGATCTCCGCCTCCGTGGAAAGAAGTCTCGAATCGGACCGCGAAGTCCAATCCGAATCCGGCCGCTGGTATCTGCTGCGCATTCATCCCTTCCTCCTCGGCGAAAACAAGGTCCAGGGTGTCCTTATGGCCTTCGTTGAAATCGATGAGCTGAAAAAGCTGCAGCAGGAGACTGAGAAGCGTGCCGAACAGGGCGAAGCCGCCGCTCAGGCCCTTATGGAGAGCGCCGCGCAGGCCATTCTCGCTTTCGATGCCGAAGGCCGCATCAGGATCGCCAATTCCAGCGCCGAAACCATGTTCGGCTATCCCCGCACCGCCCTCATCGGCAAACAACTGGAATCGCTCATGCCCGAGCGTTTCCGCGCGGCTCACATAGAACTGCGCTCGGCCTGGTTCGCGGCGCCGCAGGACCGTCCCATGGGCATCGGCACGGATCTCGCCGGTCTCCGCGCCGACGGATCCGAGTTTCCCATCGAGATCAGCCTTAGCTTCATCAAGACCGACAATGTAACCCTCCAGGTGGCTTTCGTCTCCGATATCTCGGAGCGCAAGAAGAATGAGCAGAAGATCGAGGAATACGGCCGGCGCTTGGCTTCTGAAGTCGCCGCGCTCGACGGCCTGCGCCGCACCCAGGATAATCTCTGGCAGATTCACAGCCTCAAGTCGGGGCTGAAAGAGATTCTCGATGCGGGAATCGCCCTGCTGGGCGCCGATATGGGCAACATTCAATTGTTCAACCCCCAAAAGCAGGCGCTGGAGATTTTGGCGCAGAGCGGTTTCGCTCCCGATTCTCAAGCGCTCTTTCGCCAAGTTTCCGAATCGGATAATTCCTCCTGCGGACGATGCCTTCGCACTAAGGAGCGAATCGTTATTGAAGACGTGAATACCGACGAGGATTACGCCCCCTACCGCGCTGCTGCAGCCAAGGCAGGCTACCGAGCGGTTCAATCCACGCCGCTTCTTGGCGTCGACGGCAAGCCCATCGGCATCTTTTCCACCCACTTCCGCCAGCCCCATCGGCCCACCGAGCAACAGCTTCTCTGGCTCGATCTCTACACCCATCGCGCCGCGTTATTCATTGAGCGCGTCAGGAACGAAGAGCTGCTGCAACGGGCCACCCGCGCCGTGCTTGCCGCCCAGGAGGAGGGCAACCGCGAAGTTGCGCGCGAACTCCATGACGTCTTCAGCCAGGATCTGGCGGCCGTAGGAATGAAGATAGCGGCCTTCAAAAATGACCTCCGCTTCGAAGGCGATCAGGAGGCCCGTTTTAGTGAGCTTCGGCATGAAATCGTTGAAATCGCCAACCGCATTCATCAAACCTCGCGTACCCTTCATCCCTCCATCGTCGAGGACCTCGGTCTTGAGGCAGGCCTGCGCCAAGGCTGCGAGTCCTTCGAAAGCACCTATGGCATTGTCGCCGAATTCACCGCCAACAACGTCCCCGCCGCAATCCCCCTCGACGTAGCAATGTGCCTCTATCGCGTCGCGCAGGAGTGCCTCCGCAATGTCCACAAGCACGCCAAGGAGACTGAGAAAGTCTCAATTTCTCTCGCCGGCAACCACAACGGCGTCATTCTTACCGTCAAAGACCACGGCAACGGGTTCGAGTTCAACGACGCTCTCGGAAAAGGCGGCCTGGGGCTCATCAGCATGGAAGAACGCTGCCGCGCCGCCGGCGGCACCTTCACCGTCCAGTCGATGCCCGGCTCCGGTACCACCGTCACGGCCTTCATTCCGCTCTCAAATGGCCGCCCGCAAAACGCAAGGACCGAAAATGCCCGCAAGGAATAACCCGCTGAGGAAGGAACGTATCGGGCCTCTGGCTTTGGCCGTGCCGTTGAGGGGAACAAAATGCACGAGGGCCTATGGCATTTTCGATTCAAGTCTCAACAACATCCCCGTGCCCCATCTTTTCGCGCCGGCTTTTGCGCGGAGGGTGGGAATCCGCGGGAGCTTGTAACCAGGGCACGGCTTTTAGCCGTGCCGAGATTGGCGCAAAATGAAAACGGGCTTTAGCCCCCTGCTGAGCTTGCTTGCTGAACTCAATCGAAGGAGGCTTTGCATCGGCACAACAGAGGGAGCAGGAGCCTTTAGGCTCCTGAAACCGGGAAGCAGATCGGACGGCCTTCAGGCCCGGACGGGTTTTGAAAGGGCACGGCTTGTCGGTCTTCGTCGCTGGGGTCGCTTTGGCCGTGCCGCAAAACGCTCTAAAACCGCCCGCGGGCTCTAGCCCCCGGGCACCGGACACAATATGCGTACGCGAATCCTCCTCGCCGACGATCACTCGGTTGTCCTCCAAGGACTTCAGCGGATACTGGACCGCCCCGAGTTTGAGGTTGTCGCCGCGGTGCGCGATGGCCGCGCCTTGGTCGAATCCGCGGCCGCTCTCAAGCCCGACCTGATCGTCGCAGACGTCAGCATGCCTCTTCTCAACGGAATCGATGCCCTGCGGCAACTCGTCCAGTCGCATTCCAAGGTAAAGTTCATCTTCCTCAGCATGCATCCTGAGGCGATTTACGCCGTCGAGGCCATCAAAGCCGGAGCCGGCGGCTACATAACAAAGAACGCCGACGATGGGGAATTGATCGCTGCCATAAAAAAGGTGCTCGCCGGGCAAATCTACGTGACGCCCTCCTTAGAGGAGTCGGTGATGAATCGCCTGCAAGCGCCCCGCGCCAGTGCCTATTCCGCGGCCGATGCCCTCACGCCCCGCCAGCGCGAGGTGTTGCAGTTGCTCGCCGAAGGAAAACAGGCCAAGGAAATCGCCGCTTTGCTCGGCGTCTCCGTCCGCACCGTCGAATTCCACAAATACCGCATGATGGAAACTTTGAGTATCCGCACCGTCGCCGGCCTCGCCGCCTACGCCGCCAAAAACCGCATCCTCCCCTGATTCTCCCGCCCTCCCCATTTCCTGGCATCGCGAGCTTTGTAACCGGGGCAGGACTTCTTGGCTTGCTCGAAAAACTTACTTCACCACTCGGCCCGCTCAAGCCGTGTCCTTGTGACAAACCATTTGTGGCGCGCGCGTTCGGTGGTCTTTTTACAACGGCAACAAACAATTCTGCCCAGGATCGCGGGTCGCGCGGCCCTGGGCAGCGTTTGCTTCACTAAGCTTTAAAAGATGAACTTCGCGGCCAACTGGCCAACGCGGCCGCCGTCCGAGCCGAAGATAAGCCCAAAGGTGCCGCCGCTAATGTTTTGGCCGTTCTGATAAACGGGGAAACCGTCATCGATGTTGCCGTCGACGTTTCCATTGCCATAGAACTGGGCATGGTTAAAGATGTTGAAGAATTCGGCACGGAATTCCGCCGTCATGCCTTCCCTGATCTTGACGTTTTTCAGAAGAGCCAGGTCGGTCTGGTTGATTCCGGGCCCAAGGAAGAACCTGCGCGGCGAGTTCCCCTGCTGGCCTACGGCCTCGTCGCCGAACAGATTGATGTTGAACCAGGGATTGCCATCGCGCGGATTGTGATCGGCAACCAGATTCCCCGGGGTGTACACGGGCACGTCGGTGGTAGAGTTGCCCCACGGGCTGATGCCTTGGCTGCCGGTAAGGGAATCGTCATCCGGTTCCTGCATCCAAACCGGAATTCCATTGGTGAGCCTGGTGACTCCCGAGACGATCCAGCCACGCGTAATTCTGTCGTTCACGGGGATGAATTTGTCGAACGGGAGCTCAACCGAATAACTGGCCACGAAATTGTTCGGGATGTCGTAGTCGGAAAGGCCGCGGAACTGGTTGCGGTCGCCGGTTAGGAAGACCATGTCTCCGCGTCCCGAGCCGTTGTCGAGGGCCTTGCTGAAGGTGTAACTGAACAGGTAGGAATAGCGCGTGCCCGTGTGCCGCAGCGTGGTTTCAAGCGCGTGATAGGCCGAGTTGCCGACGTTGAGTTCGAGGCCCTGGCCCTGAAAATTCGGTCCCAGAGGTCCGCGAGTGCTGTTGATCTCTCCGCCGCCGACGGGGTAATAAATGCCGTTTTCTCCATATGGCCCGCAGGTGTTTCCGTCGACGGTTTCATTGGGCTGACTGACGCTTAGGCAAAGCGCCGGGTTGCCGGGATTTTGGTCAGCCAATACTGTCAGGTGGTGGCCGAAGGTTCCCACGTAGCCCAAAGTCAAGATGGAGTTCGAGCTGAGCTGACGTTCGACGGCAAAATCCAAGTGCTCTTCGTAGGGACTGGGAGAACTCTCCAGCGGGTTCCTTCTTGGGCTGAAAGGCAAGAATGGAGTAAAGTTGACCGCCGAAGGATTCGCCGAGGGCTCGAGCGGAAACGGCTGGGGCCGCTGGACGCCGGATGAGCGATCGATAAACGGATCCGCGAAAAGCGGAGGCCCAGGGCTCCTATAGAACTCGAAAAAGGGAGGAGCGGCAAAATTGTAGGTGTTGTAACCCTCGATGTTGGTGAAGTAGAGGCCATAACCAACGCGGACACTGCTCTGTCCTTGGTTTCCGAAGACCTTGTGCAACAAGCCATCGGAGACGCCGGGTGTGTAGGATATTCCGATGCGAGGGCCGAAGTTATCGTAGTTGATATTGGATAGGTGAGTCGGGACACCGGCATCGCCCGGGAAAGCGTAACCAACTGGAGCAGTAGGGAAGGTAGTGGATTGGAGGCCCGGCAGAACCACGGGGTTGAGGTTGTGCTCTTCGCGCCAGAAAGGGTCAACCTCCCAGCGCACGCCGTAGTTGAGAGTAAGGCTGTTCTTTGCGCGCCAGCTATCTTCGGCGTAGGCACCGGCATAGAAGGTTCTGAGGTTCAGTCCGGCAGGCGAACCCTGATAGAAGACCGCGGGCGCGCCAATCAGCATGTCGGAAAAGTCGTCTCCGGTCTCGTTTCCGTTAAAGACGAATTCTCCATTGCTGCCATTGTTGGGATGCGAAAGGTCCACCTGGTCCCAGTGATACTGCGCGCCGAACTTGAGCGAGTGCGCGCGGATCACTTTGGAAAAATCGTCTTGGCCTTCGTAGGTGTTGTTGAACTGGGAGTAAACAGCGAGCGGCGCACCGACGCTGAAGTTATTCAACGCGATGGTGGGCCAATTCTGATACTGGCTCGTCGATTCCTGGTAGGGTCCGCCGGTGGCCGGAGAGTCGAAGCCGAGCGAGGCCAGGGTAACTCCGCCGCCGCTGGTTAAGCCGGTGATGTTCTTATTGCGAGTGTAGGAGGCGGTGAAGGTGTTGACGGCCGTCGATCCAAAGGGCGTGGTCAATCCCGCGACGACGAGTTGCGCTTTTCCGA
>Ga0187782_10001826_pt1 | contig 15682 bp, 16 predicted proteins | sample 0715_SJ02_MP15_2_FD_132454 | JGI IMG/M metagenome (GOLD analysis project Ga0187782, IMG submission 132454) | Tropical peat soil microbial communities from peatlands in Department of Meta, Colombia - 0715_SJ02_MP15_20_MG | ecosystem: Environmental > Terrestrial > Soil > Wetlands > Peat | place...
CAGCAACTACATCCTCGACCAGAATGTCATTCAGTACAGCGACTACCACGGGAACGTGTACCACGAAACGGTGCCGAACAGCATTGCGTACAACCTGGTGCAGCAGCATCCCGACAAGGTCGAAATTGTGGACACGCCCAACTACATACCGGGAATCGACTTTACGAAATAGCGGCAGGAGAGGCCGGGCAACGAGTGGCTAAGTGAAGGCGGCGAGCCTGCGGGTCGGTGTGTCATCCTCGTTTGGCTCGTGCAGGTGGCTAAGCGCGGTTGCCGCCCTTGGCGGGCAATGTTACGATTTTGAGTTCCCATGACACCCACTGGCCTTAACCGACCACGGATTGGAATCCCCTGGCGGACATCGCAGGAGGAAGTGGCCGGCAACCTTCCCAAAATCCAGAATTATGTCGATTCCGTCGCTCAAGCCAAAGCGGAACCGGTGCTGCTCTCTCTGGCGCGCCCGGAGGCGCTGGATTTCGGCTCGCTTGACGGCTTCGTGCTGCCAGGCAGTCCAGCAGACGTGAATCCGTCCGAATATGGCGCTACGAACCGGGGAAAGTCCGCACCCCCGGATCTGCCTCGCGAGGAGACCGATCGCGCCATCCTGGGATATGCGTTTGCCGAGCAAAAACCGGTCCTGGCCATCTGTTATGGTAGCCAGTTGCTGAACGTGTATTTGGGTGGAACGTTGATTCAGGACGTGTGGACCGAAACCGGCACGAACATCCCGCATCGTAGGAAGGACATTCAGCCAGAGCCGTCCGAAGATCCGCTCCACGATGTGCGGTTCACTCCGGAAAGCCAGTTGGCCAGGCTGGCCGGTTCGACGCAGGCGGTGGTGAACAGTTCGCATCATCAATCCATCGCTATGCCCGGGCGGCAGTTGCGCATTACCGGCCAGGCCAATGATGGCATTGTGGAAGCGGTGGAGTGGACCGGCGACGCCAACTGGGTGATTGGCGTTCAGTGGCATCCCGAGCGCATGCGCGGTGACACTTTGGCCGCCCGGTTGTTTTCGGAGCTGGTTGCCGCCGCGCGGGGCGTGCGCAAGGTCCCTACCTTGGAATCATAGTCCGGGTTCAACTGCGTTTGACTTGCGTGACAATCCAAAAGATGGGGGAAACATGATTTCACTGGCAGGAAAAGCTGCACTCATTACCGGAGGGTCCCGGGGAATCGGGGCGGCTGCGGTCAAACTGTTTGCCCAGGCCGGAGCGGACGTGATCTTCAGTTACAACTCCGCAAAGGATGCGGCGCGTCAAATTGAGCAGGAGGCCGCCAAACACGGCACTCGGGTGGAAGCGTTTAAATCCGATGCCGGCAAACACGAGGAAAACCGCAAACTGGTGGACCACTGCATCAAACGGCTGGGACGCTTGGATATTGTGGTGGCGAACGCCGGGGTCTGGAATCTGGAAGATTTGCCGATCGACAAAATGAGCGAGAAGCAGTGGGACGATATGATCCGGATCAATCTGAAAAGCGTATACTCGCTGATCCATTTCGCGGTGCCGCAGATGATCAAGCAAAGGTCCGGCAAGATCATTACCGTTAGCTCCACCGCCGGCCAGCGTGGAGAGTCGTTGCACACGCATTACGGGGCATCCAAGGGTGCAATCATCAGTCTGACGAAGGGCCTGGCAACCGAATTGGCCGGTCACGGCATTTTGGTGAACAGCGTCGCCCCAGGGTGGGTAGCCACCGATATGTCTAATCCGGTGCTACAGACCAAAGCGGGGAAGAAGATGGCTGCCAGTGTGATCCCACTGGGCCGGGCCGCTACCGCTGAAGAGGTTGCGGGTCCCATCCTGTTTCTTGCTTCGGACCTGGCCAATTTCATTAGTGGGGAGATTCTGAACGTCAATGGAGGCTCGGTATTGTGCGGTTAAGTTTTCGCAAACTCAGCCTGCCGGTCCTGCTAGGACTTGTGGGCACGGTGTCCGGTGTACTGCTGGCGGGTACGCGCGCCCAGAATCCCGACACTATGGGCCTGGCGCAAAACGAAGCCAAGGCCAAGCAACTGCTGAAACAGTCCGTGGAGGCCATGGGTGGGGGACTGTATCGCGATCAAGCCGAAAGCGAGTGCGACGGCCGAGTCGCGCAGTTGGATCGCAACGGCACGGTGATGGGCTTTTCGTACATCAAAAGCTTTTGGCATTATCCGGACAAGAATCGCACCGAGTACATCATCCACAGCACCAAGGGCGGCTATTTCGGGATACTGATTGGGGATTTTCCGCTGCCGGTAAAAGGCGGGGAATTCATCCAATTATTCAATGGCGACAGCGGCTGGACCATGGACAAAGACGGAGTGAGCGACGCCGACGCCACGGTGGTGTCGGAATTCCAAAATGCCCTGAAACGCCAGGTACGGAATCTGCTGCTGCACCGGGCCTCCGAGGACGGCGTCTTTCTTCATTATGCGGGAATCGGGGTAGCCGATATGCGCGAGGTGGAATGGGTGGATTTTAGCGATGAAAACGATCGTGTGGTTCGTGTGGCCTTGGACCGCCTCACCCATTTTCCCTTGCGCACCGACGCCATTACTCCGAATCAAGAGATGCGCGACAAAGACGAAGACGTGACCATTTATTCCAACTATCGCGAGCAGCAGGGCGTGCAAACGGCCATGCAAATCACTCGGGAACACAATGGCCTGCGCACCCATCAGACCTTCTTCACCTCTTGCACCAATGCTCCCAGCCTGCCGCCGGATTTTTTCACCGAAGAGTCTTTGCAGAAACGCTTCAAACAGAGTGGCGGCAAGGTGAAGAAATAGAAATAGCCAACCCGCAGGGTTTATTTTTCTGTTAACTCCACAGCTATTACTAAGTGCTAAAGCCTATCTAAGGGACGGAAAGCCTGATAGCTTAATAGGCCACTGAAGGGAGCCGTGTCCCAGGTCGGTGACCAGCGATTCATGAGGGGGAAAGGTCTGGACGTGCGCGCTTCTGTGCAGCGGCACACGGGCTTCAGTCTGACGGAACTCGTCGTTGCGCTCGCGGTAGCCATGATCCTGATGGCCGTAGGGTTGCCCGCATTCCTGCGAGCGTACCATTCATACGAACTGTCGAGCGCGGCAGACCAGTTCGCGGATATTGTGCGGCTGACGCGGTATGAGGCAATTCGATTGAACAAGAAGGTGCCGTGCGTGATGCAGCTCTCCGCGACATACCCGGGAATGACCGCCCTGTGGGCGGATTCGAATGGAAACGGCATTTTGGATCCGGGCGAAAAGATGGTGCTGCTTGGCAAATCCGGCGATTTGATGGATAGCGGTGCGGTTCCGAACACGCCCGCGCTGATCGCCAGCGCGGTGAATTCCGTCGCCACCACCGCGCCGCCACCGACGGGATCGATATGGTTCGACGCGCGAGGGTCTTTGACCGCACCGACCAACGTCAATGTCAATGTCTTTTATCTGGCCAGCCCCATTGCGCCTGAGGCAGGATATCGTGCAGTGTTGCTTATGCCCGCGGGTTCCATCCAGATTTGGACCGCGGACGTAAACGGGAATTGGCAGCAATTGCGATAACGAGAGAACGGACAGTGAGTCTGAACGGCAAATTCGGTTCGCGGAACGCTCACCAGCGGGGCTTCACGCTGTTGGAAATGATCATGGCCACCGCCATCGTTATCGTTGGGCTGGTTGCCGTGGCGCAGTTGGTGCCCTCTTCGGTCATGCTGAGTTCCAACAATCGAAATGACGGGACTGCTTTGGTCTTTGCTCAGCGGGTAATGGAAGCGATGCGGGAACAGCCGCTCAGCGCGACTTCATTCAGCGATCCATTGGGTGTGGTGTGCCCGTTAGGCTTGCTGTGCCAGTTGGGCGATCCGACGCGGCCCAGGACGGTTGTGGGGAATGCAGTGGTGGTCTTCCAGAATTCACCGGTGATCGACTTCACCGCAACGGCAGTGCCCAGCTACAGCTTTACGTACACCGACCCGAATGATCCCGCGGGAAGCGTAACCGACGTTCGTTGGGCGGTCATCATGAATACGAATGCGGCGCAGGCGCCCATTTCCCGCCGAATTATTCTGGGTGTTTTTCGGCGCGGCATGAGTTCGCCGTCCTTCCCGGTCACTCTGGATGTCATCGTAGAAAAGTAGAAAGCAGAAATGGACCGGTCAGCGGCAAAATCGGCAGGCTTCACCATTCTAGAGTTAGTGCTGGCCATGGCCATTTTCTTAGTGGTCTGCGCGGCCATGTTTGGGTTACTGCAAGTCAGCCAGCAACGTTACAGCAGCGAATCGCAATTGTCGGGATCCTTTCAGGAAGCGCGCCTGGGCATCGACCAGATCGTTCGCGACGTCAACGTTTCCGGTTACCCGCCCGTCGGCATGTTTTCGAATCCTTCCTCTGCCGCCAGCTACGCGCTGAGTCCGTTTGCCTGGGATCCCGGGTATACGTCCAATAGCCCGTGCCAGGTCGGAACAACCTGCGGTTCTCCCAATCAGTTCGATTTAATCGTAGAAACCGATTTTGGCAATGGCGTGAGCTGGGTCCGCTATCAACTGATCGGCACGACTCTATATAGAACGGTTGTACCCAAGAGTGTCGGTGCTGATCCTGTCGCGGCCACTTCTTCGCCCTCGGCCATGACCCCGTTCGTCGAAAACGTAATGAACAACGTGTCCGAACCACTGCTTGGCCAAATTAAGGCGCAGTACCCGGCGATGTTTCCGACCGGCCCCGTGCCGCTGTTTCAATACACGTGCAGCACTCCGTCCGGCCCGCAACCCTGCGGCAATGCCGCCGCGGCGAATCACAATTCCCCTAAAGATATTAGCGATGTGGATGTAACTCTGGTGGTCAAGACTCCCTACAGAGACATGCAGACCCAGTCTCTGCGGCTGATGGAATTGACCGCCCGGGGGCATCGGTCCAACCCGGCGAGTTGAAGGATCGCGATGCGATGAACAGGAAACGAACGGCGCGAATACCCAAGCAGTCTCACGAATCGGGCGCCGCTATGCTCATCGCCATTTTCGCGCTGATGCTGGTCAGTGCGATCGCCATCGCTTTAGTCGTGTCGTCCGGAACGGATAGTTCGCTGGCAGGGAATTACCGCACCGCCGCCAGCGCGTACTATGGGGCCAGGGCCGGTCTGGAAGAAGCACGCGGCCGCTTGCTGTGGAAGAATCGCGATTACATCAATATTGCCAACGCTTACCCGAACCTGATGTCCGCCGCGGGTGTGCCAACCTGGGGACTAACGCAAGTTCTTTACATCCTGAATCCGGCTCCCGGCGAAAGCGTCGATCCTACCGGTACGAATCCAGCAAATTATCCCGACACCGAATATGGTCAGGAGTTCCCATGGGGGTTGGGCGGCGCTGCCATACAAACATCGCTGCAATCGGTTTCTCCGTTGGGCACCTTGCCGGGACCGAGTTACAAGTGGGTCAGGATCAACGCGGTCACGGAGCAAGCACTGAACCTGGACGTGAACGGCGACGGTGTGCTGGATCGTGTGGCTCCTTTAGCCTATGACCCTGCCAATTTGAATTCGTCAAACCAACCAGCCCCCAGCCTGATCGTTCCAGGGGTTCCGGCTTCGCCCACCGCCGTGCAAGCTTTGGAGATTACCGCGCTGGCGGTGGCGCCGAATGGCGGGCATCGTTTGCTGCAGTACGTGGTCGCACCGCTCATTATTTCACCGGATAGGCTCGATCAGAATTTCCCGGCGGCGCTGACTCTCGATGGCAACAGCGTCGGTTTCCAGACACCAGGTACCTCGAGTTACCTAATTAATGGGCTGAATGGCGCGTGCCCTTCGGCGCCTCCGGCTGCTCCAGTGCCCGTGCCGGCCATCGGCTACATCAATCCCGGCGACTACGCTGCGATTTCCGCGGAAGTCGCCCCCGACATCGCGAATTATCCGGGCGCGCCGGTTTCCACGTCGCCAACGTGCACGGCAACGACGCCCAGCCTGACCAATCTGAATCTGGGGGCTAATCCAATTTTGCGGCAGAGCTGGCTTACTCCCGCAGCCCTGGACTCAGTCATGCAGGACATTCAGAACAGCGCTGACGTGGTCATCAACGGTCCGGCAACCAGCGCTCAAATCGTGAGTCAAGCGCCGGCGATGTCCCCGAGTAACCCCATGACTGTTGTGGTCAACGGAAACTTGCGTCTGAATGGCCGCGGGTTTATGGGTTACGGATTGCTGCTGGTCACCGGAGCCTTAAGTTATGATCCCGATGCGACTTGGAACGGGGTGGTGCTGGTGGTCGGCCAAGGCGTGTTTGTTTCAAGTGGAAGCGGCTCCGGCGGCATCACCGGCGCTGTATTCGTTGCGCAGACTCGTGATGCCGCGGGAAATTTGTTAGCGAGCATGGGCCCATCTTGTTTTGGAAGTGTATCCGGTTGTGGAACGCTCGGCTCAGGCCATGGCCACGGCTTTGGCAGCGGTTACGGAAGCAACCCCGGGTACGGCATCAATTACAGTAGTTCCGCAGTGGGCAGCGCGCAGGGCCCGGTCAGCTACAAGGTGCTGTCCTTCCGAGAAATCCCTCTAGCCAATTAGAATGGCGATGTTGCGGGCCTCGCCATGACCCAATAGCGAGGTCGCGCTATACTTGAAAGATGCGAAATGCGGCCGGAGATGCGCCGTTGCACGGCACCACGGTGTTGTGCGTGCGCAAAGAAAGCAAAGTGGTGCTGATTGCCGATGGTCAGGTCACCATGGGCGATCACGTTCTGAAGCACACCGCGCGAAAAACCCGCAGGCTGTATAACGACAAGGTGCTGGCGGGATTCGCCGGATCGACCGCCGACGCGCTGTCGTTGTTCGAACGCTTCGAAGGCAAGCTCCAGGAGCATTCCGGGAATCTCCAGAAGGCCTCGGTCGAGTTGGCGAAAGAGTGGCGCAAAGACCGGGCGCTGCGCCATTTGGAGGCGCTGCTGATTGTCGCGGACGCCAAGGCCACTTTCGTTCTTTCCGGGAATGGCGACGTGATTGAACCGGACGACGGCTTTTGCGCCATCGGTTCCGGAGGGATGTACGCTCTTGCCGCAGCTCGCGCGCTGATGAAGCATTCCAAGTTAGTCACCAAGGAACTGGCGCTGGAAGCCATGCGCATTGCCAGCGAAATTTGTATCTACACCAACGCGAATTTCACGGTCGAGGAGATCTAACCGGCGTCGCGTGTAGCTTCACCCGCGCGCAAGGAATCAAAACGAAATGACCAGCAAGTCCGATAAAGAAATTACCGTTTTCCCTACTATCAACGGCAATGGCCGCCCCGAGGAGGAAGAACTGCTCCCGGCGCTGGATGAAATGACTCCGCGCGAAATCGTGAAGGAACTCGACAAGTACATCGTCGGGCAAGCTGCCGCCAAGCGAGCGGTGGCGGTGGCCTTGCGCAATCGCGTGCGCCGTCAAAAGCTACCGCCGGAAATCGCCGAGGATGTCCTGCCGAAAAACATTCTGATGATTGGTCCCACCGGGGTGGGCAAAACGGAAATCGCCCGGAGGCTGGCGCGCTTGGCGGGCTGCCCGTTCGTCAAGGTGGAAGCTTCCAAATACACGGAAGTGGGCTATGTCGGCCGCGACGTCGAATCCATGGTGCGGGATCTGGTGGAAACCGCCATCGACATGGTTCGCGAAGAGAAGCTCGATGAAGTGGCGGATCGCGCCGAAGAATCCGCCGAAGAGCGCATCCTGGATTTGCTTCTGCCCCCGCCGCCGGCGCCCCACGAAGGCACTCCGGAAGGTGAAGTGGCCGCCCAGCGGGAGCAAACCAAGCGCACCCGGGAAAAACTGCGGGCGCAACTGCGCGAAGGCAAACTCGACGAGCGCATCGTCGATCTGGAGGTTCGCGAGCGCTCCATGCCCTCCTTCGAGATCATTTCCAATCAGGGCATCGAGGAAATGGACGTCAACCTGAAAGACATGCTCAGCAACTTCAGCGGTCTGTTTGGCCAGCAGAAGAAGAAGCGGAAAATGTCGGTCTCCGACGCTTTCGAATACCTGATTCAGGAGGAAGAGAACAAGCTGCTGGACATGGAGCAAATCACCCGCGTGGCCGTGGAACGTGCCGAGCAGATGGGCATCATCTTCGTGGATGAAATCGACAAGGTAGCCGGGCGCGAGTCCGGCCATGGTCCGGACGTGTCCCGCGAAGGGGTGCAACGCGACATTTTGCCGATCATCGAAGGCACCACCGTCAACACGCGTTACGGCATGATTCGCACCGATCACATCCTGTTTGTGGCCGCCGGCGCCTTCCACGTCACCAAGCCCTCGGACTTGATCCCCGAGCTCCAAGGGCGTCTGCCCATCCGGGTGGAAATGCAATCGCTCAAGGAGGAAGATTTCGTGCGCATTCTCACTGAGCCTAAGAATGCGCTGATCAAGCAGTACATCGCGCTGTTGGACACCGAGGGTGTGAAGCTGACCTTTACCGAAGACGCGGTGCAGGCCATTGCGCGCTTCGCTACCAGTGTTAACGAGCAAACGGAAAACATCGGAGCGCGCCGGCTGCACACCATCCTCGAAAAGGTCCTCGATGAACTCTCTTTCGAGGCTCCGGATTTGAAGAAGAAAACCGTCAAGGTCGATGGGGCTTATGTCAACAAGCAACTCGCCGACATCGTGAAAAACCAGGATTTGAGCCGTTACATCCTATAGGAGCTTGCGGAATTGGTGCCTTGAGGGTCAGGTTGTGGCACAGGCATTTTTGCCGGTGCTGAGATTGCGGAACTTAGCCGACTTGCACAGCCAGGAATGGCTGTGCCAGAGGACTTTTTCGGTAAGCTGATAGGCGTCCACCGCGGACCATGACAATCAGACAAGTGGCGCAACCCAGCTCGCCAGTCTGGCTCGATTTCCCGCTTACCGTTGGTTTCCTGGTGGCGCTGTCGCTTGCTGCCTTTGGCTGTGGCGCTCCCGGTGAACCCACCCCGCCTTCTCCACCGATTCCCGTGGCCGTAAGCGATCTGACCGCTCACCAACTCGGCGATGCGGTGCTGCTGCATTTCAGTTTGCCTGCTAAATCTACTCTGGGGCTGCGGCTCGGTGAGGTCCCGACACTGGAGGTGTGGCGGGGCAGTGTGCGGGCCGACGGCACGCCTGATCCGCGATCCTTTCGACAGGTCGACACGGTTCCCAGCGCCATTCTCTCGAGTTATGCGCATGACGGCGAGGTTTCGTTTCCGGAACCGGTTCCGCCAGACGAACTCCGCGCGCGTGCAGGCGAAACTGCTCTGTTTCGGGTGCGCACTCGAGTCAGCGAAAGAAAAGCATCGGCAAATTCGAACGAAGTGGCCGTCCAGCTATATCCGGTGCCACAACCAATTGCGGACCTCACCGCGAAGGTAACAGAGAAATACATTCAATTGACGTGGACGGCTCCCACCAGCAGTTCCGCTGGCACACCCCTTCCGACCATACAGGAATACCACGTGTATCGCGGAGAATTGGACCCAGCTTCGACGGCTGCCGCGCAAAAGAACCTGCATGAGGCGACCTGGAAGACGCCGCTGCTGCAAATTGGGGAGGCCAAAGCGCCAGAGTACCAGGACTCCTCGTTCGACTTTGGAAAAACGTACGCCTATGTGGTGCGCACCGTGATTTCCGAGGGGGACGCATTGCTTGAATCCGCGGATTCCGATCCGGCTATCCTCACGCCAAAAGATATTTATCCGCCCGCTGCGCCGCAGGACCTGGTGGGCGCGGTTCTTCCCGGCTCCAATGCGGGCAGTTTTGTGGTGGACCTGTCCTGGGCGATAAATCTCGAAACCGACCTGGCCGGTTATCGCGTCTATCGAAGTGAGAGCGCAGAGTCGCGTGGCCAGTTACTCACGCCAGAACTCTTGCAAACTCCGTCGTTCCGTGATACGCAAGTGCTGCCAGAGCGTCGCTATTGGTATAGCGTCACGGCCGTCGACCGAGCCGGCAACGAAAGCGCTCCAAGTGCTGTAGCCCGCGTCGGGATACCGTAACTTTTTTGCAGATACTGGGTTTGAGGATGGGGGACCTGGTAAGGGAGTCCACCCATGCAGTTACTTTCGGAATTTCCAGGATTTCGTTGGTTTGCGTTCCTGAAGGATGCGTCGATCCGAACGGGTGTCTACACCGGATTTTGTCTGTCGGTGATTTTCGCCGCTTGGATTCTGATCGCGAATCGTGTTCCGGTTCTCGCTCCCGTAGCCATGGAGCGCAACATCATCGCGGCAGCCTCGCTGGCGTTGTTCGCGTGCGTCCCGCTGATTCGATTTTATCGTTCGCCCAATGAATTGTTGCTCTCCGGATTTCTGGGATGGTGTTTGCTCACCCTGACGTACCGCATTTTCTGCTTCAAATTCGGTTTGTTGGAAGAATATTACAGCGCCTTCCACGTGTTCGTGCTGGGCGCGGTGAGCTATTTGGTCTTTGCCACGGTGTCCTGGATTGGTACCATCATCTGGAGGGTTCACGCTACCAGCTCTCACTCACATCGCTGAGCGAGTTACCCACGCATGAAGTTTTGCCGGTTTTTGCCCTATTCCACGCCGGCGGGCCGCGCGCACCCGCCTGTGTATGGCCTGTTGGAACCCGATGCGTTGCGCCAAATCGTCGGCCTTCCCTGGGCTGGATGGGTGGAAGGACACACCATCTGGGATTTGCACAATGTCCAGCTGCTTGCTCCCTGTGAGCCCAGCAAGATTGTCTGCGTTGGGCGCAACTATGCCGCGCATGCCGCTGAGCTGGGCAATGAGATGCCCAAGGATCCGCTAATCTTTCTAAAGCCGCCTTCCTCGCTCATCGGCCCTGATCAGGCGATTGTGTTGCCAAGCGTCTCCAGCCGCGTCGAACATGAAGCGGAATTGGCGGTGGTGATCGGGAAACGCTGCTCGCAGCTTTCCGACGACGTCGACCCGCTCTCGTATGTCCTTGGGTATACCTGCCTGAACGACGTAACCGCGCGGGACTTGCAGAGGTCCGACGGGCAATTCACCCGCGCTAAAGGCTTCGACACCTTTTGTCCCATTGGGCCGCATATTGAAACGCAACTGCATCCCGGCGATGTGCTGGTGGAATGCCGCGTGAATGGGCATACCCGGCAGTCCGGCAGCACCGCGCTGATGGCGTACCCGGTGGCGTTGCTGGTCCGTTGGATTTCTCGAGTGATGACATTGTGGCCGGGCGACCTGATTGCTACCGGCACTCCTGCGGGCGTGGGTCCGCTGCTTCCCAATGATGTGGTGGAAGTGGCTGTTGGCGGGATTGGGGTATTGCGTAATGCAGTGCATGCCGGTGACTCCGGTGTCGCTCGCGCCGACACCTTCCGTTAGAATGCCTCCATGGGGTGACTGAAAGCGGTCGCGCGAGCTGCCGAATCGCAGTGCCGCGGCCGTTTCTGGTCCCAAATCAATTCACGTCTTCGTAAGGGGAACGGCAGTGAAAGAAGTGCTCGCCGATTGGAAGTTGCTTCTGGGTTTAGGCGCAGGGAGCATTTTGGCTCTTGGGTTGGTGGTATTCGCGTTCATGCGTCCTAACGTCGATCCGGAAGAGGCGGAACGAAAACGCCGGCTGCACCTGAATCTTATTGGCCGGATCGCCGAAGGCCAGGTGGTCGAACTGAATCAGGAGCCTCCTGCCCCTGCTCCGGCGCATCGCGGACTGCTACCCACGCGCTCGCGTCCAATGCCGGACATGCGCCCCCGATGCATGGTGTCCTATAGCTACTCTATTTCCGGAGTTACCTATCACACTGCGCAGGACGTTACCGGGCTGGAGAGTCAAGTGCGCTTCGAACGTCTGATGGCCGGGCAGCAGGCCAGCGTGAAATACGATCCCGCCAATCCCAGCGATTCCATTCTGGTGGCCGACGATTGGTCCGGGCTGCGCTAGCTGCACTAATTCCGCCGATGTTGTTTTCGTAAGCGCAACACCCGCACGTTGCGCACTTCAGCAGTCCTGTCCACGTCCCCACGATTCGCCGGCTATGAGTACGTGCCGCAATCTCTCCTTGATTCCGCTTTCGCCGCAACTGCGATATTCTTTGCCTGCGGCAAACGCGCGCACTGCTGCGCCCATGAGACACGTTCTGTTATCCATTCTGACCGCGCTGCTGATTGTGGCCATGACGCTCAGCTCCATGGTCATTCTGGTACGCGCCACCCACTACGTCACTTCCATCGAGTCGCCCCTGCCCCGCGCCGGCGCCATTGGCGCGGAGATTCTCTTGGGGGTGATCTTGCTGCTCGGAACAGTGTGGCTGGCCACGCACCTGGCGGTGCTCATCTTTGCCCCCAAACACGAATCCTCGAACGGAGGCCCGCTTGGCTGAAAAAAATCATGTGACCTGGGAATCGCCGCTCAGCGCCGATCGCATGAATCAATTGCGGCGCATGTCCGCGGAAGCCGAAGCGGGCGGTGGGCCCGAGCGGCGGGAGCGGGAGCATCAGGCTGGGAAACTCTCCGCGCGGGAACGCATCAATCTTCTGCTGGATGAAAGCACGTTCGAAGAACTCGACAAATTTGTTCGTCACCGTTGTATCGATTTTGGCGTCGAACACAATCGGCCGGCCGGGGATGGCTTTGTCACCGGCTTCGGCCGCATCGATGGCCGCCTGGTGTATGTGTTTGCTCAGGACTTCACGGTTTTCGGTGGTTCCTTGTCCGAAACCAACGCGCTGAAAATCTGCAAAATTATGGATTTGGCCATGCGCAATGGCGCGCCGGTAATCGGTCTGAATGATTCCGGGGGCGCGCGCATCCAGGAAGGCGTCGCTTCCTTGGCAGGTTATGCCGACATTTTCCTGCGAAATACTTTAGCCAGCGGGGTGATTCCCCAGATCAGCGCCATTCTTGGCCCATGCGCGGGCGGCGCGGTGTATTCTCCCGCGATCACCGATTTCATTCTCATGACCCGCGACACTTCGTACATGTTCGTCACCGGCCCGGACGTGATCAAGACCGTCACCCACGAAGAAGTGACTAAGCAGGAGCTTGGCGGCGCCTTGACCCACAACGCCACCAGCGGCGTGGCTCATTTCATTTCCCGCGACGACGCCGAATGCTGCGCCATGATCCGCGAACTGTTCAGCTTTTTGCCGTCGAACAACCTGGAAGATCCGCCGCACCGGGCCACGAACGATCCCATCGATCGCCGCGAAGAATCACTCAATAGCATCGTCCCCGAAGATCCGCAGAAGCCGTACGACATCAAGGAGGTCATTCACGCGGTGGTCGACGAACAGTATTTTTTCGAGGTCCACGAACATTTCGCCAAAAATATAGTGGTGGGGTTCGCGCGTCTTGACGGCCGTCCGGTGGGCATCGTCGCCAATCAGCCCGCGTTTTTAGCAGGAACACTGGATATCAACGCCTCGGTGAAGGGCGCGCGGTTTGTGCGCTTCTGCGACGCCTTCAATATTCCCCTAATCACCTTCGAAGATGTGCCGGGATTCTTGCCGGGTACTCAGCAGGAGTATGGCGGAATTATCAAGCACGGCGCCAAATTGCTGTTCGCCTTCGCCGAAGCTACGGTTCCCAAAATCACCATCATCACCCGGAAAGCCTACGGCGGCGCTTATTGCGTCATGGCTTCCAAACACATTCGCACCGACGCGAACTACGCCTGGCCCACCGCCGAGATTGCGGTGATGGGCCCGGAAGGCGCGGTCGACATCGTGTATAAACGCGAACTGAACGCGGCCCCAGCCAGCGAACGCGGTAAACTGCGGGAAGAAAAAATCGCGGAGTTCCGCAGCCGGTTCGCCAATCCTTTCGTAGCGGCGGAACGCGGCTATCTGGACGGCGTCATTGAGCCCGCGGACACCCGCAAGCGCATCATCACTTCGTTGCGCGCGCTGGAAAACAAGCGCGACCTCAACCCCAAAAAGAAACACGGCAACATCCCGCTGTGATGCGGCTTGCTGGGCTTCGTGGACGCCGATGGTAGCGCTGGCGCTCGCGTTCCTGCTGGGTTATAATACCGGGTACTGATGCGGGTCTTCGCTTCGGCCTGCTTCTGGATGGGCACTATGTTTAAGCCTCGTAACATCCCTGCCGTTTGATCCGCTCCTGCAGCGGAACCGATTCTTGATCGTCCTCTCTGTGTTTTTCTAACCGGCGCGGAAGTTTATCTCCACGGGACCCGCGCAGAAATGTATAGGTTTCCATGAGTTCGCCAGAAACAGTGCTGGTTTCCTCGCCGCCATCGATGTGGGCTTCCATCCGCGAAGCGCTGCGTGGTTCGCATCAGGATTTCACGGCGGGTAGCCTGAATCGCGCCATTATGCTGCTGGCCATTCCCATGGTTCTGGAAATGGTGCTGGAATCGCTGTTCGCGGTGGTGGACGTTTTCTGGGTGGGCCGGCTTGGCGCGGATGCGGTGGCCACGGTGGGCTTAACCGAATCGCTGCTCAGCCTGATCATTGCCGTTGGATTCGGCCTGGGCATGTCCACCACCGCCATGGTGGCCCGGCGCATTGGGGAAAAGGACCCGAAGGACGCGGCAGTGGCGGGTGTGCAGGCCATTATTCTGGGCCTGAGCACCTCGCTCGTCCTTGGTGTGCCCTGTTGGTTCTACGCACCTCACCTGCTGCGGCTCATGGGCGCTTCGCCGCAAATCGTTGCCAGCGGTTCTGGCTATGCGCGCATTGCGCTGGGCGGATGTGGCGCGATTCTGATGCTGTTCTTGAACAATGCCATTTTCCGAGGCGCCGGCGATGCCGCCATTGCCATGCGCCTCCTATGGGTATCCAACATCATCAATCTTATTCTCGATCCCTGCCTGATCTTTGGCTTGGGACCTTTTCCCAGACTCGGTGTTACCGGCGCGGCTCTTGCCACCTTCACCGGCCGCAGCATTGGCGTGCTTTATCAGTTTTATCGGCTGTTGCGCGGCACGGAACGCATACACATACTCGGCAACCAACTGCGCGTGAACTTCGGGGTTCTTCTGCGCTTGGTTCGTGTATCGCTGACCGGCATCCTGCAGTTTGCGATTGCCGACGTAAGCTGGGTGGGGCTGGTGCGCATCATCAGCCTGTTTGGTTCCGCCGCTCTGGCCGGGTACACCATCGCTATACGCATCGTGATCTTCGTGATCTTGCCCAGCTGGGGTTTGAGCAACGCAGCCGCCACTCTGGTCGGGCAAAACCTTGGGGCCAAGCAACCGGAACGCGCCGAACAGTCCGTGTGGCGCACCGGCCTGTACAACATGATCTTCCTTGGCTCCGTGGGGGTGTTCTTTATCTTCTTCGCCGAACCGGTGATCCGTTTATTCACCAACGATCCCGCGGTGGTGCCGCTGGCAGTATCCTGCCTGCGCATCATCAACTATGGAAACATTGGTTACGCCTACGGCATGGTGATGCTGCAAGCGTTCAACGGCGCCGGAGACACGGTGACACCGACGGTAATAAATTTCTTTGGCTTCTGGTTGCTGGAGATTCCGCTGGCCTACGCTCTGGCGGTTCCTTTCAGGCTGGAAGCCAATGGCGCCTACGCGGCCATCGTCATCGCCGAAGGGGCGATTGCCGCTGCGGGTGTGCTGCTGTTTCGTCGTGGCCGCTGGAAGCGCCAGCAAATCTAGCTCGTGCCCTGACGCCGTCGAAGGACAAATGGCTGATGTTCATCCCCTCGTGCGTTTTTGATAAACTAACGCTATGAAGCGCGAATTTACCTCCGTGATCGAAAAGCGTGGCAAGTGGTATGTCGCATATATTGAAGAGATCCCCGGC
>Ga0187782_10001827_pt1 | contig 15681 bp, 15 predicted proteins | sample 0715_SJ02_MP15_2_FD_132454 | JGI IMG/M metagenome (GOLD analysis project Ga0187782, IMG submission 132454) | Tropical peat soil microbial communities from peatlands in Department of Meta, Colombia - 0715_SJ02_MP15_20_MG | ecosystem: Environmental > Terrestrial > Soil > Wetlands > Peat | place...
ATGTGGGCACAGCACCGGCACATCAAACTCGGGTAGTTCCTTATCGCTCCCTTGGATTCATTCTTATGGGTGCCAAGAGTGGTGCCCCACAATTATTCGAGGCAACGAAAATCGCTCTAGACCTCTAGACCTCTGCCTTGTCGCGACAGGGGTGTTCGCCTACGCTGAGGGGAAACACGAACATCGTTGATGTTGTCGGACCATTCGCTCTCCTTGTTGGGATGCTCGAGGTTTCATTTTGGCCACGGCAGATTATTCGAGTTCCTGGTAATGAGCCTATACTGCGACGTCCAGCTTCGCGGCGAACCGCCTGGCTTCGGCTTCTCTGGATGCTGCAGTAGCAGAATAGCTTTCGTTGAATGCTTGCAAAACTTCAGCAGGAGCTGTCTCAGGCTCTCCACTGTGAAACACGGGGTTGGGCGCATATTGAATGCTCAATTGAATTTCCTGGGCGATTGCGTCTCCGCGCAATAACGACGCGACAACCAACGCGGCATCGAGTCCTGCGGTAACGCCGGCAGCGGTGACCAGGTTTCCATCAACGACGACGCGCGATCGAACGGGCGTGGCGCCATAGTAAGGCAATAGATTCCAGGCAGACCAGTGCGTAGTAGCCTGACGACCGCGCAAAATTCCCGCCGCACCGCATAGCAAAGCTCCGGTACAAACTGAGAACACCAGTCTGCCCGCAGCGAAGTGATTTCGAATGAGGTCAAGTACCTCTTCGTCGTTCATGAGTTGCTGCTGTCCGTAGCCGCCCGGCACCAGCAGAACATCGATCTCTGGTGCCTCGGCGATACTCATTTCGGGCGTAAGAAGCAGCCCTTGGATATCACGGATCGGGGACTTCGTTTTCGCGATGACATGAATGGTTGAGTCCGGGATTCGCGAGAGCACTTCGAACGGGCCGGTAAAGTCGATTTGGTCCATTCGGGGAAAAATCAGCGCACCGATGGTCAAATGCTTCGTTTGGTGTGCGGGCTTCTTCTTGTCTGAAATCGTGATGGGCGTGTCCATATCCTAGCTATCCTATTTCCTTCGGGGTTTGAGTAGAAACATGCACCCGATCCCCTTTTTGCGGCGTCACCAATTAGTGAGCTTCTTTCCCGACGCGGCCAAGGTGTGTGTAGCCAAAGCCCAGTGGATACTTTAGTCCGTAGCCCAGGAGGCGGTCGAAGCCCACATGCGTCAGTCCGATAAGCCCCACCGCAAGCGCGACTGAGAAACCAGAGAGATAGCCATACACCGCCAACGGGCCCTACATGCCCGTCGTATGTGCCGCATTGTAGGCCCCCGCGCCAACCTTAGGATTGACCAAATAACCCAACATTGACAGATCTGGGGCGAAAAACAGAACAGCGAACAACGCCCAACCGGCATGCTGCACCTGAAACTCCCAAAGCGCACCAGCAAGAAGGCAAAAACCCCTCCAGGCGCAGGATAAGCTGCGGCGTTCCACTGACGAAAGATTCCGTAATCGTATTCGATACACTCATTTTGCTTTCTCCTTCAGCCAGGTTTCGCGTGCCCGCTCGCTTTTCTCTGAAATCGAAACTGGTTTGTCCATAACGTAGCTGGCCTTATATTGAGGCTCTGTTTCAACCACGACATCAGGTTCCCAGGGCGAAGGATCGGGTTCAATTAGGCTGCTCCTGATACTGCGGTGCTACGAATGGGCGCCGGCGCTACGACGACTTCCACCAGTCCGGTCGCCACGTCATAGACCAGGCCCGAGATGAGCCATGCCGCTGGCAAGGCGGGAATCGCCCGCAGCGCAGCAACATCGATGGCAACCGCAGCGTGAGGACCGGTGACGGCTTTGGTTTTGAGTTCGGCTTGTTGTATTTGAAAATAGCGCGCCAGCTTATCGGGATCGCCGGCAAGGCGAGTGATGCCGCAATCGGTGTGTTGGAGTACGATGAGGTGAAATTCTCCGCCGCCTCCGGGAATCTCTCCGGCGACCTCGCCGATTCGCCCGAGCAGTCCCAACTGCTCCAACAACCCTGGCGTGATTCGACCGCCGATGTTACGCATCACGACGGCCTCGCCAGGTGTAATGCCAAGTACATGAGCCGGGTCGACACGCATATCGGCGCAGCCGATGATAATTGCCTTTACATTCGGCAGCGCTCGCGGAAGCGAAGGCATGAGTGTACCCGCAGCGGACTGTTGGACAGCAAAAGCTTTGTTACGTTGCATCATTGAGTCGAATTGATTCATATTGATCTCCCTGAAAGAAATTGTGGTTCGTTATTGTTGCCAGCCGCCTCCCAGTGCCTGGTATAGCTGGACGAGTGCCAATCGCTCGTTGAGCTGAGCTTGCACCAAGTTGAGTTCCGCTGCGAGGTAATTTGTTTCGCTAGTCAGCACCTGGAGGTAACTGGTGCCGCCGTTTTTGTAAAGCACCTCCGACAGTTCATCGGTTCGTTGCGCTGCGTCCGTGAGCAGCGCCTGTTGTTCGCGGAATTCGCGGTCTTTTTGAGAAGCGATAAGCGAATTGGAAACCTGTTCCAACGCGTTCTGAACGGTTTGCTTGTAAGAAAGCGATGCTTCCTGCCAGTTCGCGCGAGCGAGCCTGAGTTGAGACTTGAGCGCTCCGCCCTCGAACACCGGTTGACTCACGTTCAGTGCCGCGTACCAGGTCTCTGAGGGTGTGGTGATGAACTGGTGCAGTGCGTTGCTCTCGAGTCCTCCCAGTCCGGTGAGCGACAGGTTCGGAAAAAACGCGGCTTTGGCAACGCCGATTTGAGCGTTGGCGGCAACCATGGTTTCCTCTGCCTGACGAACGTCCGGCCGACGCTCGAGTAATTCCGAGGGAAGGCCGGCCGGAACGTTCTGGGGGACGGGCTGTTCGATAAGCGCGCGCCCGCGGGGAATGGATTGTGGATTTTCACCGAGCAAAACGCTCAGCACGTTTTCCTGCTGCTGAATTTGCCGTTCGAGATCTGGGATCGTCTCCGAAGCGGTGTAGACGAGTTGCTCGGATTGACTCACGTCGAGTCCCGAGGCTCCGCCGTGACTTTCAAGCGTATGAGTTAACTGCAAGGATTGTTGGCGCGACGCCAGCGTACGCTTGGAGATTTCGAGTTGGCTGTCGAGTGCGCGGAGCTGGAAGTAAGCCGTCGCCACGTTGGCGACCAGTGACGAAATCACCGCTCGCTGTCCCCATTCGGTTGCGAGTAACTGGGCACGCGCCCCCTCCGTCTGGCGGCGGTATTTTCCCCAGAAGTCCAGGTTCCAGATCACCGATAAGTTCAGTTCCCCGCCGTTGACCTCATAAGCAGGAAGAAGGTTTGTGACCTTCGGATTCTCCTCGCTGAAAACGTTCGCCCCCACATTTGCCGAGGGGAGCTGGTTGGCGCGAGTGATGCCGACTTGCGCTTGGGCTTCAAGTACGCGCGCTGCGGCGATGCGCACGTCGTAATTCTGCGCGATGGCAGTGTGGATCAACTGCGTGAGCACCGGATCCTGATAGACCTGCCACCATTGCTCGTTGCCTAGCGACGAGGCTTGGGCGGCCTGTTGGGGAGCGGGGCCACGGTATTCCTGCGGGACACCCACCGCGGGCCGTTTGTATTTAGGCCCCATCAGGCAGCCGGCCTCCAGAACCAGCGGTGCAAGAGCTCCTAAGAGTGCAGTCTTCCTCATAATTAATCACCTTGACTGGGCGCCGGTGCGGGAGCGAGCGACACCGCTCTGTTTCGACCAGCGCCGGAGACTTTCTCAACCACATAGAAAATCGCAGGAACAAAGAATCTACCGATGAAGGTTTCGGCGATCATTCCTCCGATTACCGCCGTGCCCATGATCTGGCGTGCCACCGAGCCCGCTCCGGAAGCTGTCCAGAGCGGCACGCAGCCGAGAATAAAGGCGAGCGCGGTCATCATGAGGGGACGGAAGCGAAGCCTTGCCGCAGAGAGCGCCGCATCGGCGACGGACATGCCGCGTTCGTAGTCCTCCTTAGCAAAGGCCACGATTAGAATCGAGTTTTTCGCAGCCAAGCCGATCAGCATCACCAGCCCAATCTGCGCATACACGTCGTTCTCGATTTGAACCATGTACGGAGGCGAAAACCATCCGAGCACCTCTCGGCGCAGCCAGAGTGTGGCGAGAGCGCCGAAGACTGCGACCGGCGTGCTGAGTAGCACGCTAAAAGGCACGGTCCAGCTTTCATAGAGAGCTGCAAGAATCAGAAACACGAAAAGCAGCGAAAAGCCGAAAATGACGGAAGCCGGCACTCCTTGACGCGCTTTTTGCTCCTGGTAAGACATGCCGATATAGTCGAAGCCCATTTCGCTAGGCATTGTTTCCTTGAAAACATCTTCCAAAGCCGCGGTTGCCTGGTCGGAGCTGTAACCGGGCGCCGCACTCGCATTGATCTGAGCGGATCGGTATTCGTTGTAGCGCATCGTGAACTCGGGACCGTGGCGGGTCTCGAAGCTTGCCAGCGCGGTCAGAGGCACGTTTTGTCCCTGGCTATTTCGGACATAGAATTGTCCGAGATCGTAGGTCGTCGCCCGGTAAGGCGCTTCGGCCTCCACATACACCTGCCATGTACGGCCGAAGTCGTTGTAGTAATTGACAAACAATCCGCCCATGTACGCTTGAATGGTGTTGTAGACATCCGTCAAACTCACGCCTTGCTTCAACACCTTGTCCTTGTCCACATTGATGAATTGTTGCGGCACGCTCGGGATAAACGTGGTGAAGACTGAGGCGAGTTCTGGACGCTTGCGAGCGGCCGCCAGGAACTTGTTCAGGTTACCGGCAAGAAACTGGACATCCTTTCCAGCGCGATCCTCAAGAACAAACGTGACGCCGCCGGCTGTGCCGACGCCGGGTATCGCCGGTGGCGAGAAACTGAAAACCGTCCCTTCCGGCAGCCCTCTAAGTTGCTGGTTCAAATGCGCCTTGATGGCCTGATATTGTTGGGCCTGGGTTTTGCGGTTCTCCCAGGGCTTGAGAGTTACAAAGAAGAATGCGTTATAGGAAGTCCGGGTGAAGCTGAGCAAACTGAAACCAATGACGCTTGTGGTGTACTCGACTCCCGGAGTCTTTGCTAGCATCGTTTCTACCTGTTTCGCGGCCTCGCCGGTACGTTCCATGGACGCCGCATTGGGCAGCTGCATGTTGATGTAGAGGTAGCCCTGGTCTTCATCCGGCATGAAGCTCGTCGGCAGACGACCGCTAAAGAACCACGCCGCAACGCCCGCACCGACAAGCAGCACCATCACCACAGCGGCTTTTCGAATCAGGTCTCCCGACCAGCGAACAAAGCTGTCGGTGGAGCGCTCCCAATATTTGTTGAACCAGCCAAAGAACTTCCCCAGCGGCCCACGGGTTTCCTTCTTCGGCTTGAGCAGCAATGATGCGAGCGCCGGACTAAGCGTGAGAGCGTTGAACGCCGAAAGGATCACGGAGATCGCGATGGTAACGGCAAACTGCTGATACAGTCTGCCGGTGATGCCCGGAATGAAAGCCGAGGGCACAAAGACCGACGCCAGGACGAGAGCAATGCCGACGACGGGGCCGGAAAGCTCGTCCATCGCCTTTCCCGCCGCATCCTTCGGGGTCATCCCCTCCTCGATGTGGTGTTGCACTCCTTCGACGACTACGATGGCATCGTCGACTACTAGTCCAATCGCTAGCACCAACCCGAACATCGACAGCGTATTGATCGAGAAACCGAACAAGGGAAAAATAACGAATGTGCCGATCAACGAGACCGGCACAGCCAACATCGGGATAAGCGTCGCGCGCCAATCTTGCAGGAAGAGATAGACGACAAAAATCACCAGCACAATCGCAATCACCAGTGTCCAAAAGATCTCTTTCATGCCGGCTGTAACCGGGAGGGTCTGGTCGAGCGAGACGGCGTAATCAATGTCCTGTGGGAAGCGTTGCTTCATCTGCGCCATCAGCTTTCGCACACCTTGCACGGTTTGAACCGCGTTGGTTCCGGGCAACTGATAGACGGCGATGACGGCGCTCGGCTGGCCATTCAGCCGGCCGCTCAAGCTGTAGTCCTGCGTGCCTAGCTCGACTCTCGCTACATCTCGGACTCGAACCGTGCCCCCGTTTGGCGCTTCGCGCACGATAACGTCGCCGAACTGTTCAGGCGTCTTCAGCCGGCCCTGGGCCAGTACGGCGTAGGTGAATTTCTGGTCGCTCTGAGCTGGTTCGCCTCCAACTTGGCCAGCCGGATTCACCGTGTTCTGGGCCTGAAGCGCGTTATAAATGTCTGTGACGGTGATGCCAAGCTTGGCCATTTGGTCAGGCTTCACCCATAACCTGATGGCATACTGCCCCGCGCCAAAAACTTGAGTTTGGCCGATGCCGTACAAGCGAGCAATCGGATCGTTGAGGTTGATGTAGGCGTAGTTAGCCAAATAGGTCGCATCGCGAGACCCATGCGGCGAGTACAAGGCGATCAGCATGAGGGGAGCGGTGGTCGACTTTTTGAGGTTGATTCCGTAATTGTTCACCACGGGCGGCAACTGACCGTTGGCCAGTTGCTGGCGCGACTGGGTGAGCAGCAGATCCATGTTGGGATCAGTCTTAACATCGAAATCGGCGAACAGCGTCGTCTGCTGGTTGGCGGTGACGTTTAGGGAGTACATGTAGGACATGTTGTCCACACCGTTGACTTGCTGCTCGATGGGTGTGGCAACCGCTTGCTCGAGAGTCAGCGCGTCCGCACCGGGATAATTGGCTTGCAACCTGATCTCAGGCGGTGCAATCTGCGGGAACTGCGATACCGGCAAGGTTGCGATTGAGATCGCGCCGACGATGACGGTAAGAAGCGCGATTACGATCGCAACAATGGGTCGTCGAATGAAAAAGTGCGCCACGGCTTAACGGTCCTCCGTTTCCTTTTCCTTATAAGGCGTGGGATTCACCGGCTGGCCGTCCTTGACTTTCTCCGCTCCTACGGCTACCACGCGTTCGCCCGGCTTGAGTCCTGACGTGATCACCCAGAGGGTGCCTACCGTCGGTCCGAGTTGCACGGTGCGGAGCTGCGCCCGATTGTCCGCGCCAACAACGGTCACTTGGTTGGTTCCTTGCTGCTGAGTCACTGCCGACTGCGGCACCATCAGCGCTCCGTTAACAGTTCCAGTCGATCCCTGAACGCGCGCATACTGACCCGGCCGCAACACATTTCTAGGGTTGGGAAATTCACCCACGACCTGAATGGTTCCTGTCTGCACATCTACCTGACGATCGGCAAAGATGATCTTGCCGGGATGGGGGTATGTGGTCCCATCGGCTAAGGTCAACTGCAACGGGATTCGCGAAGCGCGAGTCATAAAATCCACACTGCCTGGAGCACTGCCATCCGCCATGCGCAGGTATTCCTGTTCGCTAATGGGGAAATAGACTTTGATAGGATTCACCTGCGAAACCGCGGTGAGCACTGTCGACTGGACGACCAGGTTTCCTACCTGCACGGTTGTGATGCCCGCGATGCCATCGATCCAGGAAATGACTTTTGTGTAGCCTAAGTTCAGCGCAGCCTGTTCGACCGCTGCCTGGTCGGCCTCGACTGCCGCCTTCGCCCCGAGCAGAGACTGCGTGTCGTTATCGAGTTGGCTCTGCGGAATGGCGTGGGCTTGCGCTTCAGGAATGTCGCGCTTCACATTGATATCAGCGTTGGCCTTCTGAGCCTCCGCCTGGGCCAATTGTCCTTTGGCTTGATCGAGCGCAGCTTGAAATGGACGAGGATCAATTTCAAACAGGAGTTGACCTTTTTTTACGAATGCGCCTTCGTGGTAGTCCTGGCGAACCAGGTAACCGCTAACCTGGGGTTGAATCTGAGCATTCACGTACCCCTCGAGCGTTCCCACCCACTCGCCCCGAACCGGGACGTCCTTTTGAGTAACCGGTGCCACTTCGACCGCCGGCGGTGAAGGCGGCGCCGCAGCTCGCACGTTACCGTTGGTGCAGCCAAGTGCGTTTAGAAATAACACTGCGGCAAGCAAACTTAGAGATGTCCACTGTAAAGTGCCCGCGGACCAGACCACCAAACCGCTAGAACCGGAACTTTTGAACATGGATCCTTTTCCTCACAGACGGAGTAAGGGCAATGCGCATACCAAACCTGCGAGTTTGTAAAGCAATGAAATCTCGATGCCAGACCGAAAGCGATGGTCTGGCAGCAGTCGAGCGTGTCGACTTTGCTTCGACAGTTCCACCGCAGCGTGAGGAGTTTCACGACCGATCAGCAGCAAACGTTTCGAAGTCGAAACTGTCGAGACGAGGCCGACAGTCGACAGCGGAGCCGGGAGTTAAAAAGCTTACCCCTTTGTTCTAACTGGCTGAGACGATTGCAGTATGAGTGAATTGGGCGAGGAGAGGTTTTGGCAATTGACCTGCCCGACCTCGTTCAAGGGCGACCAGACGCTCTTTAGGTTAGTGGCAATATCGTCTCAATGTGAAGAGTAATGGTCACAAGGTGTTGTCCTCATGGTATTCGAAGGGTACGACTTTACACGCAATCCAATTGTTGACAATCAGACGTTCTTGCTCGAATCGAAATGCGTTCACTGCGGGGTTGCGGTTGTTGCAGACTCACTTGAAGAATTGCTGGAGGAGGAAAAGCGCCACCGCGTGCGTTGCACGTCGAGGCGCACCGCGTAGCTGTGTTCGCGACTACTGCTGCGAAACCTCTGCCACCATTAAGAGCGGATCGGTGAGGTGCTCAAACCCGCGGACGCGTGCTTCACCAACTTGCCGAGGCGAGCAACCAAGAAGTAGGGCACAGTCGTGGTCGGGGTAGTGCTCGAGAACTGTTATCACGAAGACAAAGCGGTCAAAGTCTGCCAGGCCGAATACCCAATCGAGCTTGAAATGTTGATTCCCTCTGGGCAGTTCGCCGATGGAATGGAGAGCAAGGGACGAAGATTTGCTGGCAACGGGAGGGCGCGGCTTTAGTTCACGGATTGCATTTTGGATGATGGCGCGCCTTGCCCAGGAACGCGCCCACTCTTTGAAAACGCGGCCGGATGTAACGGATTCTTCCAAGCCAGCGACGAAACATTGCTCCGCCTTGTCATGATCGGCGGTCAAGAGAAACGAAAGCTGGTACAGCTCGTCCATGCCTTCAGTAAAAGTGCGGCGGAAGTCCTCGACGGTCGCGTAATCGTTTGTCTGCTGCGTTGTCACGCGGTTTTTTCCAAACGAGCTCATCATGTTTCTTCCCGATGGTTTCGGCGTTTTCTCTGCGCAAGTTGCTTCAAAATGTGCTTGGTAAATACTCCACAACCACGGACTCTGACTCCGTTGTTCATCAACTCAAGCAGCACGTTCTCTCCCTCCTGGCTGATGGTGACCAGGTTTCTGATAAAGACAATGAGTTTACGGTCGCGAAGCTCTGCTCTTGCTCTCTCGCATGCGGTCTTTAGCTCGCCAGCCCACGGCGCGATCAGCTTGCCTTCCAGCTCCAACCGGCAGTGATGGGAACTCTCGATCGTAGATATCTTCAACATGTGCTCCTAGGCGATCGAACATGAAGCAAAGCGCATGCCAAACCTCTAAGGCAGTAAGTTGAAGGACTGCAGAGCCGATTCAGACTAGCTGTGTTGAGAGGTTGAAGTTGTTGAAACAGGTTCGACACCGACTTCTTGAATCAGAGAGACAGACTAGACGAAGCCGGGCTTCATAGCCGGGTGCGGCCAGTGACAGCATGTCGCGGTAGGCGGCGTTAGCACGAGAGGCGACGTGTGAGCCAGGCAGCGAATTCCGTTAGATGGCCACCCCTGCGAGTAAATTTTCCGAAGAGGAACTCTCCCGCCACATTGGCACTGATGAGTTCCGCCGTATCCAGTGCGAAGTTCCCGAATACAAGCCCAAGCCTATGCGTTTTGCAGAACGAGGAGATTACGATGCGTTCTTTAGCGAATATAACGAAGGTTGGTCCGCTTCGCAGCAGCGCTGATTACCAACACACCTTTGAACTCGTTTTGCTGATGCGGCTCAACGGACACTTCAAACCCTTGTAACCCGCAAGGCATTTAAACACGGGGGGACGCACATCCATGGAGAGCCGTAGGGTAAAACAACCCCTGCCGAATAATGCGACCTTGGGTGCACTTGAATCATCAATGATTGAGTAACGCCGCCTGGCGTCCTGCGCCTAGCTTCCGTCTAGGGTAAAGACATGAGCGTTAACGCGATAATCGCAAGGGAAAACACCTGCGATCGCTATGAAGCTGTGGTGCGCATCAGCGAAGCGCTTGCGGCTTCGAGCGAGCCTGAAGCATTGGCGAAAACACTAGCGAACGAACTTGAAGAGTTTCTGTATTTCGACCACCTTTACATCGCGGTGTTGAAGGAAAACTCCAAGGAGGTCGAATATCGCGTGCGCGGCAAGGGTGATGTGGCCTTGCCGGATCTGCCCATGGAGGAGCTGCCGATCTGGGAGGCCATCGCCAGCCCCGATCCCGTCCATGTCATCGATTGGCTTGGAGAACAGCGTTCGCCGCGATTCAAAGAATGGGTAAAGCAGATCGGCTTCGGTTCCGGGATCAGCATACCGTTGTCCACGCCGCATCGCCGTCTGGGTACTTTGGGAGTCGCTCGCGATAAATGGGAGCCATTCAGCGACCAAGACATTGGCTTTTTGCGGGTGATTGCACGTGTTGTCGCGTTCGCGCTGGACGATGGTTTGAATCTTAAGCGGGCACAGGATGCGAGGGCTTGCCTGCAACGTCAGAACGACCGGCTGCAGTTGCTTCTGAATCTGACCAACCGAATCACATCGAACCTGGAGCATCGGGAGCTGTTTCGTGCGATCGCCGCTAATATTCGCGAGGTCATGCAATGTGATGCGGTTGCCGTTTCGCTGCTAAAGTCCGAACCAACGAGGTTCAAGTTGTGGGCGCTCGATTTTCCCAAAGGTAAGGGCTTAATCAGAGAAGAGGAGATTTTCACCATAACCGGCACCGCTAAGCGGGTTCTCGAGACGCTGAAGCCAGCAATCGTGGAGCACTACGACCCCACCGACATGCCTCCCGAGTTGTACGACAAATTGGTCGGTGAAGGGGCGAAAAGCTCTTGCCTGATTCCCCTAGTGAATCGAGGCCGACCGCTCGGAGCATTGTCGCTTGTACGGACTACGGAAACACCTTTCACCTCCAACGACGTGGAATTTCTCACCCAGGCGGCGGGACAAATCGCAATCGCCGTCGAAAACGCGTTGGCGTTCCGTGAGATTTCCGACCTCAAGGACAAGCTCGCGCAGGAAAAGCTCTATCTCGAAGAAGAAATCCGCAGTGAGATGAACTTTGACAATATCGTTGGAAACAGCCCCACACTGAAGCACGTTCTGGAACTGGTTGAGACCGTCGCTCCCAGCGACTCTACAGTCCTGCTTCTCGGAGAGACTGGGACGGGCAAAGAGTTGATCGCCCGCGCCATTCATGATCGCAGCCGCCGAAAAGATCGCACCCTGGTAAAAATGAATTGTGCCGCGATTCCAACGGGCCTGCTGGAAAGTGAGCTATTCGGGCATGAAAAGGGAGCTTTCACGGGTGCCATTGCGCAGAAAGTTGGACGCCTGGAGCTGTCCGATCAAGGAACCCTCTTCCTGGATGAAGTGGGGGACATTCCGATCGAGATTCAACCAAAATTGTTGCGCGCTCTGCAGGAACGAGAGTTTGAGCGCCTGGGCAGCACTCATACGCGCAAGGTGAATATCAGACTTGTGGCGGCAACGAATCGGGACCTGGAGGAGATGATTGCCAACAAGGAGTTCCGGAGTGATTTGTACTACCGCCTCAACGTATTTCCGATCCGTATACCTCCTTTGCGGGAACGCAGGGAAGATATTCCTCTCTTAGTGAGCTATTTTGTGCAAAAGTTTGCTAGGCAAATGCAGAAGAAAATCGAGGCTGTTTCGCCGGCCGTGATGAAGGGCTTAACGGCCTCGGAATGGCCCGGCAACATCCGTGAGCTCGAAAATTTTATCGAGCGCGCCGTGATTCTGACGCGCGGCAAGTCGCTTGAAGCGCCGCTCGGAGAACTTCGCAAATTGAACACACAGGAACCCACCTCCGCCACGCGAGATTCAAGCCAGACAGACATTGCGCGAATTGTGAAGGAAACTCTTCATGCGCTCAATGGAAACAAGACTAGCGCGGATGATCGCACTCAGAAGCAACGGGAAGAGATTATGCGCACGCTGGCCGAAACCAAGGGCCGCGTTGGTGGTGCTGATGGCGCAGCTGCACGCATGGGCGTCAATCGGACCACGCTTCTTTCTCGAATGAAGAAGTTCGGCATTAATCCCGCGCAGTACGTCTAACGGTTCAGCCGCGAAAGCAGCGGGCTTGAGCCTTGTGCCGACTCAAGGCGATTCGATTGCTTGCCGAATCTCCGAGATTCGGGCCGTTCTGACCAGCCCCGGGGCCAGCCCCCGATGGGCGCATGCACCGCCTCCGTCCAGCGGAGCGCTTCCGCCGCGATCTGCCATTCAGCTTTTCATTGTCCGTGACGCGTCGAGCCGGAGAACTTAGACGCGATGCGGTCAAATCGGCCGGGTTGTTCGGCTTTGTGCTGTTCCTTGCCGGTTGGCTTGTCCGGTTATTACAATGGCAAGTTCTAAGGTGAAGAAGGCCGGACTATCCATAGTGGAGACAATCACGTTTTTGCGCAGTTGGGAATTGAACCTTGTCCCGAAAGACCAGGTTGAAACGTTTGCCAGGTCGATTGGCGTTGAATCTCGATTACACAAGTAACGGTCGATGGCGTGTTTTTGAGGTCAGTTTCGAGGCATCTGATCATATTCTGTGCTTGGTCGCTCAGGGCACTAGCCGGAAGGAGGAGTCATATGGGATGGGGAAAGATGGTCTTTCTGAGTTTGGCAGCTGCAATCGTTTTGTCGGCAGCCGCGGCAGCGCAAGCACCGAGTCGGAATGGAACTACCCCCGGCGCGGCTCCGGGAACGCGGTCCGGACGACCGGAGCCTTGCTGGCAAGTAGCCGGCATTTCAAAATCGGTGATGGAGCAGCGGCACGCGATCGCCCAGCAGGCGCGCGGGGAAGTGCAAGCGGTCTGCGCCAACTCGACGCTCTCGCCCGAACAGAAGTCGGAGCAAATTAAGCAAATCCGCGAGCGCGAGCGGCAGGAAATGGAAGGGTTGATTACGCCGACGCAGGAATCTGCGCTGAAAGCTTGCCAAAAAGAGCGCGGCCACGGGGGCGCTCCGCATAGCCACGGAGTCGGGCCTTGCGGCGAGCCGGCAGCTGAGCAACCACCTGAAGAAAAAGAGAACAACTGAACGCTATTTTCCCGACCGTCGTATAACGGGCAGTCAGTTGTTGATTTGCGTTCCGCGACTATGGGCATCATCGTGAAGCCCCTGCCCAGTGCCGGAATACGAGTTGTTCTTCAGAGCTTTTTCAGCCAAATCGGATCGTCGCCCCCTGTTCACGGGCAGCGGCACCGGCCCTACCTTTGTGAATAGTTTGGGTTGCCACCGCGGATTGTGTACCTCACCTTCGCGAAATTCTTCGCATCCGCAGGCCGGATCTGCATCCAGCACGACCAGAATCCGCATCCATGCCGCTTTCCACACGGCCCTTCCTCGTTGCTTTGAAGTAGGCGGCGGGATTCGCGGTCAGCGACGCCAAGATATCTTTCCATCCCATGGCTCGCAACTCCCGCCTGCACGAACCGGCGGGCAACCGCGGGATCAGAGACGACAGTCGTCCTCTCCATCAGGGTAGGCATCAGGGCCACATGCTGGCGCTTCATTTGCATCAGTTCATCTTCTGGGTAGTGCCCCTCCCAGGCGGGCGTTAAGAGTGAACCTGAATACCAAAGGAAGTATGGTAGCGCCGGGATGCCATTCTTACGCAGCCATTTGAGATGCTCAAGACAGAAGGCCGGAGCTGTGTCGACCACCATGCCCGCCCATCGAGGCGGCACTATGGGATCCTCCGTGTGGGTTCCCTTGATATCCTCTTCCTTGAACGTGCTTGTCCCGGGGTACTGCTGACCTTGGTGGTTGCACGGTGAAAGGAATTCTGACTCTCACTGTGCTCCTCTTCGTATTGCTTATCCCGTTTGCGGGCTTCATGGCCCCGTGGACTACACCAGCGGAGTGTGCGGCGTTGAGCGCATCGGCGATCTCGATCCCCAGCGATAAGATCGGCTCGGTACCCATCGGATGCCCACCCGCCTGTTATCGACAACTGGCCGTCCTGCACGGGGAGGATATAGAGTGACGCCAATACTACCGAGGAAATGACGCCAGCCACTCCAGCGAGCATGTTCAGTTGTGTCTGGAGCTGCGGTGGCCATCCTACTTGGACGTCGGGCTGCCAGTGAAACAAAAAGGAGAGAAAGCCATTGGGTCTAGGGAAGCAGTGATCACCAACTGCTGCAGCAGGCAAATCCAGGCAAAGGGAGGGTATTATGGCAAGAAAAGTGAGTGTGAAACGTAGAGGAGCCAGTGGCGTGGAGGAATACATAGCAAGCGCCCCAAAACAGGTGCAAGGCAGATTGAGAAAGATCAGGGCCGCGATACGCAAGGCGGCCCCAGGCGCGACTGAACGCACAGACTACTTCCAATTTCCGGGCTATTCCTATGAGGGCTACGATTACGATGGCATGTTTGTCTGGTTCAGCTTTAGGAAGCCATTTATACGACTGCATTTACGACCCCCAGTGATACAAGACCACAAAAAGGAACTTGCAGGTTGTACCACAACAAAGGCCATTGTTAGCTTCCCGGCGGATAGAGCGATATCGATCCCGTTGGTGAAGAAGCTTGTGCGAGCAAGCCTAAAAGTGATGAAGGACAAGTGCGAGTGACCCGTGTTGGGAGTTCAGCTTGGTCCGAAGTGTTGTGAAATATGCCCAAATGTGCAATCCATAGTTTGGTGGTGGTCGATAGGTTCGTCCAATAGATTCGTCATTGTGATTCAGGCTAATCCAAGGTTGGGTTGGCCGGAGCAATTATGAACACTGCAATCAATCTGTCTCTCATATGAAGCACTTCGACGCAATCATTATCGGGACGGGCCAGGCGGGGCCGTCCCTGGCAGCGCGGTTTGCGGGTGCCGGCAAAACCGTCGCTATCATCGAACGCAATAAATTTGGCGGCACATGCGTGAACACAGGATGCACCCCGACAAAGACCCTGGTGGCGAGTGCCTGTGCCATCCATGTTGCCCGCCGAGGTGCGGAATATGGTTTCTCCATTGGTGATATGCGCGTCGATATGACGCGAGTCAAAGCCCGCAAAGATGCAATCTCCGGGAAATCAAGCAAGGGTGTGGAGGAGTGGCTCCGAGGAACGCCGAATTGTACGGTCATTCAGGGTCAGGCCAGGTTTCAGTCGTCGAACACTGTCGTGGTCAACGATGAAGTTCTGCAAGCCGACAAGATTTATATCAATGTTGGCGGACGGGCCCGCATTCCCGACATGCCCGGGATTCATGAAGTCCCATTTCTCACCAACTCATCGATGATGGACATCGATTTCTTGCCGGAGCATTTCATCATCGTGGGTGGAAGCTATGTCGGGCTGGAGTTCGCTCAGATCTATCGCCGCTTCGGCAGCGAAGTCACGATTGTCGAAATGGGACCGCGCCTGATTGGACGGGAGGACGAAGACGTTTCCCAAGCGGTGCGCGAAATCCTGGAGGCTGAGGGCATACACATCCGGCTGAATGCGAA
>Ga0187782_10001829_pt1 | contig 15676 bp, 10 predicted proteins | sample 0715_SJ02_MP15_2_FD_132454 | JGI IMG/M metagenome (GOLD analysis project Ga0187782, IMG submission 132454) | Tropical peat soil microbial communities from peatlands in Department of Meta, Colombia - 0715_SJ02_MP15_20_MG | ecosystem: Environmental > Terrestrial > Soil > Wetlands > Peat | place...
GAGCTTGGAAATCGCTTCGCGATTCCCACTTTCCCACAGCCACAACAACAACAAATTTTCGGTTACATTTCAAATGTCTCGACAACCCATCGTACGGTTACATTCTTAAATGTCTTGACAGGCCAACAAGCGCCAGAACGAATGGCAGAGAGTCCGACGAACATGATGCTGAGCGAGTCCCGACTCGAGAGGTGCGAGGGACTATTTCTGCGTCAAACGCTTGGTTTGAACTGTTATGGTGCGCACTTTTGAGCGTGTGATTGGGTTGCTTATCATCACCGCGACGATGCCTCTCTACGGGTTTTCACAAGCAAACCCCGATCTGCAAGAGTTTTTCCGGAAGAGCATCGGATTGAGTGCGGATCAAATCGCTGCCATCCGAAATGGGCAGGCGGTGGCGGAGGCGGTGCCCTCCCGCAGTCCGGCGGAGATCTTCCTGGTCGGCGCCGTTTATATTCATGCCTCTCCTGAAGCTTACATTCGGTTGGCTCAGGATTTCGACCGCCTTCGAAAGCTGCCGAGTTATCTGGCCCTCGGCATGTTCAGCAGTCCTCCGCAGCTTTCTGACTTGAAGGATTTTTCGTTCGATCATGATGACATCCAAGCTTTGCAACGTTGCAAGCCGGGCGAGTGTCTAATTCAGGCACCCGCCAGTTCCATCGAAGAGTTTCGGCGATCTATCGACTGGTCCGGCCCCAACGTGAACGTCCAGGTAAATGAATTTTTGCGAAAGGCCAGCCTGCAGTTCCTGCTTGCCTACCAGCGCGACGGTAATCAAGTGTTCGGGGTTTACAACGATAAGCGCAAGCCGGTCGACGTGGCGCAACAATTCGCCTACATGATCAGCTACTATAAGGCGTTGCCCCAGTACCTGCCAGAATTCTACCGGTACCTTATCTCGTATCCGAACGCGAGGCCCGCGAACGTGGAAGACACGTTTTACTGGTCAAGGGTGAAGTTCGGTTTAAAGCCCACGCTGCGGATCGTGCACGTGGTGACCATGCGCGGGAACCCCAGCGACGAAGTGGCCTATGCTATTGCCGAGAAACAGCTTTATTCAAGCCACTACTTCGAGACCGCGCTGGATATATCCTTCTGTATTCCTGAGAGTGAAGACCCGAAGACCCCAGGCTTCTATCTGATCATGGCCATGGGTTCCGAGCAGGCGGGTCTGACTGGTCTCAAAGGATCAATAGTTCGAGAGGCAGCCGTAGGCCGTTCGGTTTCCAGTCTCAGAAACGCACTCACGGCCATCAGGAATACTCTAGAGAGTAAGTAATCGCTGCCGACGCGACCGCGGATACGCCATTTCATTTCGGGAGCTCAACCCCGAAACGAGCAGCAAGCTCCGCAGGGCTCCTGAGCTTCTTCGTCACGGGCAGCTTGAGTTCACGCCAACGCTTGAGCCCCCCTTCAAGAACCCAGACGTCTGAAATTCCTTTTCGACGTAAGGCCACTGCCGTACGAGCACTGGTTACCTGATTAGGTGAGGAGCAGTACAAAACAATCTGCAAGTCAGGTGGGACTCGGACCTTAGCTGAGCTGCGCAGAGGACCGGGCGAGATTCGGGCGGCCCCCGGAATTCCAGGAATGGCGGCCACGTCTTCGTGCCCTTCCACATCCAAGAGGTCTAGCACCGCGACTTTCTTACTGGCCAGTAGCTTCTGCTCCAACGCTGTGGGGCTGATCGTTCGAAGCCTAAGTCCACGTATTGTACGGAGCAACTCCCACGCTCTCCATACGAAGTAGCAGAGAACGGCACCAAGTACAATCGCCAGGATCCCGCTCACGCGATTGAGCGTGGCTGCTAACTGATCGAGGCGGTCGGCGAATAGGTATCCTACGAAACAATACCCAGCTGACCAGAGCAAGGCGCCCACAGCGTCAAACACAAGAAATAAAACCGTCGGCACATTTAGTGCTCCCGACAACGGTGGCATCAGGCCATCCAGACCTGGAACAAATTTCGCGAACATTAGGCTCGGCAGCCCCCATCGCGAGAAGAATTTCCGCGCTCTTGTGGAGCAATACCGACCGCCCATACTGAACGAACAGAGTGCGCGCACGACCCGGTACCCTTGCCATCGCCCTGTTACGAACCAAGCATAATCCGCCAGCAAAGAACCGACCACCCCCGCTAGAATGACGCCGGCGAGACTCAGATTTCCGCTCGCCACAAGCGCACCCGCGGTAATCAAAAACAGAACCGCAGGGATTGGTAGACACAGCTGGTTCGCGAACACGGCCAGCAAAATCGCCGGATAGGTAATTCCGGGAATGTGATTGATTGTCATAAGCGAATTGCGCCTCTACCTCTCCCGTTATCCAACGTGTAGCGAGCTAGCACGTCCCGCGCGGCCATTCGTGCGAAGACGATCACAACCGGGGCACAAAAACGGCCAATGCGAGTAACAGACCAGAGCTTTCACATGTCCTACTGTGCATCGAGATAGCCAAACTTCTGGGGAAAAACGCGCTCCTAAATTGTTGATTTCAGATAGCGACCATCGGGGTAACCAGTTCCGGTGCTCGATTACCAGTCAGGCGCTGCCCGCATCCGGGCACCGGATCCCTTCACGATCTCCAAAGCTCGTGTCCTCATTGATTTCCTTTGGCACTCCGGTTGCAACTCCGGTAGGAATGGCGGGTGCGCCGAAATCGCGTGCGAACTGCGACGTGATAGCGGAGCGAGCAATTGCGGGCCGTCAAAAAGGAAAAGGTGACATGCGTAGAAACGCTATTCGAACAACGGTGATATTGACGGCAATTCTCCTGGTGCCCTTGCTTGTCCTGGTGGCTCAACAGACGAACTCGCTGCTAATCGACGGGCCGAGGGGACAAGCAAAGGTGATCCAGGCTCAGGGGAAAAATTTGGTCGAAGTAGACGATTTAGCGCGGATTACAGGCGGATCGCTGCGCTTCACAGAGAATCAGATCATTCTGGTGTTACCAGGGGGCAGCGACACCTCATTGCAGCCGGCGCAAACGGAGCCAGTGCCATCGGTTGGTTATTCCAAGCCGTTTATAGCCGCGGGAATTGAGACCATGAGGGAGATTCTCGAATGGCACGCCGCGTTAAAGACCGCAATTGAGCGGGGCTATCCGTTGTCGGATGAATGGCTCGGGAGCTTCAGGAGGCAAATTCAATCAAGCCTGAAGCATGCCGAAGCGTCGGCAAGCACAGACATGGATCAGAAGGCGGTTCCACTGCTGGTTAACGAGTTCAATAACATGGAGGCGTTGACCGATAGATACCTGAAAATCACTGCGAGTAGAGACTATCTTGCGCCGGACTCCCTGAACAACGATCCCCTGGAGCAGAAAGTGTTGACGTGTTGGCGGTCAATGGAGTCGATGGCGTCGTCGAATCAGTTTGTGGACGACGGTTCGTGCCAGTAGATAATTAAGGTAACAATGGATCGTAGGCGATTTGATAGATTGCTTGCTGCAATGGCAAATCAGACTCTGAGAAATCGAAGGGCGTCCTTACAAGCTCTTGATTTCGTGCATGGATCGAATCTCGGCGAGGCGCAACCGTTTGGATCTTACGGATCACGACGTTTTCGTGAGGAAGATTGGCAGGCCGATCTTATGGTTGTACTGCGGCCGATAACGCTCCGTATCGTACATTGAAGCGATATCCACCTTGCGTGGGCCCAACTTCGGATCGGGAATCGGAGCCATCATGTAGCGCCCTTCGTTGATCGCGGTCATTAAGCCGGATTTGGCCTCTTCCAGCGCGTCCATAGCCATGCTTGCAAAGGTAAATGCCACTAGGCGGTCGACGAAATCGGGACTGCCCGAGCGCAGGTCATAAGTCAGGTCGCTAACGACGGCCTCTTCGCGGGTCGCCCGTTTGATCTCATCGCTCAGGTCTTCAGCGACGCTCGCCTTTTTGCGATGGCCGAACGCGTCAGCTTCACCATATTCCTTCAGCATGTAGCCTCGCCACTCGGCACCTTCGGAAAGAATCGCCAGGGAGTAGTTGCTTGGGTTGTCGCTCTTGTCGTTCATCAGCAAGTCTATCAGGTGCTTGAGATCGACCTTGTGCTCGGGAATGCAGCAGCGCACTCCGGTCACGTACGCGGTGTAGAGTGCTGTGTAGCCGGCATCACGACCAAAGACGCGGAAGATACCGATGTGTTCATGCGAGGCGACTGTGGTGCGCTGGCGGTCAATAGCATCCATCGCGCGTGTAATCGCCGTCGAAAAGCCGATGCAGTATTCAGTGTTGCGAACGTCGTTGTCCATCGTCTTCGGCACCGCGATGACCTTTATGCCTTTGCGATCGAGTTCGGACGCATAGCTCAGTGTGTCATCACCACCAATCGCGATCAGATAATCGAGAGCCAGCCTCTCGATGTTTTTTAGCACCGCTGGTGTCACATCGAACGCAGTGCTCGTCACTCCGTTCTTGGTCGATTCTTTGGCTTCGAACTTCTGCATCTGCAGGGCGGACGGCAGAATCCTCATGTTAGTGGGATTTGTGCGTGAACTATGCAAGAAGGTTCCGCCCGTTCGATCGATGGTGCGCGTGTTCTCACGGTTCAGGGGCAGAATGTAATGTGCCTTGCTAGCCGGATCATTCAGATCGACGTGGGTCAATCCTTCCCAACCCCGGCGGATACCAATCACTTCGCACCCGATTTCCACCCCACGGTAGACCACCGATTTGATCACGGAGTTCAGTCCGGGGACGTCGCCGCCTCCGGTGAGTATGCCTATGCGCTTCTTTAACATGGGTGACTCCTTACTTGGGAAACCGTTGCCGCAGTCAGTGATTCAGCTCTGAGAGTGAGCTCTTAACGGGAAAACTCTCTTGTTTTTTTGCGTCGAACCAAGACAACTATGGATCGCAGGGCCACTTGGTATGTCGACTGCTGGAGCGGTAAACCGAGCTGCGAGAAATCGTCGGGAGCCGGCAAAGCTGTGTCCACAATTCTTTCCCAGTCCTCGGGCGCACCCTCCTGGATTTGGAACTGCAACTCCTGCCAGTAAGCATTGATCATCACATAGATGTCGTCATCAGCCTGAGACGCACCATGCAAACAAAATGCCAGGCTCCGGGAATCCGGAGACAGGTCAACTGTGGGTCCAATGCCATACCAGGAAATGTCCTCGCGCCAGAATCTGCTGCGACACAGCGAAGGATGCGACTTCCGGAACGCAATCATGCTTCTAAAGAACTGGAATAGGTCTTGATTCGCTTGAAGCTGGCTCCAGTCGAGCCAGCTGATTTCGTTGTCCTGGTTGTAGGGATTGTTATTGCCAGATTGCGTGTTCAGGAACTCGTCACCCGCTCGGAACATAGGTATGCCATTCGACAGCAGAAGCAGGCAGCAGAAGTTCTTAACCTGTCTCCGGCGAAGCGCCAAAACTGAGTCTGGCGCGCCCTCGTCTCCTTCGTGGCCACAGTTCCAACTGTAGTTCTGGTCCATGCCGTCCTGGTTGTTGTGGCCATTCGTCCAGTTATGTTTCTGGTCGTAAGAAACCAGGTCGTACAGTGTGAAGCCGTCGTGAGAATCGATGTAGTTCACAGTCTGATAAGCGTGATAAGCATCGGCCCGGCTGTCGGGAAATAAGTCATCGCTGCCATAGATACGCCGCATTAGGTCCGGGATCATCCCGCTGTCACCCCTGACAAACCGGCGGACATCATCACGAAACCGCGCATTCCATTGAAGCCAGGTCAAGCCCGGGAATCCGCGTCCGAGCTGATACGCGCCGATGTCCCACGGTTCTGCGATTAACTTCAATAGCCCCAACTCTGGATCAGCGGCAATTTCGCTGAAAATCGGAGCATCTCCCCAATTGAGCGTCCCGTCAGCATTACGGCTGAACACGGATGCTAGGTCGAAGCGGAATCCGTCTATGTGCATCTCGTTCTTCCAATACCGCAGGCTGTCCATGACCATTTTGCGCACGTGGGCCTGGCTGAAATTCAAAGTATTACCAGTGCCCGAATAATTCGCGTAAGGATTAGTGGGGTCGGAGGATGGCATGTAATAACCTGCGCCATCGAGACCCTTGAAGCTGTAGATCGGGCCCCGATGGTCACCCTCGCACGTGTGGTTATAAACGACGTCCAGCACCACGGCAATTCCTGCTTGGTGGAGAGCCTTGACCATAGTTCTAAATTCAAGATGCTGCCCATCCTCATCGCGAGTGGAGGCATACTGCGCATGAGGTGAGAAGAAGTTCAAAGGCATGTAGCCCCAATAGTCGCTTTCGTGAGGGTCGCGCTGAAATATGGGCATCAGCTCGACGACCGTTATCCCGAGCTCCTTCAGATACGGGATCTTTTCTACCAGCCCGGAGTAGGTGCCGGCACGCGAAGGATGTACGCCAGAATTCGGGTTCTTCGTGAACCCCTTTACATGAAGCTCGTAGATGATTGCTTCGGATTCGGGCCGATGCGCAACATCCCCTGACCAATCGAAGGCAACAGCATTTCCGGTCAGCACCCCTAACAGTGCTTTTCCTGCATTGGGACCGGGCGCCGTTGCCAGCTTGCGGTCAAACTCTGGCGGGAAGAAAACGCATTTAGCATAGGGATCGAGTAAAACCTTGTCGGGATCGAAGGTGTGAAGCTCAGAAACGGCCTGGCCCGAGACCGAGTAGGCGTAATAACGAGCGCCGTGCATTGCACTCAGCGGGAGTCTGCAGTGCCAGATCCGTCCTGACTTGTTGTGGACAAAATCGAAATGGAACGTCAGGATTGGGTTTGCCAAGTCGTCAGCGGAATAGAGCAAGAGCGTGACGCTCTCCGCATGCTCCGAATACATCGCAAAATTGAACGCCTGCTCCGCTTCAATCCATGTTGCGCCCTGGGGCAAAGGACTTCCTTCGGTTTGTGCCCATGTGAGGCGTTTTGAGAGTGACGTCGTCGACGACGCCGCATCAGATGAGCGCTTGTTATCAACAGCTACTTCATTTATCGACCTGTTCAAGTTTTCGGAATCCAGCATACCCGGCTTCAATTCTCTCGCTCGGCGCCACATTAACGTGCGTCAAGAACGCGCATTTCCTCTTCGCACCTTTATGAACACTTCGTGCACGCAGGTGTGCCACCTTCCGCTAGCCGCAGCTGAGCGTTTGCGCACGCTTCGACCTTTCCGTCAATTCGCACAGCCATTGGAAAGCGGTCGCCGACAACATCTCCTCGGTGACGCGCCAGCGCCAGTTTCCGCCCGCACGACCAGGTACGTTCATCCGACTTCCAACGCCGAGGTCTAAAACATCCTGTAACGGCGCTACCGTCAAAGCTGCCACCGATGACCACGCCAGTTCGATCAGCGCGGGTGCAGCTTCGGCACTATTCACGAGCTCGCGATTGATGTAGCTCCAGAGAGTCTGTTTCTGAGAATGGGGCAATCGTTCGTACCATTCGCGAGTTGGCGGATTGTCATGCGTGCCCGTATAGGCCACCGTTTTGCTAACAAAGTTGTGAGGTAAATGAGGATTATCATCGCGACCATTGAACGCGAACTGCAAGACTCGCGTGCCCGGCACTTGAAATTGATCGCGCAGGGATGCCACATCCGAGGTGATAATCCCGAGGTCCTCGGCGATAAATGGTAATCGCCCTAGTTCTCTGCGGATCACCTGAAAGAAAGTGGCTCCTGGCCCCGGAACCCACTCGCCGGACTGCGCTGTCTTCGCACAGCCTGGCACATACCACGCAGCCGCGAAACCACGAAAGTGATCCAAGCGAATCACGTCTAAGTGACCCAGCAGAGTGCGGATTCGGTCGATCCACCACTGGAAACTGGTGGAACGCAGCGCGTCCCAGTTGTAAACCGGATTACCCCATAGTTGACCCTCGGCACTGAAGTAGTCTGGCGGTACTCCCGCGACGAGACGCGGCCGCCGCTGCTCGTCGAGCAGGAAAAGCTCCGGATTGGCCCATACATCGCTCGAGTCCGGCGAAACGAAGAACGGAAGGTCACCAATGAGGTTCACGCCCTTGGCATGGGCGTATTCCTTCAACTGATCTGCTTGCCGCAGAAGCAGAAATTGCTCCAAGCGAAAGCGATCCATTTCGCAGGCCAATTCGCGACGTGCACTCGCTAAAGCAGCAGGCTTGCGCTGGACTAAATCCTTGGGCCATTCGAGATAATACGAACCGCCAAATTTGTTCTTTAGCGCGCGAAAAAGCGCGTAGTCTTCCAGCCAGATTTGCTGTGTTGCGCAGAATTCCTCAAAAGCTGGACTGAGATCCTTACGTTCGCCAATGTCGAAGTTCGTCCACGCCTTCTCGAGCAGCTTCTCTTTGAAAGGAATCAGGGAATCGTAGTCGACTAGGTCTGCTCGGAAGTGCGGCCTGCAGTCATTCTCGTTAAGCAGGCCGTCTGAAATGAGGCACTCGGGGCTAATCAACAAGCCGTTGCCTGCAAACGAGGACAATGATTGGTATGGTGAATCTCCGTAACCAGTGGGGCCAAGCGGCAATGCCTGCCACCATCCTTGTCCCGCGTCGTGGAGGCGGTCGACCCAGGAAAACGCAGACGGCCCGAGATCGCCGATCCCATATGCTGACGGCAGTGAGGTCACATGTAGCAAAATGCCGGAACTGCGGTATTCAGACGGAAAGGGCGGAATTGAGCCCGCCCCGTCAGCGAGCTGCAAAGGCGGGCGTTCGTCCGCTAAACACATCGGTTGCCGCGTTTCTAAAGGATTGGACATGGTTCAGCCTTCCAGATGTCGCGAGCGTACTCGGCAATCGTGCGGTCGCTCGAGAATTTTCCGGAGCTGGCCACATTCAGAATTGCTTTGCGGGCCCACTCACCAGGATTTGCATACAACGCCCCCAAGGCTTCTTGCGCCCGGCAATACGAGGTCAGGTCCGCCAGATGCATGTAGTAATCGCCATTCGTGAGAAGCACGTCGCGTAATGGAGCAAAAACTCCGGGTTCGTTTCGGCTGAAATAGTCAGAGAAAATGAGATCCAGCGCTGCTCGTGTCTCGGGCTCATTGTCGTAGTGCCACTGCGGGTTGTACCACCCCCGGCTGTCTTGAACTTGCTCTGCAGTCAGGCCGAAGAGGAAGAAATTCTCTTCGCCCGCTTCCTCGGCCATCTCAATGGTTGCGCCATCACGGGTTCCAACGGTCAGGGCTCCGTTCATCATGAATTTCATATTGCTTGTTCCGCTCGCTTCATAACCTGCGGTTGAGATTTGGTTCGAAACGTCGCTTGCGGGGATCAAGCGTTCTGCGAGCGAGACATTGTACTCGGGAAGGAAAACGACTTTGATTTTGCCCCGCACGGCCGGTTCGGCATCGATCGTTGCCGCAAGATTGTTGATGAACTTGATGATCAGTTTGGCGAGGTGATAGGCAGGTGCAGCCTTTCCCGCAAAGAAAAACGTGCGCGGCACGATATCTATGTTCGGATTTGCTCGCAGCCGGTCATAGACCACGACAATCCTCAACGCGTTCAGCAGTTGACGTTTGTACTCGTGAATGCGTTTGATCTGGCAGTCAAAGATCGTGTCCGGGTTTACGTCCTGTTGAAACGTCGCCCTCAGCCAATTCGCAAATCGCACCTTGGCTTCCCGCTTTGACGCGAGAAATCCATCACGAAAGCCGCTGTCATCGGCAAGTGGTCTCAACCCGCTCAGCTCGCTCAGGTTGGTAATCCATCCTTCGCCTACGGCGTCCGAAATCACGCCGGCCAGTTTGGGATTGGCTTGCAGCAACCATCGCCGCGGCGTAACCCCGTTGGTCTTGTTGCTGAAGCGCTCCGGGTACATTTCCGCCAGATCTCGAACGGTGGTCGTTCGCAACAGTTTGGAGTGAATTTCGGCGACGCCATTCGTGCTGTGCGAGCCGACAATGGCCAGGTTGGCCATGCGGATCTTGCGTTCGGTACCCTCTTCCACGAGGCTGACGCGGGCCACGCGTCGGTCATCGCCCGGGAAGCGCAGTCGAACCTCGTTCAGAAGATGCCGGTTAATTTCATAAATGATCTCTAAATGGCGGGGAAGAAATATCTGGAACAGCTCGATAGGCCACTTCTCAAGCGCTTCAGGCAGTAGCGTGTGATTTGTATAGGCGAGCGTCCGCTTCGTCAGATCCCATGCTTGATCCCAGCCCAAGTGCGCATCGTCGAGCAGGATTCGCATCAACTCGGGAACGGCCAACGACGGATGCGTGTCATTGAGCTGAATTGCCGCCTTCTCCGGTAGTTGCTCCCAATCTTTATTGAACCGCCGAAAGCGCCGTACAATGTCAGCAAGTGAACAAGCTACGAGGAAATATTCCTGGACGAAGCGCAGCCCGCGCCCTGGAGTGGTTGAATCGTCGGGATAGAGCACACGGGTGAGCGACTCTGCCCCGAGACTCTCGGCCAGTGCGCCCACGAAATCACCGGTACCAAATTCCTGGATATCGAAGTAGTCCGGCGCCGCAGCGGCCCATAGACGTAAGGTGTTGATGGTCTTGCCGCCATAGCCAACGATTGGTCGATCGAATGGTATGCCGAACCAGGTTGACGGTCGAGCTGGGATCAGTTGAAAACTGCCCCCGATCAACTTAAACGAGCAACCCAGCTTCACTTCCACCATCTCGACAGGTCGCACCACCTCCCAGGGATCGCCCGAGCGGATCCAATTGTCGGGGTTCTCCTTTTGCCAGCCCTCCACGATGGATTGTTTGAATATGCCGTACTCGTAGCGCAGGCCGTATCCTGTGGCCGGCAGTTGCATCGTTGCCATGGAATCCAAGAAACACGCCGCGAGGCGGCCGAGACCTCCGTTGCCAAGGCCGGCATCGGGTTCTTGCTCAATCAGCTCTAGCAAATCGAGCCCTTTTTCCTTTACCGCGTACTGAACCACCGGACTGAGCAAAAGGTTGGTTATGTTGTTGGTCAGCGAGCGACCGATCAGAAATTCCATTGAAAGGTAATACACGCGTTTGGCGTTTGTTTTCTCGTAGGTGCTCCTGGTGAGCGACCAGCGCTGGGCGAGTACGTCTCGAATCGAACGGGAAAACGCCTCGAAACGCTCTCGGGCCGTTGCGACCCGCGGGTCGATAACTCGGTCGAAAACCAAATGGCGGTCATAAAACGCGTTTTCCGACCCGACAAATGCAATCGGGCCGCATCCGTACTGTTTCAAAAGTTCTGAAACGCGCCATTCTTCTGGCGTTCGCGGGGGAACTCGAAGGCCGTTCGGAGCTGTCACACCTTTTGTACTCATAGAGAATCCTTGCTTTCCAAATTGACTGAACTTGCTAGTACTCAAAACTTCGAGACGACAATCTCGTTCAACACCGAGGGACTTCACGTACCGACGTGACGACCAACCAGCAACTCGAGAATCGCGACCTCCAAAGCCGCATTCTGAAATCTTCACATCCGCGCTGCACCGGCTTTTGAGGAATTCTCCTATTGCGAAGCATTCGGCTCGCCCAGAATGCAACGGACCGTGTCGCGCGCGATCAGCAGTTCCTCATCCGTTGGGATCACCAAGGCATGCAGCCCGGAATCATCCGTGCTAATCTGGCCTTCCGATCCCACCATCTGCTGATTCCTCTGTTCGTCCAGCTTCAATCCCGCCCATTCCAAACCGCTGCAAACTCGCGCCCGGATATCCGCCGAGTTCTCCCCAATCCCTCCCGTGAAAACAATCGCATCGGAACCGCCCATCGCCGCAAGAAATGCGCCAATATATTTTTTTGCGCGATAACAAAAAACTTCAATCGCCAGACGCACGCGACGGTCGTCATAGCTCTTGAGTTCCTGTTGCAATACGCGCATGTCGTTGGTCAGCCCGGAGATGCCGAGCAAACCGGACTGGGTGTTGAGCAACGCTTCCGTTTCGGCCGCGGATAAGCCTTCTTTCGCGGAAATCAAGCTCACAATCGCCGGGTCAATGTCCCCCGACCGTGTCCCCATGACCAAACCTTCCAGTGGCGTCATGCCCATCGATGTATCTACGGACCGACCACCGCGAACCGCCGCTGCGGAGCACCCATTTCCCAAGTGCAACGTGATCACATTGGTTTGCTCCCTGGTTATTCCACGCAGCACTCCGTAGCGTTCGGCAACGTATCGGTGAGAGGTTCCATGAAACCCATAACGGCGAATCCGATGACGACGGTATAAGTGGTAAGGAATGGCGTATAGATAGGCGTGCTCCGGAATCAAATGGTGGAAGGAAGTGTCAAACACCGCGACCTGCGGCAGCTTCGGGCCGAATACTGTCTGTGCCGCCAAAATTCCCTTGATGTTATTTGGGTTGTGCAGCGGCGCTAACTCAATGCAGTCCTCAATCCCCTTCAGCACCTCATCGGTGATCAGCTTGGACTCCCCAAACAACTCGCCGCCGTGAACGACGCGATGGCCGACTGCGTCGATATCGCTGAGCGCTTGGATTTCGTCAATTCCGGAAGTATCGGATGCGATCCACTGCATTAGATGTTCCAGCGATGCCTGCATGTCTCGCGTCGAGGCAGCAAACTTTCTCCGCGAACCGTCACGCAGCAGCACCGCGATGACTACTTCTGCTCCAAACCGGTCAATCTGCCCCCGGCACAGGCGCACGTCTTTGTTCGCGGCGATTGCGTCACGGTCGGTGGCGATCAACTGAAACTTCAGGCTAGAGCTTCCTGCGTTGAGTACAAGAACATTCATCGGCGTAAGAAACCTTCTTGTTGGCGTTGCGCGTCATGAAATGCGGGTCCAGTTTATTGCTGCAACCGGCTGCACTACTCCTATCCACCTGCGACAGTCGGCTTACAACGGCCACCTCCATCCGGTTATTTCGGGGCTGTCGATCCCGTGTTTGTAGGCGTACGCGCGGCAAGCGATCTGGGCATCGCGGAATTTCTCCTTGGCATGGCCACCGATGCTCTTTAACCGCGGAACCCGGTCGATGGCATCAATAGCCAGAGTGAAGCGGTCAACCTCATTGTTGATCGCCAACTCCATCGGCGTATTGATGTTGCCCTTCTCTTTATAGCCACGCACGTGCATATTGTCGTGGTTGTGCCGGCGATACGCCAGCCGGTGGATTAACCACGGGTAACCGTGAAAATTGAAAATGATGGGTTTGTCACAGGTGAACAGAGAGTCGAAGTCCGCATCAGTCAAGCCATGGGGATGTTCAGTGCTCGGTTGCAGCTTGAAGAGATCAACAACGTTAATGAAACGGATCTTGGTATCAGGAAATTCTTGCCGCAATAGCAACGTTGCAGCCAGGGCCTCCTGTGTAGGGATATCCCCGGCAGAAGCCATCACCAGGTCGGGCTCGCTTCCCTGGTCGTTGCTAGCCCAATTCCAGATACCAATACCCTTAGTGCAATGCGTAATTGCCGCTTCCATATTCAGATACTGCAGATGCAGCTGTTTATCGGAAACAATCACGTTGATGTAGTTTTCGCTTTTGAGGCAATGATTGGCCACTGAAAGCAAGCAATTGGCATCCGGGGGGAGATAAATACGCGTTACTGCGGCGCTTTTGTTGAGAACCACGTCCAGAAAACCCGGGTCCTGATGCGTGAAGCCATTGTGATCCTGCCGCCAGACCGTAGACGTGATCAGCAGGTTCAGCGACGCGATTTTCTGGCGCCAGGACAGGTGATTGCAGATAGATAGCCATTTAGCATGCTGGTTGAACATCGAATCGATGACGTGAATAAAGGCTTCATAGGAAGAGAAGAAGCCGTTCCGGCCGGTAAGCAGATAGCCCTCGAGCATGCCCTCCATAGTGTGCTCGCTGAGCATTTCAATGACGCGTCCGTCCGTCGCCAGTTCGCTGCCATCCTGGTCCTCGGGAAAATATTCTGCGATCCAAAATTTCCTGGAAGCCTGGTACAGTTCCTGCAATTTATTGGAGGTTGTTTCGTCGGGACCAAACACGCGGAAGTTATTCCCATTCAGCTTCATCACGTCGCGAAGGAAGTTCCCCAACGGGGGTACATTCTCGGCCTCCATTGTTCCAGGGCGATCCACCTTCACGGCATAATCACAAAAGTCTGGTAAACGCAGAGCCCTTCGCAATATTCCGCCGTTAGCATGCGGGTTGGCACTCATTCTGCGGTTTCCCTTGGGCGCGAGCTCTTTCAGTTCCGGAATCAGCCTGCCGTTCTGGTCGAATAACTCTTCGGGCTTTTGGTCGCGCATCCAGTTCTCCAGGATGCGCAACTGTTCGGGGTTCTTCTTCACGTCGGTCAGCGGAACCTGGTGCGCACGCCAAAAGCCTTCAAGGCGGTGACCGCCGACCTCTTTCGGTGCGCCCCAACCTTTCGGAGAGCGCAGCACGATCATCGGCCAGCGCGGCCTCTTGGCCACGCCGGTGGAGCGGCATTCCCCTTGATGCTTCTGGATTTCGAGGACGCAATGTTCGATGGACGCCGCCATGGCCTGGTGCATGCTGTCCGGGTCCGAACCCTCCACGAAGTAGGGCGTCCATCCATAGCCGCGTAACAGGTCCTCCAACTCTTCATGGGAAATGCGCGCCAGCAGCGTGGGATTGTTGATTTTGTAACCATTTAAATGCAGAATCGGCAGGATTGCTCCGTCGCGAACGGGGTTCAGGAACTTGCTGACGTGCCAGGAAGTCGCCAGGGGGCCGGTCTCAGACTCGCCGTCGCCTACTACCGCAGCGACAATCAACTGTGGATTGTCGAATGCCGCCCCGCACGCATGCGAAAGCACGTAACCCAGCTCGCCTCCCTCATGAATAGATCCAGGAGTTTCTGGAGTGCAGTGGCTGCCGATACCCCCGGGGAAGGAAAACTGCTTGAAGAACTCATGTAGGCCCACTTCGTCTTCGCTCTTTTCCGGATAAATCTCGGAGTAAGTGCCCTCGAGATAACCTGGTCCCAAAACCCCCGGCGCGCCGTGTCCAGGACCAGCCATGAAAATCATGTCGAGATCGAGCTTTTTTATGAGCCGATTCAGATGGATATAGATGAAAGCTAGCCCCGGGCTGGACCCCCAATGTCCGAGCAGGCGATTCTTGATGTGCTCGGGCTTCAACGCTTCCTTCAATAACGGATTCGCTTGTAGATAGATCATCCCCAGCGCCAAATAGTTGCACGCCCGCCAGTATGCGTGGATTTTCTTCAGTTCTTCTGAAGACAACGGTGTTCCTTGCATCGTGGACCGCGCTTTCCCGTATGCGCTCAGCGAGACCGACGTGGGTTCTTCAACGACTACTCTTGATGTCATGATTTAGGCTCCTTGTGCTCGCACTGTGCGTGAAGTGAGCACGCTCCGCGATCCTTCTGGGCGCGGGTCATCTGGACAGATCGACAGCTTCCCGGGGTGGAATCTTGCAGCACTAGATCTCCCGCGCCGCAAAGGTTGGTACTAAACACAAGCCATGCAGCCTCTTTCGTTCAGTCGTCTTTACGCAAGCGAAGTGCCACTTGCGAACGATAGGAAAACTAGAGCTTTCGGCACCGTGCGGAGGATTCCGCTGCCCGAATTCAGGCACTTGTGACCGGCAGTCCTTTATGCCCACTGCTCGAAAAATTCTGCCGACTACTCCGTATGTTCCTCCCAGGGACGCACTTGAGCAAACAATCCAGACGGCGATTCGATGGCCACTCGAATGCATTGCCGAACGGCGCATTGGCATTCTTGCCAGTTTTTTGTTCGTAGTCCATCAGCGTGTCGCTAACAGCGCCTTTCTCGTGACCAAACAGTTCGCGTCCCCACCGGACTAGA
>Ga0187782_10001831_pt1 | contig 15662 bp, 14 predicted proteins | sample 0715_SJ02_MP15_2_FD_132454 | JGI IMG/M metagenome (GOLD analysis project Ga0187782, IMG submission 132454) | Tropical peat soil microbial communities from peatlands in Department of Meta, Colombia - 0715_SJ02_MP15_20_MG | ecosystem: Environmental > Terrestrial > Soil > Wetlands > Peat | place...
ATTCGCCGGCATCTGGAAGGCGAGCTTACGATCGGCCTGTACGCGATTAACCCCGCCACACAGCGATCTAAGTGGGTTGCCATCGACGCCGACTACGCAGGAGCGATGGAGGACCTTCTCAAACTCCAATACTTCCTCCAGCAGGACCAGGTGCAGGCGGCGCTCGAAATGAGCCGGCGCGGGGGGCATCTTTGGATCTTCATGGAGAAACCTGCGCTCGCCCGCGACTGCCGAATCTACATCTACGACCTGGCATTGCGGCTCGGACTGCGCATTAAGGGTTTTGGGTTGGCAGAGGGCATCGAGGTGTTCCCGAAACACGACGAGCTGCGCCCAGGAGAATTTGGAAACGCCATCCGCGGACCGCTCGGGATTCACCGCGGCGCCAACCGCAGGTATTGGTTTTACGGGGCGGACTACGACTTGCAGAAGCAGCTCCAGTATCTGAACCGGCTTCGGAAGCTGAGCGAAGATCAGCTTCGGCGCTCCATTGCGGGCAAGGTGATGCCGCCCGAGTTTACGAAGAATCGCCCACCTGCGGACCAAGCTAGCCCTTTCATTCACTCGTCTGGTCACGAGTTCCGAATTCTCGAACACGTGGGAAAAGTTCGCATAGTTGGCCGGAACTATGTAACGCAATGCCCATCGTGCGCCCAAGCCGGGCAGGACCGAAGTGGGGACAACCTGGCTATCTCCATTGAAGATCCCCGGAAGTATCTGTGCTGGGCAGGTTGTGCGAAAGAGATGATCCGCCGGGCGGTGGGCTGCCCAATACCGGCGCGGCAGTCTGCGTAAGGACACATCGATATGCTGAACAAGAGCGATATTCTGGCCCGTCGGGGCCTCACTCTATCTCGGCAAGTGCTGAAGCGTCTCCATAGCGTAGGCATCGTCGTTCAATCCAGCGTCACTCTACAGTATCAACAGTCGGCAGGACGCTATGTCATGCGCGGAATCGAATCGGGCGGTGCGGTCGGGGATTTTGGCCGCTACGTCACGTTCTGCGGTTCCGATGGTATGGCGCTCCCATTTCTTCATCCAATTGATTCCATCGCTGTCAATGGAGTCCATGCAGTGGTCGTAGCGCCGATCCTCGTAAGGATTGAGTTGTTTCGCGCCGGGCGCACTTGGCAACTCCTCATTACGCGGCATCAACAGGGGAAATCGGAGAAGGGTCACCGCCCTCTGATCGAGAGCAGTCTTCTGTTCCGGGGCGTGAATGGCTTCACGGAATCGAAGCTCTCGTGCAGCACGAATGATTTGGGCGCGCTGCAGGTTCCGCGTTTCTGGTCACGGTCTGGTGAAGAACTTGCGATTCCATCGATGTTTGGCGAGGGAGTCGCCGCAGCGGCTCGCGGAGCCGGTTGCATAGGATGCTCGCACGCTCACTTCTTAACGGCGCCGGCTGAGTTGGCGCTTGGTGCCGGCCCCGCCTGAGTGGAGGCAATGATGTCAGCGGAAGACACAACCGATCGAGGGTCCTCGTCCGAAACATCAGCAATCGCGCCAGACAATGGACAGAAGACCACGATCACTGCTGTCGAGGCACCCGAGCAGCGGAACCTGTTAATGCGCGCCCAACGGCGCAAGCTTCCCGACGAGAGAAAGTCTGTCACCCACAAATTCTCGATCGGCGGCCACGAAGGCTACATCATCGTCGGGATGTACGCAGAAGGAGCCCCAGGCGAGATCTTCATAAAAATGGCGAAGGAAGGCTCCACACTTTCGGGTTTCATGGATGGTCTCGCCCTTTCGATCTCGATCGGTCTTCAGTATGGCGTACCGCTGAAGGCTCTTGTCGACAAGCTGACCAACACTCGATTCGAGCCAAGCGGATTTACAGAGAATCCAAGCATTCGATACGCGAGTTCCGTATTGGACTATATTGCGCGATGGCTCGGCGGGAAGTTTCTGTCAGCGGCATATCTCAAGACGAAAGTCGATCTCAATGAAGAGCCTGTATCAAAACGAACCGTTGTAGCACAGGCTTCATCGGCGCAAACGCGTACGCCCTCATCCGAAGTCGGTGACGCGCCTTCGTGCTCAACTTGCGGCATGCTCATGGTCCCCAACGGAAGCTGCTACAAGTGCGTAAATTGCGGAAGTACGAGCGGCTGCTCGTAGCCTCCCCCGCTTTTACTCTTCCCCTCCGCGATTGACCAATTTTGTGTTTCCTTTTAACAACCGAGGAGCGTCTCATGACCACAGATCAAGAAAGGAAAGCCGAGGTACTGAAGTTTTCCGATGGTTTGCGCGCTGCGGCGGTCGCGAAAGTGACAGTGAGCTATTACGGGAGTGGCGACGAGGGGCGTGCAGAACCACCTCAATTCCAAGATGCGGCAGGGAATCCCGTCGAGGAATCGCGTCTGCCGGCCGATCTCGACCTCCAGGCACTCGGTGATCTACTCGAGGGTTTCGCGCCAGAAGGCTACGAAGATGGCGATGGCGGCTTCGGAACGATTACGTTCGATCTCGAAACGCCACTCATTCGCGTTGAGCACAACTGGTATGAAACCGTCAGCCACGCGGACGAGCCTCGAGAGATCTAGGCCATGGCCCATCCATTGGAACACGCGAAAAATAGCGCCCGCAAATTCGGCGGCGTTCCTGACGATTATTTGCCTATCCACAATTGGTTCGATGAATCGAAAGCCATCCTGGCAGATGTGCGGCATCGGGCTCTGCGCCACCATGCCGAAGGAATCTTTTTGGCAGAGCGCATCTTCGGCACAGCTATTCGCAACAGCGAAGGTAAAGATGTGCCTGTGCGATATATCGGAGAGCAACACGTTCGCGAAGACCTTGGGCGCATACCCAGCTTTCAGGACTGGGCCACGGCAATCAAGATGCAACCGTGGATGTATGGACAGAAGCTAACGAAGACGACTGAAATTTAAGGTCACCGCCTTCGGGCCTCCGCGGTCCTCAATCCCACCTCTCCAGTCCTCTACCCCTAAATGTTCTCGACGAAATCCAAAGCCATCTCTGAGGACTCCTCGGTCGAGGCTTGGATGTGCATAGCAAACTCGAAAGGAGAACACATGGAGCAGTCTCAACTCTTAGCTCACTGCGGGAGTACGAAGATCAGTCGGGAAGCATTGAAGGCGATCCCTACACCAGCGGCGAGCTCAACGCATCAACCTTTGCCACACCACGAGATCGTTGGGGCCTTGGTCGAAACACTTAGCTTCCGTCAGATCTCGGTAGTGCGGGACGAATACGCGGTTTCAGGCGATGGCATGAAGATGTTCGGCGTGCTCGACCTTGAAACTACCTTCGACGGATGCCGATTCTCCATCGGCGTTCGGAACTCTAACGACAAATCCATGCGCCTGGCCCTCACGGTCGGTTACAGAGTGCTGGTGTGCGACAACATGGCATTCCATGGGGATTTTACGCCCGTGCTTGCCAAACACACCAAACACCTGAGTCTCGTGGACACGCTCTCGGTGGGCGTGGACCGCATGCAGCGGAATTTCGAGCCAATGAAGAAACAGGTGGAAGGCTGGAAAGCGGCGCGGATTCCTGACGAAACTGCGAAGCTAGTCATCTACCGAGCCTTCGTCGAGGGCGAGCTGGATGTCCCCAAGCATTTGGCTCGCCGCATCCATGATCTGTATTTCAACCCCTATGTCGAGGAATTCGCTCCCCGCACGATGTGGAGCCTCTCGAATGCGTTCACGAGCGCATTCAAAGACCTCGATGGCATCGCACAGTTCAGGGCGACCGCGAAACTCGGTCCATTCCTTGAGCTGGCTACTGCCTCCTCCCGTTAATCGCGTCACGCCCCTCCGATTGCAGTAACGAGCGGCAAGGGAGTCAGCCCTTCTGGCTGCCTCCCACCCGTTCTGCGCTTCCGGCCACAGAAACTCACCAGGAGAAAGAACACATGGACAGATTGAAGCCAGCTGCGGACGCGTGTGGATTCCGAGTGGATTGTGATGCGGGCCGGGCCGGCCGGTTTCGTGCGAGCACTGACTCGCTCTGGATCAAGGTCGGTCAGCGCGTGCTGCGTCACGGCACCCAGGAAATATGGGATTCCATCGCCGTTGAAGGTAAGCAAGAGCAGGACGGCACACTGCTCGTGCGAGTGATTGTTTTCAATCCTGACTGGGACGAACCTCTGCAAATCGCTTCCATTCGTTCCCGCCCTCATGATGCGGACTCTCTCAGTGCACTAGGCTGCAATCTGAACCACCTCGCCATCTAGATTCTCGCAAAGCTGCGCTCCGCTTGTTGCTTCAGCTTCCCCATATTTCTCAAGCTCGCCGCTCTTCACAAGGGTCATCCCATGAAACTAGCCGACATTCCGCCCGGAAGCGATCTTGCCTACCGGTGCGCAGCAAAACAGATTGCCGAACAAGTTGAATTTGAACTCGAGACCTGCCGACGACTCCTGGGCACCGAACCGGAGAAAGTCTTAGAGCTTCTCGCCAACACGCCCGATTGGTCGGTTTTCCTGGAAGACGAGGACCTTTGACTTTAGCCCACGTTCGTTCGCTCGGCAGTTAGTCGCCGCCTATTGCAATTCGAACCCAACCCATAAGGAGAGGAATGATGGCTGCGGCGAAACACACATGGCTGCAGGAATACGACGCCGAGCTTAAGGCGCAGTACTTCGGCGGGCTCAATCGTCGCTCTAAGGTACTCAACCGGATGGTTCGCATAACAGGCCTCCCGCGGTGGTACATCAAACGGCAAGCTGCGCGATTGGGCCTGACGATGAAGATGGATCGAAAGCCTTGGACGCAAGCCGAGTTGACGCTTCTGGAACGCCTCGTCGGTCGCGCGTCCGCTGCGACGATCGCTAAACGTTTGCACCGGCCCGAGAGTTCGGTTGTGAACAAGTTGAAGCGCCTGGGATCCTCCCGGCGAGTGCGAGAGGGCTACACGATGCGGGACCTTGAGCAGTGCTTGGGCGAAGATCACCACAAAATTTCGGTTTGGATTGCGAACGGCTGGCTTCGGGACCGCCATCAAGGAACGCACCGGCATGGTGGGAACGGCAACGACATCCACCGTATTCGGGAGAAGGACATCTTGCGCTTCATCAAAAACCACCCTCAGGAGATCAATCTGGGCAAGGTGGATCAAATGTGGTTCTTGGATTTGGTTTTGCTGCGAGGCCGGGAGGTGCCGGAGTCGAACACTTCACGCATTGAAAAGGCAGATGAGGACACTGCGACAGCGTGACGTAAGCCGAGGCTGAAGTCTGCTGATCTAACGCGTGACTGGCATTCCGAGAATTGTCCTGATTCTCAGACGCTCGCTCATTTCTCGTGGCGATCCGTTCGTTCTCTCCAGCCATCTCGTAAAATCCCCGAGTTTGACTTCGTGCTCTACGCGAACATCCGCGACGGACACGCGCACTACATTGAAACCTTCAGCAATTCCCGCGACCCATTCATTGCCCCGAAGAGCCGCAAGACCCTGAGCCACTGCCTCGTAGAGAGTGGCGGCCGTCACCTCGACGGTGTGTGATACCCCATCCATGTCCTGAATCGTGACCCGGCAAGATCGGACCGCCATGGAGAGGAACGTATCATATTCGCCTTTTGTTCGCCATCTAGGAAACCCCTGTAACGGAATCAGCCGGGCGGCGACCTATCGCCTGCTTCTGAGGGGGAATTAGCCACGGCCTAGCCAAGAAGAAAGGAATAAAGTCATGAGTACTGCGATCACACCTGGTGCAGCCAAGGCAGCATCCGCAACAGCCTCGTCTGTTCACGATATCCCACTGGATCGAATCCGCGAATCCAACACCAACCCGCGTCGTGCCTTTGATGAAGCCAAACTCAGGGAGTTAGCCGAGAACATCAAGTTGCATGGGGTCTTGCAAGCGATCCTCGTTCGTCCCGCTCCCGACGGCGCAGCCGGCGCGTACGAGCTGGTTGCCGGCGCCCGCCGTTTTCGTGCCTCGAAATTGGCGGGCAAAGACACGATCCCGGCAACGGTCCGGGACCTCAGCGATGCCGAGTGCCGGGAAATTCAGCTCATCGAGAACCTGCAGCGCGCCGATATTCATGAACTGGACGAGGGCAGCGGCTATCGGGCGTTGATGGAGCTGAAGCCGGATTACTACACAGTAGAGACGATCGCGGCACAGGTTGCCAAGAGCCCGTCGTATGTGAAAGGCCGCATTTCTCTCACCGATCTGATTCCCGCGGCGCAAACGGCGTTCTACGAGGGAAAGCTCACCGTAGCTCACGCCCTGGAGCTCGCTCGCCTTCAGGCGAATGACCAGGACCACGCTCTCATGGAATGCTTTCCTGGCCACCGCAGCGCCAACTCGATTCTTAGGGACCGCAAGGCAGAAGCACTGACAGTCCGAGAGCTTCGCGAGTGGATCGACCGCGAAATTCATCTGGACCTGAAGAATGCGCCGTTCGATGGCACCGACGCCAACTTGTTGCCAACAGCGGGAGCATGTTCGGCCTGTCCCAAACGAACCGGGAACAATCGTCTGCTCTTCCCGGAAATCAGGAATAAATCTCTGTGCACAGATCCCACATGCTACAGGGCCAAACTCCACGCTCTCGTCCAGCTGCGCATTGAGCCTTTGGTGAAAGACGGCCAGAAGCCGGTTCAGATTTCCTCGGCTCCCTACTGGCAGGCCCGCTCCAAGTCTCCCGACACGCTGTACGAAGGTCAGTATCGTCGTGTGGAACGCGAAGGGGAGTGTCCGAGTACTCAAGTCGCCGTCATCGTGGACGGGCGAGAAGCAGGGACGGTCTTGCGCGTTTGTGCGGATGAGAACTGCAAAACGCACCGGCAGTTCTCTCGTTACGAAATCTCGCCAAAGGAGCGCGAACAGCGCAGAAAGCTCGCGCTCGCAATTCGGGTTCAGAAGGAATCGCGTTCGCGGGTTTTGCAGGCCGTTCGGCAGAAGCTTCCTGGAGAATTGGCGCGTGCGGACTTTGAGATGGTCGCACTCGACTACTTCCGGCGCCTCGGCCATGACAACCATCATCGGCTGTTCCAGGTATACGGCTGGGAAGAGAACAAGACGAAGACATCCTGGGGCGGAACTGCTGTAGATCATGAGAAGCTGGCGGAAGCCCAAATCCGATCAATGACTGCGGCAGACCTTAACCGCTTCATGGTGATGTGCGCTCTCGTTCCCGATCTGTACTGCCCGGGTTACAGTTCTGCAGAAAACCTGTCGAAAGAGGCGAACCTTATGCGAACGGCGGCGCGCTACAGGGTCGACGTATCGAAGACAACCGCGGTAGTCACTACCGAACTGTCAGCCAAAAGGAAAGGCGGCAAGGCAAAATCCGGCAAACTCCAGAAACACGCGAACAAGTAAGGCGCGAGATCAGCAATCTTGCCGACGGCATCCAGTCCCTCGCGAGCTACCATGGTCGCTGAGTCTTTCGCCTCCCAAGCAGAAGCGCCGATAACCAAAGCGCTTCTGCTTCCCCAGCAGTTGCGCCGAGCGGATGGCCGGCTAGTCGGGAATATTCGGGCCCCGCGCTGTACTTGGAAATGTGACCGTTAGTTCACACCGTGAGGCGCTGGATGTTCTCTGGTGAATTCGAGAGCTGAATGTGAATCAACACAACTCGTAACAATGGAACCCTGGGTCCATTTGGGTCCAATCGCCCCCTGAATACGATGCGCTGACCCAAACAAGAACCATCCAGAACCAAGAAGAATCAAGGAGGGAGCTAGTCTCATTTTTCTTTCCAACTAAAGGGTCCGCACTGGAACCCACGCAACCCGTTAGTGCTTGCAAAAACCCCAAAGGCGAAGCAATTCAATTAGATCTTCGACCGCAGTAAGTGCAAACTCGGGTCGTAGCGAGCGCCCGGTTTTAGTAGGACCTGTCGGGTGTGTCTGTCCATGGAGAATGCGGATCTTCTGCATAAGGTGATATTCGAGATAGCTCCAGCCCGACGCGCCATCCTCGGGATTCGCGTCGATGAACTTCTTAATCGTTTGCAAGTTCGTGTGCAGATCGCGGCTCGTTTCCACAGTTCCGAGACGATCGGCGACCACGGCTTCCACGATGTTCTTTGCTTTCGTCACAACTTCGCGATAGCCGTTCGAGGTGATCGCTCGGGCCATATCGTCAAACTGGGCGGCGACTTCCTGTGCTAGGAGAGGAGCCTTCAGGCTAGAAAAGTCTGCACGGGGAATGTGCGACGAAAACCGAACGGGAGAAAGAGTCAGCACCCACTGATTAAGTAGATCAAGCTCTTGGCGAGTCAATTGCCACAATGCACCATCCCTTTCCATGCCCGTCAGAAAGTATCCTGGACCGTCTGAGGGTGAACCCAAAGACGTTGCCTTGGTGGCCCTCCGATATCGGAGAGCTCTTTTCCCGGGCCGGGTGTAGGGGCCGTCCTGGAAGGTTAAGACAACTTCATCGACGAATATGAAGAGCAGTCCCCAACGGTGAGGAGGCCCATCCGGACAAGCCGTAAAAGTAATCAGCCAGCAGCGATCCGAGGCGAGCCAGCTTTTTGCGGCGAGAATGCTTTGTTCGTCGGTTGAAGGGAGGTAGGCCGCTCGGAACAAGGTGGGCTGGGGATCAAGTGCGTGCGCAATTCCATTTGTATCTGGTGCGAGCCATAGAGACACATTGCTTCGCTGAAGCAGGAATAGCTCGCTTGTCTCCGAGGCATTCACGTTGTTCTACTCTCGATCTGGCCGACGTTGGTGCATCATATCAGTCGCCGAGTTTTCGGTCGGTAACGATCGCTGGTAGACGCTAGTTTCGAGTAGATCAAGTTGGTTATCAATAGTCCTGCCAATCTCGAAGCGTACGAGCGGATGGTGGAGGCGATTCGCGGCAAGATGAGTTTCGCGTTCGCCGGGGCCGGCGTTTCAAGACCGCTGGGCTACCCGACATGGCCTAGGCTGCTCGATCGGCTCGCCGCCGAAACGCGCGCGGCATGTGGTGAGGATATTTCGGATGAACAGGGACGGCCGCTAACTGTAAGTCAAGTGGAAGGACTGGACGATCTGCTCGTCCGAGCGGAAATATTCAAATGCAATCTCAAAGACCGCTATGGCGATCTCATCCGTGAGATTTTTGCCCGCAAAAACCGAGTGACCGGAGATATCAAGGAGTTGGCGCGGCTGCCTTTCCAACACATTCTGACAAGCAACTACGATGATTCATTGGAGATGGCTCACGAAGAGTTGGAATTGCAACACGAATCTATTTGCCTTGTTGATGACGCTACTCGGGAATTTGTGAACAGGCTATTCGACCGGCAATACCCGAAGCGAATCGTGCACGTCCACGGCAGGTTCGACAATCCGGCGAGCATCGTCTTGACGGAGAAGGAGTACGCGGCCGTCTACGGGTCGGAGGTGGTCGAGAAATTTTGGGGCGTTGTGCCCATATATAGAACTTGCGTGTTTCTCGGATTTTCCTTCACCGACGAAGAAATCACGGAAGAATTCAATCTGAAGAACTTTAACCGTGCCCATAGGGACGGCTCGCAGACGCCTCACTTCGCACTCCTTGCACTGGCGGACGCGGATTCGGAGAAGGAAACGGTGCTAAGAAGCCGTTACGCGATGAAGTATGGGGTTGACGCGGTCTTCTTTGATCCGGTCGATTCCATGTTTACGGGCCATTCGAACGTGATCGGAAGGATCGTGCGCGATATCTCGCCGCCCATTATGGGTGGCACAGTTGGTCGGCAAGACCCCACTAGCGTCGCGGATGACGTGGCACACCTTGAAGCTTTGACAGCTACCAATATGAAGAGGGGCGCAACAGGAGAACTGCGATGATCGAATTGCGCCGCGCCGGTCTGATGGAATCGCTGGAGAGGTGCGCTGAGCGCGGTCACTTACTCGTTGTTGGGGAGCCTGGAGCTGGCAAAACCTGGCTCCTCAAACAGTTCGTCGCTGTGCGGAAGAGCCGTGGCGATGGCGTCGTTTTTCTGCGGGCGGAAGATCATGCCGTGACATCTCTGGCCAGCTTGCTTAAGAGCATAGGAACTACGGATTTCGTCGCGGCACTTCGCGGGTATCCGGGCGAACGTAAGTTCTTGGTTATCGATTCGCTAGATTCTCTCCGGGCGGAAGCTTCGCAACGAGCCTTCCGAGACCTAATTCGTATCGTCCAAACTGAGGTGCCGGCTTTCACGGTAGTGGTCAGCATTCGGACGTTCGATATGCAGCGATCTCCTGAGCTGCAAGAGCTATTCCCGTTGAAGGGCGAGCTACCATCCAGCGGGCTACATACCTTATCGCGTCATTTCCTGGTTCCCGTTTTTTCCGAAGAGGAACTAGACGATGCTGTGACACATGACGAAAGGCTGCGCCCGATCGTGAGTTCCGCTTCAAGCGATGCGAAGACGCTACTGCGCAACCCGTTCAACCTTTGGCTTGTAATTCACCTATTGAACGCTGGAGCACCGGTTGATTGGCTATCGGCGATTCAATCTGAGGTCCAACTCCTTGATCGCTATTGGCTTTACCGAATCGATTCCCGAACCGATGGCATTTCCAGAAATGCGGTTTTGAAGGTTCTTACCGAGCGCATGGTCGATTCAAGAGCGATGGCGGTGGCGTTGCGTGATTTCGAGGTTTCGGCGATTCCCGATGGGCCCTTGAACGGCTTGCTCAGTGACGAGATCCTTTCAAGAAGCGAAAGCGATCGAATTTCCTACATGCACAACATTCTCTTCGATTTCGGAATTTCAAAGCTTCTAATCGATGAAGAGAACGTTCTGGCGTTTCTCTTGGCTGCCCCGGCGAGAGGAATTTTCTATCGGCCTAGCGTTTCGTACCTCATGGGGCGGCTTTGGTTTCGCGACCGCGGACTTTTCTGGAAAACAGCCGAACAGTTCTTCAAGCGTGGCGTCCGTACACCCGCAATCGTGGCTATCACCGCTGCCCGAGCGATATTCGATCTTGCACAAACATACGATGACCTGAAGCCAGTATTTGCGATGTCTCCTGAATCGCGGTTACGGGCAATCGTCTTCTTGTTGCGGGCTATCCAGGCTCTAGATGGGCTCACTTCAAGCAAGCGCTACGAGTGGATCAAGTTTCTCGTAACCTCACTCGATTGTCTCGACAAGCAGTTCCTCAATGAGTGCGTCGCGCTGATTGAAGCCGCCTTGCGCGACGCGATTCACCCATTGGAAAGACGGGTGCTGTTGCTGGCTGCCATTCAATCGATTCGATGGATTTGGGAGCAGGCAGAAACAGAGGCCGACATTTCCGATGCGCGAGGTCTGGCAGACTTCGCCGCGGGCCGTCTATTACCTATCGTTGTTCAAAACTACTCAGTTGACCCTGACGAGACGAAACATGTGCTCACGGACGTGCTAGGCCGTTTCGAGAATCCCCGCTCCTCTGCGAACGAAGCGTTTCGCGTTGCAAGCAATCTGGATTCGGTAATTGAGAGCGATCCAGGCTTGGCTTCAGAAGTATATGTCGCGATTCTAGGCCACGAGGAGGTGTCGGAGGAACAGACGCAAATTGGGGGCGCGGTGCTTCCATTGTTAAGTACACGTGCTCAAGACTTTTCGCTCGCGTACTACGTCCTAGGGGTGAAGTTCGGCCAGCTTGCCAGACGGGACCTTACAATGGCCGCGAAAACAGCCGCACATTGCGTGACAGCACAGGTCAAACGTAAAGAGGGAGACACTATCGCGACACTTCGTGCTTACGAATGGAAGTTCGAGTTTCTCGGCAGAACACTGACGTTGAACTCAGATAGGAGTGAAATTTGGGATCATTCCCACAAGGATTATGCAGCCGTACAGCTGGTGGACCAGCTTCTTTTCACGATTAAGTCACAGCTGGAGTCTGGCGAATTGACCGCGGAAGAGGCACGCGTCACGCTGTGCGAGCTCGGCGAGGCCAATTCCTTCGCTGTGACATGGAAGCGAGTGCTGACGTACGCCTCGCACACCCCTGAAATCTTGGCGATCATGCCCGATCTACTCAAGGTACCGGAGCTCCTGGCTGCGCCCGAGACAACGGGTGCCGCGGGTATGGCAATAGCGAAGGCATATGAAAAAGATCTGTTTAACGCTGAGGATCTGCAGGGCATTGTGCTTGCAATACTTGGCATTCCCAACCTCCCTCTCGCATCAATCTTCCGTGACCCTCTCATGGTTCGTGATGCGCTCTTAGAGTGTATTCCAGTAGAGAAACGGGGGGCGGAAGTCACCGCGACGCTTGAGGGTCGTCGCAAAGTGGAGTCAGCCGCGCGGGCATCCGCTAGTTTGTTGCAAATGAGCCACGGGATTTGGGGACCAGACGAAGAAGACGGATGGCTGAAGAGACAGGGAGTGGACACCAAACGGGCCGACAATCGGGCGTTGCTGACAGCGGCTCGCGGTCTCAAGTCGTTTGAGACGGGGTTCATAAATCAAACACCGTCACAAGGCGAAGCCGAGGAGATTCTCGACAATTTGTGGAAGGCTTACGAGCTAATAGAACGAAACAAGACCGCTGACGAAAGGGTCGTGACGGACGCTTTTACGACGATCGCAGGGGTGGCGAAAGCGATCCTCAGGAACAAAGAATTCGCTGAAGAGTCCGAAGCGATCGTAAGATGCAAGTCAATCGTGACTTCCGCGGCCGAGTATCCGCTTCCCTTGCCACGCGAAGATGCCGACACTAATTTTGACCGCCCAGCCTGGAGTCCGACCCCTAAGACCGAGGCAGCACAGGGCGTCATGAACTATCTAGGGAACTGGGGTACGGACGATCGACTGAAGTCGGTGGCCGTTAGGCTCAGTGGTGACCCTTCACCTGCCGTGAGATTGCAAATCACAATGAGCCTGACCTATCTGTACGAGAAGAATCGTGATTGGTTTTGGAGGATCGCTAACGCTCGGCTTCCCGTAGAAAACGCAATCGGCGTTCTTGCTTCGTTGGCGCAGGCCGTAACGCATCCTTACATTGCAAAGAGAGAGCGAAAAGCTGTTATTGACTGGCAGGCAGCACTTTTGGGGCGAGAACTTTCGACCGATAGTATCGACGAAGTCTTGAAGGTTTTGGCGCATTCGCTCACGGATTTGTTTGTGTTCTTTGGTGATGCAAACGCAGCCAAGATACTCGAAGCCTTTGAAAGACAACCCGGAAGATACTCAAAAGAGCTCACTCAGGTAGCCCTCTCAGCCACAGTTTACCTTTCCGACGGAATCGGTAGCGAAGATCGAACAAAAGCTGAAATACGCGCACGAGCTAGATCGGTTTGGACGCGGGCATTAAACTGTGCAGACGTGGTGATCTCGGAGTACTTCAGCACGCCGAGACCAGCTTCCCCCGAAGAACTTGCTCGCGAGCAGGCTACCCTGAGGGGGGCACTGACCATAATCGACAGTGCGGTTTTCCAGCTTTACCTGCTTTTTCGCGTGGATGCACATCTAGTCCGTGACAATCTTCCTTCGTTGGAAGATCCACAAAGAAGAAAGCTGTTTGAGGAGCTGGAGACTATCTGGCGACTACTGCTCGGTCCGATTGGGCCGCAACACAAAGGGGTGCTGCCAGCGCAAACAACTCATCATCTGATGGAGCTGTTTAGGTCAACAGTCGCCTACGATCCACCGCGCGTGCTGCAACTGGCCGCGGATTTGTTCAAAGGCTTCAACATGGGATACCAGTCCGATCAGATGGCTATTGGAGAAATCGTGCAATTTGCGGAGACGATACTAGCGGACCACAAGGAGATTCTAAAAGACCCTTCCAATGCCGCCAATCTGGCTTCAATCCTAGACCAGTTCGTTGAAGTGGGGTGGCCCCAGGCGACGCAACTTGTGATGAGGCTCGATAGCGCGGTGCGATAATCCGACGTAAGCCGTGCTCAAACTGTGCCAGAACTCAATATTCCGAAGACAAAGAAGTTGGCTTCCGGCGGTTCTCGCAGCCCCCAAGATGTTGGAGGAGCCGAAAACTGCGGGCGACCATGGAAATAGTGGAACAGACGAGGAGGTTTCAAGAGCAGATTCGCCTCCTTTCGAGAAGTCGCTGCGCGTTCTAGATGCCTGTACGCGGGGGATGTCATGTGCCCAAAAGCAAGCGGAAGCAAGCTCGATGATGCCTTCGAGAAGCTATCCGAATTGATCAATCGTATCCACGCGCGCGTAAACGCGCAAAATGTGTTCTCTCCGGAGGTCTTGCGGAAGGCCCGCATGATTCTCGGAGTCCTTCCACTGCTAGAGGAAGAAGCCGAGGAATTCAGCGATGCTGTGGCGATGATTTATGAGCTTATGGCTGCGAAGAGAGAGCACGTAAGTCTCTCCGCGACGGAATCCCTGATTCAGGCCACGGTCGTAGATAGCGTTGACGTAAACAAAAGCAGCCAAGAACGTGACTTTAACCGACGATTGACGGCCGCGATCGCTGCACTGAGAACCGCGCTTTCGCAAGAACCAGGAGACTGGACCGTCTATCACGAAGTTCGAGGATTGGCGCCAGATGGCCTGCCATTCAAGGTGGGGAACGTGGAATTCTGCCTTGTGGATGATTACCTAGGTGCAGCAATCAGATCTTCAAAAATCCGGGACGTGGTGGAACCACTGGCAAAGGGAAGAACGTATGGCAAAGTCACCGTACAAGCGCAGGATTATGGCGCCGCAAATCTTGTCGCGCTAAAGCAGCTCCGTTTGGCAGTAGATGTCGTGAATTTTTTTACCGACGTGTTTGGCGGTGCGTATCAGTTCCTCTTCCTGCCGGGAGATCGAGAAATGACACACACAACTTCGTTCATGCTTCAAGAATCCAGACTGTCCCATACGAGCTCGACTAACTCCGGACCGCTCGCTCCTACGTATCTCGGTTACATAAACGAGAAGCGTGCGCATCGGTCTGGATTCGATAGAGTGTCTTTGCTGTTAGGTGCGAAAAACCGGAGCGCATTGGAAGACCGACTTCTGGCGTCCGTTCAGTGGGCTGGTAGGGCTGCTGTCGAACAACGCGGGGAAGAAGCATTTCTGCTGTTCATTATAGCTTTGGAGTCGTTACTCTTAAAGAAAGATATTGTCGCAGAACTGAGATTTCGATTTGCTCTAAACGGATCACATCTCCTTGTAACTAAGCTCGATGTCCGCAAGCGGGTGTTCGATGACCTTACGAAGGCATACGACAAGAGGTCACAAATCGTTCACTCAGGAAGCACGCAGGTCGCGATCACCGAGCTTAGGAGAATCCACACTTACGTGCGCGACGCTATTTTAGCTGTCCTTTTAAATCCGGTATTTATTGAGATGGATGAGGATCAGTTTGACAACTGGTTCAAGGAGCGGGCTCTAGGATCGGCGGAAGAATCCGCTACCTCTAATTGAGGGGTTCTTTGCAGCCCATCAGATTCATGTTCAGGAGTGGTCGCACCGAAACATTATCGAGAGAGACAGGAATATGGCGGAGAGCCGCTTTGAAGAAGCCGTATGGGTTTGGGTCCAATCGCCCCCAAGAACGATGCACCCACCCAAACAAGAAGTATGCAGGGCCACTGGAGTGAACCCCTAGAGTGAGACAGTTTGATGTAGCACACTTTGGGAGAAAAGAGCTGCCAAAGCAGGCGCGCTGGCTGTACCAAGACTGTACCAGAGCCCAATGTTTTCACGCGCTGGGGGTTAGCTTTGAGCGAAAAGCAGATTCCCCAAATTGTTGAAAACCTTGAAAAGTCACCATAGGGAATGGAGCCGTTGGAGTCGAGTGTCGTGCGCCCAAGG
>Ga0187782_10001832_pt1 | contig 15656 bp, 22 predicted proteins | sample 0715_SJ02_MP15_2_FD_132454 | JGI IMG/M metagenome (GOLD analysis project Ga0187782, IMG submission 132454) | Tropical peat soil microbial communities from peatlands in Department of Meta, Colombia - 0715_SJ02_MP15_20_MG | ecosystem: Environmental > Terrestrial > Soil > Wetlands > Peat | place...
CTCGGCTTCTTCACCTGCGGCTTCCAGCTTGCGTTCATCACGGTGCACTTGCCGGCTTATCTGATCGATCGCGGTCTATCGGCGACGGTCGGCGGCTGGACGCTTGCTGCGATCGGACTGTTCAATATCGTCGGATCGCTCACCTACGGTTGGCTGTCCGACCGCATGCCGAAGCGCTACCTGCTCTCGTTTAATTACTTCGTTCGCGCGCTAGCGATATTGGCTTTTATCTCCTTCCCGGTGACGCCGTTCAGCTGCGTCGCGTTCGGTGTGGTCATGGGCCTGGTATGGCTCTCGGTGGTGCCGCCGACTAATGGCATCATCGCCGTCATGTTCGGCACCCAGTGGCTGGGCACATTGGCGGGCTTCGCCTTTCTCAGTCACCAGATCGGTGGTTTCCTTGGCGTATGGCTGGGCGGCATCCTTTTTGAGCGCTTCGGTTCTTACGACCCGGTGTGGTGGTTGTCGATCTTGTTGGGCGTATTCTCAGCGCTCATCAACATGCCGATCGTCGAGAAACCGGTTTCGCGTGCCGCCGTCGTGCCGGTCTAGAGAGTTCACTCGGCGAACCCAACAGAAACACTCCAGAAATTGGGGGGTGACACCGCGAGACCGTCGATGTCGTTCGGCGTCTTGAGCTGCGGTTCCGAGGTTCTGGCGTTGCACCGACTTCTGCCGTCTTTGACACTTACCGCTCATCAGCGCGATGGGGGGTGGAATCGGCGAATGCGAGCCGATGGCATCTGATCAGATGGGCGCGCCACCCAGTGTATTCAATTCACGCCTCAGTCAAAATAATTCATTACTCGATATCAATTCCATCACCTATGTATTCGACCATCGCTACTTGCACAGTGCCGTGGCCCTGATCGGGTAGATCGACCAGAAGGCAATGATGCAACCGACGTGATAATGCCATGCAGTATCCCATCCCTAGGAAATTTCCGCGCCATTGTCTGGGCCGGCAGAATCTTGCCGAGCCGATCCTCTCCGAGGCAGTCCGACCCGGGAACGGACATGTGCGCTCCTGCCAGCGCCAGAGAACTGGATCGACTGGCAACGAGCCCACGCCAGCTCGCTATGTGGATCCAGCAATCACGATAGTTCCCGCTTTTTTCTCATCGCCTCCCGCGCGCATATTTCCCGGCTTGCCGATCCGCTCGCGCGCGAAGATTAGGACCATCGTCGCACGGGCGATTCAGGTGATACGGCTGTGGAAGAGGAGGTCTGACGGGCGTCGCGAGCTCGGCCGGCTTAGCAAACTTGAGCTGCGCGATATCGGCCTCACCGAGTATGATGTTTACAAGGAAACACGCAAACCATTTTGGCGCGAATAGCCCCCGCCTGCTGCCTCCTTGAGCAGACACTAGACACGGATCGGCCATGAAAGATGTTTATTGGAAGAAAAATCTCAAAAATACCATTTCTGTTCTCATTATCTCTTTCGCGCAAATCTTTGTAGCGTCTGCTCTTGCAGCGGATTATAATGTTGTTGTCGACTGCATCCGCAATCCTGCCACCGCATGGATGCAGATAACGGAATGCAAGACTGTGAAGCAATTAAATCTTGAGCTGGTTTCCAAAATGCGGCCGCGCAGTTGCGACGCAAAGTAGTTTACGCGCGTGTCGACGCACAGCTTTTACCACGGCCCGTGAGCGAGCCATCGTTCGACCATGTCGAGGCGATCGCTGCCCCAAAACGGTTCACCATCGACGAAGATCCAAGGCGAACCGAACACGCCACGGGCGACGGCTGTCTCGCTATGCCGGCGGGCGATGGCCTTTACCTCGGGATCGGTCATGCCTGCCAGCATCATGTCGTGATCAAGGCCTAGCAGCGAAGCCTGCCGCGCGATCGCATTTGGATCGTCAGTATCGAGCTCATCCCTGAAGTAGCCGATGACGACGTGCTTGGCTAGGCGGGCCGCACCGTGGGGATCGGTGCGCTCGATGTGGTAGAAGGCGCGGATGGCGGGCAGCCCGACCTTAGGATGGCGCTTGGGCAGTTTAAACCCGACACCGCGGAATCGGGCCAGACGCTGCCAATCGTGCCGCGCGTATTCGCCCTTTAGTGGCGTGCCGCTCAAACCTTGCGCGCCGGTGAGCTTGAACGCAGCGCCAAGGGTAAAAGGGCGCCACAGCACGCTCCGCCCGTGACGCTCCGCTAGTGCCTCAATCTCGAGTGCGGCGAAATAGGCGTAAGCCGATGCGAAGTCAAACCAGAACTCGATAGGTGAGAAAGCTCGCGCTGCGTTCATTTCGAAAATCTCCGCACGACCCGCCGGTCGAGCCTGGACCTGCTCTCCGACCGACCTCTTCGGCAAAAGCGATGCCAGTTATTTTAAATGCTGGAGAGGCATATCGGATATGGTGCCGACCCAATTGTGTTGTCTCCTCTCCCAGACCGAGAAACTAGGGGCCGGGAAGTTCGGGTCGCCAAAACAACCTACTGCAACGGCAACCAGGCCGGGAAATGCTTCTGCCTCCCAATACACCGTCGAGCCGCAAGATGGGCAAAAGTGAAAAGTAAGCGATTTCCCGGCGTCGGATAACCGTTTGAATCCAGTTGAACTACCGGAAACAGAGATAAGCTGCTCCCGGGCAAACCAGGCTTGATTGGCAAAGACCGCGCCGGTCCGCCGTTGACATTCAAGACAATGGCACATCGAAATTCGTTTGGGCTCACCTTCGCAAGTAAGGTGCAGTTGACCACAATTGCACGCAGCTCGACGAGTCGTCATTCACACCCTGCTTAAATTGGCGTAAGGCCTTTTAATCCTGATTACGCTACCAAGTTTTTGGTGATAGCATGTGCTGAGAAAATTTCACTTGCATATTAAAGACATTCAACAATTGTGCCACTGGCTCGATGAGTCGTTTTCATCCTCCGCGGACGATTAGTCGTTTGCGATCAGCGCGGCGGCGCTTCAAGGTGCGGCCATCCCAACGCGTCGGGGTTCACGAGTGCATTCACCGACAATGCTGGCGATGCCGACCCTTTGCAGTTCAGCGGCAAATATTGTTCTTAACGTATCGAGTGGCAGTATCTGAGCGGCTGTCAAGCCGAACTGCTGATCTGGAAACTTGTAAATAGTTAGAAAAGGCAGCTTTTCGTAGAAGGCGAAAGAAGATGCTGGAAGTGGCGCTTGATAGAGATCAAAGGGCTCGCATCCGAACCATATCCTGGGGCGACCCTGTCATCAGTGTTGAAGCCGCACGCTCGCTTAGAGGTGTTGACTTTGTTCGCAAGATTATGAACGGTCAGATTCCTGCACCGCCAACTTTTGAATTGATTGGGTTTCGGCTGATCGGTGTCGAGCCAGGAGAGGTGACTGGAGATTTTGAACCAGCCGAATTTCATTATAACCCGATGGGCGGTGTGCATGGCGGCATCGTGTGCTTTCTGCTCGACTCAGTGATGGGTCTTGCCGTGCACTCTCAATTACCCACCGGGAGCCTGTTTGCCACGCTCGAGGCCAAGGTCCATTTCGTTCGTCCGATTTCGGCAACGACGGGCAGGCTCCTTGCGCACGGCAAGGTCGTTCATCCCGGGGCACGAATTGCAACCGCAGAGTCGCGTCTGGTCGATAAGAGCGGCAAACTCTTCGCGCATGGTACCGCGACCTGCATCGTTGTTCCTGAAACCTCACAGAAAGTGCCGGTTCTCGCGGGCGATCTATAGCGATTGTCGGACGAGTCGATTTCAACATGAGCAGCCCACACTAATGGCCGCTGCGACAACCTACGGCATTACCTAGAGGGAGATACCATGACGGTTCGCATCGAGCGGCAGGATCGCATCGTGACGATTGTTCATTCGCGCCCCGAGGTGCGAAACGCCGTCAACCCGGAGCACGCTGACGCACTCTATGAGGCCTTTGTAGCTTTCGACAGCGACGAAACCGCAGACGTAGCTATCCTCTGGGGTGAAGGCGGCGTGTTCTGCGCCGGAGCCGATTTGAAGAGCTTGGCGACCCGTGACGAATCTGAGCCGCGTCCTTCGCTGGAATTCCCCAAGCAGGGCGGCAGCATTCCACGTGGGCCCATGGGGCCATCGCGGCTCCAGCTTCGTAAGCCGGTTATCGCGGCAATTGAAGGCCCCGCAGTGGGTGGTGGCATGGAACTCGCGCTGTGGGCCGACTGCCGCGTCATGGCAGAGGGAGCCTACATGGGCGTTTATAACCGGCGTTGGGGGATTCCGCTGTCCGACGGGGGTACCGTACGGCTTCCACGGTTGGTCGGCCTTGGCCGTGCGCTTGAAATAATTATGACGGGACGCAAAGTGGAAGCGGAAGAATGCTTACGGATCGGGCTGTGCGAGAAAGTGGTACCCAACGGGCGCACGCGACAAACTGCCGAAGCGATGGCCCACGAAATCGCACGATTTCCTCAAGCATGCATGCGCGCGGATCGCCGCTCTGTTTATTTGCAGTACGCATTGCCTGAATTGGTTGCGCTTGAGATGGAGTGGACGAACAGCACCGGCGTCTTTAAAGCCGAAGGCGCCGCGGGTGCCGCGCATTTCGCCCGGGGTGCCGGCCGGCACGGAACGTTTGCCAATCCCCAACCAGCGGCCCGGTCGATCGGCTACGATGTTGCAGTCCAATCAGCGGGGCGCGACGAAGGTTAACGCCAGGAGAAGCGGTTGATCTAAGACTTCGCAGCCCGACGGTTTGTCGATTGATTTCCAGTTCCAATGACATCGGATAATTGACGAATTTTTCTCGCTTGGTGTCGAGTATTTCTCGTTTGTAGCGCCGGTCCAAATCACCTCATATGCAATTGGTCCTTACAAACGTCTTTTATGAAGACGGCTGGGGACCTGTGCGAGAAGAACATATTAAGCGCGCGACAAAAATCAGGAAAGAGAAAAGAGTAATGTCAAGCATATTTTCTGATGTGGAATCACGCTTTTCTGGTACGGAACCAAAAATATCAAGTGTGAACGCTGCTGTCGGATATCTGTCACCGATGATCGAACGCCCGTACAATTATATGTTCCAGCCGCCAGACGGTAAACCCTGGCAAAATTGCGATTATCAGATGAGCACTGTCAAAATCACCGATGCTCGAGCTTTGACTGTGGCACCATCTATTCAGCGCGAGGGATATGAGATGTTGTGGGATGCCCCTACCGGAATGTTAGACTTTGAGGATAAGGACGCTATTCAAAATCGTTATTATGAAGAAGCTGCCGAGCTTGCGAAGTGGGTCACCGGAGCTGACCACGCATACGTTTTCGACCATGTCCTCCGACGGCGAGAGAAAGGACGCCCTGCGCTTGACTTCGGACGCAAGGGTAACCCTGGCCGTCCGTCTGCTGTGGGACGCGTTCACAATGATTACAGCGAAGCGTCCGGCCTAAAACGGCTCGATCTCGTACTGTCAAATCGGAACGATTTACCCGAAGTGCAGCGTTTTGCAATTGTCAACATCTGGCGCTCTGTTCGGGCAAAAATCGTAGATACGCCGCTCGCCTTGTGCGATGCGCGTACGATCTCAGCAAAGGATCTGGTGGCCGCCGACATTCACTATCCGACTCGCTCAGGCGAGATCTACCTCGTTTATAATTCTTCGCGCCACAAATGGGCCTATTTTTCCGAAATGGATACTCACGAGGCGCTGATCTTCAAGCAATACGACTCGCAAGTAAACGGTGTGGCTCGCTTTACGCCGCACGCAGCATTCGATTTGCCAGAGATCGCAGCCGATGCGCCGGTCAGGGAAAGCATCGAAATCCGATGCCTCGTAACTTACGGCTGATAGACGCTCAGTGGCGATGAAGCGGTTAAGCAACGCGAGGCTATTTGAGAGGCACCCCATCGGTTGGCGACATGCAACGTGCTTTTCGTCCACTAGCCGTCGAATGACTAAGAGAGGTGCCTCGAAATGATCTGTGATAGATGTGGCACACCGAAGCAGCCAATTGGCCCACGCTACGACCTCGATGGCTGGGGGCGTGAGTGCCTGCGCTACGCCTGCTACGCCTGTGGGTATAGCTGGACGGAGCAAATTGCGAATGCTGGTCCGGTTTTGCGAGTTGTGCCGAGCAGGTCGCGAGACAAAAGCTCTGTTTTAGCCAAAGCCAGATAAAACGCGGGAGTATGCGACGATGACGGACCTGGCGGTGGTTTCCGACCCGCTGCGCGAAATCGAATTCTGGTTCGAATTTGGTAGCAACTACAGTTATCCGACGGTGATGCGTATTGAGGACGAAGCGCGACGACGGGGCGTTCAAATCATCTGGAAGCCTTTTCTATTAGGGCCGATATTCCGGGCTCTAGGTTTCGAAACTTCTCCGTTTGTACTCCAGAAGGAGAAAGGTGCTTATGTGTGGGAGGATATGGCGCGCCAATGTCGGAAGTATGGACTGCGCTGGACCCGGCCGAGCGTCTTTCCGCGCCTCGGCGTCCTTCCGCTGCGCGTCGTTCTTGTGGGCATCGACCAACCGTGGGTTGGCGAATTTTCCCGGAAAGTGATGGAGCTAAATTTTGCACTGGATCAAGACATCAACCAGGCCGAAGGCATCGCGCCGATATTGATGCAGCTGGGCCTTCCGGCTTCGGAGATCATCGCTCAGGCCCAATCCGAGCCAATAAAGAACCTTCTGCGACAGCAAACCGACCGCGCGCGCCTTAAGGGAATTTTTGGCGCACCCACGTTTTTCGTTGGCAAGGAAATGTTCTGGGGCAACGATCGTCTGGAGGATGCTCTTCTGTTTGCGTCGGAAGGGAGGCTATGAGCGCCTGGTCGCGCTCGGTGAACGTATAACAGCGGCATTTTCGGCATACTGGCATCTTTTATGGGCGAATTTGTCTCATCAAACATGAACTGATATCATTTGTGCGGTTGGATCGCTCGTCACAAGGTACGGCGCAAATTTCCCCAGCCTGCGACGCGCCAAGCAAGTAAGCAATGGTAGAGGCGAAGATCACCATCAGGGAGGTAAAGGCGCGCGCAGTGTTGGCGCCACTCAAGCGACCGATCCGTACCGCTGTCGGCGCGATCCCTTCTGCTCCGCTTGTTCTCATCGATGTCATGACCGAGGAAGGCAGTGGTGGACGCTCGTATATTTTTGGTTATACGGCCGCTGCGCTGATCCCCTTAGTCCGCTTAATCGATGAGATCGCGTCCGAGCTCAGGGGCAAACCAATCGTACCCGTGGAACGAATGCGGGAATTCGACCGCCGCTTTCGCCTGGTCGGATGGCAGGGATTGATCGGGATGGCTGTCGCCGGGTTGGATATGGCATTCTGGGATGCGCTTGCGCGCACGCTAAACCAACCCGTTGTCAGGCTGTTGGGTGGGGCGCCTGTCCAGCTTACGGCCTCCGATAGCTATGGGATCATTGATCCCAAAGCGGATGAAAAAGCGATCTTGCATTCAGTCCAGGACGGGTTCCGCGCGATCAAGATTAAGATCGGCGAAGGAGATCTCAACAAGGACATAGAGACTGTCGGCGCTGTGCGAGCGATGGTTGGCTCCGACGTCAAACTCATGGTCGACTACAATCAGTCGCTCGATGCTGTCGAAGCGACCCGGCGGATCGCGCGTCTTGCAGATTTTGATCTTTATTGGGTTGAGGAGCCAGTCAAAGCCGAAGATCTGCTAGGCCACGCCCAGGTACGCTCCACTAGCCCCATTCCGATTCAGACCGGTGAAAATTGGTGGTTTCCTCGCGGTATGGCCAAGGCGATCGAGGTGGGCGCGTCGGACTTCGCGATGCTTGACGTGATGAAAATCGGCGGTGTTACTGGTTGGCTAAGCGCTATGGGTCAGGCCGAGGCCGCCTCACTTCCCGTTTCAAGTCACATCTTTGTCGAAGTAAGCGCGCATCTGCTCGCCGTCACGCCAACTGTCCATTGGCTCGAACATCTCGACATTGCCGGAGCGATCCTTGCTGATCCGTATCGGGCAGTCGATGGGACTATGACCGCCCGCGGCCCGGGGTTCGGGCTCGAATGGGATGATAAAGCGATCGCGAGGTACGCGTGCGATCGTCTATGACCACACAGCTGCGAAGCCTGTTCGAGTGTGACGCGGTCAAATACCTCGAACAAGCGTTGGTAATCAGCTCCACAGTTGGCAGTCTAAAGTTGCTTTCTTGTGCACCAGCAGCTTAACGCCATTAGGTCAGAAACGTTGCACGATTGAATTCAGAAAACGACAGACCGCCTCGATTTCCCGCTCGTCAAAGCCTTGCAAAAGTCGAGCATTGAGCCGCGCCAGGATTGGGCGTGCCGCTGCAGAAATTTTATTGCCGGCGGTAGTTGCGTAGAGAAGTTGCGCACGCTCATCCAAAGCGGACGGTTTGCGCTTCACCAGGCCTGCCTCCTCCATCCGGTCCACGAGTGCAGTAATCGCCGACGCGTTTACGCCGAGTTCCTCGCTTAGGTCTTTAAGCATCAGGGCGGGGCGTTCCTCTAGGAGAAATAGCACGCCCAACTGCGTCATACCAATGCCGAGTGCATCTTTGAAAGAAGAGTCGGCGCTCTTCTTCAGCCTGTGTTGCGCTAGCGACATCAAAAAGAAAAGGCGTGGCCGCTTTGACATAAGGTTCTGATAAAGACCAGCGCGCCGAAGTCAACCGCATGTCGCGATCACTGACCGGTAGGGCTCACCCCGCTCAGCAAAGGCAGGAGATATCAATTGGTTAAGGATCGTGGCAGCAAACACATAACTTGTTGCCATCGGGATCACGGAAGTATGCCCCATAGTAGTTGGGATGATAATGCGGCCGAAGACCGGGCGCGCCCTCGCTTTGCCCACCGATGGCAAGGGCTCTGGCGTAGCAACGGTCAACAGCGTCTCGACTTGGCGCGAGCAGGGCTACCATCTGTCCGTTTCCCGGGGAGGCATGCTTCCCATCGTACGGTCTGCCGATCAGCAAAAGCGGACGCTCCGCGCCCGTCGGCATCCAACCCGCCCACGGCTTTTCCGGTTCTGAGAATTTCAACGCGAAGCCAAGTTCATCCATAACGCTTTTGTAAAAGGCGAACGCGCGTTCGAAATTGGTTATTCCAATATGGACATGCGAAAACATTTACTTGCTCTCCTCGGATGCCGTTCTATATGGGCGATCTCAATGCTCCGTCGCGAACTCGAATGCATCGCCCAATCTATCGTCGCCCCAAAAGAGCTCTCGACCGACCGCGAATGTCGGGGCACCGAAAATACCGAGTTCTCGGGCGGTTCTCGTCGCTTGTTTCAACAAATCCTCGCCTTCCGCGCTGTTGGCGCGGGCAATCATTGATAGCGTCCTATTGAGCGAAGCGAGAACACGCTCGACATGGTCGCCGACGCCTGGCGCCCGCTGACCTATGAACCATTCATGAAATGTCGCACGAGAATATTCTTCGCACCAACTTTCTTGCGCCGCAATGACACCGACCCGCAATGCGAGAAGATTGGGATCCGCTGGGTAAGGAGCGCGTCCGGTGAAATGGATAGCATGGCGGCGACTGCGCCGTTCAATGTCGTGCCAGAAATAATTCATTTTCACCTCATTCCTAATAAACGAGGTATTATTCTGCTCGATCAAAATTTCACGGAGATTAAACGGTCGCCAGCGCACTTCAATCTGCGCTGCGGACGCCAACGCGCCAATCCGCATGACTGAAAGATAGGAATGAATACTGCCGTAGAAAAAATAGAAGTCGACTGGTTGTGCCAAAACTGTCTCCATGTTGCTCAGAGACTTCAAACCGCGAGGATCACTGCACAATGCCCTCGCGGCCAAACACCGCCATAAGCGTTCCCGTCATAGTGGCAACCAGACGTGGGTCACCTTCCCTATCGAATGCCCACGCTTTTGCGTCGCAAACTGTGAGCGTTCTTCCCGGCTTGACCACATTTGCGCAGAACAGGAATCGATCTCCGCTGGCGCGGCCGAGAAGATTAGTCTTGAATTCTACGGTCAGTACCGCCGCGTCAGCCGGCATAAGCGAAAAGGCCGCATAGCCGCACGCGCTATCAAGCGCTGTCGTGATGATCCCGGCATGCACGAAGCCATGCTGCTGCGTGTAAGCAGCATCATAAGACATCGCAAGGTCCACCTCTCCCGGCGCCAATCGCGCAATCTCGATGCCAAGCGTTTTCATGGCACGTTGTCGGGCAAAGCTAGCGCGGACCCGTTCTTCGAAATCACCATCCTTAGGCCGAAACGGCCTCATATTGCATGGTACCTACTTCACATGTGAAGTAACTTATGATACTGTTCTCTGGGATGTCAATGGTGCACTTCAGTGGGTGAGGGAAATATGGGCACAGCCATGACCCGCGAACAAGCCCGCAGATTCTCTGCTAAGTGGCTGCCGGCGTGGACCGGAAACGATCCTCACAAACTCGCTTCTTTTTACACTGACGATTTGTTTTATTCAGATCCGACGGTTCCAGATGGAGTTGAAGGAAAACCAGCGTTTCTGGCATATTTGTCGAAGCTGCTTGCCAATAATCCGGCTTGGGTATGGACGCAGATAGATGCTATCCCGATGGCTGGAGGGTTTTTAAACAAATGGAGGGTCGACGCCCCCGTCGGAGACAAGACCGTCATCTGTCGCGGGGTGTGCATGGTCCAATTCAAGAAATCGTTGATCAGTCGAAATGAAGTTTATTTCGATACCATGCCGCTGATGGGTGCGATTGCCAGTTGGAACCAGCGAAAATGCGAACACACCTGATCTGATGCTGTCAGGCTGAGAGTACTTCATGCGGCGATGAGAATAATTCATTTGGCAAGGACGGCCCATCCTCTACGGTATTTTGTGGCGGCACTTGTGCCGCTCTTAATGCTGACCTAATTGCCGAGGGCTTCATTGATTTTGCTTTTCGCGCGGTCAGCGCACCCGCAAGGTTGGCGCATTTAATAGACCAAGGGGAACCAGCGGTTGGAGCAATAAGTGGACCGGAGGATCGTGAGGATATGCGTCGTCGCGGCCGTGCCGATCGGTTGCAGCCGCAGATCGGCCAGCGAACGGCAGTTCCGGCTATCATAGCCGACGCGATATGGATGGTGCGGCTTTGGAAAAATAGATCCAGGGATCGTCGGGAGCTCGCTTGTCTAAGTCGACGTGAATTGTGGGATATGGGTTTCAATGAGAGCGAAGCTTACTATGAAGCGCGTAAACCATTTTGGCGTGAATAAGCAGAATTATGCCGGTCGTCTCCTGATACGACCTCAAGAGCACCGCTTTTTAAGCGGCCAACGCAGATGGTAGTCGCAGATAAACAGTGTTGTAAGCTGGGAGGACGGACTTTGCGCGGCAGTTGTTTATGCGGAGGGATTCGTTACGAGATAAACGGCAAATTATCCGAAGCACTTAATTGCCATTGTTCTATGTGCCGCAAGGCGCACGGGGCGGCTTTTCGTAGCCGCGCAAAGGTCCAATCTGCTGATTTTCGCTGGATCGCTGGTGAGCATTTGCTGACATTTTTTGAGTCGTCACCAGGAAACCGCCGTGGCTTCTGCCGTGTTTGTGGTACTCCAATCTTGAGCAAATATGATGCCGATTCGTCGGTATTCGGGTTACCTCTGGGTGCTCTTGACGACGATCCAGGTATTCGACCGGAGATGCATGTCTATGTTGCAAGCAAAGCCCCTTGGTTCTCCATTTCGGACAATCTGCCTCAATTTGCAGAACGGCCCAAACGCGAAAACCGCGGTTGCGTGACCACGCCACGCGATTCCAGACCGGAGGGTGCATAGGGACGCGTCATCCGAACCCCTTATCCGGATAATGACCCCGCCGAGACCGATAGTACCGCAGGCGCAGCGCCGGCATTCGTCGCAAAGCCGTTAAACAGGCTTATAATGCCTTACGTAGGGGATCGAGTCGGAACCATGGCCTTCCGCCTTCCGCCGCTAAGTTCACTTCGGGTGTTTGAGGCTGCTGCCCGGCACAATAGCTTTCGGAAGGCAGCCGAAGAATTGAACCTCACGGCAAGCGCCATCAGTCACGGCGTCCAAAGCCTTGAAAATTGGCTTGGCGCGGAGCTTTTCTACCGCGAATCGCGTGGATTACGACTAACCAAGGCCGGCGAGATTTACGCGCGCATGGTCAACCAGGCGCTGAGCGTTCTTGCTAAGGCCACCGAACAGCTTCCTGGTCGTGCCGCGACTGGAACGCTATCGGTGAGCAGCGCTCCGTCATTTGCGAATAAAATTCTACTACCCCGTCTCGAAAGGTTCATTGCTCAATTTCCGAACGTCCGGGTCACGATCGATACCTCGCATCGCCCAGTTGACCTTACGCTCGACGACGTCGATGTCGCCATTCGTATTTCACCGATCGAGAAGCCTTCGCCGAACTGGACCTTGTTGGCTGCAGAAACGCTTATACCAGTCTGCAGTCCGGGCCTGAAACGGCAATTGGATTCGTTCTCCAAAACGAATCCAATACTGCGAGCCCCGCTGATTCACGTCACCTCCGTTTCGGTAGATTGGCATCAATGGTTCAGGGCGAGTGGAATAGAGCCACCTTCCTCGATCGAAAGCGGGCTCCGCGTTGACACCATTCAAATGGCGTTCGACGCGGCAAAACGTAGCCTCGGCGTGGTGTTGGGGCGTACGCCATTGATCGACGAGGATATCGCGGGCGGCAGGCTCGTTCCGCTTGTCGACAAGACGATTCCAAGCGGAAATGGCTATTGGTTGGTTGCTTCGCAAACCGACTTTCAGAAACCAGAGGTTAAATCGTTCAAGCGGTGGTTGTTATCAGAGCTTGGAGTCACAACAGAAAGCCGCAAACCTGGGCGTTTGAGCGTGCCCCACGATAGTGGATTGCAGAAAATATTACCGCCAGGGGACCGGCCCCGATGACTCGCAATCAACTAACTCCGTCAGTCCAAGATCTGCTGCTGAATCACCCGAGGCATGGCGCTTCAACCTTAGGACGCCTATTTCTGGTTGGTGCAGCGATCGTTCTTGCGCTGGCAGGCACGGTTTCACTCTGGGCTTATTACGGCGCGACAGTTTTCTTCGAAACGATTCGCACCGGCTTAATGGCGTGCTTCGGCTGACTGGAGGCGAGCGGAAAATGAGGTCCGCAGTACAACCAAATCTTTGAGACAGGCGGTGGAACAGGTTGCCATTCTGATCGCGCAACTGCGCGAGCAAGCCGCATCAGGGTAGCTTCGCGAGAGGCATCGGAAACTGCACCACATCGCGACCACTCACCCGTCACGTCCTCTCTAACGGAAGATAGACACTGCAGCATTATTGATTGGCAAGAACCGCCGCCACGGCCAGCGCGACCGCAGCAGCGATTGACGGCACGGTGAAGGTGCCTAGCCGGTCCGCGACCATCCCGGCGAATGCAGGGCCAACGATTTGACCAAGGCCGAATGCGCTCGTCATCCATGCGAGTACGCGTCGAGAATCGCCCGCAGCCAGAGTGCGCGCCCGCGTCATGCCAAGCGCCATCTACGAGGATGGCTGCGAGGAAGACGCCAAATTTGCTTTGCCAGACGACGCTGACGGCCACTCCCGCTGCTTCGGTCAGGCAGGCCAGTGCAAACGTCTTTGGAATACCCAAACGGATTGCGGTTCGCGTCCAGAAGGCGCTCAAGGGCACCACGGCCACGCCGAACACGACCCAAATTACCGGTTCCAGTGGTCGGATCGTCGGCGCGTTCCGCACAATCGCGACCAGGAAGGTCGCCGTGATCACGTAGCCGAAGCCGACCAAACCATAAGCGATGATGATGCGCGCGAGACCGCGACCGTCTGTTGGCGCAGTTCGCCCGCCGGAATGTCGTCGTGGCGTGGCTTGGTCGCGCAATAGTTGCGCCACCGCCGCGGTCGCCGCGAACGACAGAACTCCACTGGCGAGCCAAAGCGATTGCCAAGATGCTGTGACCTGCAGCATCGCCGCGACGAGTATCGCGGAAACCGCAATACCGATCCCAACCCCGCCGAAATGCAGCGAGGACAAGCCGGCGTAATCGGTCTTGGCAAGACGTTCAAGAACCGACGCTGATGCTAGGATGAGCGCAAAGGCGCTCGCAACACCTCCGATGAAGCGCAAGATCAAAAAGGCTGGCAAAGCCTGCGTCAGACCCATGCCACCCGTCGTGAGCGCGCTGACCGTGAGCGCGCCGAGCAGCCACAAGCGTCGGAATCCGGGTAGTATCGGCATTGCCGCAACTAGCGCCCCGATCAAATAGCCAAGGAAATTCGCCGAAGCGATCAAGCCGGCAAGAGCTTTGCTCAGCCCGAGCGCCTCGACCATTGGCGGCAAGATTGGAGTATAGACAAAGCGGCCGACACCGATGGCGGCGGCTAAAGCGATTGAACCGCCAAATGCAATCGAAGTCACCTTCTGCCATCGAACTTGTATTTTGTGATGGTCCACACCCCCGCAAAGCGCTGATTTGGGACGGTAGCAGCTCTCCTTCCGACGCGAGCGCGCAGTCGATGCCCTTGCATCAAACAATTAGCATAGCAGCATTATCGAGCTTTGAGGGACAAGTGAAAGATATGCACTTCTTTGCAAGATGAATTCATCATGGATGCAGCCGGTGAGTTTGGCTTCTTGCTCATTTGTTGGTGGTGTACTCGATATTTGTTTCGATCTCGTTGAAACCAGTCTTTGGATCGAAATTGACGGATACTCGTATGATCCCGCGCATTCCAGCTAACTTTCCTGTGCCGCTCGTTATGTATCCAACTTGCGTGGCGTTTATCCGAGAGGCCGCGGAGTTCTTCCCTGAGGCTGCCTGACAACGCTGCATCGTGCACTGGTACCGCAACATCTTCAGTCACGTTCCCTCGACCAAGGTGCGCGAGATTGCAGCCATGCTCAAGGCGATCCACGCCGGCGAGGACATCGAGGTGGCACGGCAGAAGGCTGTGCAAGTGATCGAGAAGCTGCGCGGTCCGCGCCTGAGCAATGCGGCCGAGCTTGTGGAAACAGCGGTCGAGGAGACGCTGGCCTACTACGCCTTCCCGGAGGAGCACTGGCGGCGCATCCGTACCAATAATCCGCTGGAGCGCATCCTGCGCGAGATCCGCCAGCGCACTCGCGTCGTCGGCTCGTTTCCGGATGGGCAATCGGCGCTCAATCTCGCCGCGGCGAGGTTGCGCCATATCGCCGGCACCGCTTGGTCGACCAAACGCTCTCTGAACATCGAGCTGCTGAAGGACCAGCAGATGAGAGGTGCCATCACCGCTTGAGCCAGTACTGGGTGCCGCTCAGCCCCAAACCAAATGTGCGAAAAACTCTAGACACTACCTCCCACAATCACCGAGCACCCGCAGGAATCGTCAACTGCGCCTCGACAGGCACGTACCAAACGGAGATATCGACGACAATGAGAAAGGTCGCTCGTTCGGCAAGGAGTCAGCTGCCCGCGCTGCTCTACGTAAATCGCCGGTGTCTGATCGGCATAGGCGGATACCAACAAATGGAAGCGCATTACGGCGAATGGGACAATCTTCCCAGATCCGCCGGTATTCCGGTTAGTTCTGAAGGATGGCGAATGGCGGCGAAAAACTGAGTGGTGCCAGGAGAGCCTTCACACCGCGCTTCTAAGCTATTGGCCATTCAAGGGGGAGTCCAGTTCGGTTTGGCGGCATACCCCAGGCACATACCCCCGCTTTTTTGGTCCCCGAATTGGACTCGAACCATCACGCTTTTGCTCTTGTTGGTCGCAAATAC
>Ga0187782_10001833_pt1 | contig 15652 bp, 14 predicted proteins | sample 0715_SJ02_MP15_2_FD_132454 | JGI IMG/M metagenome (GOLD analysis project Ga0187782, IMG submission 132454) | Tropical peat soil microbial communities from peatlands in Department of Meta, Colombia - 0715_SJ02_MP15_20_MG | ecosystem: Environmental > Terrestrial > Soil > Wetlands > Peat | place...
GCGACCTTGCCTCCGGGTCGCCCATCCGTTTGGTTGTCATCCCGAACCCGGCCGCGGTTTTCGCGGACGGTGGTGAGGGACCTGCTTTTGGTTTGTTGACCGTGCGGCTACACAACGCCGCGTTTCAACTCTTCCAGCGGATAAAACGTCCCTCTCCACACAATCCCACCCTGCCACAGCGTGACGATCGTTGATCGCGTCAGCATCCAGACGAAAATCAGCGCCCCCACCGGATACGTCAGCGCATAGAGCGGAGACTCGCCGATCTCAAGCGTCACGCCGCCCGCCACGCCCAGCGCCAATCCCACCGCTATCACCGCAAACGCCAGCGCCCATCCGCGTGCGAAGAGTAGCGCCGCCACGGGGAACACGCACATCAGCAACAATCCGAATACGTGCAGTGACGTGAGCCACAGCCGATATCCCGACGTTGCGAAAAAATTCTTCGTTGTTCCGCGAATCGTGTTGCGCAGGCCGGCATGCCAGTGAACGCTGACCGCCTTTCCCGCCTTGGCGATTCCCGAACGCGCCCCTGTTTCTTTCGCCAGCTTGCCGAGCTTCATGTCGTCGACCACTTCCATCGCCAGCCGCTTGTGCGTTCCCATTTTTTCGTACGCGCTTCGCCGGATCATCTGGAACGCGCCCACTCCCGAATATCCCCGCGACAGCGGATCGGTCGCCTTCCAGGGCCGCGTCCCCATCAGAAAGCCTACGCCGAAAAACGTCATCACAATCTTTTCGCCGAACGTGAACAGCTTGGGCGCAGCTAGCAGCGTCATGTGATCCCAGCGGTTTTGCTCCGCCAGCGCGACCACGCGGCGCAGCACATCCGGCTCGAAATGGACGTCCGCATCCGTGAAGACCAGCCATTCGCCATGCGAATGCTCGTACGCCTGCTGCAGAGCGTGCGGCTTGCCGAGCCAGCCCTGGGGCAGGGAATCGACGCGTACGGGCTTCAGATGCGGATTCCTTGCCGCAGCCGTGGCCAGCATCGCGCCCGTTTCGTCTTCGGAGCGGTCATCCACGGCGATTACCTCGTAGTTCGGGTAATCGAGGCCGAGCATTGTTTCGATCGCATCCGGCAACTTCTCCGCCTCGTCACGCCCCGCAAAGAGAATTGACACGCTCGGGCAGCGGGAGTCGGCGAGCGGAGCAACATCCGCAAGCGACGGAATCGACCTTATCCCGATCGCGAGTTCGATCACGCCCGCAACCCAGAAGAACGCGACGGTGCCCAGCAGAATTGTCAAAACAATGTGCAACGCAAATTCTCCCACCGAAGAAACGCCCTGCAAGTTATCCTAGCACGCTGCATGAATCGCACGATTTCCATCATCGGCGCAGGCCGCGTAGGCAAAACCCTGGGAAAGCGCCTCCGCGTGCGTGGTTGGCGCATCGGCGCCGTCGTCACGCGGTCTCCTGCAACCGCGCGAGCCGCCGTCCGCACCATCGGCGGTGGCGCTCCGTGCGTTGCATCTGCCCGCGATCCCTTTGAAAAGCCTTCTAGGGGGTCGGAGCTTCAGCTCCGACATAGGCTGACCTCAAGAAAACGGGCTTTGGCCCCTGAAGTTGGTACGCTTTCGAATGTCTTCGCCGCCGACGTGATCTTGTTTGGCACACCGGACGACGATCTGCCGTCCATCGCGCGCGCCCTCGCGCAAATCGGCGGCGCCAGATGCAAGGGCAAGGTGATTCTGCACACCAGTGCCACGCTGGATCGTTCCGCGCTTGCCGCGCTCGCCCGTCGCGGCGCTTCCACAGGCTCTCTTCATCCCATGCAGGCCTTCGGAGGCAAGATCGTCCCGAATCTGCGCGGCGTGATCTTCGCTGTGGAAGGCGACGCCAAAGCCCGCCACACGGCGCGATCGATGGCGAAGTCGCTCGGCGGAATTCCCATTGCAATCGCCACACGCGACAAGCCGATCTACCATGCCGCGGCTGTAATGGCCGGCGGAAGTGTCTATCCAGTCGTCGAAGCCGGTTTGCGGTTGCTGATGGGCATCGGCTTCACGCGAGCGCGCGCCACGCAAACGCTCTTACCTTTGGTGCGTCAAATCCTCGATAATATAGAACGCATGGGTCCCCGCGCTGCGTGGACCGGACCACTTTCGCGGGGCGATTACGCAATCGTCGCAAAGCACGCGCGCGCGCTTCGCCGCTATCCGCGGGAAATTCGGCAATCGTACGCCGCGCTGGCGCTTCTGGCCGGCCGCGTTCTAGCGAAGAATCCGGCCGCCGCGTTGAAACGAATCAAGCGCGCGCTGAAGGTGTAGACGTAGCCTGGTCCTTTAGCCCGGCATCTTTGAAATTGTTTCCCGGAGGAAATTGTTGAACTTTACGGCCAAAAAGCTCCATATCCCTGTCGAACACACTACGCTCGCTAACGGCCTGCGCGTGGTCGCGTCACCCGACCGCTCCGCGCCGTTCGTCACGGTCGGCGTCTACTATCAGATCGGCTTTCGTCTTGAGCCGCACGGTCGCAGCGGCTTCGCACATCTTTTCGAGCACATGATGTTCCAGGGCTCCGAGAACGCCGGAAAGATGGAGCACATCCGCCTCATCAATTCCTCTGGCGGCCTGCTCAACGGCACCACGAACTATGACATCACCAATTATTTCGAAGCCGTCCCGTCGAACGCGCTCGAACGCGTCCTTTGGCTCGAGGCAGATCGCATGCGCGCGCTCAAAGTCGACGATGAGAATCTTCGCAACCAGCGCGACGTGGTCAAAGAAGAAGTCCGCGTGAACGTGCTGAACCAACCCTATGGCGGTTTCCCGTGGCTCGATCTGCCGCCGGTGGCGTTTCGCAATTGGCCCAACGCGCACAATTTCTACGGCGATTTCGCCGATCTCGACGCCGCCACGCTCGCCGACGTGCAGCAGTTCTTTCGCACCTACTACGCGCCCAACAACGCGGTTCTCCTGATGCTCGGCGACCTCGATCCCGCCGGGGCGTTCGCGCTTGCGAAGCGATATTTCGAGGATATTCCCTCGCAGCCGACCCCGCCGCGAGCGGACGTCACCGAGCCGCCGCAAACCGAAGAGCGCCGCGGCGAAGTGTCCGAAAAGCTTGGCCCGCTTCCGGCGATCGCGATCGGTTACACGATGCCGCCTCGCGAGACGCCCGATTGGTACGCCGCAGCGATTCTCGATCGTGTCCTGCACGGTGGCCGCGCGGGCCGCGTCTATCGCAAGCTCGTGCTCGAAGAGCAGATCGCCGTCGATGCGGATGGCGGCGCGGACGTTTTCGATACGAACGGCCCCACCCAGATGGTCACCCGCATCTTCCACAAGCCCGAATTCACTTCGGAGGGCACGGTTGCGGTGTTCGACGAGGTAATCGAAGACGTGCAGCACAAGGGTGTCCCACAAGATGAACTCGACGCCGTGAAAGTGAAATTCCGCTCCGACTATTACTCGATGCTCGAAGGCGGCATGGGTTCCTACATGCCTCGCTTCGGCCTCATGCACTATCTCGCGTGCTTCACACTCTTCGATGGCGATCCCAACCGCATCAATACGATTCTCGATGGTTTTCTTGCGGTCATGCCTGAGCAGATTCAGTCCGTCGCGCGAAAGTATCTCGTTCCGCCGAATCGCGCGGTGCTCCTCCGCCGCCCGGTGAATCTCGGAGGTGCGCAGTGACTTCGCCCAGCGCCCCAGCCGCCTCCATCTCGCGCCAGACCATGCCACCCGCTCTCGCGCCCGAGCGCCCGGTCGCCTGGCCGAAGCGAACTGTCCGCACGCTCGCGAACGGCCTGCAAGTCGTGCTCGCCGAATCGCGCGCGTTCCCGAAGATTTCCGTGCAGCTTTACTTTCGCAGCGGCAACGCCGTGGTCGCCCATCGCGCCCCCGGCCTCTCCGAAATGACGGCCACCGTCGTCCGCACCGGCACCGCTTCGCGCCCCAGCCGCCAGATCGAAGAGGATTTGCGCCGCATGGGCGCGAGCCTCGGCACCAGTTCCGGCGCCGACTCGAGCGCCATTTCTGCCGGCGGCCTCGCGGAATTTTCCTCCGGCATTCTCGAACTCATCGCCGATCTCGCTCGCAACGCCTCGTTTCCCGAGGACGAATTCGAGCGCGAGCGCCGCCAGCGTTTCGAAGAACTGAAAATCGAGCGCACCACTCCCGGCTTTCTCGCCAACGAACGCATGCGCAAGGTCCTCTTCGGCGGGCATCCGTACGCCATCATCGCCCCGACCGAGGACCAGGTCGCCTCATTCCGCCGGGAGCAGCTCGTCGAGTTTTATCGCGACCACTACGTTCCCGCCGATTCGCTTCTCATCGTGGTCGGCGATTTCTCGACGGACACGATGCTCGACCAAATCGAAAAAGTCTTCGGCAGTTGGAAAGCGCCGAAGCCCGAGGCACCGAAGTCCCCTGCGCCACCGAGCCATACCGGCCGCCGCGTGCATCTCGTCCACATGCCGGGCACCGTGCAGACACAGGTCCTCGTCGGCAATCTGGCCATCACGCGACGTGATCCCGATTGGTACCGCATGGTGCTTGCCAACGCGATTTTTGGCGGCGCATTTCATTCGCGGCTCGTGCTCAACATTCGCGAGCAAAAGGGCTACACCTACAGCCCGCGCAGCAGCATCAACGCTCTCCGCCAGCACGGCTATTTCACTGTCCACGCCGCCGTGCGCAACGAGGTCGCGGCGGCTACGCTCACCGAAATCTTCTACGAAATGGACCGCATGCGCTCCCTGCCGGTCACGCCTGAAGAGCTCGATAGCGCCCGCAACTATCTCACTGGCGTTTTCTCGCTCGGCGTCGCCACGCAGGAAGGCCTTCTCGGCCAGCTCTCGACCGTTTATCTCGATCAGTTGCCGGAGGGCTATCTCGAAACCTATCGCGAAAAAATTCACGCGCTGACCGCGGACGATGTCGTCGCTGCCGCGCGCCGCCACTTCGACTCCGCCGATGCGCAGATCGTTCTTGTCGGCGACCGCGCCCAGATCGCCGACCAAGCCGCTCTCTTCGGCCCAGTTACGGTGTACGATTCGCGCGGAAGCGTTATTCCCTGAGTGAGTGCGGCGCAGGACGGGGTTGACGTAGCGCCGGGTTCTTTAGCCCGGCACATGTCTGCAACGAGCTTGTTCGACTATGACGTTCAGATTCGGCTACTGGCCTCTAGTCCTGTTCGCGATGCTCGTCTGGTCCGCTACGAGTCCGGCATACGCAAAGAAAGTTCCGCCTCCGCTGCACTCGGTCGATCTGAACACCGCCAGCGAAAAGCAGCTTGAACAACTCCCCGGCGTCGGCCCGACCACGGCGAAAGCGATCGTGGAGTTTCGCGCCAAGAGCGGCCGCTTCCGCCGCGTGGAAGACCTGCTCGTCATCCGTGGCATCTCGGAATCGAAGCTGGAAAAGATTCGCCCTTACGTCACGATAAGCCCGCCGCCCAAGAAGCCACAATAGTCGCCACGGCGCACAAACATGTCGCCCTGTCATGCCACCTGCCCGCACGAAGGAAGGGAGCGAGTCCACACTTTCGGCGGCGACGAGGGACCCGCTTTTGGCCCTGTTCGAATTCACAGGGGCCGTCTATCACGGTGCCCTATTTCCTCTTTTGTCCCGCGGCCTTCTTGCCCTTGCCGCCTTTCGCCGCTGACTTCAACGCCTTCCCCGCAGCGCCTGTCGTCACCACGTGCTTCACAAGGTCCAGCGTAAAGCTGTCGAGGTTGCTCGTCTTCTTCGTCGTCTGATTCACGCCAATCGAGTTGACCACAATCGACTTGGCCGATACCGTGATCCGCAGGAATCCGAACGTTGTATCGTTGTAGGTTTCCAGCGTCAGGATGTTTCCTTTCCCATCGCTCCCTGCAACTCCGGGCTTTGCGGGCGCTCCCCCCTTCCCGGTTTTGAATTTCGAGAGATTCAAATACCCGCCGTTTCCGGAAACCACGTACGGAATCTCGCGCCCGTCGCTCTTCATCTTCCGCGTGTACCGTTCGTAGAGATGTGCGTGCCCCGAAAGAACCATGTCGGGCCAGATACCCGCCGCCGTGCACTGCGCATCGATTTGGGCAAGCATATCCGGGCTCGGGGAATGCCCGCTGCTTCCGGTGAACGGCGGGTGGTGGACCGTGACGATCAGCGCCCGCACGTCCCCGCTCTTGCGCTGTGCCGCGGCTGCCTGAAGCTGCGCGAGCAGGAATTGCAGTTGTGCGCCCCCCGCGGCCCCGCCGCTGATCACGCCCGCGGTTTCCCCCGCGTTCGAATAAAGACCGATGATCTTGACGAAGGGCGCGTCGAGTGTGAAATACACGGCCGGCTCCGTCATCGTAGTGCGCGCACAACCCTGTGCGATCGCGTTGTGCACGGACGTCTTCGTGCAGAAATTGTCCACGAACGGCTGCAGGGAGTAAGGCACGGGAATGCTCGGAGCAATGGCTGAATCGTGGTTTCCGGGAACTGCGAAAATCGGCCCGTCGTAATCGCGATACGGATCGTAAAACTGGTCGAAGTAGTACTGCTCCTGGCCAAAGTAGTAGACGACATCCCCGAGGTGATACAGGAAGGCAGGCCGTCCTTTCGAATAGTCCTTTCCAGCGAGATCGCTTATCAGCCCGTCGGCCACCGCGAATTGCGGTGCCGGATTCTTCACTCCTCCGGTGTCGCCCACGGAATGAAAGATTATCTGGCCCGATTGCTGGATTTGATTCGTCGCGGCCGTGCCCACCACATCGCTCAGAGCCATCGCCAGCGGCGTGCGCGTCGGCGGCGGAATCGGTTCGATTTCCGGAGGCGGCACTGGCACACCGGAGTCCGCAAAAACGTCCTTGGGATTGAAGGTGTCGTAGTTGTCCGGAGTGGGGCGAGGATCCGCGAAAGCAAATCCAGGGCTGGGCATCAGCACTCTCCTTTGGTGTGAAGTGAGATCGGACGACAATCTACATCAGGAGCGCTTATTCACCAACATAAACAGTATGTTACAGGTAAAAATGCCGTGTGTTGCCGAGCCAGTCGCGCTGCATTGTATAGCGCCTCGGCAGCCACAGATAAATGTCCTCTAATTCTGTGCTTCATTTGACGGCCACTCGCGGCCCGGCATACGATGGCCGCGCATCAAATTCGGGTGGCCCGCGCTGCCTCTGGAGATAGTGATGACACAGCCTCGTTCGTTTCGTTCCACGATCATTTTCGCCATGGTCGCTGCCGTAGTTCTAGTCGTCGGCATCGCTCGCCTTCAGCTGCCGCCAAGCCGCGTGGACGCGGCCGTGCCTGTGCCCGGGGCTTCCGGCTATCACTTGATCAAGACCATCAAAGTGGGCGGCGAAGGCTTCTGGGATTACCTCGCATTTGATTCCCCGACCCGTCGCCTCTTCATCTCGCGCGGCACCAAAGTGATGGTCCTCGACGTCGACTCCGAAAAAATCGTCGGCGAAATACCTGACACCCTGGGCGTTCACGGCATCGCTCTCGCTCAGGACCGCGGCAATGGCTTCACGTCGAACGGGATGGCCGGTACGATTTCCATCTTCGATCTGAAGTCGCTCCAGGTAATCGGCCACGCGCAAGCCGAAATGAATCCGGATTGCATCATCTACGATCCGGCCACCAAGCGCGTCTTCGCCATGAACGGCCGCAGCGGCAGCGCAACTGTCGTCGACGCCATCACCGGCATGGTCGCGGGCACGATTCAAATTGGAGGCAAGCTGGAATTCGCCGCCACCGATGGGGCCGGACACGTCTACGTCAACGTGGAAGACAAAAGTGAGGAAGTCGAGCTCGATTCGAAGAACATGAGCGTCATGGCCCACTGGCCTCTCGATCCTTGCAAGGATCCGTCAGGCCTCGCGATCGACGCGAAGCATCGGCGCCTCTTTGCCGGCTGCGGCAACAAAATGATGACTGTGATCGACTCCGACTCTGGCAAAGTGATTGCCACGCCGCCGATCGGCGCTGGCGTCGATGCCGATGCATTCGACCCCGAAACCGGCTTCGCCTTCGCCTCCAACGGCAGCGGTACTCTCACCGTCGTCCACGAGGATTCGCCCGACGCATTCAGCGTCGTCGAAGATGTGCCCACGCAGCAGGGCGCGCGCACGATGGCCCTCGACCCCAAGACGCACGAGGTCTACCTGGTGACGGCGCAGTTCGCTCCGCCAGTCACGCCCGCGCCGGACAATCCTCGCCCGCGGCCGAGCCTGCTACCCGATTCCTTCGTCGTCCTGGTCTACGGCCGCTAGAGTTCTTTCGTAAGGGCGCAGCACTGCTGCGTCCGGCGCGGTTTCTTGGCGAGATCAAGCCATACGCCGCGTGTACTGCGGCAATTCTTCTCTTCGGGGCGGAGTTTCACAGCACCTGGTGGGTCTGCCTCTTCGCCGTAATGGGCAGTGGCACCTGATCCGAGATTTCGAGGCCGTAGCCTTTGAGAGCCACGACCTTGCGTGGGAGATTCGTCAGCACGCGAATCCGCCGCAATCCGAGGTCCTTCAAAATCTGCGCGCCGATTCCGCTCTCATGCTGGATCACGCGCTGCACGCTCGGCTCGCGCTCGACGTGCTCGCGATGATGGAACAGTATGCGAGGCAGCGCCGCCCCTTCTTCCGTGCGCGACTCGATTCGGAATCCGCGGCCCGTGTGATGGAGATAGACAAACACGCCGCGATCTTCCGCAGCAATCGCTTCAAGCGATCTTTCCACCATTTCGCGGCAATCGCAGGCCGTCGAACCCAGCACATCGCCCGTCAGGCAGTGCGAATGCACGCGCACCAGTGGCGGCCGATCCTCCGTAGTGAATCCCACCGGAGGATCCGAAATGTCGCCGCGCACCAGCGCGACGTGCAGCTCGTGATCGACATCGCTCGAATAGGCGATCATGCGAAAATCGCCGTACTTCGTCGGCAGCACGGACTCGGCTATTCGCCGCACGTTCCGCTCGTGCTGCATCCGGTAGCGAATCAGGTCCGCCACGGTAACGAGCTTCATCCCATGCGTCTCGCAAAACTCGACAAGTTGCGGGATGCGCGCCATCGTCCCGTCGTCGTTCATGATTTCGCAGATCACGCCCGATGGCTCGAGCCCCGCAATCCGCGCCAAATCGACTGACGCTTCCGTCTGTCCCGCGCGCACCAGCACGCCGCCGTTGCGCGCCCGCAGCGTATAGACATGCCCCGGTCGCGCCAGATCTTCCGGTTTCGTGTGTGGATCGGTCGCGGCCAGAATCGTCGTCGCGCGGTCCCACGCGCTCGTGCCCGTGGTCGTGCCGCGCCGCGCATCGATCGGCTCGCAGAATGGTGTCCCAAACGCCGAAGTATTCCGCGGCGAAATCGCCTTCAAATCGAGTTCTTCGCAGCGCCTCTCGGTGAGCGAGAGGCAGATCAGCCCGCGCCCGTATTTCGTCATGAAGTTGATGGCGTCCGGCGTGATCTTCTCCGCCGCCATCGTGAGGTCGCCTTCGTTTTCGCGGTCCTCGTCGTCCACCAGGACGATCATCCGGCCCTGCCGGATCTCCTCGATCGCTTCTTCAACGGTCGCGAACACAGCCCGATTCTCTGTCATTTCAGGATTCCCCACCTTTGCTCGACTATACTCAATCGTCCCTCATCCATCAAGAAACGCCTCGCCCGGCACTGCGACTCCTGCAATCCCGGGTGACATCACCTCCTGCGCGCTGTATTCTTTCGCTTGCACATTCCGCACATCAACCACCCGATATTCCTGTTCTTTGCGGCTTTCCTCGGCGGCACAGTAAATTCCGTCGCAGGAGGCGGCAGCTTCATTTCTTTCCCGGCGCTGATTTTCACCGGCATGTCGCCGATCCCCGCGAATGCGACCAACACTGTAGCGCTTTGGCCGGGAACCGTGGCCAGCTCGCTCGCTTACCGCAACGCCTTCACATCGCAGACGCGCCGGCTGCTGCCGCCGCTCCTCATCACCTGCATCATCGGCGGCGTCTTAGGCGCATGGATTCTGCTGCGCACGCCTCCCGCGACGTTTCTGCACCTCGTCCCCTGGCTTCTGCTGATCGCTACTCTGCTCTTCGTTTTCAGCGGACGCATGACCGCCTGGATTCGCAACCGCGCCGGCCACGCGCCCGGTGACGAAAAGCTCCCCCGCGGCCTGTTCTTCGCCGGCCTCTTTCTCCAGCTCATCATCGCGATGTACGTCGGCTACTTCGGTGCTGGCACAGGCATCCTCGTGCTCGCATTGCTCGCTCTCCTCGGCATGGAAAACATCCACTCGATGAACGGCATGAAGACTGTGCTGGTAAGCGTCGCCAATGGCGTCGCCATCATCACGTTCATCTGGGCGCGCGTGATCGCCTGGCCGCAGGCGCTCCTGATGGTCGCGGGCGCCGCCATCGGAGGCTACGGCGGCGCCTATCTGGCGCAAAAGATGAATCCGCAGTACGTCCGCCGCCTCGTCATCGCCATCGGCCTCGGCATGGCGGCCTATTTCTTCTACCGCTATTGATCGCTGCGCTGGTAAGCGGACTTCTCGCCGCTCCGCAGTTCCACTGAAACGAAATCAGCGCTCGCCGCACTATTCAATGTCGTGTACTCGCCGCTTACCGGAGCGCTGGACCATCCGGAGCGGCGCAAGATTCGCAGTGCTGCGGAGAGGAGGTCAGATGTCTGCCGCAACGGACGCTGTGCCCAAAATCTTCATTGCCAGGGGTCACACGCAGGGTTGGAGGTTCACCTGGTGCCATCGTGAGTGGCGCGGCGACACAATCAATCCGCCGCGGCTGCTCAATAACGGTGCATACCTGACCTATTCAATTGGGTCGCTGGCATTTCACGTCAACGGCACCTGCTCGCTCGCCTGGTCCGTTACGAACCACGGTCCCGAGTCGGCTTTTTTCAGCGTCGAGCCAACCAGCTACTGAATTTGCGAAAGGAACGCCAAGAATGAAAGTTGCAGTCAGCTACAACGAGGACGGCAACATCCTCACGCTGTTCGATCCTGAGGCGCTGCGCACGGATGCGGGCTTTTTCACTTACGTGCCCGCGCCGGGAGAAGAGCATCGCGTTCTCGATCTTCCCGCAGAACTCGAGACCGCACCCTTCCTCGAGCTCCCGAACCTGCTCCGTGTCAATCGCTGGGGTCAGTTGCCTCGCCTCGAACGCAAAGCAACCCCGGCGAATCTTCGTCTAGACTCGCCCGGCATGCCCGGGCATCAACGCGAATCAAGCGCCTTCAATCGACCCGCAGATCAGTAAGCGCTGTCTGCGGCGGGCTCGCGCGCATCCCTCAGGGTGCGGCTGTCTCCCAAGATCGCAAGAAGAATTAGCGCGAGCCAGTTCGTCACAAGGATCGCGGCGTCGGTTTACGCCCCCATGCCGCTTCGTCGAACAGATGCGTCTGTTGGTCGGTTTACCGCATCCAATCCCATCCGGCGTATAATGCGTCCCCCGCCTCTCGAAGCGAACTCAGAAAGGAGCTGACGATGGCGTCCACTCAGAAAGCTTTAGTGAAGGATCGGCGCAAGGCCCCCCTGGCGACTCCCTCCGACATTCGTTCCGAAGGAGTCAAGGAAATCACCGGAGCGCTCAATGCGCTCCTGGCAGATGTCTTCACGCTTTATCTCAAAACCAAGAACTTTCACTGGCACATGACCGGCCCGCACTTCCGCGATTATCACCTGTTGCTCGACGAGCACGCCGAGCAGATTTTCGCGATGACCGACGACATCGCCGAGCGCGTCCGCAAGATCGGCGGCACTACGATTCGCTCGATTGGCCACATCGCTCGACTTCATCGCATCGCCGACAACGACGCCGAATTCGTCGATGCGAAGGACATGCTGAGCGAGCTCCGGCAGGACAACGAGTCGCTGGTCACGAGCCTGCTCGAGGCCCACGGTCTGTGTGATGACGCGAACGACGTCGCCACCGCCAGCCTCATCGAAACCTGGATCGACGAGACCCAGCGCCGCGTCTGGTTCCTCTTTGAGGCGACCCGCAGCGCCTGACGGTTTGTAGGTCGCGGCTTCAGTCGCGACATGCACCGCAACCAAACGAGGTTGTCATTCCGAGGCCGGCCTGATTTTGGCCGGTCCGAGGAATCTGTTCTTCGTTCGCGCATTGATGCGGCGCGGTCGGGTTTGAATGTAGCGCCGCGGTCTTTAGCGCGGCAAGGTTTACGTTCTTGTCGTAAGGGCGCTGCTTGCTGCGCCCCGCGAAGATACTTGGTAGTGCCCCGCCTATTGGCCGCTGAAGGTTTGAACGTAGCGCCGGGTCCTTTAGCCCGGCATCTTGCCTGAAAGGTGAACGAGCTCCTCAGGGCCCCACTTTGTCATTCCGAGGCCGGCCCATTTGAGCCGGGCCGAGGAATCTGCTTTTGTTGTTTTGCTACGCCTGCGCAGCCGCCCCCGCGGCAATGTGGAAAATCCGCTCCGCGTTGCCGTGGTACAGCTTCTCCCGCTCTGCGTCCGTCACCGGTGCGGAATCCATGAACGTCACGGCGGGCGCCGTCGGCTGGTATGGATAGTCGATCGCCCACAGCACGTTGTCGATTCCGAGCGCCTTGATCGAAAAATCGAGCGCGAGGTGCGATTCCTGCCCGCTCGTCGTGATCACGAAATTCTGCTTGAAGTATTCGCTCGGTGCCAGCTTTGTCTTCGGTGCGGCGCCTCGATTTTGGGCGTTCTTGTTCATGTAGTCGAGCCGCCAGAGCCAGAAATGCACAGCCTCGCCCATGTGCCCGATGCAGATCTTCAATTTCGGGAAGCGATCGAACACGCCGGCCACCATCATCCGCACCGCGTGCGTCGATACCTCGATCCCGTAGCCCCACTGCGCGCTGTCGAGCCCGTACTCGCGGAAGGGCTCTGCCATCCCGTCTGACGGCGCGCGGGGATGAATGTAGATGCACCCGCCGAGAGCCTCCGCCGCTTCGAGAATCGGAAAATATTTCGGATTGTCGAGGTACTCGTTGTGCGTATGCGAGTTCAGGATGAAGCCGTTGAGCTTCAGCGTCTTCATCGCGCGCTCCATCTCCTTGGCGGCACGCTTCGGCGATTGCGGAGCGAATGTTGCCAGGCCGGCAAAGCGTGTGGGATGCCGCCGAATCACTTCCGCGAGCCGGTTGTTCGCCAGCGTCGCGAGCTCCGTCGCCGTGTCCGCGTCGAACATCTGCACGCCGGGAGCCGTTAGCGAAAGCAGGTGCATCGTGACTCCGTTTTGGTCCATGTCGCGCAGCCGTTCTCCTTCGAGATCGAGCAAGCGCGGCAGCAGGCGCGCCTGCGGGTCGTCCACCTTCGCGTCGTAGATGCGCGTCACGAGGGTCAAATCGAGGCTGCTGCCGGGCGCGCGCGCAACATCGCGCAACGCCGCAGCCACCTCCGGAATCGAAAACGCTTCTTCCGTCGCAATCCGGCGAATTCTCTTTAGTTCAGCGGCCATTGTTCGTTCCTCCTATGATGACTACCAGCGATTCGAGGCGCGGTGCGCAATTCTCGGCTGCCACGATAGGCGCGTTGCGCGCCCAAATGCAAGCCACGGTCTTGTAGGGGCACCATACATGGTGCCCGGCACCGATTCTTGCCGCGACGTGGCCCATCTGTCTTCTGCGTCCGTCGGCTGGTCGGAGGTGTGTATGTAGCGCCGGGGACTTTCGCGCCTTTCGCGTCCCGGTCGCGTTCACAGGGAAGCCCGGCATCTTCGGTTGGGCCGCCACGGCTATGATGCGGTAGAACTTTGCCCTCCATCGAGCTTTTGCAGCGCCGCGAGCCGAACCATCAGCGGCTTCAACTCCTCTGCGCCGATTCTTTCCGCGCAGCCATCCACGACGCGCCTGCCGCGCTCAAAGAGCGCGCGCCGCAGCCCTAGATCCGTCGTCGCGGTGGCAATATCTCCCAACGCCCGCAGCAGCCTTAAACTGACCGCCACATCGCCCTTCGAGTACATGCGAATCTGCTCGAAAGCCGAATCGAGGAGCCTCTCCGAATCGATCCATCGCACGCTCACGCGCGGTGTTCCCTGCAAATCGTAAAGCATTGCTTCCGGCATGTGTCGTGACGTAAAGCGGATCAGCAGCCGGCTCAATTGATCGACGCAGCTGATCGCCGTCGTCGGATCGTTCACAGCTGGCGAAATCGCTTTCAGCGCGATATCGACGATCTGCAGCACGCCGAACTCCACATCCTGCTGCAGCGTGCGCGACGGCCCGAAATCGAACGCAGCGCGAAATGCCGAATTCATTTCATCAGATCGCCGTTCGCTCTTGTTCGCCATCAGCAGCGGAGCACCCGCAGGCACGAACTGCCCGACGCGGCGGACCAGACGCACCCGCAGATGCTGGTTCGTCGCGATTGCGAGCACCTGCTTCAAATCGACGTACCGGATGTAGCCGGACACGTCGTTCAAAATGGGCACCGTCCATGTCAGCGGATCGTCGTGGACGCCGGTCTCGATCTGACTTTGCCTGCGGGCCAGCGGCATCAGGTCATCAATCACTCGTTCCGTTTCCGAGGCAATGCGGTCCACGATGTAATTCACGCTGATCGCCTGCGAAATGTGATGGATGAAGAAGAGCAGCAGCCCCACGCATGTGATCGCCAGCAAGATCGCGCCAATGACGGTCGTAACGGGCGCGAACGGATGCGGCAGCGCATGAGCCGCCGGCAGCCCCGCCATGCAATAGAGAAACGTGCCCAGAAAGATGCCGAGCGTCCACTGCGTCACGCGGTCGCGCGCAAAGCTCACGATGATCCGCGGCGAAAACTGCATAGACGCTAGCGTGAGCGTCATCAACAGGATCGCGAACACGATCGAGACGACCGTCATGATCGAGCCTGCGATTCCCGCGAGGATCACCTGCGCCACTTGAGGATCGCCGTGCGAAAGGAACAGGACGCGTGGCACCCAGTCGCCGATCTCCGGATGCGACTCCTCGAACCACGAAAGCACCGCGCCGACTCCGCCGATCACCAGCGCGATGCTTAGCGGGCGCACGACGAAACCACCGCGCAGGCCGTACATCGTTCGGCGGATCAGCAATCGCAGTCGTTCAATCACAGCTTTGCCTCTCTGGATGCAGCTCTAGCTGGATGCTCTTGCAGCGCCGGCTTCTAGCCGGTGATTTGTGTGAATTACCTCGACGCAACAAGCGCGGTTCAGCGCGGTGCCCTCGGCGCCGAAAACCGCGAATCGCCGAAACTCTAGCACAGGCATTTCCAGCTCACTACAAAATCCGGACTGACGCTGAGTCGATCGTCTCCAAGGGGCCATCGAGACCTTCACATAGTGCGGACCTCCGGCCGGACTAGTCTCTCGCTCGGTGGAAGGGCGGGGCTCTTGATCCTGGGCGGAGCCGAAGGGCGACTCCGCCAGGCACATTCGCCGCAAGGCGCCGAGTGTCTTAGGGGGTCGGAGCTTTAGCCCCGACAGAGAGGACCGGCGCGCAGCGCCGAACCTGTGCGCAGCCTTATCCGCAGCAAGTATTCCTTCTGATCCCGGCCGAGTCGAAACCGCCGTCACGCGTCAGGGCAGCTTGCGGTATCATCCGTCGGCCCTGGACCGATGACGCAAACGCCGAATCCACTGCCACCAACCGGAGCCAGCGAATTCGCAAGCCGCGTTTCGCCCTGGCACGCTTGGTGGCCGGTCGCCGTCATGATGGCTTGCTCGCTGCTGAGCTACATGGACCGGCTCGCTCTCGGCGTTCTTTACCCCACGATTTTTTCCGAATTGAA
>Ga0187782_10001834_pt1 | contig 15651 bp, 12 predicted proteins | sample 0715_SJ02_MP15_2_FD_132454 | JGI IMG/M metagenome (GOLD analysis project Ga0187782, IMG submission 132454) | Tropical peat soil microbial communities from peatlands in Department of Meta, Colombia - 0715_SJ02_MP15_20_MG | ecosystem: Environmental > Terrestrial > Soil > Wetlands > Peat | place...
GAGTTTGGCTGGCCGGAAATGGTCGCGACGGTGGCGGGCGTTTACAACAGTTTGCCGCCGGATGTTCGAGCGAAGACGGCGATCTTTGCCCAGAATTATGGCCAAGCCGGCGCGATCGATCTCTTCGGGCCGAAATATGGATTGCCGTGGGCGATCAGTGGTCACCAAAACTATTTCTTCTGGGGACCGGGAGATTACACGGGGGAAAGTATGATCGTCATGGGTGATAGCCAAGAGCGCCTCGAGCAACTGTTTGCGAGCGTGCAGAAGGTCGCGAGCGTGTACCACCCATACTCGATGCCGTACGAGCATTCCGACGTGTTCTATTGCCGAGGGCTCAAGCAGCCGTTGAAGGAATTGTGGCCGCAGCTGAAGCACTGGGACTGAAGTCCCTCATCGGGAAGGCATCAAAGCGTTAAATCCTGGGGGTGCGGGGGCAGCGCTCGATGAACTCCTCGATGTTCACACGCATGTGCCCCAAGTCGCGAGCGAGGAAGGAACTATCGAGGCTAACTCACAGAAAACAAATAGTGGGCCCGGTAGGATTCGAACCTACGACCAACGGATTATGAGTCCGCTGCTCTAACCGCTGAGCTACGAGCCCGCTGCACTCATATCATCTTACATCGAAAAGATTTAATGCGTTGTACTCCGCTTTTTGTTTGACTTGACTTTGGCGCCTCCAAGCATATCGTATTCGTATTTCTCCGAGGTCCGTCTCAACATTGCTCGGTTAGGCTTGCCTGAATCAGGTTTCGGCTACGTCGTGATCAATCTCTCGGATGAGGTATGTAATGGCCCAAACGCCGTCCGCAACACCGGAATTGAAACTCGAAATTGTGACAACTTCGGAAGAAACGCTTGTACAATGCATCGGCAAAATGACATACGCAAGCTCGGAAGCGCTGCGGACCGCTGTGCTTGGACTAATCCCTGAGACAAAGCGCCTGGTACTGGACTTAGCTGAAATAAATTACGTGGATAGCTTTGGTCTCGGTGTACTCGTGAGTGTCTACCTGACCGCCAAAAGGCAACACTGCCAACTAAAGCTCATCAATACAGGTCAGCAGGTGCAGCTCCTAATGCGCATCACCAATTTGACCCACCTCCTCGAGTGACACTTCGGGTGGTCTTGCAGAACGCATATCCAGTTCTTTGTATTGACGCATTGGTTTCTACTGGTGGCGGGTGGATCCGAATGCAACTGTCTTCTCCTCCAGCACTTCCACTGAATATAGGTCGAGCAGACGAAAGCGCGTTGCTTCCAGGTGCTGGCCGACCATTTCGACTGTCCGCTTGAGAAGGGTGTAGCCGAGATGGGAGTTCTTTTCGCATTTTGCGCGCAGACACTTGCCATTCACGGCGATGGCGCTGACAGGTTCGACCGCGCGTGCGCCAAAACGCCAGCGATGTGGAGGAACCAACCAAGACCAGCCCAGGACATCACCCGCCTCCACCGTTTCCAGGCCATAAGGCGAGCCTTGCGGGCCGAAAGTCTCAAGTATGATCTTACCCTCGCGGATCAGAAAGAACTGGTTGGCTTCGCCTCCCGCCCGAAAGAGATGGGAACCCTTCTCGAAGCGTACATTGGAGGCACAACCGGTCAGCAGGTCTACGTAGTCAGGTTCAAGGCTTTTGCAAAAAGGATGGTCAGAGATGACCCGCCCTAGATTCTCCATAGCGGCCTCCCCGATGCAAGGTGCGTCTTTTGTGATGTGGGCCACGTCAGGTTGTAACGCTCAGCACAGCCCGGCGTGTGTAGACACTCGCATTATGTTCGGATCGCTGCTGTGTCCCAGGTCACAGTCCTTCTCTCTGGGCTTTCCAAGGGGAATAGGCAGCTGCCCCGAGTCACAATCAGGTCTCTGCCGACCTAAAAACCCTCACCTGTTCTTCATCACGAAGCACTCGCAGAACCCCCTCTGTAAGCGCCTGCAGTTCGTCCTCGCCCGGATACACCACAACAGGAGCAATCCAACCTACTCGGTTGCACAACTCCGAGACCAGCCGGTGTGAATTTGCCATTCCCCCGGTGAGGAGCAACGCATCCACGCGTCCGTTCAAGACGGTCGCCATCGCACCAACCTCTTTTGCAATCTGATAGACCATCGCCTCATAGACTGTCCGGGCCTTTGCATCGCCAGATGCAATTCGGCGCTCTACTTCCACCAAGTCTTTGGTACCCAGATAGGAGTACAACCCTCCCTCACGGAACAACAGGTCCTCCACTTGCTTTCGGGTGTACTTGCCAGTGAAGCAGAGATCCACAAGTTGAATCCCTGGTACGCTACCTGCACGTTCCGTGGAGAAGGCCCCTTCCTCCCGGGAATTCGTTACGTCTGTCATACAGCCGCCATCATGTGCAGAAACCGAAATCCCGCTGCCCAAGTGCGCCACAAGCAAGCGTAATGATTCATATGCCTTGCCGCATTCTCGTGCATAACGCTTCGCTACCGCCTTGGAATTCAGGGCATGTGACAGGCATTGCCGCTCGAGCAGCGCTGATCCAGACAAGCGTGCACAGGGCGGCCACTCATCTACGCTGACTGGGTCCACCACATATGCATGTACACCAGCCTTTTGCGCTATGTCCCGAGCCAGGAAGGCGCCGAGGTTGGATGCATGTTCACCACGCCTGGCCAAACGCAACTCGTCCAGCATCGCTTCATCTACAAGGTATGTGCCACTGGATAGAGGAGGCAGAAGGCCTCCACGTCCTACGACTGCGTGCAATTCACGGACATTGCGTCCTGACTCGGCAAGTACAGCTTCGATGCGCAAACAACGAAACTGTTGTTGATCGACAACTGGGCGCTGTCGGAACTGCGCCATCTCCGCCTCAGCATGCTGAATGTTTCTTGTGAACTCAGGGCGATCGTCGAAGTATAGGCCCACCTTCGTGGACGTGGACCCTGGGTTTACAGCGAGAATCTTAAACGTCTCGGGCTGCAAAGATGACCCCCAAAGCAATCGAATTCAGCTTGTCGTCGACACTCTCCACTCGAGAAGGGATCAGAATTGGCACCCTCGCGCCCACAACCACGTGAGCACACTGCGATCCGCCCAGGTACTTTACGGCTTTGCCCAGAAGGTTGCCCGCTTCAATATTGGGAACCACCAGGCAGTCCGCGTGGCCTGCCACCCTATGCGCAATTCCCTTGGCCTGTGCCGCCGACTCCAGCAATGCACAATCGAGCGCAAGTGGGCCAAAAACCTCTGCATCGCCAAACTCGCCGGCGTCCCCTATTTCCGCAAGTGCCTTGGCATCTACAGTTGAGGGCACAGACGCACTGGTGGCTTCTGTTGCACTCATTACGGCAATCTTCGGACACTCTAGTCCCAAGGAATGCATAACCTCTATTGCGTTTTGTACAATTTGCTTCTTTTGCTCCAGATTGGGTGACACATTTAGTCCGCCATCGGTGATCCCTACTAACCGGAGCTCGCTCCCCAAGCGATCTTCATAAAAGAGGACGTCGCTCAGCAGACGTCCCGTGCGGAGTTCTGCCTTACTGTCGAGCACGGCCCTCAGAAGCTGATCGGTACGCAGGTGGCCTTTCAGCAAAAGGTCCACTTGGCGGTCGCGTGCCATGCATACAGCGACTTGCACTGCCTCGTCCGTGTCGACAAATTCCGCTCGGACAGACAGTGAGGAAAGTGCCAACGTATCCACTATATGGCGGGTTTTGCGCTGGTCGCCGATCAGCACGGGAACGGCGATGCCAAGCTGCAGCGCCGCATCGGCGGCGCTCAGGGCGACCTCGTCCTCAGCCGCGACTACACCCACGCGTCGCGGGCCCAAGACCTGCGCGCGGAGGCGCAATTCATTGAAATTCTTCACTTCTCGGCTGCTGCGTGAAGCAGTGGATGCCATCGTGAATGACATGCTGGCTTGGTAGACCAGTCCATTACAGTGAGTCAGGTCACAAAAAGTCTTCTTGGGCGGCGACCTTTCATAAATGGCGGGAGGTCTCCCAGAGGATCATATTAAGGGGAGGGTCGGATTATTGTGACCCCTATTACGAATCAGCTGGAAGAAAGATTCCTCAGGAAATAGCCGACCTCGTTATGACATCAATCGGAAATCCAGCTAGTACTGGACCATTCCGAAAGCTCAGGTACTGATATTTGGACGATTACCGGTTAATCGGCAGCTAGCTGTAAACCGAGGACCCACAAATTAAACAAATCAGGTAGGATTCGAACTCAGTCATGAGAAAACTTAATGCGCTTGAATTTGTCTCCCTTGATGGAGTCATGCAAGCCCCGGGCGGGCCAGAGGAAGATACCAGTGGCGGCTTCGAGTTCGGCGGGTGGATAAGTCCACATACCGACATTGTTAGTTCAGCGGCCATAACAAAACAGATGAACCTGCCGTTTGACTTGTTGCTAGGGCGAAAAACCTTTGACATATGGGCACAATTCTGGCCGCAACACAACGACCTTTGGCCAGCCGTTAACACAGCGACCAAGTACGTCGCCTCGAATACTATGACTTCTCACGAGTGGCAACCGTCCGTGTTTCTAAATGGAGATATTGCGGAAAGAATCGCCAAAATTAAACAACAGGAAGGGCCGGATTTGCACCTCTATGGAAGCGCAAATCTTCTTCAAACACTCCTCAAGCATAATTTGGTCGATGCGTTCTGGCTGAAAATATTTCCGATAACGTTGGGCAGTGGAAAACGATTGTTTGCCGATGGCACGATGCCGGCAGTGTTCAAGGTGACGGAAAGCACAGTCACCTCGAAGGGCATCATTATCGTCAATTACGAGCGTGCAGGCGGCGTTCGCGCCGTGTTGGGCATCTGAACTGCACGGCTAAACTCCGACCTCTATTGGTCGATGCGGCAAAAATGAGGTTTTCGCCCACTTTTAACAACTCCTGATTTGCGTCGGGTTTACCGGAAAGGTTCCGGCTAGCACCAAGGTGTCCAGTTTGCGCGTGGATCAGAATGGGATGAGAAGGAGTTGGTCGCTATTTATAAGTTCGATGAAGCCCAAAATTGAATTTGCTTCTTTATCGATAAACGCGACACTGTCCTCTCCACCGTTCGGAGCCTGTCTTGCTTCCTCTGCTTGACCCCGAGCATTGCTCCTTCGAGTTCCACTTTCTCGAAAGGGATGATTAGGTAGTCGTGCGCTCCCAATCGGATAGCTTCTTTAATCGTGCCGAACTCAGTCGAGCACGAAACCATGATGACATTGAGGCTTCGGTCCAAACGCATCAATTCTCGGAGCGTCTCGAGTCCGCTCATCTCCGGCATTAGCAAGTCGAGAATGATTAAATCCGGCGGGTCTTCGTTTTCGACCTTACAGATGGCGTCTTTGCCGTTGTTAACGGTTTCGACGTCACAACCATCCGCCTCGAGAATAGCCTGCAGATACTTTCGAATGCTCGGTTCGTCATTCACAACGAGGATTTTGTCTTTTTGTTCCATCGCTTGTGTGCTCAAGTCCTTATGCAGACTTGGCGTCGGAAATCCAAATTTACCATGATTTGGCTGGTGGCCCTGATAAGTTGCATGACCGGCAACTTGGCTACCAGGACCCGCACTGTCTCTTAAGGTCAGACTGAACAGTTCTACCCGGTGAAGGTTATTCGACACAGAGTCGCGTTGGAATGGCCCTGGGACGCGCTACGAAGGCTCAAGAGCAACAAACCACCTCGCGTATGACATGCGGGCCAAGTAAAAATCGCAAAAGTTGTAATTGCAAATATAGATTTGAATGAGGGCCGCCGGGCCTTTTTGGGTGCTTCGATAGGTCTTTCTGGTGCTAGTTGAATTTGCCGATCTGTGCGTTTGAGTGCGCTTTATTGCAAGGGACAAATCTGCGGAATACCTCATAAACACTGGCTACTTGCGCGGTCCTGCCTGACCATGCCTATAGCTACCTGATGCCTTCGTGGGCATTATGAGTCCGCTGCTCTAACCGCTGAGCTACGGGCCCCAGGTGCTTTTGCGCGTATACGTTACTGCTTCTTCTTCCATCCTACGGCAAGGCTGACCGATTTGGAAAGCTCTGCGGGGGACTATGGCGTGTGGCAAACTTCGGATTTTGCTCACAGGTTAATGGTCAGAGCAGGTATCATCCGTGTGTCTTCGCTCAAAACGTGGAATTGCGAAAAAGATTTGCTGACCAAGGGACAATAATGGCCAAGCAGAACCCGATTATGGAAGCGGGGTCCAACGCGCGTGCGCGTGTTTCTGGAGAATCGGCCGCAGTCCCGTCCCATGCCGCGATTCTAACCGGGCACTTCCGATGGGTCATTTGCGCCTTGTTGCTTCTGGCTACGACCAAGAGCTACATGGACCGCAACGTTTTGTCATCCCTGAAGCACACGCTTGAACCCATCCTTGGCTGGAATGACATCGACTATGGACATATCGTTGCGGCTTTTCAAATCTGCTACGCGTTTGGGATGCTCATGGCGGGTCGGCTGGTTGACCGACTGGGCACGCGGACTGCGTTCGCGATCTTCATGGCAGCGTGGAGTCTGGCCGCCATGGCCTATGGAAGCGCGCCGGCAATTGCCCCCCATTTGTCGCCGGCTTTTGTCTCTTTGCATAAGTTGTGGAGTTATTTCCCCGAGCCTCATGGCACCGTCGCGGGTTTCCTGGCAGTGGCTGCCGCGATGGGGTTAGGCCAATCCGGTTTGTTTCCCGCGAGCCTCAAAGCGGTGGCAGAGTGGTTTCCAAAAAAAGAGCGCGCCTTGGCCACGGGAATCTTCAACGCAGGCACGAATCTCGGAGCAAGTATTACGCCATACCTTGTAACGCTCATTACGATTCGCCTGTCCCGGTCGTGGCCGTGGGCCTTCTACCTTGTTGGCGGTTCCGGATTCGCGTGGCTAATCATTTGGCTGCTCATCTACCGGAGACCACAAGAGCATCTTTCCGTATCGAAGTCCGAACTAGCGTACATCCTTTCCGACCCGCAACCCGTCGTAGAGACAAGGACAAGCTGGCTGAAACTCCTGCCTCATCGCCAGACGTGGTCGTTTGTTCTGGGGAAGCTGTGCATCGATCCGATCTGGTGGTTCTGGCTGTTTTGGGCGCCGGACGTGTTTCAGAGGCGCTTCGGTATGTCGCTTTCACAAATCGTGTGGCCAATCCTGATCATTTATCTTGTGTCCGATGTGGGAAGCGTACTTGGCGGCTGGTTTTCGTCCGCGTTGATCGGTCGCGGAGTTTCTGTGAACGTGGCCCGAAAGACAGTGATGTTGATCTGCGCACTGAGCGTCGTGCCTGTGGTCTTCGCCGTCCGAACAGATCGTGCGTGGGTTGCGGTGGCGCTTATCAGCGTGGCCGCCGCGGCACACCAGGCCTTCTCCGCAAACCTGTTTACGCTGCCTTCGGACATGTTTCCAAGTCGAGCCGTTGGGTCCGTAGTTGGGATTGGGGGGGCGGCCGGTGGAATAGGCGGTTTCCTTATCGCAAACACGGTCGGCCACGTGCTGCAAAACACGGGCAGCTATGTGGTTCCGTTTCTAATCGCGTCTTCGGCTTACGTAGTGGCGCTCTTCTTGATACACATACTGAGCCCGCGATTTACACCTGTGCAAATCGGTTGACCACGTGGGCACTGTTACGTCCCGCAATGGGCGATCAAAACGAGTGCCGGATTCCGCGAAGCGCCGGATAGAGCTTCTGGTATTCGGCGTATTGGAGATCCATCCGCTCGGCGGTTTTTGGATTTGCCTGGACGCGCTTTGCGACGCGCACGACCGTCTCGCAAGCTGCTTCGACGGATGGCCAATTCCCTGTGCCGACTCCTGCGAGCAGTGCGGCGCCGTATGCCGCGCCTTCATCCGCTTCGATCAATTCCACGGGCATGCCGTAAATGTCGGCCTGGATCTGTTGCCACAGGGGAGAGCGTGCGCCGCCTCCACCAAGCCGGATTGACTCGACAGGAACGCCAATTTCCCGGAACAAAGTGAGCGTGTCTCGCAGACTGAAAGCAACGCCTTCGAGGATGGCGCGAATCACCTGGGCACGGGTGTGCTGCGCCGTGATGCCCACCAAAGCTCCGCGGGCATTGGGATCGAGATGCGGCGTACGTTCTCCCATCAGATACGGCGTCCACAAAAGTCCATTGGCTCCCGGGGGTGTTTTTGCCGCTTCCTCGGCGAGCCGGTCATACGGGTCGCGCCCGTCGTCTTTTCCGGAGCCAAACTGATCGCGGAACCATCGCAAGGAAAGACCTGCGCCTTGCGTGACACCCATTACGTGCCAGCGATTCGGGATGGCGTGACAGAACGTGTGGATGCGGCCCTTCGGTTCCAGCACCGGCTTGCTGGTGGCGGCAAACACGACGCCAGAAGTGCCGATCGTGGCGCTAACCGCACCGGGCTTGACGATTCCCATGCCCACGGCGCCTGCCGCCTGGTCTCCGGCGCCAGCCACAACGGGAATTCCGAACGGCAACCCCGAAGTGCGTGCACCTTCTTGGTGCACATGTCCACTGATCTCCTGCGATTCGAAGACTTTGGGCAGGAGGGCTTCATCGATCTTCGAAATCTCCAGCATCGGCTGCGACCATCGCCGGTGGGCGACGTCGAACATCAGCGTTCCGGAAGCATCGGCAACATCGATCGCGCGGGCGCCGGTCAAGCGGAAACGGACGTAGTCTTTCGGCAGCATCAAGGAGCGGACGCGCGCCCATAGTTCCGGTTCATGCTTTCGTACCCACCAGATCTTGGGTAACGTGAATCCAGTGAGCGCGGGGTTGGCCGTCAATTCGATCAGCCGCGTTCGGCCGACCTGCCTCGTGATTTCCTCACATTCTTCTCCGGTGCGCTGGTCGCACCAGATGAGCGCAGGCCGTACAACTTGATCTCTGTCATCGAGCAAGACGAGGCCGTGCATCTGGCCGGTCAAGCCAACAGCCGAAACCTCTCTTGCAGGGAGAGAACTCTTCGCCAGGCACTCTTTGATGGCCTGGCAGGCAGCGCGCCACCAATCGTCCGGCGATTGCTCCGCCCAGCCAATGTGAGGCGAACTCATCGGCGCATGTTCGGCAGTGGCCGCGCTAATGATGTGGCCGCGCGAATCGATCAAAACCGCGCGCGTTCCGCCCGTGCCAACGTCGATTCCTAGGAGGTTCATCGGATCAGTTGCCCTTCCTGCGATTTCCGCAGCAGGTTAGCGCGCGGAGAATCGGAAAATGGTGGTGGAATGAAATTCGCTTCCCGGGTTCAGGACGGTGGTCGGAAAGCTCGGATGATTGGGAGAATCAGGGAAATGCTGCGTCTCGAGGCAGAGACCGCCGTTCCTCGGATAAGCTGCGCCTCCTTTTCCCTTAATCGAGCCGTCCAGAAAATTCGCGGTGTAGAACTGTACGCCGGGTTCGGTAGTGAGCACGGTGAGGACACGCCCGGTTGCAGGGTCATACACTTCCGCTGCTTCCTTCAGCTCCTTGCTGCCGCCATCGATCACGAAATTGTGATCGTATCCGCTGTGGCCGAGACGAAGCTGTTCATCATTGGCGTTGATTCGCTCGCCGACCGCATGGGGCTTCAGGAAATCAAACGGCGTCCCTACGACGGATTCGAGCTCACCGGTCGGAATCAGACTTGCATCCACGGGGGTGAACCGAGAGGCGTTCAGTTTCAGCTCGTCCGCAAGAATCGTTCCATTGCCCTGGCCGGAAAGATTGAAGTAAGAGTGGTTGGTGAGATTCAACACCGTGGGCTTGTCGGTTGTCGCGGAGTAATCGATCTTCAAATCGCTGCCAACCAGCGTGTATTTGACCGTGACCGACAAATTTCCCGGAAATCCTGTTTCGCCATCTTTGCTCAGATACTTCAATTCCACGCCATCCGGAAGGATGCGGCCTGCCCACAGTTGGCTGTGGAAGCCATCCGGTCCGCTGTGCAATGTGTTGTCACCGTCATTCTTCGGCGTGTGATACACCTTGCCGTCCAGGGTGAACTGAGCGTGGGCAATCCGATTTGCGTAGCGCCCAACAATGGGCCCAAAAAACGGATTTCCTTTCCCGTGGTTGATCTCGTAATACTGCACAGGGTCGTCAAACCCAAGAACGATGTCGGCAACTTTTTCCGAGCGGTCCGGTACCTTGATGGAGAGCACGTATCCACCATAATTCATCACTTGTACTTCGATCCTTTCGTTTTTGAGCGTATAGATCTCGACAGCTGAACCGTCCGGCAGTTTTCCGCCGCTCCGCTGGCTGACCTGCGTTTTCGCCATGATTGTACCCGCCACTCCCGCTGAGAGAATTAGCACCGCCACAACGTGTTTGAAGAGTTTCATGAATCCTCGCTCGGACACATTCTATGGCGACTCCAGAAGACCTACAACTTGAGCCTGGGCCGCATGGCCCTGTTTTCTCGCTGCTCGGCCATTCCCTCCCAAAACGGGCACGGCAAGCAGTTCGTTTCTTTCATATGGATACATAGGGCCTCCGGGGAAATAGTGGAGGTTTGGTCAGGAGGCCCAAGCCCGCGTTAATCACAGCGAGACGTTAGTACAATAACGATTTTGTGTAAAGTGCAACGGCTGCTTTACGCGTGCTTTGCAGCACGTTCACTGTTCGGCTTCGAACCGCTAAGGGCAAAGAACAGAATATACAGGTAGCAAAGCACCGGCAGGAAAAAGGCGTGGTGGATGCCGATCTTGTCCGCGATCCATCCCTGCGTAAGCGGAATGATGGCACCGCCAACGATGGCCATAATCAAAAGCCCTGAACCATCACCTGTGAGGGGCCCGAGCTCCGCCACGCCCAAGGTAAAGATGCTCGGGAACATGATCGAATTGAAGAAGCCAACTAGGATGATGCTCCACATGGCCACGTGACCTGAGGCTAGCATCGAAATCGCCACCAACACGCTCGTCGACAAGGCGCAAATTCCGAGCAGGGTTCCGGTGTGCGCTGTCACCTTCCCGCCGCTCAAAGAAGCAAGCATCGCAATCGCCGCTGTGGCAATCGCCACCAGAACGAATAGTGGCCTTCCAGCAAACAACAGCCATCCGAGCCAGGTCAGATTCGGCACTCCTGGCTCGTATCCGACCGGCAGGCGATTCCCAATCGGATAAGAGAGCAAAACCAGCAGGATGCTCAGGGCCGAGACGATCCACATATGCTTTGCCTTTGCTCCCCCCAGGAAGTTCGAGCCAATAAATCGCCCCAGCATTGCGCCACCCCAGTAAAACGATACGAAGCTCGCTCCAACCCTTTCCGCCAATCCCGCGATGTTTGGCTCATGAAAGTAGTTCACCAGAAAGCTGCCGATGGAAACCTCGCCGCCCACGTATACAAAGATGGCGATCACGCCAAAAACCAGGTTTGGATGTTTCCAGACGGAGTCGTTCACTTTCTCGCCGACTTTGTGTTGTGCGTGTTCGATCTTCGGCAGTTTCGAAATGCCAATGGCAATCGCGAGCACCACGAGCGCGATGCCCAAACCTACATAGGGGGTCTTCACCGTCGCTGCCTCGTGCAAGCGGTAGGCCTGCAAAGCATCCGGCGCCAGCGCACGTATTTCATCCGCGGTTTTGGGGGCTGCACTCAGAATCAGCACTCCGCCAAAGAACGGAGCAAGGAACGTGCCCAAGGAGTTGAACGCCTGCGTCAGATTCAGGCGGCTCGAGGCAGTCTCCGGTTTGCCGAGCACGGTCACATAGGGATTCGCCGCCACCTGCAGGCACGTGATTCCAGCCGCGAGGACGATCAATGCTCCCAAAAAGAACGGGAACGCAGGCACGCTAGCCGCCGGAACAAAGAGAAAAGTTCCCAGGCCCATGGTGAGCAAGCCAACCACCATCGAACGCTGGTATCCAATCAAGTCGATAAGTTTCGCGGAAGGAATAGAGAAAATAAAATATGACCCGAAAAATGCAAACTGAACCAGCATCACATCGGCGTAGTTCAGATCGAAAATCGACTTCAGGTGCGGAACCAGAATATCGTTCAGACAGGTGAGAAATCCCCACATGAAGAACAACGTGGTGACAATTCCAAGCGCCCCGGCGTAGCCTCTCGTCTGTTGGCCAGTACCTTCCGCTGTTCCGACCGCCTCATTTGACACGCTTAGGTTCGGCATAGTCCCTGCGTTCCTTTTCTCCGCGCTTGTTGCGGCCCCTGACTCGCCCTAGATACTGCCATACCTCTTCCCTAACCCAAAAGGTATAGCGTCACAAGGCCACGCTGCAGAAAATGGTATAAGAATGTGCCGTATCGTTATTCTGACCTCGATTGCGAGGATCGATTATGAATCATGATGCCTGGATCCTTTTTGCCATCTTCTTGCTTTCACTTGCCGCGCCCCTTTCCCTGCAGGCCCAGAAATCTTCCGATACGGTGATATGGTCGGAACCCGGTCTGCCTTCCGCGGATACGGCTTCCCCCTCACCCGAGCAGCTAGTGCAGATCTTTCCGCGAGCCCGTATTCTCTCTGCCGATCAGCTTGCTTCGGCGCTCCTTGATTCCCAGACTCGCCTTTTCATCCTCCCCCAAGGCTCGGTCATTCCGGAGACGACATTCTCCGCCATCTCCGACTACCTGCACCGCGGAGGGAATTTGCTTGTCCTCGGCGGGCGTCCCTTCACACGCGCGGCCTATCATGACGCGTCGGGTTGGCACCTGCGCGATTACAGCACGCGTTTCTCGCGGCCTCTCCAGGTCGATCAATACCAGACTACGCCTGGCTCCTCAGGTGAAACGTTCACTCCGAATCAGGAAATTCCCATGGAATTTCCTGCCTTTGCTTGGAAAGAGGCATTCAGCCCCATCATCCGGCTCAGTACCAGCGATATCTACAGTCGCGGGGGCTCCGCGGGAACATTGGATATAAAGCTGGACGCCCTGGTTTGGGGCGTCGCCGACGGGCGCCGGCTCTCCGCCCCCCTTTCACAGATTGATCATTTTTCCTCCGGCTTCGAAGGTGGCCGCTGGATTTTTCTTTCCGCCAATCTCGTCCCTGATTTCTATTCTTCCGCTGATTCCACAAGGCTCCTTCGCGCTTTGGCCGATCGTGCGCTTCAGGGCGCTTTGCAGTTCTTCGTGCGGCCGGTTCTGCCTCTCTACTTGCCTGGCGAGCCGGTAGAGATCGAATCCATCGTCCATTTTGCCAACAAGACCGCCGACCCGATCACCATTAAACTTTCCGTTTATCCGGAAGACGAACCTTCGACCAGGCAAGGCACGACAATTTCCGTTTCCGCCTCCGAAAACACTTTCCTTGCGGCTCCTCCACACAAAGGCTTGCAGATTATCGAAGCGCGTCTCTTCGAAGGGACGGCTCTTCGTGCCACTTATCATTCCGCTTTGTGGATTCGTGATGAGGCCTACCTTCGGTCCGGTCCCAAGCTGCATGTCAACTCGGATTACTTCACACTCGACGGGAAGCCGCTTGCCGTTGTCGGTACCACGTACATGTCCAGCGAAGTGCAACGCCTTTATTTTGATCATCCCAACGTTTACGTGTGGAACAAGGATGTGGCGCAAATCCACAACGCTGGCCTGAACATGATTCGCACGGGCTGGTGGACCGGCTGGGACAAACTGTGCGACGAAACCGGACGACCCTATGAGCGCACGCTTCGCACGCTTGAAGCCTATTTGATGACTGCCCGCAAGTACGGACTTCCGGTGCAGTTCAATTTCTTTGCGTTTCTGCCGGAAGTCCTCGGCGGGGTGAATCCCTATCTCGATCGCGAGGCCATCCGCAGGCAGCAAACCCTGGTTGGTTCTGTTGTTGCACGTTTTCACGATGTGCCCTTCCTGGCCTGGGACCTGATCAACGAGCCGAGCTTTTCGAAGCAACTTTGGCGGATGCGTCCAAATTACGATTCCGCCGAGCTTGCTGTGTGGAACTCCTGGCTCAACCAAAGGTATCCGGACCGCGCCGCGTTAGCCGCTTCGTGGAATGTCCCGCCAGAGAGTGTGGCCGGCACTATTTCTCTTCCCACGGAGGAAGAGTTTTCGCCGCGCGGCATGTATAACGGAGTGAACTCCCTGCGCATGTATGACTACGTCCTCTTTGCGCAAGAAAAGTTCGCGGATTGGATGCAGGGGATGCGGGAGGTGATTCGCGCAACTGGCTCCGCGCAGCCAATGACCGTCGGCCAGGATGAAGGTGGCTACCTGGATCGCCTAAACCCCTCTTTTTTTGCGCCTTATGTCGACTTCACCACCAACCACTCGTGGTGGCAGAACGACTACCTCCTCTGGGACTCTCTTGTGGCCAAACAGCCCGGAAAGGCCATGCTCATTCAGGAGACGGGATTGCAACGTGAGTTGACTCTTGACGAAATCTCTCGGCGCACTCCCGAACAAGAAGCCCTGCTCTTCGAGCGCAAATTTGCGCTTTCCTTCGTGCAAGGGTCCGGGGCCATCGAGTGGCTGTGGAACTCCAACTCCTACATGACGGAGAGCAATGAAACGCCCATCGGAGCCCTCCATGCGGACGGCACGGAAAAGCCCGAGGCCACAGTCCTCCGTGAGATGGCCAAGTTCGCAGCGGCCGCTTCTCCGTACCTCGTCGATCCAAAGCCACCGGCCATCGCGGTGGTCACTTCGCAGGCCGCGCAATTTTCTGTGCAAGCCGACCTGCAAATCGCCGCGCAGCAAAAGGCGGTTCGCGCGCTGGGGTACGATCTGCACCAACCGTGCTACATCATCACCGAAAATCAAATCGAGAAGCTTGGCTCTCCCAAGCTTGCGATTCTCCCTTCGGTGCAAGCCCTTCGCGAAACCACCTGGCAAGCTCTTCTCAAATATGTAAGGGACGGTGGCAATCTCCTTGTCACCGGCCCTGTATCACGCGATGAACACTGGCACGTTGTCGACCGCTACACTCCGCTTGGCATCAGGGCCGCCACGGAGCCTCTCACGTTTCACAATGCAGCCATCACAAACAGCGTTGGCCTATCAGCGGAATTCTCGATGATTGGCTTTTCTTTCGGCCAGCAGGAGCAGCAACTCCTCGAATACGTTCATTTCGACGACCGGGCAGGGGTGAAGGATTTTCCTCTTGGCCGCGGGCAGCTCTTCTGGGCAGCTTATCCGATTGAGCTGGCAGAGTCCTCTCTCGCGTCTGCCGCTCTGTATCGGCAAGCCATCGAAGGCGCCGGGATTCCACCCTCCTGGGACGGGATGCTTCTAGGCGAGGGTGTCTTGCTTTATCCGATTCATCTGCAGAATGCCGTCCTGTACATTTTCGAATCGGAATCGGACAAGGATTCGTCCGTCACCATCAAAGACGCGGCAAGTGGCATCGAACTCCCCCTTCGGCTACCGGCACAGCGGGCGGTTCTCGCCCTCATCGATCAAAAAACAAAGCAGCTTGTGGCCAAGTACGGTTTCTAACCGCGTCAGCATTCTCGGAGAGGACCGTTCTGCACATTCGATCTTCGCCCACTGAGGGAAAGCGGAGAACAGCGGCCTCCCCTGAAGACGGACCCCCACAGATTCTGGACGACCTGGTTCCTGCCCGAGGTGCCCAGCGCTTAGAAGTATGACCCACGCACTATCGCCGGACCATGGAAAGGGCTATACTCCGGCTCAAAGACCTGGGCGAAAGGAGTACGCCCATGAGTGTTCCGCAACGTTTGAAATCCTTCCTGGATTCCAATTTCGTCCCTTACGAATCGCTCACGCACTCGACGACCTATACCGCACAGGGCA
>Ga0187782_10001835_pt1 | contig 15650 bp, 18 predicted proteins | sample 0715_SJ02_MP15_2_FD_132454 | JGI IMG/M metagenome (GOLD analysis project Ga0187782, IMG submission 132454) | Tropical peat soil microbial communities from peatlands in Department of Meta, Colombia - 0715_SJ02_MP15_20_MG | ecosystem: Environmental > Terrestrial > Soil > Wetlands > Peat | place...
GACGCCTTGGCTTTGGTCAAGGAGCGCTGCGCATGAACGCCCTGGCGGAAGCCTTCATCGCCGCCTGCAAGGACGAGCTCGCCGCGCCGAAGCCCGGCAATGTGCATGTGTTCGCGTCGGGCCATCGCATGGAGGCGCAGGATTTCATCGACAGCGCGGAGGCCGCCGCCGGCCCGCTGACCGCGGAGGAATCAAGTGTCGGCGCGCGCATCCTCGGCGCGGTCGAGGCGACCTTCGCGCACGTGAGGCAGAACACGAATCTCGGAATCGTGCTGCTTTGCGCCCCGCTCGCGCACGCCGCGCTGACCTATCCAGGGCAAAGCCTGAACACGAGCGTTGCGCGCGTCTTGCGGAGGCTCGATCGCGATGACGCCGAGATGGCTTTCAAGGCTATAACGATCGCCAATCCCGGCGGCCTCGGCGCCGCGCCGCGGCATGACGTGACGCAGCCCGCGCGCGCGACGCTGCTCGAAGCCATGCGGGAGGCGGCCCCGCGTGATCGCATCGCGCGCCAATACGCGGCGGATTTCGAAGATGTTTTTGGGCTCGGCTCTGCCAGGCTTCACGAGGCGCGCGGGCTCGTCCCCGACCCGGAGCTCGCGACGTTGCGGCTCTACCTGGGCTTCCTTTCCGCCTTCCCCGACAGCCATATAGTGCGCAAATTTGGCGCCGAGGCGGCTGAGCGGCTCGTCGCCGAGGCGCGCGCTTTTGCAGCCGCAGCGGATTTTTCCTGCCGCGACGAGGCTTTCGGACACGCGTTGCAATTTGATGCTACGCTCAAGGCTCGCGGACTAAACCCTGGGAGCAGCGCCGATCTGACTGTGGCGACCTTGTTCGCTGATTATGTCGGCGCAGTCTTGGCAAACGGTTCCAAAAATGGTTGAGTCCGCCCCGCGCGAGATGGTCTCGCGGGACTCGAACCGGCTTATGGCTGTGTGAAGCCTCGGCCGACCCGAGAAAAATAAAGGGGGCGCGCCCCGTGGCTTCGCGAGGAAGCGCGGGAGTCGCTGTCGGTCATCGAAAGGGAACGCAAATGGCTTTGATCAACAAACTGCTTGTCGGCGAGTCGCTCGTCGGCGAAGGCAATGAGGTCGCGCACATCGACCTCCTCATCGGACCGCGCGGCAGCGCCGCCGAGCTCGCTTTCGCTAATGCGCTCGTCAACAACAAGGACGGCTTCACGACCCTGCTCGCGGTCGTCGCCCCGAACCTGCTGGCGAAGCCGAACACGATTCTCTTCAACAAGGTCACGATCAAGGGCGCCAAGCAGGCCGTGCAGATGTTCGGCCCGGCGCAGGCCGGCGTCGCCAAGGCGGTGGCCGATTCGGTCGCCGAGGGCGTGATCCCGGTCGCCGAGGCCGACGACCTGTTCATCTCGGTCGGCGTGTTCATCCACTGGGACGCCGCGGACGACGCCAAGATCCAGGACTACAACTATCAGGCCACGAAGGAGGCCATCGCGCGCGCCGTCAGGGGCGAGCCGAAGGCCGCGGAAGTCGTCGCCAAGCGCAACGAAGCCAAGCACCCCTTCGCCGCCCACTAAGCGCGAGAGGAACAAGGGACGGGGAGGGGCGCCGATCGCGGCGTCTCTCCGCGCCTGGCGCAGGAAATCGGTCGTTCCCAGGGAGGGGACGAGCGCGTCACGATCTGCGTCAACCCAAACGAAGCCGCTCGCCCATCATCGGGCGGCTTATGTTCGGCTGACGCAGCCAAGAGACACGCGAACCGGAAGACCGAAAGGGAGAACAAATGGGCATTCTTGACAGCATCCTGAGCGCGCTGACGGGCAAGCCCGCCGGCGGCAACATCGCCGCGAGCTCGGGCGACTCGCTGGTGGGCGAGTCGCTCGTCGGCGAAGGCAATGAGGTCGCTCACATCGACCTGCTGATCGGACCGCGCGGCAGCGCCGTGGAAAAGGCCTTCGCCAACGCGCTGGTCAACAACAAGGACGGCTTCACGACCCTGCTCGCGGTCCTCGAGCCCAATCTCTTGGTCAAGCCTTACACGATCCTGTTCAATAAGGTGACGATCAAGAACGCCAAGCAGGCCGTGCAGATGTTCGGCCCGGCGCAATACGGCGTGGCCAAGGCCGTGGCGGACTCGGTCGCCGAGGGCGTGATCCCGCTCTCCAAGGCCGACGACCTGTTCATCTGCGTCGGCGTCTTCATCCATTGGGAAGCGAACGACGATCAGAAGATCCAGGACTTCAACTACGCCGCGACCAAGGAAGCGATCGCGCGCGCGATGAAGGGCGACCCGACTGCGGAAGCCGTGCTCTCGGCCCGCGCCACGGCGAAGCACCCCTTCGCCGCTCACTAAGCGGCGACGGACGCGATAAGAAAAAGGAGCCCGCGCGGCTCCTTTTTTGTTCGGGCGGAGCGAGGCGGCGACGTTTTGCGCTCACTGCACGAGCATGATCCAGAGCACGCCGAAGCGGTCCTTCGCCATCGCGAAGCGCGGTGAAAAGAAAGTCTTCTGCGGCGCCTGCACCACCGCGCCGCCTTCCGTCAGCGCGACGAAGAGACGATCAACCTCTTCCGCGCTCGCCGCCGCGCTCGTCAGGGCGAACCCCTGGAAGCTCGGCCCCTCGGCGCCATGTCCGTCGGACAGCAAAACGACATTGCCGCCGATGTCGAGGCGCGCATGCATCACCTTGTCCGCGAGCGCTTCAGGCGCGGGCGCGGCGGCGTCGGGATTGTCCTTGTAGCGCAGGCGCATGACGAGCCGCGCGCCGAGCTTCCCCTCGTAAAAGGCGATGGCTTCGTCCGCGCGGCCGCCGAAGAACAGATAAGGCTGAATTTGCATGAACGGACTCCTCGTTAGGAACGGTCACAGCACCGGCGTCAGCCCGCGCGTGAAATTCTCCTGCGCGAGGCTGACGAGCTTCCTCGACAGCTCCGTTTCGGCAAGCCAAGCGTCGACGCGCGGATGCGCGATCTGTTCCGGTCTCGCCTTTTTATACACCGCATAACAGCCGGAAAGATACTGCGGCAACGTCAGGAACTCGCCGACGCCGTGGGAAATGTGGAAGTTGCCGCGCTTGAACAGATAGGCGCCGCGCACGCCATAAAGTTCCGCGATCTCGGGATAGACGGGGAAAATTTCCGAGCGCGCGAGATCGTCGATCGCGTAATCGTCGAGATTGTGGTTGCGGATTTCAAGCCCCGCCTTGGCAAAGAGTCGCCGCGCGATGTCGGCCAGCACGAAAGGCTTCGGGTGCACGATCGAATACATGAACACGCCGCGCCGCGACCAGCTCATGAGCTCGGCGGAAAGATCGAGATCGTAGGAGCCCGCATTCTGGAGGAACTCGGCGGCGGCGGGGCCCCAGACGTCGAGATAGCCCACAGCCTCATAGACGTTGCGGTTGAACAGCGCCTGCGCTGCGTCGGGATTCAAGCCGATGCGGTAGGCGAAGACGCCGAGCGCGGAGTGATAAGGCCGCAGCGGTCCGTTGAGCACGCGATTGCCGCGCGTCGCGTCCGTGAGGTAGACGAGATCTGGCTGGAAGGCGGCGAAATTGAGGGTCGGAAACAGCAGCGCGTTGTCGAGCCGCCGCATGAGCTCTTGCGAGTCGCCGCCCTTGACGATTCCGGTTGGAAAGTCCTGAGAAAACACTTGATCATAGTCAGAGAGGACAGCGCAAAGTTGGTCGATGTTGGCGATCGCCCTGGTGATCGCCGAATAGTGATCGACGCGCGCTGTCGGATCGAGCAGCTTCATCGCATAGGCTACGCCATAGCTCTGGCAGTTGCCGATGACGGCGATGCGTGGGCCGAAGGGGGGGGCCGCGCGGCGCAATTTGGCGAGACGCGGCGCGGCATAGGCGCGGATGAGCTGTTTGTCGATCTGCGAGAGCATTCTTTCAGCGTTGGCGAGAAGAGGACAGCCGGCGGATGACAAGCGGCCAGGCTGCGGCTATGGTCCGGGCGCGAGCGGCGTCAAAGCCCTCATGAGGAGACCGGCCCGTGGCGGACAACCCTTACGCCTCCCTACCCGACCATCGCTTCTGGCGCAAGGCGGTGACGGCTCTGCCGCCCTTCGCGCTCGATCCGATTGTCGAGACCCCCTTCAAGATCTCGCTTGCCGACAGGGTGGCGACCGGCGGCAGCTGCTTCGCGCAGGAGATCGCCCATCGCCTGCAGGAGAGCGGCTATCACTATTATCTCGCCGAAGAGCCGCCGGAAGGCATGTTGGCGAAAGAGGCGCGGCGGCGGAACTACTCGATGTATTCCTGCCGCTACGGCAATCTTTACACGACGACGCAGCTGCTACAGCTCGTGCAGCGCGCCCATGGCGAGTTTAGGCCCGATCTCGACGCGTGGACGCGCGAGGACGGCCGCTTCGTCGATCCCTTCCGGCCCCGCATCGAGCCCGACGGATACGTCACACTCGAAGAGATGCACGCCGACCGCGAGCGTCATCTCGCCGCCGTGCGCAAGATGGTCGAGACCATGGATGTGTTCGTCTTCACTTTCGGGCTCACGGAGTGCTGGCGCCATAAATCCGACGGCGCCGTGCTGCAGCTCGCGCCCGGCGTCGCGGGCGGCGAGTACGATCCTAACGCCTATGAATTCTGGAACATGTCGGTCGGCGAGGTCGTGCGCGACTTTCTTGGCGCCGCCGATCTGATCTACGCGCGCAACCCGAACGTGCGCATGATCCTGAGCGTCTCGCCGGTGTCGATCATCGCGACCGGAGAGGACCGGCACGTGCTGGTCTCGAATTCGGCCTCGAAGGCGATCCTGCGCGCCGCGGCGGACGAGGTGGTACGAGCGAGGAGGAACATCGCCTATTTCCCGTCCTACGATCTCGTCACCGCCTCGCCCAACGCCGCACGCTTTTATGGCGACGACACGCGCAAGATCAACTCCTTCGGCATCGACCGCACGATGAAGATGTTCTTCGACCATTTCACCGCGCGCGACGCTGCGAAGAAGGAGGTCGAGGCGGTCAAGCTCGACATCGCCGCCGAGGCGAGGAGCAACGTGAGAATCGTCTGCGACGAGGACGCGATCGAAACAGCTTGAGAGGAAGCACAACTGATATGATCATCGGGCAACTCGCGCTCGCCGCGGCTGGCGCTTTCGTCGGCGCGTCGCTTTACGTGAATTATGTCGAGCAGCCGGCGCGCATGGCGCTCGACGACGAGGCGCTCGCCAGGGAATGGGAGCCGTCCGACCATCGCGGCTTTCTGGTGCTTGCGGGGCTCGCTTTGCTTTCAGCTTTGTGCGGCTTCATCGCTTTTCGCGAGCTCGACGACGTGCGCTATCTCGTGGGCGCGATTTTTGCGATTTCGAGCTGGCCTTACACTTATTTCGCGATCGTGCCGCTCAACAACCGCATCCTCGCGCTGATCGGCGGCGAGGCCGTGCATGAGGCGCGCGAGGTGATCAGGCTATGGGGTCGCCTGGAGATCGGGCAGACCGCGATTGGGCTCGTCGCCGTGGCCGCATACATCTGGGCGGGGGCGTGAGGCAGGAGCGCCCCTTCTCCCACGGAGTGGGAGAAGGGAGGTATCGCGCTTATCCTTCCCGCAACAGAAATCGCCGGTTCAGCGGTTGCAACGGCCGGGCGTTGTTGGGGAAAAGCTTCTTGAAGGCCTCGATGTCCTTGTCCGCCACCGCGACGCTCGCCCCATAAATGTTCCAGTCGACGTTCTCCGAGCAGGGCGGGATCGTCAGCGAGCCCTCGTAGCGATAGAGCGGGCCCGTCTTCGGCAGCAGGCTCCGCACGTCGATCGGCGCCGCGAGCTTGGCTTCGCCTTCCGTCGCCGGCGCGATCGCCATCACCTTCGAGAAGGCGGCGTTGGCGCCCCCTGCCGTCAGAAACACGCCGACGACCGCGAGGCGAGAGCCCTGCGCATGGACGAAATGCGCCTCCATCGCCGTCTTCCTGCCGTCGATCGCATGCTCGCTCGGCGTGTGGAAATGGAACTGCTTCAGCTCATAAGTCTCATCGCCGAGCCGGAGCGTCGAGCCAGGCTCCGCCGCGGCCTGGATCGTGTGGCCGTTGTTTAGGACCGTGTAGGCTTGCGGTTTCCAGTCGAGCGCTGCGCGGTCAGACTGCGCTGTTATCGCGCCCTTGAGGTCGATCGGCGACTGATCGCGGCCGACGGCGCAGACCCTGTAAGCAGGGTCGAGCTCGCCCCATCTCTCGACGCCGAGTGCGCCCTCGTACTCCCAATGCGCCCCTTCGGCCGCGCGCGCGGTCTGAGCGCAGAGCGGACAGGCGACGAGAAGTCCTAAGAATTTGCGTCGATGCAGCATAGGATTTTCTCCTACCTCGCGCGCCGGCTATGTTCACGGCGCCGCGCCGAAGCTTACTCCTTTCGGCCTCTCGAGAAAGGCCTGTCATGATAAAAGATTATGCGAACCACGCCGCAAACGAGCGCACCTTTCTCGCCTGGGTCAGGACCGGGATCGCCTTCATCGCGCTCGGCTTCGTGATCGAGCGCTTCAACCTGTTTCTGGCGACGATCGCGGCGACCGTCGAGCTCGATGCGCCGATCAGGGCGCACGTGCAGCGGCTTTCGGGACCGCTCGGACGCTATGGCGGACTCGCGCTGATCTGTGGGGGCGTGGCTCTGATCGCCCTGGCGCTCGTGCGCTTTTTCCGCACGGAGGCGCGGCTGTCGGACGAAGACGAAAGCGCCGCGAAAAGCGTCGCGCGCACTGAAATCCTGCTGCTGATGGCGTCGATCGCTTTCGTCGCCAGCTTCAGCGCCTATCTCGCGCTGGGCTGAAAGGCGCGGCGCTTGAGCCGCCGAAGCTTCGCCCATAGATTGCCCAGGGCAAAGCTTGCTGGGAGACTTCATGAACATTCTGCTGATCGGATCGGGCGGACGCGAGCACGCCATCGCCAATGCGCTGGCCAGGAGCCCGCGGCTCGCGCGGCTCTTCATTGCGCCCGGCAACGCCGGCATAGCGCGGCTCGGGCGCTGCGTCGCGCTCGATCCCGCCGATCACGCCGCGGTTGTCGGCTTCTGCCGCAGGGAGGGCATCGGTCTCGTTGTCGTCGGTCCCGAGCAGCCGCTTATCGGCGGCCTTGTCGATGCGCTGGTCCAGGCGGACCTCCCGGCCTTCGGCCCGACCCAGGCCGCTGCTCAGCTCGAAGGCTCCAAGGGCTTCACGAAGGACCTCTGCCGCGCGAACGATATCCCGACCGCCGCCTATGAACGCTTCGACAGCGAAGTTGCAGCGACGAGATATCTGCGCGAGATAGGCGCGCCGATCGTCGTCAAGGCCGACGGTCTCGCCGCCGGCAAGGGCGTCGTCGTGGCCGAGACGCTCGGCGAGGCGGAGGCGGCAGTGCGCGCGATGTTCGCCGGCGCCTTCGGGCGATCGGGCGCCGAGGTCGTCATCGAAGAGTTCTTGACCGGCGAGGAGGCCTCTTTCTTCGCGCTCTGCGACGGCGAGCGCGCTGTGGGTTTCGCCTCGGCGCAGGATCACAAGCGCGTCGGCGACGGCGATGTGGGTCCCAACACCGGCGGCATGGGCGCCTATTCGCCGGCCTCGATCGTGACGCGCGCGATCGAGGCCGAGGTCATGGCGAACATCGTCGAGCCGACGCTTCAGGCGATGCGCGCGATGGGGGCGCCCTATCGCGGCGTGCTCTATGCGGGGCTCATGCTCACGGCGCAGGGACCGAAGCTCATCGAATATAATTGCCGCTTCGGCGATCCCGAGGCGCAGGTCATTCTGCCGCGGCTCGAAGACGATCTCGTCGAGCTGATGCTCGCCTGCGCGCGCGGGCGCCTGCCGCAAGAGACGCCGCGCTTCGCGAAGTGCGCGGCGCTGACTGTCGTGCTCGCGGCGAAGAACTATCCGGCGACGCCGGTCACCGGTACGGAGATCATCGGCGTCGAGCGCGCCGAAGCGCTCGGCGGCGTCATCGTCACTCACGCCGGCACGCTGCGCGACGGCGACAGGCTCGTCGCAGCGGGCGGGCGCGTGTTGAACGTCACGGCGCTTGCGGACGACATCACGCGCGCGCAGGCGCTCGCTTACAGGGCCGTCGATCTCATCGACTGGCCCGAAGGCTTTTGCCGCCGCGACATCGGATGGCGCGAGGTCGCGCGGGAAGCGCGCGGAAGGCGGTGAGCCGGTTGCGCGTCACGCGCCCTCTTCGCCTTTTCGTCGCGAGAACAGTTGCGCGAAGAGGCGATCGAGCGAGATCGCGCCCGCGCCCTGCGTGATGAGCACCAGGAGGATCGCCGCCCAATAGGCGTGCGCCGTCCACCAAGCGTCTGGGTATACCCAAAACTGGATCACGAGCGTCATAGCCAGCAGCACGAACGCCGACAGTCGCGTCAACAGACCGACGACGAGCAGAAGTGGAAGCAGGTTCTCGGCGAACGCCGCGGCGTAGGCCGCGTGCTCGGGCGAGACGAGCGGCAGCTTGTATTCGCTCTCGAAAAGAGCGACCGCCGAATCCTTGAGCGAAGTTGGGATCGTCGCCGAGAGATCGAGACCGAACAGCTTGCCGCCGATCGTCGGCCCATCGACCTTGGTCTGACCCGAGAGAAAGAACGGATGCGCGACGACGATGCGTTGAAACAGGCCGACCAGCGCATAGGACTCGTTGAGTGATTTAGTCATCTCGACCCTCCTGCTTCAAACATGCCTCACGCGATGGCGACCACCGCGCGGGCCAGGAACAGCGTGCCGAGGCAGGCGACGAGGTCGAACGACGGCGCGCTCGCCTCTCCCTCCGCCGCGGCCTCCGATAGTCGCGCGCGCTCCGCCAGAGCGCGCGCGAAATGAAATCCCCCAGCGGGCAGCGCGACGACCTCGACCTCGTCGCCGCAACGCGAGACGAGCGCATCTTGCGCGCAGCGCAAATCGATTTTCTGCGGCGCGCCGGATCTATTGCTGCGCCAGATCGCGACGATCGGGTGGCGGGAGGACAGGAGCCGCACGGACGGATTCAGGACGAGGCGGCGGTCCGGCTCGTCCCTCAATGACGCGGCGATGTCGTCTAGCGCCAAGGGCGTGGCGTCTGCGGCGTGATAGGCGAGGCCGATCGCATATTCGAGCCTTGCGACGTCACCGAGATAAGGCAGCACGCGCGCCGGCGCGAAGCCTTCGATGAAGGTAGGAAATTCCGCGCCGTATTGCGCGAGAATGGGGGAGGACGGGGGCGTAAGCCTGACGTGAACGCCGGCCATGGTGCGAAAAAATTCTTCGCCGACGAGACGCAGGACCGCGGGAAAGCGCTCGGCCAGCGCATCGACGAGCCCGACGACGACATTATTGCGATAGACGTCGAAGCGCCGCTGCGGCAAGCCGCAGGGCGGCGGCAGCGACGGGTCGAGCAGGGCCCGCGCGAAGACGCGGTGGTCGAAGCGCGCCGTCGGCGTCACGCCAAAACCTCCGCGGCGCAGGCGCATAATTCGGCCTCCGCCGCCTGCGCATGGAGCTCGCGCCACTCTGGAAGGTCGTTGTCCCACTCGACGAGCGTGGCGACCGGGCCACGCCGGCCTAGCGCGCGGCGATAGAGACGCCACACCTCACGCGACACGGGCGCGCAATGCGCGTCGATGAGCAGGGGCGCGCCGTCGTCGTCGCGGTCCTCGGCGAAGCCGGCGAGATGAATCTCCTCGACCGCTTCGATCGGAAAGGCGTCGATATAGTCCTGCGCCGAGAAACCGTGGTTCGTGGCGCAGACATGGACATTGGTCACGTCGAGCAGCAGCCCGCATCCGGCGCGCCGCGCGAGCTCGCGCAGGAACTCGGTCTCGGCGATCTCGGACTCGGCGAAAGCGACGTAAGTCGCGGGGTTTTCAATCAGCATGCGGCGCCCGAGCGCGCATTGAGCGGCGTCGATGCGCTCGGCGACGCGCCACAGCGTCGCAACACTGTAAGGAATGGGCAGCAGATCGTTGAAGAAGGCGCCGTCCTGCGCGCACCAGGCGAGGTGCTCGGAGAACAGGAACGGCTCATAGCGATCCACGAGTCGCCGCAGGCGAGCGAGGTGCTCCGCATCGAGCGGCGCCGCGCCGCCGAGCGACAGGCCGACGCCGTGGATCGACAGCGGATAGCGCTCGCGCAGCCAGGCGAGCCGACGATGCGGCGCGCCGCCGTCGCCCATGTAGTTCTCGGCGTGAATCTCGAAGAAGCCGACAGTCGCCCCCGCGGCGATCGCCTCGAAATGCTCGGGCTTGAAGCCGACGCCGGCGAGCGTCGGCGCGGGCGCTTCTGGCCTCACGTCAGCGGTCCGTCGGTTCGAGGCTGCCACGGCCCTTGGGCGTCGCCATGGAGAGGCAGGTTCCTTTCGGCACGAATATCCAGGCGTCGCGCTGGTAGTCGGTCTTCGAGGTCCCGGCGCAGGTGGTCCCGGGCCCCGCGGCGCAGTCGTTCTTGCCCTTCAGCGCCACGCCGTAGCATTTCTCCTGCTCGACCTTCGCCGCGAGCGCCGTGCTGGTGGAAGCGACAGCGGCGGCGACGGCGGCCGCGAGCGTCGCGGTCTTTGCATGCGACATCGTTTTCTCCATTCGACGAGCGAAATATGTGAGTTCCGGAACCCGTGTCGAGCCCGTCGCCTTTCCCTGTCAGCTTCGTTTGCGATAGGGCGAATGTTACCACATTCCGGCTAATTTGGCAGGCGACGTTCATCTTCGCGGAGTCGATCGACTGGGCCAAGGAGAAGCTATGCCGCGCGCTGCGGGTAGGCGCGCTCCTGGATCACGTCGCCTCGACCCGAATATCGCCGTTTCGCGCCCATGCAACGCGCATGCCCGGCGTGGAATGAGCGTAGGCGCATTCGCCGTTGCGGTCGACGATGATGAGACCCCCAAGACCCTGCACCTTCTCGATGAGAAGCTGCTTCGCCGCCTGCGCCGCCGCGACGGCTCCCATGCCATGATATTCCACGAACAACGCCGCGGTCCTCGCCAGCGCGGTGCGCAAAAAATGTTCCCCGACGCCCGTGCAGGAAACTGCGCAGCTCGCGTTATCTGCGTAGGTGCCTGCGCCGATGACGGGAGAGTCGCCGACGCGCCCGCGAGCTTGATCGCTGACCCCTCCAGTGGAGGTGGCGGCGGCGAGATTGCCGAGCCTGTCGCGGGCTACGGCGCCCACGGTGCCAAATCCACCGCTTTGGTCTTTCCAAGCATCGGGCGCCGCTCGTCGTTGCTCTTTTGCCTTCTCCAGCTCCATGAGGCGCGCCTCGGTCAGAAAATAGGCGTCCTCCGCGAAGGCCAGACCGTGCTCGCGCCCGAACCCTTCCGCGCCGTCGCCGATCAAAAAGACATGGCGGCTTTTTTCCATGACGGCGCAGGCCAGCAGCACCGGATTCTTGACGCCCCGCACGCCCGCGACCGCGCCGGCTCGCAGCCGGCGACCCTCCATGATCGAAGCGTCCAGGCGGACTTCGCCGTCCACGTTTAGCACCGAACCGCGCCCCGCATTGAAGAGCGGGTTGTCCTCCAACAGGACGACGCAATGCGTCACGGCGTCGAGCGCCGACGCTCCGCGTTCGAGAAGCCGGGCGCCGGCTTCGATGATCAGGCGAAGCGAGGGGGCATATTTGCTCGGATCCGAACCAACGCCTGCGCCGCCGTGAATCATGAGCGAGAAGCCGTTCATTTGCGCAACATGCCACAGAGGCGCGCTTCGCGCATTCGCTTTTCTGGGCCGCGGGACGATTGCGCGGCGTTTCGCTCCGCTCGCGTTTCCTCCGCCGAACGCGGCCCCCGTCACTCCAACCGGTCACCCAGCAGAAACTCCATCGCCCGGTCGAGCCTTATATGCGGCAGCGGCAGCGGCTCGCCGTCGCGCGCGAGCTGAGCCCTCGGCGGGCGGAACTTCAAGAACCGATAATCGGCGTCTTCATCCGGCGTCGCCAGCGCGTCGCCGCGGAAGACGAGACGTGGATCCTCGGGCAGCTCGCCCGGAAAGATCGCGCCTTCCTCGTCGCCGTCAAACGTCTCGGGTCCGATGCGCTCGCCCTTGATCGGCGTGCCGACGATCGCCTGCAGCTGCTGGCCGTCGTGCTTCACCATGGCTTCGCGCGTCGCGCGCACGGCGGCGAGCGCGATCACGTCGATCCTCGCGCCCACGCCCTCCGCGCGCTTGATCGCCCGCGCCGTGAGCAGGCGCAGAATCGCCTCCAGACGGTCGTGGCTCGTGTGATGCAGCTGATCGGCCTTGGTCGCCGCGAAGAGGATCTTGTCGATCTTGGGCCGAAAGATCGCGCTCAGCAGGTTCGAGCGCCCGGTGCGGAACGCTTGCAGCACCTCGGTCAGCGCCGTCTCGAGATCGCGCACCGCCGCCGGCCCGGAGTTTAAGGCCGAGAGCGTGTCGACGAGCACGATCTGCCGGTCGAGCCGAGCGAAATGATCGCGAAAGAACGGCTTCACAATCAGGGCCTTATAGGCCTCGTAGCGCCGCTCCATCTCGGCGGCGAAGCTCCTCGCCGGATAGTCCGCGCCTTCCTCCACCGCAAGCGGCGCAAAGGTGAGCATCGGCGAGCCTTCCTTGTCGCCCGGCATAAGGAAACGTCCGGGCGGCAGGGTCGAGAGGGCGAAGCGCTCGGCGCGGGCCTCGCGCAGATATTGCGTGAACAGGGCGGCAAGCTTCTGCGCCGTCGGCTCGTCGATACGCTTTCTCGGGTCGACGGCCGCATTGGCGCCCCGCCATTGCGCGGCGATCGGCGCGCGGGCCGCGGCGGCCGCGGCCTCTAGCGTCTCGCGCGACCATTGCGCATAGGACTTTTCGAGCAGCGGCAGGTCGAGCAGCCATTCGCCAGGGTAGTCAACGATGTCGATGTCGAGCCGGGCCGGTCCCGGCCGGTGGAGCAGCGACGGCGACCGGCGCTTATATTCCAGCGTGACACGCAGCTCGGAGATGCGCCGCGTCGATTGCGGCCAATGGCGGTCGAGGCCGGTCAGCGCGCCGAGATGCTCTTCATAGGAGAAGCGCGGCACGCCGTAATCGGGCTGCGGGTCGAGATGCGCGGCCCCGAGCCGCTGCTCGGAGAGCAGACGGAACAGCGGCAGCGCGTTCTTCGCGCCTGCGCCGCCGGCGAGCGTGCGCGTGAGGTGGTGCACCAGAGCCGTGATGAGCACGGTCTTGCCGGAGCGCGAGAGGCCGGTGACGCCGAGCCGCACGCGTCCGCCGGAGAGATACTCCTTGAGGCTCTCGGCGGCGACGCGGGTTTCGAACAAAAGATCGGAGAGCTGCGACACGGGCGGCGGCGTCCAGACTTAAAGATTGCGCGCCATCTAAACCGCCGCGGGCGGTTTGGCTAGCCCGAAGCGCTGGCTTCGTCGACGCTCGAGCGCGCGCCTTCCCGGATCGCGAAGGAGATGATCAGGCTGAACGCCGCCGCCGACATGCACCAGACCGAATACCAGGCGGGACGGTTGTGAACGAGCGCCCAGACGAAGCTCGCGAAAACTGCGGCGCCGAAGGCGCGCAGCGCCCGGTTGTCGAAGGCGATCAGCGGAAAGACCGCGCAGGCGAGATAGATGAGATCGACGATCCAGTATGGTCGCTCGAAGCCCGGATCATAGGCGAGCGAGTGCTTGTAGACCGTCAGCGCAATGCCATCAGCGAAGGCGAGCTCGATCGAAAGATACGCCGCGAGCGCCACGCCGAGGCGATAGAGATGCGTCCACACGCGCTTCCTGGCGGGATTGGTCTCGGCGAGGGTCGCCGCGAAAGGCGTCAGCACCGGCCACGCCAGGAAGGCAATGGCCGTGTAAACATAGCGGAACGCCTCGGCGTTCTCGAAAGGGTGGTTGACGGACCACCAGACCGCCGCTTCCGAGAACTGGTGCAGGGAAAAGACGAGCGGGAAGATCGCGAAGCCGATCATCCTGCGGTCGTGACGCCAGGCTTTGTGAACGGTCGCCGCGCCGACCACCGCTAGACAGGCCCCGGCGTTCACGCTCGCTTCGAAGGAATAGCACATGGGGAAGCGCTCACGATTTGTTCTAGCAATTCGCCGCCTTGGTTAACGTGCCGATAAAGCGGCATAATATGACAGGCGCACGAAGTTTCATCCCCTCCTCCGCCGTGGGCTCCCGCTGGGAGTTTGACCGCCCTTGCCCAAACCTGCGCAAAACCCTAAATCGGATCGACAAGCGCGGCGCGAGGGTGGGATGGACGACCAAGAAAGGCCGAGATGGCGCTCGACGACCATCGTCATGGTCAAGAAGGACGGCAAGACCGTCATCGCCGGCGACGGCCAAGTCAGCCTCGGCCAAACCATCATGAAGGGCAACGCCAAGAAGGTGCGCCGGCTCGGCAAGGGCGACGTCATCGCCGGCTTCGCCGGGGCGACCGCCGACGCCTTCACGCTGTTCGAGCGGCTAGAGGCCAAGATCGAGCAGTATCCCGGCCAGCTCACACGCGCTTGCGTCGAACTCGCCAAGGACTGGCGCACTGACCGCTATCTTCGTCGTCTGGAGGCCATGATGATCGTCGCTGACCAGTCGGCAGGCCTCGTGCTGACCGGCTCTGGCGACGTGCTGGAGCCCGAGGCCGAGGGCGAAGGCGCAGTCGCGGCGATCGGCTCGGGCGGCAATTTCGCGCTCTCTGCCGCGAAGGCCTTGCTTGACAGCTCGCTCGACGCCGAGGCCATCGCCCGCAAGGCCATGAAGATCGCTGCCGAAATCTGCGTCTACACCAATGAGAATATCGTCGTGGAGACGATTTGAGGCGAGTAGCGAATAGCGAATAGAAGGACGCCGCCCCATTCGCTATTCGCTACTCGCTATTCGCTACTGAGGAACAAACCCATGGCCGATTTCTCGCCGCGCGAGATCGTCTCCGAACTCGATCGCTACATCGTCGGCCAGGCGGCGGCCAAGCGCGCGGTCGCCGTCGCGCTGCGCAACCGCTGGCGGAGGCTGCGGCTGGAAGGCCAGATGCGCGAGGAGGTGCTGCCGAAGAACATCCTGATGATCGGCCCGACCGGCTGCGGCAAGACCGAGATTGCGCGAAGGCTCGCCAGGCTCGCCGACGCGCCCTTCCTCAAGGTCGAGGCGACGAAGTTCACCGAGGTCGGCTACGTCGGACGCGACGTGGAGCAGATCGTGCGCGATCTCGTGGAGGTCGCGATCAGCCTGGTGAAGGAGCGCAAGCGCAAGGGCGTTCAAGCGCGCGCCGAGCTCGCCGCCGAAGAGCGCGTGCTCGACGCGCTCGTCGGGCCCGCCGCCCAGCCCTCCACGCGCGAAACGTTCCGCAAGCGATTCCGCGCCGGCGATCTCGAGGACAAGGAGATCGAGGTCGAGATCGCGTCGACCGGTCCCTCCGGCCCGGTGTTCGAGATGCCGAACATGCCAGGGAGCGTCGCGGCCTTCTCCATCGGCGACATTTTCGGCAAGGCCTTTCAGGGCCGCTCGAAGATGCGGCGCCTGCATGTCAGGGACGCCATCGCCCCGCTCGTCGCCGAAGAGAGCGACAAGCTCATCGACCAGGAGGAGAGCGTGCGCGAGGCGATCATTGAGGTCGAGAACAACGGCATCGTGTTCCTGGACGAGATCGACAAGATCTGCGCGCGCGAGGGGCGGGGCGGCGGCGACGTGTCGCGTGAGGGCGTGCAGCGCGATCTGTTGCCGCTGATCGAAGGCACGACGGTCGCCACCAAGCACGGCCAAGTGAAGACTGACCATATCCTGTTCATCGCTTCGGGCGCTTTCC
>Ga0187782_10001836_pt1 | contig 15647 bp, 11 predicted proteins | sample 0715_SJ02_MP15_2_FD_132454 | JGI IMG/M metagenome (GOLD analysis project Ga0187782, IMG submission 132454) | Tropical peat soil microbial communities from peatlands in Department of Meta, Colombia - 0715_SJ02_MP15_20_MG | ecosystem: Environmental > Terrestrial > Soil > Wetlands > Peat | place...
CGGTGGGGATGGGATATCCCTTCATGTAGTCCGCATCAGCGTGGCAGCGAGCGCAGGTGTTCGCCACGTTAACCGGGTTCACTGTGGAGCGGGGATCGCTCGGCTCTCTTAGGTCATGGACGCTGTGGCAATCCGTGCACACCGCAACCTTTGTGTCTCCTGCCGCGAGGTGCTTACCGTGCACGCTGGTGTGGTATTGGCCCAATTGATCGGTACGCAAGCTGGGGTTGAACTGCCTCATGTAGGCGGGATCGGAATGGCAATTTCCGCATAACCGCGGGATTTGTTTCCTCTCGATTTTGCCCTTCCAACCAGCTTTTGGGCTCATGGACTTGTCTGGATCATCGCTGCTTGGGTCGCCACCGTGACAACTGGCACAGGTCAACCCCTTTTGTGCATGTACGTCCTGACTGAACTTCTCCTGGCTGACTCCCAGAGGCTCAGGCAAGTTGGCATGACAATCCAGGCAAGAGTTCGCATTTTGCCCATAACCCAAGCACGCAGCGAGCATGAACAGGCCTGCTCGCCCGACATTGCGGACTGGGCTGAACGCCCCGAATCTATTTCGCAAGATAGCCATAAACACTCATACCCACCACGTACGCCAAAGCAAAGATTGCCAGCCCGGTAATCCATCGCTTCATGTGGGAGGGTTGGTCGCTCTCAAAGAAAGGCAAGAGAAGCCAGAGCAAGCCGACCAGCCCAAAGGCCAGAACGCCCAAAATCTCTCCATCGATGAACCACACCTTGGATGGGATGAGTTTCAGCGTCTGGAACATAAAGAGGAAGTACCATTCGGGCTTGATGCCCGCCGGGGCCGGCACAAAAGGATCGGCCTTTACGCCGAGATTCCACGGGGAAACCGCGGCCAGCACACCCAGCACGCCCAGGGCAACGTACCAAGCCATCATCTCCCGCAGCAAGAAGTTGGGGAAGAATTTCTTTTCCCTTCTCTCAGAAGGATCGGCGGTCCACTGCACTTCCAGGTTCGGGGGAATGCTCATGCCAAGGCGTTGAACCAGCAACAGGTGGATCAGCAGAAGCACGGTGGCTAACCCGGGTAGAACGGCAACATGGAATCCGAAAAACCTTGTGAGTGTGGCTCCCGTCACCTCGTCTCCGCCGCGGAGAAAAATCATCATGGGCTTGCCCAGAATTGGAACCTGTCCGGTAATCTCGGTGCCCACCTTGGTGGCAAAGAAAGCTAAGGTATTCCACGGTAATAAATAGCCGCTGAAACCGAATCCCATTACGAGAAATAGCAGGAGCATTCCGCTGACCCATGTCAGCTCACGCGGTTTGCGGTACGCCTTCAGGAACAACACGCTGAACATATGGGCGAAGGCAGTAAAGATCATGAGATTGGCCGACCAGGAGTGGATCGATCGAATCAACCAGCCAAATCGCACCCGGGTCATGATGTACTGCACGCTCTCAAAGGCTTCGTTCGCACCGGGCCGATAGTACAAGAGCAGGAGGATTCCGGTTGCTACCTGGATTCCGAAGAGAAAAAGAGTGATGCCCCCGAGGAAATACCAGTAGGAAAGACGATGGGTGGGGACGGTCTTATGGCGAAGCGGCGCAATCAGGTCGTCCCAGTTAAAGCGCTCATCCAGCCACTGGAGGAGGGTAGCGAACAAGATCACGCCTCCCGCTTCCGGTTGACGACAACCTCATCGCCGCGAAGGTGCACATCAAACACATCCAGCGGCCTGGGCGGAGGGCCGGAGACATTGCGGCCGTTGAGATCGTAGATTCCGTTGTGGCAGGCACACCAGATCTGGTGCAGATCGCTGCGATATTGCACCGTGCACGAGAGATGAGTGCAAGTAGCGGAGAGCGCACGATAAGTGCCGTCGGCGTTTCGAATCAACAAGCCGGGACGACTCCCGAAAGGAAAGATCTTTGCAGAATTCGGCTTTAACTCCGTGACCTTGGCGGCGACGATTTCGTCCCCGCCAAGGTCCGGCACCGACGGAGGAATAAGATAGCGCAGTACAGGGTAGATGAACGAGGCAAAGGAGGCGAGCAGGCCACCTCCGAGGAATGTTCCAATCATGCGCCGGCGTGTACCGCCGGGCGGGGGAAGCTGATCATCCCTCATTCCACTGCGCCTCCTGGCAGAGGTAAAACCCGGGATCCGGTGCCATTCTCATGAGTCGATTCCCCGGATCAGGCAGAACGCACTTCCACGGTGCGCTGCATCTCGCGCACCCACATCGTCTGGGAGAGTTGCAGGCGATGGCCAATAAGAACTGCCAGATTGAGTGCGATTTTGTAGCCCACCGCCGGATTCGCAGCAAAATACTTCAGTAACGCTTCCCTCGGCAGCGCGGTCACTTTCGCGTCAAGCAGCACCGCGGTGGCAGTGAGCGTGAACCGGTAGGGCGGAATCAAGGCTGACCAGCCTACAGCTTGGCCAGGGGCTCTCTCTTCCACGAAAACGTTCTCTTCCCGGCCCCGAACGCGGATCGGCAAGGTAAGCCTGATCCGACCACGTTCGACAAGGAACAAGCGATCGGCCTGATCTCCCAGTTGGAACAACGCGGTTCCACTAGGAACGACCAGCTTGGTACCGAGACCCAGCACCTGCCTGCACTCAGCCGATGATAGACCATTCAGCAGTTCATGCGCCATGAGCCACTCTTTCAGTTCACAAAGGGCGAATTGGTTTTACTGTGCAGTTTGTCCTGCGTGGGACCTGCTATGAACAGTTCCGCCGCAGCCTGCTCCATGCGGACGTGGTTTTCAATTTGCAGCAACAGGACCTCAATCGGCACGGGTCGGGATGGTGTCGCTGCAGGCTTAACGATGCTGTCCGAGAAGAAGCGGGTCGGCGCAACTGCGTTGATCAGCGGAAGCTGGGCCTGAGCAGGCGCGTTGGATGACTCCGAACGCATTGTCGCTCCAAACGCGGCCGCGGCGACTCCCACTCCAAATACGGCCACGCACAAGCCCATCAAAAGCATTTCCATGGCAGCCCTCCTTCAACCAATGCGGCTACCTGCACGTGCTAGACCAGCGCTGACCTGGACCTAACTCCTTTTCTTGCAGACGGTCGACAACTGTGTCAGGCGCGGGTCTGCCACAATGTCAGGTCGAGTCTGACATTCCGTCAGTCGTTGATGGGCGTGGCGCAGTTCATAAAGCGATGAGCTTAATGTCTCCTTCGGTCGATCGCGTTGTTTCAGCGCGCAAATTCCTGACTTTCGCGCAACTCGATCAGAGTTTCTCCCATTTCACTTAGGCAAGCTCTCGCTACGCAACGGCTCTTGCTCGAATGGCAATCGAACTGCACCATTATTCATTGACGGTAATCCTTGCGTGTGCCATCATCCCGCCATATTGGTGCCGTCATCATGAAGCTGCGTTTTGCCAGTATGACGGTCGGCCTCGCCCTCGGCGTCACTGCGGCCGTGGTAGTAGCCTGCACGGTCGCCGCCTACATTTTTTCCGCGCGGCATTTTAAGAGCCTTCTCGAAACGGCCCACACCAGTGCGCTTGCTGAAGGGGAATTGATCCGAACCGCACTCGAACACCAGATGATGGGGAACGACCGCACCCTCATTGCACAAATGATCGAGAGCTTCGGTAAACAGGCGCGCGTCGAACAGCTCGTTTTGCTGGACCGCAATGGGGTGGAACGCTATTCGAGCAAGCCAGGAAGTGCGCAAAATGATTTTCAGATCAGTTCACCCACCTGCCAGGCCTGCCATCGCGATCCGCCGGAACGCCGGGGATCAAGCCGCGTAATCGAGACCCGGGGTGGAACCATTCTGCGGACCGTCATTCCGATTCGTAACCATGACCAGTGCCAGCAATGCCACGATCCTCACCAGAAAATCAATGGCGTCTTGATCCTGGATTACAACGCAGGCGAGGTGCGAGCAGCGATGACGAGCGATCTGCGCTGGATGGTGGCAGGCACCGGCGCGTTGACCTTTGTCATCGTGGGAGCTATCGCGTTGGTGATCCGGTTGTCGGTCCTGCGCCGCTTGCAGCGCTTCGAAAACACGGCACGCTTGATTTCTCAAGGGGATCTCGAACGCCGTGTCCCGGCGGAAGGTTCGGACACCCTGGCATGGATGGCAAAAGAATTCAATGAAATGGCCGACTCCGTGTCGGGACTGGTCAGCGAGGTGCGCACGCAGCGGGAGCGGCTTGAAACTGTCATCAACAGCATCGATGACGGCATCGTGGTGCTCGACGCCGAACGAAAGATCATTGCCGCCAATGACGCCTTTCTACAGCGGGCTGGCAACTCTCGCGAGCAGGTTCTGGGCTGCTGCTGCACCCAGCTTGCGCCGGGGGCCTGCAACCTGTCTGACTGCCCCACCCTCGCCTGCTTGCGGTCGGGCGAGCGCCAGGTGCGAATCTGCGAGCGCAAAATGGATAACAACACGGTGGCATGGGAGGAAATTCACGCTTCACCGATTCTGGACAACTCGGGGCGACTAGCTCAGGTCGTCGAAGTCTGGCGCGACATCTCAGAGCGGCGCGCCGCCGAGGCTAAACTAGCTGAATCGTACCGCCTGGCATCGGTCGGGGTTCTGGCCTCCGGATTTTCGCACGAGATGAACACCCCGCTGGCAACTACCCTGATGTGCGTCGAGGGAATTCTTCGCGACACTCCTGCCGCGCAGAACGGGCAAATGGATGAGGCCAGAATCCGCGAGAATGCGACTATCGCCCGTGAGCAGATTCTGCGTTGCCGTGGTATAACGCAGCACTTCCTTCGTATGGCTCGCGGACAGCGGCATACGGCAGACATCGTGGATCTGGATGTAGCCATCGAGGCCGCCCGAAAACTCGTCGATCCGACCGCCCGCGCCAGTTCGGTGAACGTCGCAGTCCAACCCTCGGCTACCACGCTGCATGTCCGTGCCGACGAGGCCGAGTTGCAAAACCTGCTGGTCAATCTTCTGCTCAACGCGATTCAGGCGTCGAAGCCTGGCCGGAAAGTTGTCGTCACCACTCACGCAGGTGATGCCGTTCACGTTCGCGTTACCGATGAAGGCTGCGGGATCGCTCCAGAATACCGGCAGAAGATATTCGAGCCCTTTTTCAGCCTCCGCCAGGGCGGCACTGGCCTCGGACTGTTCTTGTCGCTGAATGCCGTGCGCAGCTGGGGAGGTACGATTCTGGTTGAGAGCACACTGGGAAAAGGATCTACATTCGAAGTTGTGCTCCCGGCAATTCATTCCAGTGGGCAACGGAAGGATGCGCAATGAAGCAACCCTCCCTGCTGCTGGTCGATGATGATGCGGCCTTTCGGCAGGTGATGGCGGGCGAACTAGGCCGCGTCGGCTATGACGTTATTACTGTCGGTACCGGCGAGGAAGCAATCGAGCGTGTATCTGCCGCGGAGCCCGAAGTCATCTTGCTCGACCTGCGCTTGCCCGGTATGGGTGGGCTCGAGACCCTGAAGGCCATCCAGGTCGCCGCGCCAGCCACTGAAGTCATCATGTTGACGGGACATGGTTCTATCGATACCGCCATCGAATCCGTCCGTATCGGCGCTTGCGACTATGTCGTGAAACCTTGCCCGCTGGATGAACTGCAGATACGTATTCAAAGGGCGCTCGAACGGCGGTCCTTGCGCCAGAGAGCGAACCTCCTCGAACGCGGTCTGACTCCGCCGGATCTGGGCAGTTCCTTCATTGGCAACAGCCCGGAGTTCCTTCGCCTCCTTAACCTGATCGACCGCGTCGCCCCCACTGATTCGACCGTGTTTATCACCGGCGAAACCGGCGCGGGGAAGGAAAGAGTGGCCAAGCTGATTCACGCCCGCAGTTCACGCCGCTCGCGGCCGTTCGTCGTGGTCGAGTGCGCCGCACTACAAGAAAGCCTGCTCCAGAGCGAACTGTTCGGCCACGAGCGAGGCGCTTTCACGGGAGCAGACCGGGCCAAGCCCGGGTTGTTCGAAGTCGCCAATGGGGGAACGATTTTCCTCGACGAGATCGGGGAAGTGAGTCCCGCGACGCAGACGAAGTTGCTACGCGTGCTCGACACCTCCACGTTCCGTCATGTCGGCAGCACTCGCGAAATTCGAGTGGACGTCCGGATTCTGACCGCGACCAACCGCGACGTACCGGCGATGGTGCGTCAGGGTCTGTTCCGCGAAGACTTGTTTTACCGCCTCAGCACGATCACAGTCGAGGTGCCGCCGCTGCGCGCCCGCGGAGCCGACATCGAGCTGCTGGCCCAACACTTCGCAGCCGTGCTCAACGAGCGATTTGGCTCCCACAAGCAGATCAGCGAAGCGGCACAACAGCTGCTTCGCCAACACTCCTGGCCGGGAAACGTGCGCGAACTCCTGCACGTGGTGGAGGCTGCTCTAGTGCTCTGCGAGGGACCGCAGGTTCTGCCCGAGCATCTCCCCGCCGCGTTGCGGAATGCGAGACCTGGCCAGCCGGCTGGGGCGCCAACACAGGACTCCCCGCTGCCGACACTACAGGAAGCGGAGCTCACCCACATCCGCATGGCGATCGAAGCCAGCAAGGGGCACCGCGGCAACGCGGCCAAGATGCTCGGAATCAGTGAGCGGAACTTGTACCGCAAACTGCGTGAGCACGGCTTATCGTGATGCAAAACCTGGCGGCTCCGACAACCCAGCAGGTTTGTTCCCGCGCATTGCAGGCGGGAGAGCTGGTCGGCAGAGCCGGCCTGCCTTGATCCCATCCCTCGGGCTGAAATCCGCGAGCTCAATTCTCGCGCCTGTCGCCGGCAGCTTTAAGCAGAATCAGCCTTTTCGTCTGTACACCCACACCGCACTTTCGGATTGCGGCCGGTAAGTTTTCGCGGCATCGTCCCACAAATATACCGTGTGATCGCCCACCCTGTCGGCGATGCCCACCAGTTCGTACTCACGGAGGTAGCCTTGTGCCCACCTGACGAAGGCAAGGAGCTGGTGTTGATTCCTGGGCAGCCAGGACAAGCGAGAGGCGATATAGATCACGAACTTTGGTTGGGCGGCCTCGATCTCGCTGATCATCTCCTTCTGCATGTCAGCGGCGTATTTCTGCGGCTCCATCAGTCCGTAGATGTAGATGAAGCCAGTGGCAGAGTGGCGCCTGGCATAAAAATAAATCTCCGGCTCCGATCCCAGCACGGCAATCCGATCGTCCGGCGACGTGTGCGCATGCACATAGTTTCCGATTCCTATGGCCTCTGGAAAAGGATTGCCATCGTAAGTTTCCTGGCAGGCTGCCGACGGATCCAGTTCAAACAGAAATGCCTTCTGCCGGAACATGGAAGTCGCGCAAGCGGCGGCGAACAAAAGAATGGGAAGCAAAGTCCAGGGCATGCCCCATCGTTTCTGCACAAGGACCTGGGTTATCGAATGAACCGCAATGCCCGCCATGACGCCCGCCGCCGGCAGAACCATGATGAAGTAGTGCTCACGGAAGAAGAATCCCGGACACACCGCCAGCAACGATATGAGGGAAAAACCGACGATGAACCCAACTTCGATGCGCGGCCGCCGGTCCCAGAGCAAGGTCGCGAATCCCAGCCCGGCAATGATCCACACCTCCACCGCGGGACTCGCGATGGTGGTGAAAGTTTTCATGAGAATTTGGAGCCCGATAGAGAAGCTGACCTCGCTGGCATATTCTCCGGCGTAGTCGAAAACCCAGAACCAGAAGGTCTTGAAAACACCCGCAAGGGAAATAATCAGGCAGGTGAGAGCGAACGGCAGCAATACGCCTGCGCCGTAGCAGCCCACTTTCGCCATGAGCTCTTTCCAGCTCGATTTCCGCGGCCAATCCCGGCCGAGCAGATACAACCCGCCGAAAATGGCAAAGACAATGCCGGGTTGCTTCATCAGAAAAGACAGTCCCAGCAAAATACCACTCAGAAGGAGCATCCACAGCTTCGGGGAATCCAGGGCCTTCAGCAAAAGCAAAATTCCTGCTAACGCCGAAATCACTACGAAGTGCGTGGCATGCCCGGCAAAGCCCAACACCGAGAAACTGGTGGAAAGAAGACCGTAGGCGGCTGCCGCCACCAGGCCCCCTAACCCGCCTGACAGGCGCTCCGCAAGCCGGTAGACAAGAAGCATCGTCGCCGCGTTTACCAGCAGCAGCCCGAAGTGGATCCCTGCGGGAGTTTGTCCAAAAAGAACCTCCACCACCGCGTATGCCGCATGCGTACCAGGCAGTTTCATGGTGTAGGCGAGTTTATAGGGAGGTATGCCGTGCAGCATAAGCTGCCCCATGTAGGCATATTCTCCTTCATCCCGCTCCAGCGGCATGTTCAGCAGGCGCAGCCTGATGCCCGCAAAAAGAGCGATCGTCAGCAACAGCACGACGTAGATCAGCAAATTCTTATGGCGCATCGATTCTTCGTGCGGCCTGGCAGGTTTGCGTTCTTTGAGGCGTGTCACGGCCATTGAACCCAATACAACGCCGCACGCGATGCAAGCTTCGCGGCACGGTTCTTCTGAGATTAAGAGACGTGTCCGAAGTTTATACTTTTATTCGCGCGCCGTCAGAACTGTGCGAGTGTTGTTGTCGTTGCCGTGGGCTGCGAAATATCTTTCACACAGGTTCCGTTTTCTCCGGCATAGGAACGAGAGATAATACCAAAACGGCTGGGAAGACTTCGCAGGAGGCCCGTATGGCAATCCGGTTTACCTTGAATGGAAAAGCGCAAAGCGTGGATGTTGATCCGCGCATGCCTCTGCTTTGGGTGTTGCGCGACACGTTGAATCTGACGGGAACGAAATTTGGGTGTGGGATGGCACTGTGCGGGGCGTGCACGGTGCATATTGAGGGCGAGGCAACGCGGTCGTGCGTCACGCCGGTCTCAGACGTCGCCGGCAAGAAGGTAACCACGATCGAAGGACTCTCGGCCGACGTGAGCCATCCAGTGCAGAAAGCGTGGATCGAGCTGGACGTGCCGCAGTGCGGCTACTGCCAGTCCGGGCAAATCATGTCTGCGGCGGCGCTGCTGGCGAAAAACCCGCGGCCCACCCAAGCCGAGGTTGACGATGCAATGAGCGGCAATATCTGCCGGTGCGGCACTTATCAACGCATTCGTCAGGCGATTCAGCGCGCGGCACAGATGCAAGCGGCATCCCCGAGGCAAGCGACGCTGGAGAAGAAGTCGAAAGAGCCAACAGAGCCGGTAGCGATTACGCCGGACGCGTCGGCCGCGGTGGGCTTGGTGTTAGGGGGTGCGCAATGAGCAGCGCGATGTTGGAAGTGGATCGCCGCGAATTCTTGAAGGGCGTAGCGTCGGGAGCCACCGGCCTGGTGATTGGATTCTATCTGCCGCATGGGAGTCAGGCGCGCGCGGCAGCGGCACCTGATGCGCTGCCATTTGCGCCAAACGCGTGGATCCGGATCGGGACCGACGATACAGTTACGCTGGTGATTGACAAATCGGAGATGGGGCAAGGAGTGGTGACATCGCTTTCGATGCTGATTGCCGAAGAGCTGGAGTGCGGCTGGAAGAAGATTCGCACGGTGTTTGCACCAGCGGCGAAGGAATATGCCAATCCCGAATTCGGAATGCAAGGCACGGGCGGGAGCACGAGCGTGAAAGGAATGTGGACGCCGCTGCGGAAAGCTGGAGCGCAGGCGCGGGAAATGCTGATCGCCGCGGCTTCGGGAAAGTGGGGCGTAGATAAAGGCGTGTGCCGCGCGGAAGACAGCCATGTGATTAACACGCAGACGAAGGAGCGCCTCAGTTACGGAAGCCTTGCGGAGGCCGCGGGGAAACTGCCGGCGCCGGGCGAAGTAACGCTCAAGGAGCCGAAGCAATTCCGGATCGTGGGCAAGGCGATGAAGCGGCTGGATGCGGCCGACAAAACCTGCGGGCGCGCGGAGTTTGGGATTGATGTGCGCCAGCCGGGAATGTTGCACGCGGTGGTGGCGCGGTGCCCGGTGATCGGCGGGAAGGTGGCCAGCTTCAATGCAGACAAGGCGAAGGCCGTGCGCGGCGTGAGGCACGTGGTGCGGATTTCGAGCGGAGTGGCCGTGGTGGCCGACAATACCTGGTCGGCGATGCAGGGGCGGGACGCGCTTGAAATCAAGTGGGAGGAAGGGCCGAACGCCTCGCTGACAAGCGCCGCAATCGGCAAAATGCTGGAGGAGGGTGCCAGCAAGCCGGGCGCTGCGGTGGCGCGGAAGGAAGGCGATGTGACCGCGGGACTGGCAAACGCAGCCAGGAAAATCGAGGCGGTCTACCAGGCTCCGTTCCTGGCGCACGCGACGATGGAACCGATGAATTGCGTGGCGCACGTGCACGCGGGCGGATGCGATGTCTGGGCGCCGACGCAATTTCAAACTGTCAACCAAATGACGGCGGCGAAGATTGCCGGGCTGAAGCCCGAGCAGGTGAATATTCACACCACGTTTCTCGGCGGAGGATTTGGGCGGAGAGCGGAGCAGGATTTTGTGATCGAGGCAGTGGAGATTTCGCAATCGATGGGCGCGCCGGTGCAGGTGACGTGGTCACGCGAGGACGACATGCAGCATGATTTCTACCGGCCGGCGTCCTACAGCCGGTTCGAGGCCGGGCTGGATGCTGACGGTTGGCCGGTCGCGTGGTCGAACCGGATCGCCTGTCCTTCGATCATGTCGCGGTTCTTTCCCGGCTCGGTGAAGAACGGGCTGGATGACTCGAGCGTGGAAGGAGCGGCGGACTTGCCCTATGCAATTCCCAATATTCTCGTGGACTACCAACTGACGGAGACAGGGATCCCGGTGGGGTTCTGGCGGTCGGTGGGACATTCGCAAAACGCGTTTTTCAGCGAGTGCTTCCTGGATGAACTGGCGGCGGCAAGCGGAAAAGATCCCTACCAGTTCCGGCGGCGGCTGCTTCAGAAAGCGCCGCGGCATCTGGGAGTGCTCGACCTGGCGGCGACGAAAGCGGGTTGGGGTGAAGCGTTGCCCGCTGGGCATTCCCGCGGGATCGCAATTCTCAGTTCATTCGGCAGCTACGTAGCGGAAGTGGCCGAAGTGTCGGTGGACAAGAAGAACGGCGAGGTACGGGTGCATCGCGTGGTTTGCGCGGTGGATTGCGGAAGGACGGTGAATCCGCTGACGATTGAAGCGCAGATGCAGAGCGGAATCGTTTTCGGGCTTACGGCCGCCCTCAAGGGCGCGATCACGATCAACAAAGGGCGCGTGGAGCAAGGCAATTTCGACGATTACCAACAGCTCCGCATGAACGAGATGCCGAAGATCGAGGTGCACATCGTGCCGAGTGATCAGCCTTCTAGCGGGATCGGAGAACCCGGAACGCCGCCCATTGCGCCGGCCGTGTGCAATGCGATTTTTGCGGCGACCGGGAAGCGCATCCGGCAGCTGCCCATCCGGGCGGAAGAGCTCGTGTGATGGAGCGAGGCTGCCAGGAGGTCCTTGGGGTGTGCTCTGATCTGCCGGCCTTCTTGCGAGCCGATTGGGTGGCGGGTTAAAGGTTGAAGTTAGCTTTGCCCGCACTGCATTGACTTGCCGCACTTTGGCCTCTTAATATGGTCCCTCACGGAGCGGCCTTTCCCCGGTGATCGGCCAGACCATCTCGCACTACCGCATCGTCGAGAAGTTGGGCGGCGGCGGCATGGGTGTGGTGTACAAGGCCGAGGACGTTAAGCTGCACCGCTTTGTCGCGCTCAAGTTCCTGCCCGACGAAGTCGCAAAAGATTCTCAGGCTCTGGCCCGCTTCCAGCGCGAAGCGCAGGCTGCTTCCGCGCTGAATCACCCCAACATCTGCACCATCTACGAAATCGACGCGCAGAATGGCCTGACCTTCATCGCCATGGAGTTTCTCGATGGCATGACCCTGAAACACGTCATGTCGGGCCGCCCCCTGGAAAACGACACGCTGCTTTCGCTGGCCATCGAGATCGCCGATGCGCTCGATGCTGCCCACGCCAAAGGCATCGTCCATCGCGATATCAAGCCGGCCAACGTTTTTGTCACCGAGCGCGGGCACGCCAAAGTTCTCGACTTCGGACTGGCGAAAGTTGTAACCGCGGGTAGTTCTGCCGGCAAGGTCGAGGGCCTCACCCAGACCGGCTCGATCGATGAAAACCACCTTACCAGTCCGGGAACGGCGTTGGGCACCGTAGCATATATGTCGCCCGAGCAAGCGCGCGGCAAAGAACTGGACGCCCGTACCGACTTGTTTTCGTTTGGAATTCTGCTCTACGAAATGGCCACCGGCACTCTGCCATTTCGCGGCGAAACTTCCGCCGTGATCGGCGAGGCCATCATGAATCGCGCTCCGGTATCGGTGCTTCGCCTCAACCCTGACGTACCCCCCAAGCTCGAAGACATCATCAACAAGGCGATGGAAAAAGACCGCGACCTGCGCTACCAGCACGCGGCTGACATTCGCACCGATTTGAAACGCCTCAAGCGGGAAACCGAGAGCGGACGTGCGAGAGTCGGAAGTTCAGGCACATTGGTCGCGCCCCAGGAGCCTGCGTCCTCGCCTGCTATACCGGGTCCAACACGGCCCACCGGCTCAACTCCCGCAGTTGCCGCGTCCTCTTCTTCTTCTTTCTCTCAGGCAGCGGCTCCAGCAGCCGGACAAAGCGGCGGTCGGAAAGCCCTTGTCCTCGCAGGGGTCGTATTACTCGCGGCAATGGTCGCCGTTGGTTTTTACTTGCACTCACATACCGCAGGGCCCGCAACGAAGGCCACGCCGCTGACCGAGAAAGACACCTTAGTTCTTTCCGACTTCGACAACAAGACCGGGGACACTGTCTTCGACGATGCGCTCAAGCAGGCGTTGGCCGTGGAGCTGGGGCAATCTCCCTTTCTGAACGTGCTCTCCGACCGGAAAGTGGGCGAGACTCTGGGGATGATGGGCCGCCCCAAGAACGAACGCATCACGGCAGATGTCGGCCGCGAGCTTTGCCTGCGCACCGGCAGCAAAGCCGTGTTGGGCGGGACGATCTCAACCCTGGGCAGCCATTACCTGATTGACCTGAGTGCTGTGGCGTGCGGCACGGGCGATACTCTGGCCAAAGAACAATCCGAGGCTACCAGCAAGGAAGACGTTCTGAAGGCCTTGAGCAAAGCCTCATCCAGCCTGCGCGCCAAGCTGGGAGAATCGCTGCCCTCGGTGCAGAAGTTTGATGTTCCCATTGAAGCGACCACACCCTCGCTTGAAGCCCTGAAGAACTACAGCATGGGCATCACCATATCGCGCGAAAAGGGAAGCACAGCGGGCCTTCCGTTCCATAAGCGGGCGATTGAACTCGACCCCAATTTCCCCATGGCATATTCTGCGCTGTCGGTAGCGTATAACAACCTCAACCAACCGTCGCTGGCGCTGGAGTATGCGACCAAGGCCTACCAGTTGCGCGACCGGGTTACGGAACGGGAAAAATTGCGCATCTCCGCCACCTATTTTCGTGCCACGGGAGATGTGGAGAAAGAGGCTCAGACCTACGAACTGTGGATCGCAAACTATCCTCGTGACTCGGTTCCGCACAACAACCTGGGCGTGAACGACTCCTTCCTGGGACAGTTTGACAAAGAACTCGTGGAATTCAAGGAGGCGGTGCGGCTTGCGCCTGACAACGTCGTTGGCTATCTGAACCTGGGGGGCACGTACGTCAACCTGAACCGGCTGGACGAAGCCAAGGCCGCCTTCGACCAGGCATTCGCGCGCAAGCTGGACGGCGGAACGCTGCGTCAGAACGTGTACTTTCTTGCCTTTCTGCAGGGAGACACCGCGAAGATGGCAGAGCAGGTGTCTTGGGCTGCGGGCAAGCCGGGAGATGAAGACGCGCAGCTTTCGATACAGTCTGATACCGAGGCTTACTATGGACGGATGAGCAAGGCGCGGGACCTCTCCCGCCAGTCGGTGGACTCGGCCCTCCGCGCTGACTCCAAAGAAGCTGCCGCATTGTGGCAGGTCAATGCTGCCCTGCGTGAGGCGGAGATGGGCAACACAGCATTCGCAAAGCAGGGAGTGACGTCGGCTTTGGCGCTGTCTCCGGGGCGAGATGTAAGGGTATTTGCCGCCCTCACGCTGGCTCGCATCGGCGATACTTCCCGAGCCAAAGCACTGGCCGAGGAACTGGAGAAGATGTATTCAACCAATACCTTGCTGAAGCTCTACTGGCTGCCGACCATCAATGCTGCCATCGAACTCAGCAAAGGCAATTCATCGCAAGCCTTGGTGGATTTGGAAGCCGCCGCTCCCTATGAACTGGGTGCGCCGCCACCGCTGCAACCGGGAACGCTCTACCCTGCCTATCTGCGCGGCCAAGGTCAGCTCATGGCACACAACGGTACGGCAGCAGCCGGCGAGTTTCAGAAAGTGCTCGATCACAGAGGCATCGTGGCGAACTTCATAACGGGAGTACTGGCTCGTCTTCAAATCGCCCGCGCCTACGCTCTGTCAGGCGACACCGCCAAAGCAAAAGCCGCGTACCAGGACTTCTTCACCCTCTGGAAAGACGCCGACCCCGACATCCCCATCCTGAAGGAAGCCAAGGCGGAGTATGCAAAGTTGCAATAGCGCACCCAACTGCCGGGGGTGGAGGTTTTGTTAGGTGTTTAGCACGCGGCGCGAAATTCGCCAGGGCAAGTTGATTCCGTGGTCTGGATCTGCGCCCCTCAACCGGCTTTACGGACCAATGATGATCTGCAATGGCGCAGGCGACTTCAACTCCTGCTTGTAGATTACGTTGTGTTTGGCGACTTCCCCCACCACGTTGACGTAAACGGAGTAAGTGCCGCGCGGCAGGGTATCGCCGAAGGGCAGCGTCATGGCGGCCGTGCCCCTGGGCAATACAAAGTGCTGATAGCCGATCTCGGTAGCGCGGCCATCCTGGGCGACCGCCTTGACGTCGAATGTGAGATCGATATCGTCGGCAGTGGAATTCGACACCGCGACGCTGCCGTCGATGCGGTTGCCGTTGACGTGTGCGGCATCCTTCCACACCATCGTGATCGCCTCCACGACTTTGATGGTGAATTCCTTCTGCACTGCCTGCTGCGGATTGCCACTATCGCGAACGGCGATGGCAAACTGAAACTCGCCCGTGCGCTGGGCCGCGCCGTGCAGTTCGCCGCTCTCCTCCAGCGTGAGGCCGGGTGGCAGGGCGCCCTTTTCGACGCGCCAGTGCAGAACCGGCACATAATTTCCGCGAGCATGAAAGAAGACATGATATTGGGCGCGAGGATAGGTGGGCGGCAGTTCCGTCGGCTCGATTACAAGCCCTTCTTCCTCCGCTGCCTTCTGGGCCGTGGCGCTTTGACTCGGCGGAGGCGCCGGAGTGGGAGTTGCTTGAGTTGCTGCGATGGGAAATCCTACAAGCAGCATAAGGGTGGCAAGTCTGCGTAACGGTCCCAAGATAGCCTGAATCATAGCTTTGTTTTGCCCCCAACATTCCCCTGTATCGCAAGAATGTAAACATATGTAAAGCTTGCCCTAGAGGGAATATTTTTTTCTCCGGCCCGCTACTTATTTCCAAGGTTCGGGTTAGATGCAGCAGATTGGCATGTGCTAACCTCGAAGATAACAAACATCGCCCAGCTCCACTCTCAGGGGGAATTATGTCAGTACGCGGTGGTTTCGTTCTGCTCCTCGCTCTCTCCACTCTCACCTTTCTAATCGGCTGCGGCAGCAGCGGCCCCGGAATTACTCAGGGTGTCGCTCCGCCCAGCGGCGCCTTC
>Ga0187782_10001837_pt1 | contig 15645 bp, 12 predicted proteins | sample 0715_SJ02_MP15_2_FD_132454 | JGI IMG/M metagenome (GOLD analysis project Ga0187782, IMG submission 132454) | Tropical peat soil microbial communities from peatlands in Department of Meta, Colombia - 0715_SJ02_MP15_20_MG | ecosystem: Environmental > Terrestrial > Soil > Wetlands > Peat | place...
GCTCGGTCATGAGGCGCTCTTTCGGCTGCGCGGCGCGACGGATTTGACCAGCCGGCGCCTGGCGACGACGCGGATCGCCCTGACGGGGCTCGCGACCCTCGGCTTCATCTTGAGCGGCTTCATCGTTTCCGACGCGGCTGCGCTGATGGGCTTGGCCCTCTGTTTCTCTGCGGGGCTGATCACGCCGCTCGCGGGGCTGTCGCTCTGGCCGCGCTTCGCCGATCGCGACGCGCTCGCCGCGTTGGCCGCGGGTTGCCTCGGCATCACGGCAGTCTTCGCTATGGCGGGAACGGCGCGCCAGGTGGACGCGCTCGCGGCGGCGGCGCTCTTTGGCGCCGTATGCGTGGTTGCGGGAGGGGCTCTGTCAGCCCTTTCGCGCGGGCCCGAGCGGACGGCGCCTGGCGCGGCTTTCCTGCGGCGGCTGCTCCACGGCGACGGCGAGGTCGCGCCGCGGGACAAAGGGGCCTGAGAGCTTCAATTCGATGAGGGTTGCAATTCAATAAGACAGAATAGGAGAGAAGCATGTTCGACCTGACCATCCTCATCATCCGGCACGGCGAAAAGCCGAACGGGAATTGGCCGGGTCCCGGTCTGACCAGCGGTGGCGAAGAGAACAAGAAGTCGCTGGTCATTCGCGGTTGGCAGCGTGCAGGCGCTTGGGCGGCGCTGTTTTGCGGTCGAGGCGGTCCGGAATACCCAGCGCCGACAGCGATCTACGCCGCGAAGCCCACCAAGGACCACGATGGCGCTGGCCCGACGGAGCAAGCTGACGCCGGCAAGTCCCACGAGCCGAGCCAGCGCCCCTATGAGACCGCCCTGCCGCTCGCGCAGCGCCTTGACCTCGCAATAAACCTCAATTTTGCCCAGGGAGAAGAGCAAAGCCTTGCCCAAAAGCTCCTCGCCGAGCAGGGCGTGGCTCTCGTGGCTTGGGAGCACAAGGCGATCGTCGAAAATTTGCTGCCCGCGCTGCTCGCCGGACAGAACGTCCCCGGCGTCCCGAACAGCTGGGATTCCTCCCGCTTCGACGTGGTTTTGCGTCTCGACCGTGCAGCGCCCGACGCTCCCTGGCTGTTTCAGCAATTGTTTCCGCGGCTTATGTCCGGCGACAGCAATGCGCCGTTGAGCTGAGGCGCAGCCGTCGGAAAATCGCCGTGCGGGCGTTTGGCGCATTTTTAAGCGCAGGCTCGTGGTTTAATCAGCTAGCGCCGCTTGAAACGCCGACCCTCCCCACGTAGTTTGGCGCCCGGCCGGCAACGGAAGGGCGTCCGCCATGCCAAAGTCGCCGCGCTCTTGCCTCCCGAGCCGAAGCCTCTTCACCTGGGCCGAAGGCCCAAAGCCTGGGAAACCTTGTTCATGTCCGTGCTGATCAACAAAGCGACCAAAATCATTTGTCAGGGGTTTACCGGCAAGACCGGCACATTCCATTCAGAACAGGCGATCGCATACGGGTCGAAGATGGTCGGCGGCGTCTCGCCCGGCAAGGGCGGCTCGAGCCATCTGAGCCTGCCCGTCTTCGACACCGTAGCCGAAGCGCGCGAGAAGACCGGGGCTGACGCCAGCGTCGTCTACGTTCCGCCGCCCGGCGCCGCGGACGCCATCTGCGAAGCGATCGACGCCGAGATCCCGCTGATCGTCGCCATCACCGAGGGCGTGCCGGTGCACGACATGATCCGCGTCAAGCGCGCGCTCTCGGGTTCCAAGTCGCGGCTGATCGGGCCGAACTGTCCCGGCGTCGTCACCGCCGGCGAGAGCAAGATCGGCATCATGCCGGCAAATATCTTCAAGCCGGGCTCGGTCGGGGTGGTCTCGCGCTCGGGCACGCTCACCTATGAGGCTGTGTTCCAGACGACGCGCGAGGGACTTGGGCAGACAACGGCGGTCGGGATCGGCGGTGATCCGGTCAAAGGCTCGGACTTCATCGACATCCTTGAGCTTTTCCTGGGCGACGAGGCCACTAAGTCCATCATCATGATCGGCGAGATCGGCGGGTCGCAAGAGGAAGAGGCGGCGCAATTCCTCATCGACGAGGCCAAGCGCGGGCGCAAGAAGCCAATCGCCGGATTCATCGCGGGCCGGACGGCGCCTCCTGGGCGCCGGATGGGACACGCGGGCGCAATCATCTCGGGCGGCAAGGGCGACGCGGAAAGCAAGATTGCGGCGATGGAGGCGGCAGGCATTCGCATCTCGCCCTCGCCTGCGCGGCTGGGGAAGACGCTGGTGGAGGCGTTGAAGGGGTAGGGGAGGCTCAACCGTGAGCGCGCTGCCGAAACTGATGACAGTCGAGGAGTTCCTCGACTGGGAAGAGCGTCAGGAGGAGCGATACGAATACGATGGCGTGACGGTCCATGCGATGACCGGCGGGACCGCCGCGCACGCAGCCATTCAGGCGAATCTTTTGCGCGTCTTGGGAAACTGCCTCAAAGGCAAGCCGTGCCGTCCATTTGGGAGTGAGCTTAAGCTCAAGCTAGAATCGAGCGTCCGTTACCCCGACGCCTTCGTCGTTTGCGCGCCCGTCGAGCCGACCGCCACCTATGTTACCGATCCCGTCGTGATCTTCGAGGTGCTGAGCGAAAGCACGGCGTGGCGGGATTTGGGCGTGAAGAACATGGAGTATCAGGCGACGCCTTCCGCCCGGCGCTACGTCGCTCTCCATCAGGCGGCTGTCGCAGCGGAGGTTTTCCATCGCGCCGACGATGGGGATTGGAAGCACCAATTCATTTCGGGAGCCGGCGTGCTCGCCATGCCAGAAATCGAGGTTTCCATTGCGCTCTCCGAGATTTACGAGGATGTAGTTCTGCCGTCGTAGGCAAGGCCGACGAAAGACTTTACAATGGCTGCAAGTCGAAGGATGACCATTGTGCCTAACCACACACCGCCGTCAATAACTGAAACAGCATTCGATTGCCCAAATTGTAAGACTTTCTCGCGTCAGAGATGGTATCAAATTCTTGCGCATGATTTTGGTTCGCAGAAGGCGCCCGTGATAGATGAGCGAATGCCTGCCTATGCGGCATCAGCGCCCTCTCATAATTCTTTAGGTCTTTTATACGGAACGCTATTTTTAGGAAATGCGCATATTGCAAAATGCGATAAGTGCGATCAGTTCTCATATTGGATAGGTTGCCGCCTAATCTATCCGCTTAATGGCACGGCTCCGCCTCCGAATCCGGATTTGCCCGACGAAATACGAAAAGATTATGAGGAGGCGAGTTCAATTCTCGAATTGTCGCCACGGGGAGCCGCGGCGCTTATTCGGTTATGTATTCAAAAGCTGCGCAAACATCTTGGTCAGTCCGGAGAAAACATTAATAATTACATTGCGGCTCTAGTAAAAGTCGGGTTAGACCAGCGCATACAAAAAGCATTAGATGCTGTGCGTGTCATAGGAAACAATGCGGTTCATCCGGGGCAGATAGATATTGCGGAAGATATTGTAACAGCCACAGCATTGTTTGGGCTTCTAAATCTAATCGTGGAAAAATGATTTCGGAGCCGAATCATATAAACGAATTCTATGACACATTGCCGCAAAATGTTATTGATGCTATAAAACGCAGGGATGCGAAACTATGATGTCATTTCATAGATTCCGGCATAAACTACTTAAGAAAGCATGGGGCGTAAGGTGTCTTTCTGCGGATGGCTTAAGCTCACCCTCCGGCGCAAAACCTCGTCGTGCGATAAGCCGCGGCGAGGGGGAAGCTCACGCCGATGCTCTCCAGCGCAAGGTCGCCGGCTTCAACCGCTTCCGGCTCCCTAGGTCAGCCGCCGTCCGCCTGACGACCCGACAGCTTGGCGCCGATCGACAGCGATTGGAGGACGACGATCTCCCTGACGCTGGGGATTGTCGTGTAGGTCCAAACATTGGCCCAGGTTTGGCGCATATTGCCAGGCGACAGAATCTCGATGACCACAACCGGCTCGGTGAGCGCTTGGCTCTCGGCCTCGAAGCCGCCGCAGACGACAGAGACGTCGGGGATGCGAAGGTTCTTCTGCGCGTTGACCCGAGAATGACGCCCGCTCCGGTAAAGACAGAGCAAGGCGCGCCACGTTCAATGAGCGCGCGCGTAATCAGATAGCACAGCTCGCTCTGTATCGTGGCGTCTGTCGGCGCAGGCGGCGACATCGCCACCGGAACGCCGTCGATCGACTGCCAGCGCCCATCGGCTTCCTCCGCCCAGGCGAAGAATTCGGCGACTGTCATCTCTGCTTCCGCCTCGGCGGATTTTGGAAGCGCGCTCATGAGCGGAAGCTAGCACGAATGGGCGCTTGTCCGAAGCGCTTTTCAACTTCTATAGCTACGCGCACGATGCGGGTTGTGCCCGCCGACAAAGCCGAAGCTCTGGCGTCGCGAAGCCCACTGCCTCTTTGCACAGCTTTTTGCGTTGCAAAAGACGACTCGTCTCGCCAAATTGGGGTGAGAAGGGCTTGCTTCGTTCCATATGATCCAGCGTGCAGGCCCAGTTTGAATGTCGACGTTCCGAAAGGACGGAGAATATGGCGAGATTGGAATCGACGCCGGGCAACGGAAGCGCAACGTCTGCGGCGAGACAATCGGACGCGGCGTTCTTGCTTGCCGGTGCCAACGCCTCCTACCTCGAGCATCTGCTCGCGGCCTATGAGGCCGACCCGTCCTCCGTCGGCGAGGACTGGCGCAAGTTCTTCGCATCCATCGCGGACGGGCCGCGCCCCGGAAACGGCGCCGGCAATGGAGGCGCTTCCTGGGCGCGCGCCGACTGGCCGCCGGCGCCAAGGGACGAATTGATTAGCGCGCTCGATGGCGACTGGGGCGCGCCGAAAGCCGCCGCGAGACCCGCCAAGGCCGCGCCCGCCGTCGAGGCGCGGCCTGCGCCGACAAGCGACGTGTTACAGCGCGCAACGCGCGACAGCGTGCGCGCCCTGATGATGATCCGCGCCTATCGCGCTCGCGGCCATCTGCATGCCAATCTCGATCCGCTGGGTTTGGAGCAGCGGCACGACCACGGCGAGCTGCATCCCGAAACTTACGGCTTCAAGGACGAGGACTACGACCGCAAGATCTTCATCGACGGCGTGCTGGGGTTGAAATACGCCAGCGTGTTCGAGATGGTGACGATCCTGCGCCGCACCTATTGCGGCACGATCGGCTTCGAGTTCATGCATGTGCTAGACCCCGCCGAAAAGGCGTGGCTGCAAAAGCGCATCGAGACCCCCAAGCAGGAGGTCGCCTTCACCCAGGAAGGCAAGCGCGCGATTCTGAAGAAGCTCGTCGAGGCCGAGGGCTTCGAGAAGTTCCTCGACCTGAAATACACGGGCACCAAGCGCTTCGGCCTCGACGGCGCCGAGTCGATCGTGCCGGCGCTCGAGCAGATCATCAAACGCGGCGGCGCTTTGGGCGTCAAGGAGATCGTGCTCGGCATGGCGCATCGCGGCCGACTGAACGTGCTGTGCCAGGTTATGGCTAAGCCGCATCGCGCGCTGTTCCATGAGTTCAAGGGCGGCTCGTTCCTGCCCGACGAAGTCGAAGGCTCGGGCGACGTCAAATATCACTTGGGCGCCTCGTCCGACCGCGAGTTCGACGGCAACAAGGTGCATCTGTCGTTGACCGCCAATCCTTCGCATCTGGAGATCGTCGATCCGGTCGTGCTCGGCAAGGTGCGCGCCAAGCAGGACCAGCACGATTGCGCCGACGACGATCGCCGATGCGTGCTGCCGCTGCTCATCCATGGCGACGCGGCCTTCGCGGGGCAGGGGGTGGTCGCGGAATGCTTTAGCCTCTCCGGCCTCAAGGGCCATCGCACCGGCGGCTCGCTGCACTTCATAATCAACAATCAGATCGGCTTCACGACCTATCCGCGCTATTCGCGCTCCTCGCCCTATCCGTCGGATTTGGCGAAGATGGTCGAGGCGCCGATCTTCCACGTCAACGGCGATGACCCGGAGGCAGTGGTGTTTGCGGCTCGCGTCGCCACCGAGTTCCGCCAGCAGTTTCAGAAGCCCGTCGTCATCGACATGTGGTGCTATCGGCGCTTCGGACACAATGAAGGCGACGAGCCGGCCTTCACCCAGCCGCTGATGTACAAGAAGATCCGCGCGCATAAGACGACGCTGGATCTTTACGCCGACAAGCTCGTTGCCGAAGGACAAATCGCGCGGGTCGAGGTCGAGACGTTCAAGAGCGAATGGCGCGACAGGCTTTCGAGCGAGCTCGAGCTGTCGCAGTCCTTCAGGCCGAACAAGGCGGACTGGCTCGACGGCTATTGGTCCGGCGTCAAGCCCGGCTATCAGTCGTCCGACGACGAGCGCCGGGGCAAGACCGGCGTCCCGCTCGAGACGCTGCGCGAGATCGGAGCCAAGATCACGTCCGCGCCCGAAGGTTTTCACGTCCACAAGACGATCCAGCGCTTCCTTGATACGCGCCGCAGCGCGATCGAGACGGGCGCGGGGATCGACTGGGCGACGGCGGAGGCGTTGGCTTTCGGCTCGATCCTGCTCGAGGGCCACCGCGTGCGGCTCTCTGGCCAGGACAGCGAACGCGGCACCTTTTCGCAGCGCCACAGCGTGCTGATCGACCAGGAGAACGAGAGCCGCTATGCGCCGCTCAATCATATGCGGCCTGAGCAAGGCCGTTTCGAAGTCATCAACTCGATGCTCTCGGAAGAAGCGGTGCTCGGCTTCGAATATGGCTATTCGCTCGCCGACCCCAACACGCTAACGCTGTGGGAGGCGCAGTTCGGCGATTTCGCCAATGGCGCGCAAGTGGTGTTCGACCAGTTCCTGTCGGCGGGCGAGCGCAAGTGGCTGCGCATGTCGGGCCTCGTCTGCATGCTGCCGCATGGCTACGAAGGGCAAGGCCCCGAGCACTCCTCGGCTCGGCTGGAGCGCTATCTGCAGCTCTGCGCCGAGGACAATATGCAAATCGCGAACTGCTCGACGCCGGCCAATTTCTTCCACATCCTACGCCGGCAGCTGCACCGCAACATCCGCAAGCCGCTGATCCTGATGACGCCGAAATCGCTGTTGCGCCATAAGCGCTGCGTCTCAGCGATAGAGGATTTCGGGCCTGCCTCGACCTTCCACCGGCTGCTCGCGGACGAAGCGGCGACGCCTTCGCAAGGCGGTTTCGCGCTCAAGCCGGAAGCTGAAATCCGGCGTATCGTGCTGTGTTCGGGCAAGGTCTATTACGATCTCGCCGAAGAGCGCCAGAAGCGCGGCGCCGACGACGTCTACCTCTTGCGCGTCGAGCAGCTCTATCCGCTGCCCTTGAAGCAGCTCGTGCTGCGGCTCTCGAAGTTCAAGCGGGCTGACGTGGTGTGGTGCCAGGAGGAGCCGAGGAACATGGGCGCCTGGACCTATGTCGAGCCCTATCTCGAATGGGCGCTGGGGCAGGCCGGCGGCAGGACAAAGCGCGCGCGCTACGTGGGACGCCCCGCCTCGGCTTCGACAGCGGCAGGCACGATGCCGAAGCACCTCGCGCAGTTGAAGGCGTTGTTGGACGAGGCGTTTGCGGGGTGACCGGACGGCCGCATTTGCAGGGTCTGACGACGCGAGCCCGCATGCCGGGCTCAGTGCTACAGCAGCTTCCCCGGATTGAGCACCCCGGTCGGATCGAGCGCAGTCTTGATCGCGCGCATCATCTCCAACGCCGTCGGGTCTTTCACCTTGCGCAAAAGATCGCGCTTGAGCTGTCCGATTCCATGCTCGGCGGAGATCGAGCCGCGAAATTTGGCGACGACGCCGTGGACGATGTCGTTGACCTCTTCCCAGCGTGCAAGGAACGCGGCGCCGTCTGCGCCCACGGGCTGCGAGACGTTGAAATGGATGTTGCCGTCGCCCATGTGGCCGAACGGCACGAGGCGCGCGTTTGGGATACGGGCGAGAACGCGCCCGCTCGCCTCTTCAATGAAAGCCGGAACGTCGGCGACCGGGACCGATACGTCGTGCTTGATCGAGGCGCCCTCGCGCTTTTGCGCGTCGGGGAGGGCCTCGCGAAGCCGCCAGAAATCCTGCGCCTGCGAGAGCGAGGCCGCGAGCGCCGCATCGCCGCAGAAGCCTTCGTCCGCGGCGCGCGCGAGCAGATCGACGATTGTCTCATCGAACCCCTGCTCCTGCGGCGATACGAATTCGGCCAGCACATACCAGGGCCAGACGGCCGACAACGGATCGCGCGCGCCGGCGACATGGCGCAGCGAGAATTCCAAGCCTAAGCGCGATATGAGCTCGAAGGCCTCCAGCCCCGGGCCCATCTGCGCCTTCAAGAAATTCAGCAGCCCGAGCGCAGCGTGCAGATCGCCAACCCCCAGAAACGCCGCGGCGCGCGCGCGCGGGCGCGGAAAGAGCTTCAACGTCGCGGCGGTAATGATCCCGAGCGTGCCTTCCGAGCCGATCAGCAGACGCGTGAGATCGTAGCCGGTGTTGTCCTTGCGCAGCCGGGAGAGGCCATTATACACGCGCCCGTCGGCGAGAACCGCCTCCAGCCCAAGCGTGAGGTCGCGCGCAGAGCCATAGGCGAGCACATGCACGCCGCCGGCGTTGGTCGCGAGATTGCCGCCAATGGTGCAAGAGCCTTCCGAGGCCAGCGAAAGCGGGAAATAGCGGTCCGCGTCGGCGGCGGCCTGCTGCGCTTGCGCAAGGGTCGCTCCGGCCTCGATGGTCAGCGTGTCGCCCGCGGGGTCGATCGCGCGCACCCGATTAAGCCGCTTCAGCGAGAGGATGATCTGTCGTCCGGAGCAATCGGGCGTTTGGCCGCCGACGAGGCCGGTGTTGCCGCCTTGCGGCACGACGCCCACGCCTTGTTCGCGGCACAGCGCCAAGGTCTGCGCGACCTGGAGGGTATCGGCGGGCTTGATCACCCCAAGAGCCGCGCCTTGAAAAAGGCCTCTCGGCTCTCGCAGGTAGGGGAATGTGACAACCGGCTCGGCGAGAACGTTCTTTTCGCCTACGATCGCCGTGAAGCGGGGTAGAATGTCCATCGCGCCCTTTAAGTTCAGGCTCGCCGGCGCGCGAGGAAAGGACCTTGCGATTCGCCTCAGGCTCGCGGCCCGCGGCGGCGTTCTTTACGCTTCACATAGACGGGAAGGGCCCTCGCGGCGGGGGTCAAGGCTAGGACGACACTGCATAATGCCGCGACAAGAAGCGCATTCATCATGACCACATCTCCTTCCAGGTCAGCGGGACAATCTCCCATTCACTTGGGGCGTCTCGCAAAGGCTATGCCGGTTTCTCCAGCTCGGCAAGGCGAATTTGCGTCTCCTATTCCACCGCTCCCCATTTTCCTGCGACCGCGTCACATATTCGTCACATGAAGCTTTCGCCAAAATTAATTTTTTGCCGTTCCGCTGGCGACTCCGCGGAATCGGGTGAAATATCGTTTTTTTTCACAATTTTAGAATCCGGGCGGTTCGAATCCATATGAAAATAGTTTCATAATCAGCAATATTCGCCTCGAATCGGGCCCTATCATCGCATCGCCAGCCGGAGCGCAGAAGATGCAGTTTCACCGTCGCCCCTTGCTCGCGGGCAACTGGAAAATGAACGGCTTGCGCGGCGATCTCGCGCAAATCCAGCTTGTCGCCGCCGGCTTCGGCTCCGTCCTGCGGGAGAAAATCGACATCGTAATCTGTCCGCCCGCGACCCTGCTGCCGCTGGCGGCAGAAATCGCCGCGCCTGCCGGCTTGCTTTTGGGCGGCCAGGACTGTCATGCACAAAAAAGCGGCGCCCACACCGGCGACATTGGCGCGGCCATGCTCGCCGACGCCGGGGCGAGCTACGTCATTGTGGGCCACAGCGAGCGCCGCACCGACCACGGCGAGACCGATGAGATGATTCGCGCCAAGGCCGCGGCCGCGCTCGCTGTAGGGCTCACGCCAATCATCTGCGTCGGCGAGACGCGCGTCGAACGCGAGGTCGGCAGGGCCGAGGCTGTGGTCGCCGCGCAGATCGACGCCAGCGTGCCCGCCGACGCTCCGCCTGAGCGGCTTGTCCTCGCCTATGAGCCCGTTTGGGCGATCGGCGCCGGCGTGACCCCAACGCCGAAAGACGTCGGCCGCATGCACGGCTTCGCCCGAGCTCGGCTTGACGTCGCGGTGGGGCAGGGCGCGAAAGTTCGGATCCTTTATGGCGGCTCGGTCAAGCCAGGCAATGCGGCGGAACTTTTGCACGCAGATGACGTGGATGGCGCGCTGGTCGGGGGCGCGAGCCTGCTGGCCGCGGAATTTTTAGGCGTCGCCGCCGCCTATCGATAGCGCGGTATTTTCCGACACCGCCGTCGAAAGCGGCGACAGGAACGAATAAATAGACCTGTGGCAGCCAAGCAGGGGAGGGCGCCATGCCGGAGATTAACACCGAGAAGGTTTGCTATGTGATCGTCAAAGCCCGCGAGCTCGAGAGCGAGGACGAGGGGATGGAGGCCGACGCCTCGAACCCGGCCGACGACGAGTTCGTGAGCATATTGACCGAAGGCGCCTATTCCAGCGTGCGGGCGGAGCTCGCGAGCTACATCGACGCCATGGACGAGGACGAGCAGTGCGAACTCGTCGCGCTCGCCTGGCTCGGGCGCGGCGATTTTTCCGCCGAGGAATGGAAGGCGGCTGTGCGCCAGGCCCGCGAACAGCGCACAGCTAAGACCTCCGACTATCTGCTCGGAATCCCGCTGCTCGCCTCCTTCCTCGAAGGCGGCCTCGCGGAGGTCGGCGAGAGCTGCGAAGGCTATGCGACCGACCGGCAGTGACCGTCCGCGCATCCTGATGTGCGCGCCCGATCATTACGGCGTCGATTACGTCATCAATCCGTGGATGGCCGCGCATGTGGGCGGCATCAACCATGCGCGCGCGCTTTCGCAATGGCTGAACCTGCGCGATCTTTTGGCGCCCCTTGCCGACCTTAAGTTCGTCGCGCCGCATCCTGGCTTGCCGGACATGGTGTTCACAGCCAACGCCGGTCTCGTCTCGACCGGCAAGGTCATCCTCTCCCGCTTCCATTTCGGCGAGCGCCGCGACGAGGAGGGCTTCTTTCGTGAATGGTTCGAAGCCCATGAATTTTCGATCGCGCCTTGGCCCGAGGACGTGAGCTTCGAGGGCGCGGGGGACGCTTTGGCCGATCAGGGCGAGGAGATCATCTGGTGCGGCTTCGGCTTTCGCTCGAGCGAGAAGGCGGCCGCGCTCGTCGGCGAAATTTTTGGGCGCGAGACGGTAGCGCTGCGGCTCGTCGACGCGCGCTTCTATCACCTCGACACCTGCTTTTGCCCGTTGAGCGGCGGCCAGCTGATGTATTTCCCGCCCGCCTTCGACGATCAGTCGCGCAAGAAGATCGAGGAAATTGTCGGGCCGAAGAAGCGCCTCGAGGTCGCTGCGGACGACGCGCTGAACTTCTCTTGCAACGCCGTCGAGATCGCAGGCCACGTGTTCATGAACGCCGCGAGCGGGGACCTGCAGAACAGGCTGCGCGCCATGGGATACGCGCCGGCGCTTACGCCGCTCACGGAATTCCTGAAGGCGGGCGGCGCCGCCAAATGCCTGACGCTTCGTCTCTAGACCGCCGCGACCCGCTGCGGGCGCTCCGCTCCGATCAAAGCACCGTTCGACGCACGCGGCGTTGCGCTGACCTCCGCGAGCGTTTCCTCAAAGCGGTCGAGCGCCCAATCGAGGTCTTCGCGCGAGATCGTGAGCGGCGGGGCGAGGCGGATAACGACGTCGTGGGTCGCGGTCGTCAGCACCCCTTTCGCCATGAGCCGTTCGCTGAAATTTCGTCCGCTGGCGTAAGCCTCGTCGATATCGGCGCCAGCCCACAGGCCCTTGCCGCGCACAGCCTTGAGCGCCGGGCTGCGCATCGCGCGCAGGCGCCGCAGCATGTGGGCGCCGAGCGTGCGGCTGCGCTCGACGAGCCTCTCATCGGCGATCACGCGCAACGCCTCCAGCCCAACGGCGGCGGCGAGCGCGTTGCCGCCGAAGGTCGAGCCGTGTGATCCTGGCGTGAACACGTCCATGACCTCGCGTCGCGCCACGAAAGCGGAAACCGGGAGCACGCCGCCGCCGAGCGCCTTGCCGAGCGTCACGCCGTCCGGGAGGACGTTCTCGTGCTGATACGCGAACCACGCGCCCGTGCGGCCGAGACCCGACTGAACCTCGTCGAGCAGCAGCAGCAGGCGGCGCTCGTCGCAAAGCCGCCTGAGCCCTTGCAGCCAGCCCGGCGGCGGTATGACGACGCCGGCTTCGCCCTGGATCGGCTCGACGAGGATCGCTATCGTGTCGGCCCCGATCGCCGCCCGCGTCGCCGTAAGATCGCCGAAAGGAACGGGGCGGAAGCCCGGCGCGAAGGGCCCGAAGCCCTCGCGATAGGCGGGCTCGGAGGAGAAGCCTACGATCGTGGTGGTGCGGCCATGGAAGTTGTTCTCCGCGACGACGATCTCTGACTGCTCGACTCCCTTGACGCGCCGTCCCCAGCGGCGCGCGGCCTTGATCGCCGTCTCCACCGCCTCGGCGCCGGTGTTCATAGGCAGGGCCTGGTCCAGCCCCGTCAGCCTGCAGAGCTCTTTAAGAAAAGGCGCCAGCCGATCATTGCCGAAGGCTCGCGAAGGCACGGCAAGACGTTGGGCCTGCTCGTTGAGCCTCGCGAGAATGCGCGGATGCCCGTGGCCATGGCTGACCGCCGAATAGGCGCTCATCATGTCGACGTAGCGACGGCCTTCGACATCCCACAGATAGGCGTTCTCCCCCCGGGTCAGCGTGACCGGCAGCGGATTGTAGTTTCGCGCGCAATAAGGATTCTGATGATATGCGGTCATACGGCCGCCCTCACGCTTCGCTCCGCGCCCCTTCGCCCTAGATCAACGACCGATGCGGTCGCATAATCATCTACATAGGCGACGCAGAGCTTACGGCCAGACGAGGGGCGCGAGATGGCGGCGCAAAGGTCTTTGGCGCGAATCGCCAGCGAAGCGGTCGAACTGCTCTCGAAGCTGGGCGTCGCCGATGAGAGCTTCGCGGAGGGCGGTCTAGCGGCCCGCTCGCCGATCGACGGCGAGATCATTGCACATGTGCGCGTGAGCGACGCCGCCGCGTCGACGCGAGCAATCGGCGCCGCGCAGGAGGCTTTTCGCCAATGGCGATCGATTCCTGCGCCGCGCCGCGGCGAGCTCGTCCGCTTGTTTAGCGAGGAATTGCGCGCTGCGAAAGCTGACCTCGCCCGTCTCGTGACGCTCGAAGCGGGGAAAATCGCGTCTGAAAGTCTCGGCGAAGTCCAGGAGATGATCGACATCTGCGACTTCGCCGTCGGCCTCTCGCGGCAGCTTCACGGGCTGACGATCGCGACCGAGCGCGCCGGCCACCGCATGATGGAGACTTGGCATCCGCTCGGTGTCGCAGGCGTCATCACGAGCTTCAACTTTCCGGTCGCTGTATGGGCTTGGAACGCCGCGTTGGCGCTCGTCTGCGGCGATGCGCTGGTGTGGAAGCCGTCCGAGAAGACGCCGCTCACGGCGCTGGCGACGCAAGCGCTGTTGCAGCGCGCGGTCAAGCGCTTCGGCGGCGCGCCCGAAGGACTTTCCGCTCTTCTCGTCGGGGGGCGCGAGCTCGGTGAGGCGCTCGTCGAGGACGAACGGGTTCGGCTCGTCTCGGCCACGGGCTCGACCGCCATGGGCCGCGCCGTCGCGCCGCGTCTGGCGGCGCGATTTGCGCGCGCGATTTTGGAGCTCGGCGGGAACAACGCGGCGATAGTCTGCCCCTCGGGCTCGCTCGATCTCGCGACGCGCGCCGTCGCCTTCGCGGCGATGGGAACGGCAGGACAGCGCTGCACGACGCTGCGGCGGCTCTTCGCGCATGAAAGCGTTTACGAGGGGCTGCTCGCCCGCTTGCGCGCAGCTTATGCGAGCGTGAGGGTCGGCGATCCTCGCGGGGAGGATACGCTCGTCGGGCCTTTGATCGACGGCCACGCATTCGAAGCCATGCAACAGGCGCTCGATGAGGCCCGCGCGAGCGGCGCCGTCGCGCATGGCGGAGAGCGCGTGCTGGCGGGCGAATTTCCGGACGCCTATTACGTGCGCCCGGCTCTGGTCGAAATCGCCGAGCAGGCGCCGGTCGTGCGGCGAGAAACCTTCGCGCCGATTCTCTATGTCATGCGCTATCGCAGCTTCGACGAGGCCCTGAGTCTGCACAACGGCGTGGCGCACGGTTTGGCGTCGTCGATCTTCACCAACGACGTTAGGGAAGCGGAGCTATTCGTGTCGGGCGAAGGCTCCGACTGCGGCATCGCCAACGTGAACATCGGCCCTTCGGGCGCGGAGATCGGCGGCGCCTTCGGCGGCGAAAAAGACAGCGGCGGCGGACGGGAGGCGGGATCGGATTGCTGGAAGGCCTACATGCGACGCGCGACGAACACCATCAACTATTCGAGCGAGCTGCCGCTCGCGCAGGGAGTGCGGTTCGATGTGGAGGCATAGCGCGTCCTCTCTCCTCGCTGCGGGGAGAGGGGGGACAGACACGAGCCTATCACCGAAGGTGGTGGATTATGACGACCGCGTTCCTGTCTGCAGACGACATCCGCACCATGTTCTCTCGCGCGTTGTCGGAAATGTATCAATCCGAAGCGCCGCGCTATCGCGCGATGTCGGACCTTGTCGCCGACGTGAATGCGCGCGCGCTCGCGGAAAACCCAGACCTCGAGAGGGCGCTCGTCGACAAGGGCGATCTTGATCGACTCTCCCAGGTGCGGCACGGCGCGATTCGCGTCGGAACCGCGAGCGAGCTTTTCGCCTTGCGCCGCCTCTTCGCGGTCATGGGCATGGCGCCTGTCGGCTATTACGACCTTTCTGACTCTGGTCTTCCGGCGCATTCGACGGCGTTTCGACCGATCACGCAGGCCGCGCTGCAGGCGAATCCGTTTCGCATGTTCGCGTCGCTGCTGCGGCTCGATCTCGTCCGGGACGCGGCGCTGCGGGAGGAAGCCGCCGCGATTCTGGCCCGCCGCGACATCTTCACGCCGCGCTGCCGAAAGCTGCTCGACCTTCATGACAAGATCGGCGGCTTTGACGCGGCGACCGCGCGCGAATTCGTGGCGGAGGCGCTCGCAACCTTCCGCTTCCATCGCCAAGCCACAACGCCGGAAGACGTATATCGCAGGCTGTTCGCCGCGCATCCGCTGATCGCCGACATCGTCTGCTTCAATGGGCCGCATGTCAATCACTTGACGTTGACGGCGCTCGACATCGACGCCGCGCAGCAAGCGCTCGCCCAGCGAGACATGGCGCCCAAGGCGATCGTCGAAGGCCCGCCACGTCGGCGCTGTCCGATTCTACTCCGACAGACGAGCTATAAGGCGCAGCCCGAGCCCGTCGCCTTTAAGACGGCGGACGCGGCGGCCGTTCAAGGCGGGCACGCCGCGCGCTTCGGCGAGATCGAGCAGCGCGGAGCGGCTCTGACCGCGAGAGGCCGCAGTCTTTACGATCGGCTTTTGGGCGAGACGCTTTCCGCTGTCACGCCAGCGAGCGACGGCTCGAACGCCAAAGCTTATGGGGACGAACTCGCCCGCCGCTTCGCAGCCTTCCCCGACGATTACGCGGCTTTGCGCAGCGAGAAGCTGGCCTTCTTCCGCTATGCGCCGACAGTGGAAGGGCTGCGCCATAGGGATGAGTCGAGACCTGAAACGGTGGACGAGCTTTTGCGCCGCGGCCAC
>Ga0187782_10001838_pt1 | contig 15645 bp, 19 predicted proteins | sample 0715_SJ02_MP15_2_FD_132454 | JGI IMG/M metagenome (GOLD analysis project Ga0187782, IMG submission 132454) | Tropical peat soil microbial communities from peatlands in Department of Meta, Colombia - 0715_SJ02_MP15_20_MG | ecosystem: Environmental > Terrestrial > Soil > Wetlands > Peat | place...
CCGAGACCCGCCGCTCGGTTTGGCGAAGATGCCGAGATATTCCATGCCGAAAACCTGCGGCTCTTTCGGCGTGTGGGCGAGCATATAGCCTGCGAACCATACGGACGCGCCGGCGAGCGACAAGCCGGAGGCGAGCGCGAACACGTCTTCGCCCTTATAGCTTCCTGCGAAAGCGGCGGCGCGCCACGCGAAGGCGGCAAAGCGCGCGCCCAGGCGCGGCTTTTTTGCCGACTTACCGGGCGCCGGGGCGCGCCTGCTCATCGGCGGCCTCCGTTCTGAGCAGCGCGGCAAGCTCATGGAAAGCGTCGAGGCAGGGAGGCGCCGACGCCAATTGCGACATCGCTTCGTAGATGAGCGGCGTGATCTTGACAGCCTGGTCAAGGATCGGGTCGGCGCCGGGCGCGTATCCGCCCATGAGGCGAAGATCGCGCGTCTCTTCATAGCGCGCGACCAAGCGCCGCAGGTTGCCGACAAGCTTCGCCCGCTCGGGCGTCCATGCGGAATTGGCGAGCCGCGAGACGGAGGAGAGAACGTCGACGGCCGGATAACGCCCTTGGTCCGCGATCGCTCGATTGAGGACGATGTGGCCGTCGAGCGTGCCTCTGATCGTGTCGGCGACCGGATCGTTCTGATCGTCGCCGTCGACCAGCACCGAGAAGAAGCCGGTGATGGACCCGGCGCCGTCGACGCCGGGCCCCGCGCGCTCCAGCAATCTCGGCAGGTCGCTGAACACGCTTGGGGGGTAGCCGCGCGCGACCGGCGGTTCGCCCGCCGCCAGCGCGACGTCGCGCGCCGCGTGGGCAAAGCGCGTCACCGAATCGACGATGAGAAGAACCGACTCGCCGCGGTCGCGGAAAAATTCGGCGACCGTCATCGCCGTTTTCGGCGCGAGGCGCCGCATCATCGGGCTCTCGTCGCCCGTCGACACGACGGCGACCGTCGATCGGCGGCTTTCGCCCAGCACGTCGTCCAAGAATTCCCTGACCTCGCGGCCGCGCTCGCCGACGAGCGCGATCACCACGGTCGAAAAGTCGGGCGCGCGGGCGAGCATCGCCAGAAGCGACGACTTTCCGACGCCCGAGCCGGCGAAAATGCCGATCCTCTGGCCCGCGCAGATCGGCGTGAAGCAATCGATGACTTTGACGCCCGAGCGCAGACAATGCTTGACGCGCGATCGCTGCAACGCCGGCGGCGGCGGCGCGTCGAAGGGCAAACCCTCCTCGCCGTGGCGAAGGGGGCCCGCGCCGTCGATCGGGCGGCCGAGCGAGTCGATGACGCGCCCCTTCCAGCTTTCGCTCGGCCAGAGCGAGAGAGCGTCGGTCACGCGGGCCCGCGCGCCGATCGTCGCCTGGCAACGAAGGTCGAACGGCTTCACCGTCGCCTGCGTTCCTTCGATTCTCACCACCTCGCCGAGCTGCGCCAGTCCGTTCATGTCGACCGTGACGCATTCGCCGAGGCGCAGGAATTGCGAAAGACCGGAGACGCGGTAGTGGGTCGTCGAGATTTCAGCGATGGCGCCGCTGACGCGGATCTTGGCGAGGTGGCAGCCGCCCCAGGCCAAGCGCTCCTCAAGGCGCCCGAGCGCGCCGGCTGGCCGCGTCGGCTGCGGCTCAGTGGCGGCGTGTTGCCCCATGTCGCCTTAAAAACCCCCGTTAAACGCCGAGCGACTTGATCGCATCCTGGAGCGACGTCTCGGTCTGATTGACTTCCGAGTTCACGCTGTCGAAGGTGCGGGTTAGCGAAATCAGCTTCGCCATTTCTTGAATGGGATTGACGTTCGACCCCTCCGTAAAGCCTTGGGCGATGCTGTTGCGGGTAAAGTCGAGAATGGGGGTCGCCGGCTTGCTTGGGATGACCGCCGACCCTTGAGCGCGGGTCAGCGCCGCGTCGTCGTCGAGCGCGAACAGACCGATCGCCGAGACTTGGCGGCCGCTTTGGGTGATCATGCCGTCGGAGGCGATCGCCGGCGGGCCGGCTGTCGGATCGATCAGGATCGGCGCTCCGCCGGCGTCGAGCACCGCGTCGCCGTTGACCGTTTGCAGCTCGCCGGTCGCCGATATGCGCATCCGCCCGTCGCGCGTATAGGCTACTCGTCCGCCGCTCTGGATCGCGAACCATCCCTCGCCCTGGATCGCGACGTCGAGCGGGTTGTCGGTCTTCGTCATGACCCCGCCTTGGCGGGAAACGTGCGAACCCTCGGATGACACGTAAGCGAGCTCCGCGCTCCCCGCTTTTGCAACCTCCGTTTCGAAGGTGACGCCCTCGGCGCGATAGCCCGCGGTCGACATGTTGGCGACGTTCGCCGCCACGGTGTCGAGCCGCTGCGACAGGGCGACCTGGGCCGACAGAGCGACGTAGAGCCCGTTTTGCATGCGCGTGCGGTTCCTCAAAAAGCGGGCCGCGCGAAGCCCGCCTGACGGCTAAGAGCTGTCGCCGACGGAGCTTGCACGAACCTGTCGAAGGCCAATCAGCCTCACGTAAGTTTGGGCCCACATCGTCTGAGGCGAGTTCAGCGGGAGCGCGCTCGTGAATTTCGGCATTGGACTGGTCATTGCGGTCGGGTGCATCTTGGGCGGCTATTCCGCCTTGGGCGGGCACCTTGAGGTGCTCAACCAGCCGTTCGAATTCATCATCATCGGCGGCTCGTCGCTCGGCATTTTCATCGTCGCCAATTCGTTCTCGACCATCAAAGATTGCGGCAAGGCCTTCCTCGAGGCGGTGACCGACAAGGTTCCAAAGCCGCGCGACTTTCTCGACGTCCTGTCCGTCCTTCACGCGCTCATGCGGGAGCTCAGGGCCAAATCCCGCAGCGAGGTTGAGGGCCACGTCGACAATCCGAAGGAATCAGAGATCTTCAAAGGCTTCCCAAAGCTCTTGGCCAACGCCGACCTTTTGACCTTCATCTGCGACTACGGCCGCCTCATCATCATCGGCAACGCGAAGACGCACGAGATCGAGGCCCTGATGGACGAGGAAATCGAAACGCTGGCGTTCGATCGCTACAAGCCCGTCCACGCCCTGCAGGCCATGGCGGACGGCCTGCCGGCCTTGGGCATCGTCGCGGCGGTGCTCGGCATCATTCACGCGATGGGCGCGCTCGACCAATCCCCGGAAGCGCTTGGCGGCCTGATCGGCGCGGCGCTTGTCGGGACGTTCGGCGGAATATTCCTCTCCTACGCGATCGTTTCGCCGATCGCGCAAAAGATCAGGCTGGTGCGGCAGAAGCAGCTTCGGCTGTTCACGCTCGTCAAGCAAAGCCTGCTTGCGTTCATGAACGGCGCGATGCCTCAGGTCGCCGTCGAGTTTGGCCGGAAGACGATCCCCTCGAAGGAGCGCCCGACGATCGACACGGTCGAAAACGAGACGACTTCGGCCGGCGGCGGCGACGGAGTGAAGGAGGCGGCTTGAGGCGCGCGATGGAGAAGGTTTCCGACATCGATCGGCCGAGCCGCAAGCTCACGAGCGCGATGCTCCAAGGGGGGCCCTCGCCCCTCGAGCAGTTGCCTGCGCTCGGGCACGTCTTCGAACAGCTCGCCGCAAACGTCTCGACTTCGCTTGAGGGCTTCTTCGCCAAGCGCGCCGTCGCGTCCGCGCAGGGGACGGCGCGCGCGACGACGTTTGAAAGCCTCCTTCAATCGCAGGGACGCCTCGCCGCGGTCTTGCGCTGCGGCGACGCCGGCGGGCGCCTGGCGCTGATTTTCGCTTCCGACGTCGCCGACTTTGCCGTCGCGTCGGCGTTCAAGGCGGGACGGGCGCCCACGGCGCGGGGCGCGCGCGCGGTCACGACGATCGACAAGTTCTTCGTCAGAGAATTCGCCAATCGTCTGGCCAAAGCTTTCTCGGCGGCCTTCGCCGAGAGCACGGGCGCGACGCTCGCCTTCGAGGAACTCTTAACGCTCGCCGACGCAAGCCTTTTCGGCCGACGCAACATGGCGGCGGTCGCCGCCCGCTTCGAGGTCGAATCGGCCCGCCGCTCGACGTCGTTTACCGCGCTCCTGCCGCAGAACCTGCTTCAGGCGTTCCGGCGGGAGCTGTCCATCCGTCCGGCCGCCGCCCCTGCCGCGGTCGATCAGCGTTGGGTCAAGCAGCTCGAGGCCGGCGTGTCGAGCGCCCGCATGCCTGTGACCGTCGTCTTGGAGACGCTCAAGATGACGCTCGGCGACGTCGCCAACCTCTCCGTCGGCCAAGTGCTCAGTCTTCGCGGCTCCGCGCGCGGGCGACTGCGCTTGGAGTGCGGGGGAAGGACGGTCTTCTGGGGACGGCTGTCCGAGGGCGCTGGCCGATACCTGGTCGAGGTCGAGACGCCCGTGACCGACGACGAGGAAATCGCCTTGGGGCGTTCGCCTTAAGGCGGCGGGCGACGGCGGCTCGCGCCTGACAACAAAGAGAGACTCGATCCCATGGACGACGAAGCACAGGCCGAAATCAATCCGGCGGAGGCGACCTTGGGCGCGCCGGCCAATCTCGACGCGATCCTGTCGATCCCCGTCAACGTGCAGGTCGTTCTCGGTTCGACGTCGATGGCGGTGGCCGCGCTGATGAAGCTCGGCCGCGGCGCCGTGATCTCGCTCGATCAAAAGGTCGGGGATCCGGTCAACATCGTCGTCAACGGCCGCGTCGTGGCGCGCGGCGAGATGGTCGTCGTCGACGAGGAAAGCTCGCGATTTGGCGTTTCGCTCGTCGAAATCGTCGCGCCTTCCGGCGGCGTCCGGGCCGATTAAGGGGCTTTGAGAGCGTGATCGAAGCCGCAACGCCGGACGGCGAGGGCGAACCCCTCTCGATGACGGGGCCGCAAAAGGTCGCGGCGCTGCTTCTTGCGGTCGGAAAGCCGCCGGCGACGCGTCTGCTGCAGCATTTCGCGCCGACCGATCTGCGCGCCGTCACGCGGGCGGCCGCCGAGCTTGGACCGGTCTCGTCGGACGCCGTGCAGTCGCTGATCAAGGACTTCGAGGCCGCCTTCATGACCGGGGCAGGGCTCCTCGGCGACATCGGCGAGGCGCGAAAGCTCCTAAGCGACGCCGTGCCCGAGGACCAGGTCGCGACCATCATCTCGGACGCGCTCAACGACGGGGGCGGCGACGGATGGTCGACGCTTCGCGCGCAACCTGAGGCCGCGATCGCCGCGAGCCTTGCGGCCGAGCACGCCTATGTCGCGACGTTTCTGCTCTCGAAGCTCGAAGGCGCGGTGTCGGCGAAGGTCGTCGGCTCTTTCCCGCGCGAGGTTCGCAACGAGGTCTTATGCCAAATGATCGCGCCGGCGACGATCGTCGAAACGGCCGCGCCGATCGTCGAGGCGGCTTTGCGCGAACAGTTCCAAAGCGCCGCGGCGGAGACGCAACCCGCCGACCAGCGGCCGCTGCTCGCCCAAATTCTCAACAGCCTCGACCCGGCCGCCGTCGAGGACGCGATGAAAACCATCGAGGGGGCGAGCGCCGAAGAAGCCCAGCAGCTGAAAAAGCTCTTGTTCACCTTCAACGATTTCGGCCGCCTGTCGCCGCGCGCCCGCTCGCTCATCTTCGACAAGCTCTCCGCCGACCTCGTGGTGCTGGCGCTGCGCGGCACGAGCGCGGAATTTCGCGAGACCGTCCTATCCGCCATGGCCTCGCGCAGCCGCCGGCTCGTCGAGAGCGAACTGAATAACGGCGCCAATCCCCCCGCCCGCGAGATCGCCCGCGCCCGAAAGGAAATCGCCGAAGTCGTCTTGGCGATGGCGGCGCGCAACGAAATCGAGCTCGGCCCCGCCGAGGAAGCCAACGCGGCCTAGCGCGAGAGCCCAGGGATGAGCGACGCGCAGGACCACGATTCCCGAACCGAGGAACCGACCGAGAAGAAGCTTCACGACGCGCTTGAGCGCGGCGACACGCCGGTTTCGCGCGAGGTCGGCGTGCTGGCCGCCATGACCGCCTCGTTCGTCATTCTCTCGTTGCTGTTGCCGCGCCGAGCGGAGATGTTGGCGACGACGCTCGTCCAGTTCGTCGACGACCCGGCGGGCTGGCGCCTCGACAGCGGCGCCGACGCTTTGGCTCTCGCGCGCCAGATGGCGATGGCGATCGCGGCGTTTCTCTGGCCGATCGTCGCCGTCTTGGCGGCGACCGGGATCGCCGCCTCTGTCGCCCAGAACGTCCCGAGATTCGCGCCCGAGCGAATCATGCCGAATGCGGCGCGAATCTCGCCGCGGCGGGGATTGTCGCGGATTTTCGGCTTCCGCGGCTGGACCGAGTTCTTAAAGAGCGTCGCCAAGCTCGCGGCGGTGCTCGGCCTCGTGGCGCTCGCCATGAGCGCCGCGCGCGGCGATCTCATCACGGCGATGTACGCCGACGTCAGCGATCTTCCCAATCGCGTTCTTTCCATCGCCGTCAGGGCGGTCGCCGCGGTGATGACGGCGACGCTCGTCGTCGCCTTCGCGGATCTTGCGTGGTCCAGAATGCTTTGGCGGCGCGATCAGCGCATGACCCGTCAAGAGGTGAAGGAGGAGCTGAGGCAAGCCGAGGGCGATCGACTGATCAAGAGCCGCCTGCGCTCCCTGCGCATGGACCGCGCGCGGCGGCGGATGCTGTCGGCCGTGCCGCGGGCGACGATGGTGATCGTCAACCCGACGCACTACTCGGTCGCGTTGCGCTACGTGCGCCAAGAGGGCGGCGCGCCGATCGTGCTGGCCAAGGGCATGGACCTGGTCGCGCTCAGGATTCGCGAAATCGCGGAATCCGAAGGCATTCCGATCGTCGAGGATCGGATCCTGGCGCGTTCGCTTTATGCGGCCGCGGTCGTAGACGCCGCCATTCCGCCCGAGTTCTATCGGGCGGTCGCAGAGATCGTGCACGCGATCCGCGCGCACAAGGGTTCCGGCCCCATCAACAGAAACGGGTGACGACATGGACAGGCGGCAGGAGGAAGATTCGTGCATTCGCGAGTTCGAGGCCCTCATCGCCGGCGCGATGGTCGACGTCGCAACCGAGATTCGCCTCACCGATCCGTGCGAGCTGATCTTAATGATCCGCGGCGATCACGCCGCCAACATCGCCGATCTCGTGAATTCGTCGACCGAATTGTTCTTCAAGAGCGGAACGGTGCGCTACGCGCTGTCGGCGGCCTGCCGCGTCCACTGGAACGCGGCGCCGGAGATCGGCCTCGAAATGGAATTTCGTCACGACAACGTCTGCGCGTTCTTTCGGCTGTTGATCGGACGCCGGAAAGCCGGCGTCCAGCTCATCGACGTTCTGTTCGACGAAGCGGGTCTTGACGCCAGCGCCCGCAGCGAGCGTCTGGCCGCCGCGATCGCCGACGCCAAGTTGCCGCGCCACTGAAGGGGGCGGTCGTTTCCGGCTTCGGCGCTCATTTGGCAGCCTCGCGCAAGCTCGGCTCGCTAACTTGGCGCGGAAATCCGGGAAAAAACGCCAGTGTCGGACCTCTACGTTCTTGAGCTCGCCTCCCGGGCGTCGGCGTGGTTGTCGCAGCGCCAGGCGCTCATCGCGGAGAATGTCGCGAACGCGACGACGCCCGGTTTTCGGGCGAAGGACCTGCCTCCCTTTTCGCCCGTCCTCGATCAGTCCAGCGTGACTTTAGCCTCCACCAACCCCGGCCACATGACGATCGCCGCGCCCGAACTTGAGGCCGCGCGCGAAATCGACGAGGCGAGCCCGGAGGAGACGATCTCGGGCAACTCGGTCGAGCTTGAAAACGAGATGGTCAAGCTCGGCGACGTCTCGCGCGCCTACACGCTCGACAACAACATCAAGCGCGCGATCCACCAAATGCTCCTCTCCGTCCTGAAATAGCCGCCATGCGCGATCCCCTACAGGCGGTTCTCGAAGTCGCGGGCTCGGGGCTCGAGGCGCAGTCGACGCGGCTCAGGGTCATTTCCGAAAACATCGCCAATTCCCAATCGGTCGGCGAAGCGCCGGGCGATTCGCCCTATGTTCGCAAAACCATCACCTTCGACGACGAATTGGATCGGGCCACGGGCGCCTCGCTCGTTCGCGTGAAGTCGATCGGCGAAGATCAGAGCCCCTTCAAGGTTGAATACGATCCCGGCAGCCCGGCCGCCGACGATAGCGGCTTTGTCAAGACGCCGAACGTCGACGTGCTGGTCGAGCTTGCGGATATGCGGGAAGCCAACCGGACCTATGAAGCGAACCTGCAAGTCGCCAAGCAGGCGGCGGAGCTGCTGACTTCGACGGTCGGACTCTTACGCGAATGACGAGGGCGGGGCGAGGATGACGGCGATCTTGCGAAAACCAGAGAGGCGGCCATGAACGTCGCTTCCGTTTCCGCGCTGAGCGGGGTCGGCGCCGCGCCGAGCGCGCCGAGCCCGGCGCCCGTTTCGCCGTCCGGCGACGCGACGCCGGCGACGAGCTTCGAGCAGGCGCTGGGCCAAGTCTTCACCGGCGCAATCGACAGCCTGCGCCAAGGCGAGGCCGCCGCCATCCAAGGCATGCAGGGCGCGCTGCCCGCCTACAAGGTGGTCGAGGCCGTGATGGGCGCGCAGCGCACGTTGCAGGCAGCCCTCGCGATCCGCGACAAAGCCGTTTCAGCCTACCAAGAAATCTCGCGGATGAACATCTGACGCGTCGGGTTTTGGGGAAGAAGGTCATGAGAGCGCTCGCCATCGCCGCCACGGGCATGAACGCGCAGGAGCAGAATATCGAGGTGATCGCCAACAACGTCGCCAACATCAACACGACGGGGTTCAAGCGATCGCAGGCGGAGTTCACCGATCTCCTCTACCAGACCGAGCGGTTGAAGGGCGTGAGCACTCGGGGACAGGACGCGACCGTGCCCGAGGGGGCGGAGATCGGCTTGGGCGTCCAATTGGCGGCCATCCGCAGCGTCAATATTCAGGGCGCGCTCACCAACACCGGCAACACGCTCGATTTGGCGATCAACGGCGGCGGCTGGTTTCAAGTCACGAAGTCCAGCGGCGACATCGTCTATACGCGCGACGGATCGTTCAACACGAACGCCGCGGGCCAGCTCGTGACGTCCGACGGCTATCAGGTCACGCCGCCGATCAACATCCCGCAGACCGCGACGGCGGTCACGGTGAGCCAGACCGGCGTCGTGACGGCCACGATCCCCGGCCAGTCCGCGCCGCAGCAAATCGGCCAGCTGACGATCGCAAGCTTCGTCAACGAAGCCGGCCTGCAGCCGATCGGCTCGAACCTCTTCCAGCAGACGAGCGCCTCCGGCCCGCCGAACGTCGGCGTGCCGGGCGACACGGCCTTCGGCGTGGTCCAACAAGGCTATCTCGAGGCCTCCAACGTCGATCCGATTTCGGAGATCACCAATCTCATCTCCGCGCAACGCGCCTACGAGATGAATTCGAAAGTCATTCAGGCCGCCGACCAGATGTCGGGGACCATCTCGAACTTACGTGCGTAGGATGTCGGCGGCGCTTGGCTCAGCAAGGCTCGCGATCGCGGCGGCGGCGCTCGCCGCGGCGCTCGTGGGCCAGTTCGCGCGCGCGGAAGAGGCGATGATTCCAACGCCCCGCGCCGTGATCTATCCGGGCGACGTCATCACCGATTTGGCGCTGACCGACATGAACGCCGCGGACGCCGCGGCGAACGACGTCGTCGTCGATCGCTCGCAGGCGGTCGGCAAGGTCGCAAAGCTCACGCTGTTGCCGGGGCGGCCGATCCCGTTTTCGGCGCTCGACAATCCTCGCCTCGTCCGCAACGGAGCGGAGGTCCGGCTGGTCTTCGTCGACGGCGGGCTCGAAATCACCGCGAGCGGCTCGGCGCTGCAAGACGGCGGGCTCGGCGAAGTCGTGAAGGTTAGAAACAACGACAGCGGGGTCACGGTTTCGGGCGCGGTGCAGCAGAACGGGAGCGTCCTCATCGACGGCGGGCGATGAGACGGCTGGCGATCGCGGCGCTCCTCGTGATCCTGTCGGGAGCGGCGGCGTTCGCCGCAGTTCGGATCAAGGACATTACGACCCTGCGCGGCGCGGCCCAAGCGCAGCTCCTAGGCTACGGTCTCGTCGTCGGGCTGCAGGGCACCGGCGACACGCTGCGCAACGTTCCCTTCACCGAGCAGGCGATCCAGTCGATGCTCAGTCGGTTCGGCGTCGACGTGCGCGGCAGCTCCCTGCGCAATCGCAACGTCGCGGCGGTCATGGTGACGGCCGACCTGCCGTTCGGGTCGGACGTCGGCTCGCGGCTGGACGTGACGGTCTCGGCGATGGGCGACGCTCCCTCGCTTCAAGGCGGGACGCTCTTGTTGACCGATCTCACGGGCGCGGACGGGCAGGTTTACGCGACGGCTCAGGGAGCGGTCTCGGTCACCGGCTTCGACGCGGCCGGACAAGGCGAGGTCCTCACCCAGGGCGTTCCGACGGCCGGGCGCGTCTCGAACGGGGCGATCGTCAAGCGCGAGAGTTTCGGCGAGGGCGACGAGATTCGCGTCGTCCTGCAATTGAAGAACCCGGATTTCAACACCGCCATCCGCATCGTCGATTCCATCAACGCCTACGCGACGCTTCGGTTCAACAATCGCGTCGCCTTCGAGGTCGACGACCGCGTCGTCGAGCTTTTCCGGCCGAAGAAGGTCAGCTTCACCCGATTTGTCGCGGAAATCGGCCAGCTCGCCGTCGAGCCGGACAGCGTGGCGCGCGTCGTCATCGACGCAAGGACGGGCACGATCGTCATCGGCCAGGACGTGCAGATTTCAACCGTCGCGGTCACGCACGGGACGCTGACCGTCCGCGTCACCGAGACGCCGAACGTGTCGCAACCCGGCCCGTTCTCGAACGGACGGACCGTCGTGACGCCCTCGACGCAGATCGACGCCGCGCAACAGGGCGGCCAGGTCAGGATCATCGGCGGGACGACGCTGCGAACGCTCGTCAGCGGCCTCAACCAGATCGGCCTGAAGCCGTCGGGCATCATCGCGATCCTGCAGGCGATCAAGAGCGCCGGGGCGTTGCAGGCCGAACTCGTCGTCCAGTGAGCCGGGCCAGCCCGACGCAAGCTGCGGCTGCGAGTTTGCAGGCCTTGGAGCCGGACCCATCGACGCGCAATGCCTCCGACGAAACGGACAAGAGTTCTTGTAAGCGCGGCTTTCGGGCTCCTTTCCGCGTCGACGGCGTCCTTTGGCGAAGAGCGCGCGACGAAGGGCGCGCCGCTCATCGACGATTCGGGAGCCGAGAAGAGCGTCGCCGAGATTTGCGCCAACGTCGCGCCCGCGGCGCGCGAGGCGCGCATCGCCTGGCAGATGACGCAGCTGACCGACGTCGAGCGGCGGCTGAAGCAGCGGTTGGACGAGCTTCAAAAGGCCGAAGCCTCGGCGCGCGAGTGGATCGCCAAGCGCGACGCGCTCGAGAAGGCCGCCAAGGACGACGTCGTGGCGATCTACGCGCAGATGGACCCGGAGGCCGCGGCCGGGCAGTTGAGCGGCATGGACGACGCTCTCGCGGCGGCGATCTTAAGCAAGCTCAAGCCGAAAGCCGCGGGCCTGATCCTCGGCGAAATGGAGACCAGCCGCGCGAGCAAGCTCGCAAGCCTCGCGTCCGCGTCGTCCCAAAGCGACGACAAAGCGCAATGAGCGCGCGCCTTGACCGCGTTGGCTTGGCGATCTTCGCCGCGCTCGCCCTGTCCGGCTGCGCCAAGGTCCCAGGCGACTTCATGGCCGAGCCGGCGCTCTCGCCGGTCGACGCCGGATTGGTGGGGCCGGCGGAGGCGTCCCGCGATCAGCGCCTCGGCGCGAACGCCGCGCCCGCCACGCCGCCGCTTGGCAATCTCTACGCCGACCCTCGCGTCGGAAAGATCGGCGACATCTTAACCGTCGTCATCTCGATCAACGACAAGGCGACGTTCGGCAACTCCCTCGACCGCTCGCAAACCTCCTCGACGGGTCTGGCGCTCGACTTCGGCGCCAGCAACGGCTCCTCGTCGTCCTCGCAGCCTGCGACGCTGAAAACGGACTCCTCGTCGAGCTCGACCGCGCAAGGCCAGGGCGCCATCGACCGATCCGAGCAGATCCAGGTCTCCGTTCCGGCGGTCGTCGCCAAGGTTCTCGCCGACGGCAATCTGCTGATCCGCGGATCGCAAGAGATTCGCGTCAATTACGAGCTGAGGCGACTGACCGTCGCCGGCATCGTTCGCCCCTCCGACATCGGCAAAAACAATACGATCGCCTATGACCGCATCGCCGAAGCGCGGATCTCCTACGGCGGCAGCGGGCGGTTAAGCGACGTGCAGCAGCCGTCGTGGGGGCACCAATTGTACGACGCCCTCAATCCATTCTGAAGGCGGGGAGCAAAGAGTGGCCGCCGGCGCAAGCGCCAAAGGATCCGCAAGCGCTCAACCCTCGAAGTCGCGCGCGCTTCTCGAGATGGCGATCGTCACGGTCCTCGCCGCCGGGGTCGGCTACGTCTTCGCCCCTCAAAAGCCGACCTCGACCGAGGCCCCGAAGGCGGAGGCGGCCTCCGAGGCCTCAAGCGCCGCGGCTCTTTCGGTGTTCGATTTGCCCCCCGTCGTGACCAATCTCGCTGACCCAAGCGACGTGTGGATAAGGCTCGAAGCGTCGATCGTGATCGATCCGAAGACCATGCCGCGCCCTGAGGTGATTGGCGGCGAGATCGCCAGCGACATTCTCGAATATTTGCGCTCGACGAGCTTGACGCGCCTGGAAGGGCAGATCGGCCTGCAAGACCTCAAACATGATCTCAGCGAGCGGGCGAACGTCCGCTCGGGCGGCAAGGTCGTCGAACTGATCGTCAGGACATTGGTGGTGCAATGAAGCGACTGGCCCTCGTAGCGCTCGCTCTTGCCGCGCTCGCCTCCGCCGCGCACGCCCAATCGCCGGACGTCGGCGAGTGGATCCCGCACGGCGGGGAATCGGTCGCCGCGCGCATCGTCCAATACGGCGCGATTCTAACCGTGCTGTCGATCGCGCCGGGCCTGCTGGTGATGCTCACGAGCTTCACCCGCTTCATCATCGCGTTGTCGTTCTTAAGGTCCGGATTGGGCGTCCAGAGCACGCCGGCGAACCTTGTGCTCATCAGCCTCGCGCTGTTCATGACCTTCTTCGTCATGGCGCCGACCTTCGACCGCGCCTGGCAGAACGGCCTGAAGCCGCTCCTCGACGACAGGATCTCTCAGGAGCGGGCCTATACCGAGATCACTCAGCCGTTCCGCGAGTTCATGCTGGCGCAGGTCAGGGAAAAAGACGTCGCGCTGTTTGAGAGCTTGAGCAAAGGCAAATTCGAGAGCGGGCCCCGCGAAACCGTCGACATGCGGCTCCTCGTGCCCGCGTTCATGATCTCCGAGCTTCGACGGGGATTCGAGATCGGCTTCCTTGTCGTTCTGCCCTTTCTGGTGATCGACATGATCGTGTCGACGATCGTGATGTCTATGGGCATGATGATGCTGCCTCCCTCCGTCATCTCGCTGCCCGTCAAGGTCATGTTCTTCGTGCTGATCGACGGGTGGAATCTCCTCGTCGGAAGCTTGGTCAGAAGCGTTTCGTAAGAGCGGGCTTTAAACCCGTTCCGCAGGCCCGGCGAACACAAGGTTCGCACAAGCGATCAAAGGCAAAATCGGAACGGAATTCGCGTAGGAGAGCTTGCGATGAGCATTATGGGCGCGGCGGTGTCCGGGATGACGGCCGACACGAATTGGATCTCGTCGATTTCTCAGAACGTCGCCAACGCCAACACCACCGGCTACAAGAACGCCGAGACGAATTTCTCGACGCTTGTCGCCCAGGCCTCGGACAATTCGGACAACATGATGGGCGTCCAGGCCAGCGTCCGCTCGTTGATCGCGCTTCAGGGGTCCGTCGTCGGCGCCTCGACGACGACCGACCTTGCGGTCCAGGGGGCCGGGTACTTCATCGTCTCGAATTCGGCCGGGCAGCTCTATCTGACGCGAAACGGCTCGTTCGTTCCCGACGCGTCGGGAAACCTCGTCAACTCGGCCGGCTATTACCTGATGGGGTTCAACGAGTCGACCGGCGGCTCGGACGCCGCGGCGAACTCCTTAACCGGCCTCGAGCAGGTCAACGTGACCTCGTCGGGCGAGACGGCGTCGCCGACGACGAGCGCGTCGATCACCGCCAATCTCCCCGCCTCCGCCAGCGTGGTGAACGCGGCGGACCTCCCCTCTCAGAACAACGCGAATTCGACTTACACCGACAAGACGACGCTCGTCACCTACGACAATCTGGGCGGCGCGCACACCATCGACATCTACTATTCGATGACCGGGACGGACACCTGGGAGATCGACGCGTTCGACGACTCGACTGCGGCGGCGGGCGGCGGCTTTCCCTATTCGTCCGGCCCGCTCGCGACCGGCACGCTGACCTTCAATCCGACAAACGGCACGTTGACCGGCGGATCTCCGTTCAGCTTCACGGTTCCCGGCGGCCAAACCGTCAGCGTGGACTTAAGCACCAACACGCAGCTTGCCTCCGCCTTCGCCGTGAGTTCGGCGAGCGCCAACGGCAACGCTCCCGGCACCTTGACGAGCGTCTCCATCGGCACGGACGGGACGCTCTCCTTTCAATTTTCGAACGGCTCGACGCGACCTGCCTACGACATTCCGCTGGCGACCGTTCCCAGTCCCGACAACATGACGCTCGCCAACGGCGACGCGTACGAGGCGAATTACGAATCGGGGCCGATGCGCGTCGGCGTCGCGGGAACCGCGGGGTTCGGCGTCATTCAGTCGTCGTCGCTCGAGGACTCGACCGTCGACCTCGCCACCGAGCTGACGGACATGATCCAGGCGCAGAGCGCCTATGAGGCGAACTCGAAAGTCTTCCAGACGGCGGCGAACTTGCTCGACGTGCTCAATGGGCTGAAGGCGTGAATTCCGCCAGGCGCCGACGATGTCGCTCTCGCTAGCCTACGCCATCGCCAACTCGGCGTTCGCGGCCAACGCCACGCAATCGTCGGTCGTTTCGCAAAACGTCGCCAACGCGAACACGCCCGGCTACTCGCGCGAGATCGCCAATGTTTCGGCGACGTCCTACGGCGGCGTCGACGTCTCTTCCGTCACGCGCGAGACCAACGACGCGTTGTTCGATCAGGTCACGTCGTCGACGTCGGAATCCGCTCAAGCGCAGGCGATCGCCGACGCGCTGAGCCAGCTCGCCGAGACGGTCGACGACAGCGCCTCGACGACGAGCGCGTCGGGCGCCGACCAAAACGGGAACTCGCCCTCGGCGATGCTCGGCAACCTGCAAACGGCGCTTCAGACCTACGAAACGTCGCCGAGCGACGAATCCGCCGCTCAAGGCGTGGTGACCGCGGCCTCGCAATTGACCGGCGCCTTGAACAGCGGCAGCGCGGCGGTTCAGAACGTGCGCGAGCAGGCCGACGCCGACATGGCGAGCTCGGTTTCGACGATCAACTCGCTGTTGAGCCAGTACGCGGCCGCCGACGCCGCCGTGGTCTCCGGGCTGCAGTCCGGCGCGAATGTCGGACAGGCGGAGGACGCGCGAGATTCGATCCTCACCCAGCTCTCCCAGCAGATCGGCGTTTCGACCGCCGACAACCCGAACGGATCGGTGTCGATCTATACGGACAGCGGCGTGACGCTTTATGAGGGCGGGGTCGCGAGCACGGTGACGTTCGAGGCGACGCCGACGCTGACTGCCGGCGCGAGCGGCAATCCGGTCCTCGTCGACGGCGTCGCCATC
>Ga0187782_10001839_pt1 | contig 15644 bp, 11 predicted proteins | sample 0715_SJ02_MP15_2_FD_132454 | JGI IMG/M metagenome (GOLD analysis project Ga0187782, IMG submission 132454) | Tropical peat soil microbial communities from peatlands in Department of Meta, Colombia - 0715_SJ02_MP15_20_MG | ecosystem: Environmental > Terrestrial > Soil > Wetlands > Peat | place...
GTGCGCTCGAGGAAGAAGCGTGCATTCTCACTCTCGACTTGAGGCGTAACCGGAGTCTCACGGACCTCATCGGTGAGCCACAGAGCTTCGATCCAAGGGTCGATGGCCTGCTCCGCGCCGGCATCGAGTGCTCCCTGCCACGCCTCGAGCGTTCTTCCGATACGCAGGATGTGGTTGAGGATGCTGCGGCGCTTTGCTTCCGTAGGGTGCGCTGTAAGGACCGGCTCGATGTGCATGGCTCGCAGCACGCGCCTGAAATGGGAGAGCGGAACTTGCTGGCGCCCCAGCTCGTTGAATGTCCGCCGCAAGGACATGGGTGCACCCGCTTCCTGGGATGCATAGGTGCGAAGCCGGCGAACCCGCTCCCGTTCCTCACATAGGTTGACGAGATGAAAAAATAGACTGAAAGCGTGCGCGACCTCGGTGGCCCGGCGGCTCGAGAGTTCGCGGACGGCCGACTCCTTGAGTTCGAGAAGCTTGGGATCGTGGCTCTTCCGAATCTGCTTGGCCAGCTTGCGCAGATGCTCAATCGCCTGGAAGGTCTTTGCCCCACACTGCTCCTGCACAATCGCTCCCAGGCGTGTGGTGAGAAATCGTACCTCCTGACGCAAAGACTCGTCCATGCAAGGTGCCAGGTTTCAGGTGTCAGCGTGCCCCGTGGTCGCTCTGGAGTGCGGCCCACCGCGGCGGCCGCACTTGAGACCAACGTGTGACTCCGATGTACGTCGACGTGTCATTCCGAGCGAAGCAAGGAATCTTGCTCTGGTTCTCTAGGAAGGATGCAAAGCGAGATTCCTCGCTTCGTTCGGAATGACACGCCCTTTTCTGTCGACTGTTGACTGTCGGCTTCTTAGGCCTTATTGCCGAGTATGTCTTCCAGAGCCTTCCGCAGCGCCTCGAGACTCGGCTCGACGCGAAGTCGCTGGCGGCTTTCCTGAACTTCCGAGCGGTGGCGCATGATGTACTCGGTGTCTTTCAATTGATTGCCTGTAAGAACGCAGACAATGTCCGCGTGCCAGGGAATCTTCCCGGCGCGCACTAACTTTCGAACTCCCGCGATAGTGGCGGCGGAGGCAGGCTCACATCCTACGCCGTCTTCCGCCAGCATAGTTTTAGCCTCGGAGATTTCCCTGTCGGTGACGGACTCCGTGAACCCCCCACTCCATTCCAGCACTCGCTGGGCCTTCTTCCAATTGGCGGGATGACCAATGCGAATGGCAGTGGCCTCAGTATCGGGTTTATCCACCGGGGTTAGTTCCTTCAAGCCGCCCGCCAGCATTTGATGGAAAGGACACGAACCCGCCGCCTGCACCACGACAAGCTGCGGCACCTTTTCGATGAATCCCAACTCTTTCAACTCTCGCAGTCCCTTGCCGATGGCGGAGACGTTGCCGAGATTCCCACCCGGGACCACAATGTAGTCGGGGGGACGCCAAGCCCGTTGTTCGAGCATCTCGGCCACGATGGTTTTCTGTCCCTCGATGCGGAAGGGGTTCACGGAGTTTACCAGGTAAAGACCCAGTTCCGTCGCGATCTCACGCAGCAGCCTGAAAGCCTCATCGAAAGTATCGCCTATTTCCACCACTAGCGAGCCGAAATCCAAGGCCTGGGCAAGCTTCGCAGCGGAGATTTGCCGGTAAGGCACAAAAAGCAACGCTTTCATGCCCGCGCGAGCCGCGTAGGCGGCCATGGAGGAAGACGTATTGCCAGTGGAAGCGCAAGCCACCTTGCGAATCCCACGTGAGGCGGCCCGCGTGATGCACGCGGTCATACCCAGGTCCTTAAAGGACCCGGTGGGATTGTTGCCCTGGTGCTTGATGGTCAAGTGGACGGGGCCCGCCCACCATCCCGTGCGGCGGGTTCCCACCAAGGGTGTCGAGCCCTCTGAGAGCGAGATAATCCGGGCGCCCGGTTCGACGAAAGGGATCAACTCGCGGAAGCGCCATACCCCGCTGCGGTCGATGGGTTCGCCACTCAGACGCCGCTGATGCCACGCCCGCCGCACGCCTTCAGGATCGAAGGCCTCAAACTCATATTTCACCTCCAGAAGCCCGCCACAGTAAGCACAGGCGTGCGCATCCTTCTTCGGGTCTTGCTTGCGATGGCAAGCGTCCTCGATGCATTGGAGGTAGGCAGAGGGCATAGTCAGTGGTCCGTTGTCAGTCGTCTGTTCGCTCGATCCTTGAGAGCGGACAACGGACGACGGACAACTGACAACGGACAGCTACAACTTGAATTCTTCGTGAATGGCCTTCACGGCTTCCTTCACGTCCGAGGACTTCACGGCAAACGAAATGCTCAATTCGGAGGAGCCCTGGGCGATGGCGATAATATTAATCGCCCGCCGCCCCAGCGCTCCGAAAGCCCGCCCGGCGACGCCCGGCGTGCCTTTCATGTTTTCGCCGATTGCCACGACAATGGCCACATGGGGCATGATCTCGACGGCCGCGGAGCGGTCGTGAATGATTTCCAGCTCAAATGCCTTCTCCAGCTTGGCCTTCGCCCGTCTCAAATCTGCATCGTGGACGGCAAGGCAAAGCACGTTTTCTGCGGAGGATTGACTCACCATGAGGGAGGTGATGTCTTCCACGTTGAGGCAAGCGAAGACCCGGCTAGCCAACTGGGCGAAGCTCAGTCGATCCCCTCCACTGACCATGATCAGGCTGGCTTTGCCCAGGGAGGTGATGGCCTTCACGCCCGGCGGCCCCTCGGACGCGGAGGGACCGATCCGGGTTCCCGGGCAGGAAGGGTTAAAGCTGTTCTTGATCCAGACCGGGATTTTCTTTTTCATCACCGGCTGAATGGTCTTGGGGTGAAGCACCTTGGCCCCGAAGAAAGAAAGTTCGGTGGCTTCCCGGAAGGAGATGCAGGGAATAATCCGTGCCTCCGGAACCAGGCGCGGGTCCGCTGTCATCACCCCGTCCACGTCGGTCCAAATCCACACTTCATCGGCATCCAAGGCTGCCCCGATGATTGTGCCGCTGAAGTCTGATCCGCCCCGGCCCAGGGTCGTACAGACACCCTCGGGCGTGGCGCCTCGGAATCCAGTAATGACGGGAAGAACCGCGCGCCTACGAAGCGGAGCCAGACGCTGGCGAGTTTTGGCGGTGGTCTCCTCGAAAAGTGGAGAGGCGTTGCCAAAATTGTCGTCCGTGACGATGAGTTCGGTGGCGTCCACAGCCTCCGACGCAATGCCCAAGGATCGAAGGATGGCCGCCAGCAGATTCGCCGACATCACTTCACCCAGGCTCGAGAGCGTGTCCATGGCCCGAGGAGTTACTTCTCTAACTAAGGAAAAACCCGAACACAGGTTCTCAAAGTTACCGACCTGAGCGGCTAAGCGAGGCAGCACGAAAGATTGTTCGGCGGCCGAGAGAAGCTGGTCGGCCACTTCGCGGTGACGCCGCGCCAGTTCCCGCCTCACATTCTTCCAATGTTCACCATCGCCGGCGCTGGCTTCTGTGGCGGCGCGGATCAGCATGTCCGTCACTCCACCCATGGCCGAAACCACCACCGCCAGTTCGGCGTGTTGAGCATGCTCGGCCACTAGCTTGCTCACATTTTGCATGCGCTCGGCGTTTCCCACCGAAGTCCCGCCGAACTTCATGACGACGAGCGGCTTTTTGCCCTTTGCAGGTGTTGTCACTTCTTTAACCATAGTTCATTCCTTGGCCGCCCTTGGAATAGCACCCCTCGTCGGCGGTCTGATCGTTACTCATATCTTCGGCTGGAGGTCGTGGGCGCTGGAGCTGGAAACACCGCCCACTCCCCGAAACGCTCCCGCCTGCTAGTGTAGCGCAACGTCAGATTCGATGCTCGTGTAGCTCCCCCTTTATTCGTCGCTCGCGGCGTTCGACTGGGAAATTCGAGCTTGGGTCGTTTTCGCCAAGCATGGGGGGTGTGGAAGGAGGCTGGGCTGGTAGCGACATTTTGTCGCTTTGGCCGCGCCGTAGCGACTCTGCCTCCCCCACCTCAAATCTCCTCTACATCGCCTGGGTTTTTTACCACCGAGCCCGTCAAGGGCGGAAGGGAGACTAGCGCATCGTATTCGCAGCCACGGATACGGGGACCGATTCGGGCGTCTTTGTCGATTCGCGGACCACGTCGATGAAGACCTTGGCAGGAAGAGACAGATACCGGTCGCGGCGGTACACCAAACCGAGTTCCCGATAGATCTTCCCGCCTTCCAGGGGAATCAACCGCAGCACGCCGGCCTGGACCTCGGGTTGCGCGTAGGTCCTGCTGATCAAGGAAATTCCCAGGCCCGCGCCCACAAACTTCTTGATTGTTTCAACGCTAGCCAACTCCATGGAAATCTGGATGTGGTCGCGGTAGTCACGCAAAAGTCGGTCAATCACCACCCGCGTGTGACCGGTTTTGGGCAGGATGAGCGGGTGGTGTGAAATCTCCTCCGGCGTCACGCTCTTGTTCTTCCCCAAGGGATGGTTTTTGGGCACCACAAGCTGGACTTCGTCGCGAAAAAGCGGAATGACCTCGGTATTATTGGCCGCGTGCGGCAGCGTGACGATCCCCAGGTCCAGGACGCCCTCCTGGACCTTTTGTAAAATCTTGTGGCTGAAGTTGCGGTAGATACTGATCTGCACCAGCGGGTAAAGCTGTTTGAACTTGGCAAAAGTCTTGGGCAGGACGTAGAGGCAGGTCGCCTCGTTGGCCCCCATGTAGAGCTTTCCGCGGGGCGTCTGGTTCAGCTCCGCGATGGCTTGCAGGGCCTCCTTATGAAGGTCCAGCATCTTCTCCGCGTAACGTCGAAGGATCTCTCCCGCCGGGGTCAAGAGAACTTTCTTGCCGCTGCGGTCGAACAGCTTCTCCCCACACTCCTGTTCCAAAAGCCGTACTTGAGCGCTGATGGCGGGCTGCGTGCGAAAAAGCTTCTCGGCGGCGCGGGAGAAACTCTGTAGCTTGGTGACTTCCAGAAAGCTGGCTAGCTGGTCGTAGTCCATTGTGTTTTGTTTACACCTAATCCCCAATATATCAGATTGCGCGGGGTTGAGAAAAACGAAATTACGACTGGGTAGTGGTGCAGCGCGGCCCGGGCGCTGGAACCAAAACGAACTTCTCCGTGTCCTCCGGGCCTTTAGAGCCTCAACACGGAGGCCGCAGAGGCTCTCAGTGAGTTCTGTGTTTATTCTTTTGCCCGCCACAGAGAACACGAAGAAGAGCAAATGGTCGCAAAATAGCAACACGGGCTGACGCAGACGGTGGTTTTTGCCGTCTGCGGTCCCCCGAAGGGGTGGTCAAGGTCATTCTGCTGAAACAGGGCATGTCTCAGCCGGACTGATGGAGAGGCAACTTCCCTGGAGACGCAATGGTCTGCGAAGAATCGCAGCCCCATTAGGCCTCCACCGCAAATTCCGCGAGGTCTCGAGCGTAGTCGAGGCACGCAGCGATCTGATCACCGGTCAAATCGGGGAATTCGGCGATGATTTGTTCAGCGGTTTGCCCTGCGGCCAAGTATCCTAGAATCAGGCTCACCGGGATGCGGGTTCCCTTGATGCGCGGCCTTCCGCGCAGGATTTCGGGGTCGCTTGCGATGTAATCTTTCCAGTCCACCGGCACGTCTGCGCTCCTGTTCCAAGTGTACGGCACAACCACAGAGTCTTTCAAAGGAAAATGCTCCTCCGCGGGCCGCGCCGACATGCCGTTCTTTGCCATGCCTGCGCTTGCCGATGGGGAGCGCCTACGAATCCGCCAGCCGACGGACGGTTTGATCCCCTGTCCCACTTTGCGGGATCGACCGCGTCAGCATGCCCTCCGACCCGCGCTAACGAATTCGATCGCACCATCACGAGGCCGAAAAGACGCGGCCCCGCCACTAAGGCTGGCGGGTCCGCGCTGTCCGCCCTGGTGATGCATTGGGTGCGATCAAAGCATGGTGTGGGCAGCTGCAACGCGACCCGATCTGTCGCGGACATGAAGGGCACTGTCCCGCCCCCCGCGGTTCAAATGCTACTCGTATTCTGTAGACACATAGGCATCACTACTGCATCCTTGGTACCGACCTTTTAGCGCCAAGTATCGGATGACGACAAAAAGAACCCTTCGAAAGCCCGGTATTGAGCTTCGGCAGACATTGGCCGCTAACATTCGACTTTTCCGGTCGAAGCTAGGTGTTTCCCAAGAAGAGCTGGCGGACAGATGCAGTCTTCATCGGACATATGTGGGCGCGATTGAACGTGCGGAGCGGAACGTCACCCTCAGCACTCTCGAAGTGTTCAGCAGAGCACTGGGGGTCTCTGTGCCAGTTCTTTTGACTCCGAGGCCATCGCGTCATGACACGAAACTGTAATCCTCCAGCTTCTTTTTACGTAGAGAATATCCGGAAGAGTGGGCGTACCATTTATGATCCGGTTGAAGTTGGCGATCCAAACCTCTGGATTCCCACTCCGGCTTTAGAGTCGCTGCTGGATACTGCTCTAGTTGGGCTTGACCTCGCCCGGCTTCCGAACCGCACACGCTCCAAGGTGGTGAAGAAAGCGGTTTGTAAAGCTCTCGGGTATCCTGTTCCTGCGTCGTTCACGAAGACGAGGCCCCGGTTTAAGGGTCAGTTGTTTGACACATACACTCAAAAATCTAACAACCTTCAGGTCTGGAATGAGGAGCTATCCCCGAGCCGGCGTTACGTCGTTATCCGCCCAGACTCTGCCGGCATTGTCAGGCGCGTGAAGGTTGTCACGGGGGACGCGCTTGCGAAGCTCGAGACCACGGGGACCCTTACTCAGAAGTACCAGGCGCGGTTAATTTGCAGGAAAGACAAGGCCGAACTCGTCTCATCGGAGGACACGCCAACCGTTCGCCTGCTGGCAAGCCCGCGTGTAAAGCTCGGAGGCATCTCACCAACGGACAACCCCAGCGCTGGGGCACTCCTTCCGATAGCGGTACTCTTTCGCCGGCTACTTCCTTTGGTCGGGGTTTCGTTTCCGGACAGCGGGAGGGATCAGGAAAGGCGGCGGGGAGCGGACGTTCACCGGCTCGTCTGTAATGCTCTTGGGTATTCGACCTACGCAGATGTTGGACAGTTCCCGGACGTCCGACACCAGCTGCTCGAAGTTAAGTTGCAGACTGCGCCGACTATTGACCTCGGGCTGGTCCGTCCGGACAGTCAAGAACCACTCGATGTCCCGAAGGTTCTTGATCAGCAGTTAAAGCGCTGCGACGTCCGATACGTCCTGTTCTATGCGAAGACGGATGGTAGGACTGTTACCCTCACTCACATTTATCTCACGACTGGAGAGGCATTCTTCGGGCGCTTTCCGCAGTTCCGAGGTAGGGTACTGAATCGTAAGCTTCAAGTTCCACTACCGAAAAACTTCTTCGACTGATACGCCGAAGGCCCGCCGCACAAGAGAATTAAGCTGTGACTCCAAGCCCCTGACCGATACGGAGGGTGTCTGGTCGTAGATCCGCTTTGCAATGGCAACCAGCATTCTAGCCTCTTCTGTCGAGGGATCGGGCAGCGGAAACTGCTCCACATACTGAGTCATGAAGCGCCGCCTGCCTGCGTACAGCTTGTTGTGGAAACACTGGTCATAAAACTCTTCAATGAAGGAGGAGTTGGCGACAGCTAGGGCCAGCCACAGCACGTCTTCCTCCATGCCAGGTTTCAGCGACAGCCAGTAGCAATCTCCGTTTACGACGTTCCCGTCCAGGTCTAACCAGAAGGTTGGAACCTCGCAGATATCCCGGAAAACGAGCTTCGGCGAGCTCCATGCGCCCGGGTCTTGCGGCACCCAGATCTCGTACCACCGACGACCCGCTTCGATTACGTACGACCGGCCCTCCAAAGTCCGGCGATGCTCTTCAAGGTACGCCGCCGTCCGAGGGTATCGACGAAGATCGGCGGGACCACGTCGTCCCTCATCAATCACGTGTGGGTACACAACCCACCATGGCCCTTTTGTTGCGTCAGCCCTGAACCTCCGCCCGACGTGGTGAGTCGTAAGGGGTCGCACAAGCTCGGGTCGTTCGGATTCGGGTACGCCGTGCCAGTCGGCCTCGCGCTTAATGAAGACTTGGTCAGCACACGTTTTGATTCCCACGCGGATATTTCCAAGATCACCGAACTTTCGCCACGTATGCATTTCGACGGTCTGCAGCCACGAGTTTCCCTTATCCGTTGCGACCCGCCAGACCTGATCCAATCCATTCTCAACGTCTAGTCTCCCATGGGTTACACGAAATCGCCTCCCGCCTCTGACCCCAACACTCCCCGATTTATCTAGGGCCGCGATAACATCACTAACCTCGATCTCTGCGGGGGCGTCCGTCTCATATATGGACGTGAAACCCGCAGTTCCGTTGTCCGCCGCAGGTCGGCCCTTTGTCATGACGAGGACTGCTGGGAGAACGGCTGCCTCGAAAAGCTTGGTATCCCCAAGATCCCACACGTGCTTCAGGCACACGGAATCACGAAGTGCCCGCCGTACAACCATGCCGGATTTCGTTGTCATGAACCTGTTTGAAACAATGACGCCGGCCACGCCGTCCTCGTGCAAAACTTCAATTATGCCTAGGATGAAAGCGTAGTATAGGTCCACCCTACCCTTCAGGCCAAAGTGCGACGCCAGCCGTTGGGCCTGTGACGCTCCCATGATCTGTGTCCGTACGTAGGGGGGATTGGCGATTACAGCGTCAAACCGCTCCGGAGACCGGTCAGCAAACAGTGATCGCCATCTGCGCGCCGTTTCTCCTGCAAATTCCAGGAAGTCACCGACTCGAAATCGTATCACGGAGCCCGGGAATTTCTCTTTGAGCGCACATTCTGCGACCGAAAGGGACTCCGCATTGGTGTCAAAGCCGTGAATTTCAGGATTCCTAAACCCACGAGATGCGAGCTCGCCGACGAGGCTCAGTAGTAACGTCCCCTCGCCCACCGCCGGGTCAATGATCCGAAGCGGCTCGCGTTTAGGGGAATTTAGGTTCGACACAATTTGACGAGCAACGAAACTGGCCAACCCAGTCGGGGTGAACGTCACGCCGCCGGCTTTTTCTTCCCCGACGTACTTGTATCTCCCGGTGGCCTTTTCCTTGGACACGGTCATAAAAAACTCACCGCTACTCGTAGTCATCTCACAACTCCCGCTCGTTGTCAATACCAAACGCGGAAGCGCCGTTGGCCTGACCGTAAGTCTTCGGCGGCTCTCGGCCCACTACCCAGGAATTCGTATCGGCCGGGCAACGCCCGATCTTGAGGAGGAAGCCAGGCCCAAACGCCCCGCCTCCACTCCGTCGTCACTCCACTTGCGGACACGGTTAACACCCCTGCGTGACGCAGACATTGACGTGGAGCCTGTGGCTCCAGATTCCCTCCGAACGACGGAAACCTGCGTTCGGAGCTGCGTGGACTCGAGTCGAAGCCGCTCCCCAACAGGAAGAACGGTCCCGGCGGTACCTACAAGCTGCAGCGCGGTGTTACGCCTACGCGGGTCAAAGGACCACGCGTCAAAAGCAAGCAGCGCGGGCGGTCCCGCATTGCGGGATCCGCGTCTTTTCCGTAGCCATCGTCGCCACCGTGCCGTATTCTACCGTCCGCCAGCCCGTCGGTGGCCGGGTCTGTCGACTGACGGATCGAAACCCCGCCCAATACCATCTGGTACGGAGCTCCGCCCGCTACCATCTGGTACGGAGTTCCGCCCAGTACCGTATGGTACAGGGCTCCTGCGTCCTTCTCTTTCCGATCCGCTTATCGTCGTGCGCCTGCTCGGGCAGCGAGAGGAATTCACCGAGCCTGATTCCGCCCCGCTGGCGCGAGCTTTCAACCGAGTGACCATGGGCCTGCGGCCCATCCATAGACATGAAAATCGCGGCCCCGGTCACCCCCGCGAAAAGCCTGGCCTGATCTTGCCCAAGGGCGGGGGTCCGCCTCGGCCAAATAGATTCCCGCTTACGCGGGAATGACGGTGGTAGAGGCGAGGCGCCGCCTCGCCCCTACAGTGGATTCCCGCCTTGGCCGGGTGGCACAGACCGAGGCTCTGCGGTTTGGCGGCTACAGATTCAAGATTTAGCGAGAGGCCTCGTCCCAGTTTTCGACTGAGGCGCCGGTGCCTTGGAAGTGCCCGAGGTTGGCGGTGACGATCACGGCACCGTAGTGCAGGGCGTGCGCAGCGATGAGGACATCGGCGTCGTTATGGGAGTGCCCTTGTGCCCTCAGTGCGGACCACAGGCCCGAAGCTCGCTCCCAAACCCGCGCATTGAACTCCTTCCATGCCATCGATTCTACGAGCTTCTCGAAAGCCACAAGCTGCGTACGCGCACCTTTAAACAAGAGCCCACGCCGCATCTCGTAGTAGACCACGGGGCAAATGACGAAGAGCGAATTCCGTTGGATTTCCCGCCGGAAGCGGTCGACAACCGGCTGGTTGCCGGGATGCTTCTTGAGCAGTTTGGTGATGGTGTCGGTATCGAGCGAGTAGGTGCTCATCCCACTTGCGTAGGCCGGAAAGCAACCGGGTGGCTCTGGACGTCTGCTTGGAACTCAGTCCACCAAGTCTCGCCCCGGTCATCGGGAGTGGCGAGCCAGGAATCGAGCCAACGCAGTAGCTTCTTGTTCTGCGGGCGCAGGCGAGGGGTGCCTCGACGCCGACGCGAGGCCGTCGACTTGGGCTTCCGAAGAGTGATCGCAGTGGCCACGCTTTTCCTTCCAACTTGCCTTGCTATTCCCTATCGCAAGTATAGCACGAACTTGCAGTTGAAAGGGGGAAACGAGTGGCGCGGGCCGCTGCCCTGCCTCCTGGAGGCATACGGCCCGTCGCCCGAAAGCTATGGGCCTGGCCTGAGCTTGCCGAAGGGCGGGGGTCCACCTCGGCCAAATAGATTCCCGCTTGCGCGGGAATGACGGTGGTAGGGGCGAGGCGCCGCCTCGCCCCTACAGTGGATTCGCGCCTTCGCAGGGCGGTCTGCGCTACGCGCCATTTGCTCACATCAGTTGTGGAATGAGTGCCGACACGGGCCACTGCAAGTAGCACAGGCACTCTTGCCTGTGGTCTTTGCGTAGATTGCGCTGGGCTTGGGCACAGGCAAGATTGGCTGTGTTACTTGCGTAGGGCGTGGGCACAGGCAAGAGTGGCTGTGCTACGGCATGCGTTGACAGGGCTTGGCGCTCCAACCTAAAATCCAGTTCAGAAGAGGGTGCTTCCCTGCATGATCGGTCAAACGCTTGGCCATTATCGGATACTCGAAAAAATAGGCAGCGGGGGCATGGGCGAAGTCTATCGCGCCCGAGACGAGCGGCTAGGACGCGACGTAGCCGTAAAGGTATTGCCCCCTCACTTGGTGGCCGACGAGTCGGTACGCAAGCGCCTGCACAAGGAAGCGCGAGCACTTTCGAAGCTGAATCATCCCAATATCGAGACCCTTTTCGAACTGGGCAGCAAGGAGGGCATCGAGTTTCTGGTCGTGGAGTACGTGCCTGGGGTGACCCTGGGCGCTCGCTTGGCCCAGGGCCCGCTGCCCGAGAAGGAGATCGCGCGGCTCGGCGCGCAGTTGGCTGATGGGTTGTCGGCCGCCCACAGCCAGAGGGTTGTCCATTGCGACCTGAAACCTGACAACTTGCGCATCACCCCGGACGGGCGATTGAAGATACTCGACTTTGGAATTGCCAGGTCGTTGCGGGTGACGAGGGATACGTCCAAACATGATGTCACAACCGAAAGTACAACCGGAGATCTTGGCTTGGCAGGGACCTTGCCCTACATGGCGCCGGAACAGCTACGGTCTGAACCTGCCGACCCCCGAACTGACCTCTACGCAGCAGGCGCGGTTCTGTACGAGATGGCTACCGGCCAGCGCGCATTTCGGGATGCCACAGCGCCTCAGCTCACTGATGCCATCTTTCACAAACCGGCCGTCCCACCTCGCGCACTGAATGCCAGAATCTCTCCGGAGCTGGAGCGCATCATTTTGAAGTGCCTACAGAAGGAGCCGGAAAATCGCTACCAATCCGCCACGGAGCTGGGAGCCGATCTAAGGCAGTTGGCGACACCCACTATGCCGCAAACGGAGTAAGGCGAGCGACGATTGGCACCCCCACCCAGATCACACTCGGCTTGACCTTCTACTACGCTCGCCAGTATGACCCGGCGATCGAGCGGGGTAGCGCGGACCTCCGTATTTGAGGTCCGCGGCTTGTCGCTCGGCACAACCGCTTCTTCCATTGTGCGGAAAGGGCCACGGACCCCAAAACCGGCCTGCGGCCCAAAGCCTTCGGGCGGCGGGCCGGAGGTCCGCGCCACCCGCCCCGTGGCGCGGGTAGCGGGGCACTCGTGCGCCAGCGGGCGGCCACAAGGGCCGCCCCTACTCGTATCGCAAGGCCACCATCGGGTCCACCTTTGCGGCGCGGCGGGCGGGCAGGTAACCGGCAATGAAGGCGACAAGCGAAAGGACGCCGATGGCCAGCGCCATCGTCAGCGTATCCCGCGCGGCGAGCCCGAAGAGCATAGTCTGAAGCAATTGGACACTCAGGAGCGCGATGCCGGTTCCCGCCACCACACCGGCGACAAGAATAGCAACCACATCACGCAGCACAAGGCGCAGAATCGAGCCGGGCGCCGCGCCCAGCGCCATGCGCACGCCCAACTCCGTTTGCCGCAGTGTCACCATGTAGCTGATGGCGCCGTAGAGTCCAACCATGGCCAGCAACAAGGCCAAGGCCGCAAAGAATCCGGAAAGCGTGGCCAGCACCCGCTCCTGCACCAGGGAGTCATCCACTTGCCGGGCGAGGGTATCGAACTGCAGCGAGATCGATTTGTTGACGCCCGCGACCGTGGACTGGATGAGCGAAAGCACGGCCGAGGGCCGAACCGAGGTTCGGATCAGGAAGTTCGGGCCGCCACCGAATCCCGGCGCCTGGCAGATAGGAAAGTACGCACAGGAATAGTCCTCTTCCCGCAAGGATGCGTACTTGGAGTTTCGAACGATGCCCACAATCTGGATGGGGTCGCCAAGCTTGCCCTGGTCTCCCTCCAGGCGAAACACTCTGCCAAGAGGGTTCAGATGGGGGTAGAACTTGCGCGCCATGGTCTGGTTGATGATGGCAACTTTAGGTGAAGTCGTGGTGTCCTGTGCGCTGAAACCCCGTCCTGCCAGAAGCGTAATGCCGAGCGTCTTGAAATACCTGGGCGTGATGCCGTTCAGATACACATCCGCGGCCATGCGTGCCGGAGGATTCGGCGCATCGGCATGAACTGGCTGATCCCACTGGCTTCCGCTCAGAGGGGTCACCACGCAGTGGCTGACGGAAAGCACGCCGGGGACCGAGCCCAGGCGACGTTCAATCTCGTCCCAGGTGGCCAGCCACTGGTCCGGCTGGATGCTTGCAGTCCGGGGCTCGCCATGCATGATCAGGACGTTGGCGCGGTCAAAACCCAGATCGAGGGTTGCGAGCTTTATAAAGCTGCGCAGAAATAACCCCCCGCCAACCAGCAAAACGAGCGAGAGCGCCACCTGAGAGGCGACGATCCAGCGGCCGGGACGGAAGCGCGCAGGACGCTCGGGGTCCACGGCGAGGCTGCCCTTCATTGCGTCGGTCAGCGAGACACGAGTGGAGCGGAATGCCGGGAGGACTCCGAACAAAAGGCCAGTGATGACCGCGATGGCCGCGGTGAACCCCAGGATGCGCCAGTCGAGGGATAAATCCAGAAATAACTGCTCGTGGGCGGTAGATATAAGCTGGAGCAGCAGCATGGTTCCCCAACGCGCCAACAACGTACCCAGCAGGGCGCCGGACGTGGAGAGCAGAACGGACTCAATGAGCAGTTGGCGAATCAAACGCAGGCGCGAGGCCCCCACGGCGCGCCGCACCGCCATCTCCCGATGGCGCGTTGCCGCGCGGGCCAGCATGAGGCTGGCAATATTGGCGCAGGCGATTAGCAGCACCATCCCGACGGCGGCCAGCAGGATGCGAAGCAACCCCTCTGCCTGCTGGCGCCCGCCAAAAATGCCGGTTGACGCAGGGGCCGTCCCGAGCGACCAATTCCGGTAGTCTTTCTGATCGTCAATTAACCAGTTCGGCGGCACGGTGGCCGCGAAGACTCGCGGCGAGATCAATTCGAGACGGGCTCGCAACTGTGCGCGGCTAATATCCGGCTTGAGGCGGCCTGCGATGTTGAGCCACCACCAGGAGCGGTGGTCGAGGCGCGGGCGCGCGCCATCGAAGATGGCGGTGGCGCAAATGGGAAGAGCCACGTCGAACTTCGTGCCGACCTCGACGCCGTAAAAGCCTGGAGCCGCCACACCGATGATCGGGTAGGTGTGATTGTCGAGCGAAATAGTGCTACCCACGGCGCTCGGCGCGCCGCCAAAATGATCTTGCCAGAAACTGTAGCTCAGGACGGCAACCCCCGAGCACCCACGTTGATCGTCAGAGACGGTCATCAGGCGCCCGGCCGCGGAGCGAATGCCCAGCGTGCGAAAGAAGTCGCCGCTGACCCACACCCCCTTGGCATAATGGCCCTCGCCGCCCCGCGCCAAATCGAACCGCTGATCCCCGAAAGCGAAAACTCCCGAGAAAACCTGCTGCTGGTCGCGCACCTGCTCCCAAAGAGGGTTGGTGAAAATGGTTGAAATAGAATCGTCCCCTCGCGGACTGCGTCGGGTGACTTGCGCCAGTTGCTCGGGCTTCTCGACGGGCAGAAGGCGCAACAGGACGGCGTCGAGCAGGCTGAAGATCGCGGTGTTGGCGCCGATCCCGAGCGCCAGGGTCAGCACCGCCACCGCTGTAAAGCCGGGGTTCTTGCGGAGCATGCGCAGGCCGTAGCGCACGTCCTGAAAAAGCGTCTCGAGCCACGGAACACCGCGGCGGTCTCGATAGCCCTCCTTCGTCGAGTCGACGCCGCCCAGCTTGATGAGCGCGTCCCGGCGCGCTTCGAGGGGCGTCATGCCACGCCGAAGATTGTCCTCGATGTGCATCTGGATATGACTCTCGAGCTCCTCCGCCAACTCGTGCTCCTTTCGCTCTTTGCCAAACAACCCGCCCAGGCGCAAAAACCAGGCACGCAGCTTCCTCATGATGACTGCTCCTTCGGGTAATCAAGTAGCACAGGCACTCCTGCCTCTGCTACTTGTCACACAGACTCCTTTGGGGACAGGAACCGCGCCACAATCGCTGTGGCTTGTCCCCATTCCCACATTTCTTTCGCCAGTTGCTTTCGGCCCGCGCGCGTGAGCTTGTAATACTTGGCCTTGCGATTGTTGTCCGAATGGCCCCACTCAGAGGCGACGTAGCCTTCCTGCTCCAGCTTCAAAAGCGCGGGGTAGATGGTCCCGTAATTGACGGACAACAGGTTGTCGCTGGTTTGCTCGATGCGTCGCGCGATGCCGTACCCGTGCAGCGGCCCTAGGGTGTCTAGGGTCCTCAGGATCATCAAAGCCAGTGTTCCCTGCCAGACATCTGCTTTGTCTCCCATGACTACCCTCCACATACATTGGTCAATTGTAAGGGGATGGGTTGCCGTCCCTTCCTATTCATACCGACCCTCGCCAGGGTACGGCAAGCCCTGCCCTGCAAAGCGTCCGGGGCCCGCGTTGCTTCCCCTATTGGGCACCCATAGGAAGTCTGCCATAGCTCATATTGGAAAGCAATAGGAAATTCCGTCATCGCCCGAGGGTAGAACCACGAACTACTACTACAC